>VOFK01000360.1_pt1 | contig 86000 bp, 107 predicted proteins | sample 5384121 | NCBI WGS metagenome assembly VOFK01 (sample SAMN12384730, study PRJNA508395) | human gut metagenome | isolation source: healthy gut J | host: Homo sapiens
TTCTAATGTCATTTAATCGCTCCTTCCATAATGATAATGCACCCGATACTTTTCCAAAGGTGTCCAGTATCTTTTGCAATAACGTGTTTTGTTGTTTTATGATTTGATTTTCCGCTACTTTCCACGAACCTTTTATTTCCTGCCCGGCAAGAAACTTTTGTTCAATCTTTTCTTGCGTCAGCACCTTCATGGATGGTAGGAATCTGGAGTTTTCCCTGCTTTTCGTAAGAACGGTGATCGACCTGATTATGCAAAGGAAGATGTTCATTACACACCTTTGCCCACTCACTCCGCCACAGTTCACAATTTTTTTGGATTGTTCCATCCGGTAGCATCGGTCAGCACCCGTTTCCATTGCAGGCGGTTTCTTGCACCAATCTTCTGAATTCCGTTTTCGTCTAATACAGGGATACGGATTCCATGACGGTCAGGGTTTTTCTTATCCTGCCACCAGTTCGGATGGGATTCATCAATCACGATATTTCCGTTTTTATCTCTGAGAAAATCCCAATCCTTGACTTCTTTCTTTCCCCAAGAATGATCCGGGTTAAAAAGGACGCATAGTCAGAAGCAGATGGACATGGGGTTGCCATCCCCTTTATCGTGGATACCCAATCAGCACACATTCCTCTATCTACAAAAGTTTTTTGAATATAGTCAGTTGTATATTGAATTTGTTCCTGTCTGCTCCATTCTTTGGGAAGGGCAAATTCAAATGACCTGCCAAGTTGGGCATCTGCACTTTTTTCAATCTTCAATACCTCATTCCATAACCGTTGTTTCTGAAATGTGATTTTAAATTTTTCTAAAGCAGCTTCTTTATCTTCTGACCTTTTGTATCGGACAGATTTTTGAAAGCGTTTTATATTTTCTTCTGGTACTATCTGCCATTCAGGAGGTGCGTTTTCACACATCATCAGCCGAGTGTAGACCACTTCTTTTTAGAAGTGTAATAACTGATTCTCCCGGTTTCCTCGTTTTTCATCACATCCCCATTGAGATATGCGGAAGCGGAGATAACAGATTTCCCTTTACTTCGTCCGACTATTTTGATTGTGTAATGAAAAATCGCCATGTCTGGATTCCTCCTTTCTGCACATCCGGCATAGATTTCCGGCAACATTGCTTTCAGTTTTAGAAAAAGCAGCATTGCCGGAACGCCCTCTGCGTAAGAGTGCCCTGCGCATAGCAGCCTGCATGGAATGCGCCCTCTGGCGAAGAGTGCCTCCTGCGGCATGAGCAGGTCTGGCTGAAAGCCCCGCCGACGGAACGAGCCCGGGCAAGCGTGAACGCAGACCGGTTGCCACTTGTGGCAAACTTATTGGGACGACCTCTGGTTGTCCATAAGTGCGCCCCTTCATGAAAAAGCAATGAAGGGAATGAAAAACTCATCCCCTCCGCCATTACACTTCCTCCATATCGGTATTGACTTCTTTCTGCATTGCCTTTGAGAAAAATTTCCCGTTGGCTTCCTGCCTTTTCAGAAAACCAATCAGCTTTGGGATGTCTTCTTCCTCAATAGGCGCACCGAGAACGGATTCCACCGCACCGCCAATCTGACAGAGCCTATGGGTTCGTTTTTTACTTTCTTCGGCTTTCTTTCGCTTCAGAAGTTCTTTCTTCTGTGCCGCATATCGTTTTTCGCCTTTTCAAAGGCTTTCCTGCTCTTTCTTTTTCCATTTCAAGCATTCGTGCTTCATAACTTTTTGTTGATTTTGCCATTCTTACATTCTCCTTTCCTTCACAAACATAAGTTCTTGGTTGCGTATCAGAAGAAGCACATGGTATAATCTTCTTGCGTGTAGGTATATCATGGCTTTGGTCTGATAGAACCTTTGGCGGTTTCTTGGGAAGCCGCCTTTTTAATTTGCCACAGTTCTTGTTACAGCTTTTACATTTCCTCTATCCCTCAAATCACGACCTTCATTCGCTTCCATAAACATTTCCAGAATATCGGTTTTAATCAGGACTTTACGACCAACCTTTAATACCGGAAGTTTCTTCCATTCTACAAGCTGTCTTAAGGTGTTTCTGCCGATTCCCGTATAGTCGGCAGCTTCTTCGATGGATAATGCAATTTTTTCTTTGCGTCATATAATCACCTCCTTATAAATTGCATTATGCAATTCCTGTGATGTAAGTATATCCTTTTCACATCTTTTTGTCAAGCGTTACGAAATGTTAAAAAAATAAATATTGCATTGCATATTGCAATTTTCGGAAAAACAATGCTATAATTTACATACCATAAAAAAGGAGGCAGTCAGCATGAAAGATAAAGAATTACGCAAGCTGATAGGCAGCAGAATAAAAAAACAGCGCCGTCTGGAATTGAATCTGACACAGCCTTATGTCGCAGAGAAGATGGGAGTTACCGCTTCTACAATCCTGCGTTATGAGAATGGTTCGATTGACAATACGAAAAAAATGGTGCTGGAAGGTCTTTCGGAAGCACTCCATGTATCTGTGGAATGGCTCAAAGGGGAAACAGATGAATATGAAACCGACATTACGGATAAGAGAGAATTACAGATTCGTGATGCGATGGGAGATATTCTGGAACAGTTACCGCTTGCCCTTACCAAAGAAGAAGATGCTTTTTCAAAAGATTTATTACTGCTGATGTTAAAACAATATGGTCTGTTTTTGGATTCCTTCCAGTTCGCCTGCAAAAACTTCAAGGGAAATGCTGGTCAGACGGATATTGCCAAAACAATAGGGTTTGAATCGAATGAGGAACATAATGAGATTATGTTCTTAAGGGAAATCACTCATACCATCAATGCTTTTAATGAGATGGCAGACATTGTAAGGCTCTATTCCAAGAAACCAAAAAAACAGCAGAACAAAGGCTTGCAAATCTTTTTATCAGAAGTCTTATACGAAGATTCCGAATCGGTATAGTAAGACAACCGGAGTTATGATATACTTACACGCACGAAGCATTTCATCAGTTCCGATTGTCTAATATCGAAAGGAGACATACGATTATGGCAAAAAAAGGATCTGTAAGAAAAAAAAGGAAAAAATGGTACTACCGCTTCTATGTAGAGGACGCAAGCGGCAATCTTGTTCAGAAAGAATGCGTTGGAACAGAAAGCAAAAAGTGAAACTGAAAAACTGCTCCGTCAGGCAATGGATGATTATGAGAAAAAGAAATTTGTTGCCAAAGCGGATAATCTCACAGTCGGACAGCTTTTTGGATGTGTGGGCAGAGGAGGAATTAAAAACAGGTACGCTCAGCAATGGTACGGTGGAGAATTACCTCGGAACAATCCGAAATATTAAGAAACACCCATTGGCAGAACGTAAACTGAAAAATGTAACCTCTGAACATTTGCAATCTTTCTTTCGATTTGCTTTCCTTCGGGGAGTTCATCCCGATGGAAAAAGAGAAAGGGTTACAGCAAAGATTACATCCATTCTTTTTCCGCAGTCATGCAGCAATCATTCCGCTTTGCAGTATTTCCAAAGCAGTATATTACGTTCAATCCTATGCAGTATATTAAACTGCGGTATCAGACGGATGAAGTGGATTTGTTTTCTGATGAGGATATGGACGGAAATGTCCAACCAATTTCACGAAAAGATTATGAAAGACTGCTTGCTTATCTGCAAAAAAAGAACCCAGCCGCAATACTTCCAATCCAGATAGCCTATTATGCCGGGCTTCGTATTGGAGAAGCCTGTGGTTTGGCATGGCAGGACGTAAATCTGGAAGAACAATGCCTTACCATAAGACGCAGCATCCGATATGATGGCTCAAAGCGCAAATATATCATCGGACCAACCAAGCGGAAAAAAAAAGTGAGGATTGTTGATTTTGGAGATACGCTGGTAGAGATTTTCCGTAATGCCCGGAAAGAGCAGTTAAAAAATCGAATGCAGTACGAAGAACTTTATCACACGAACTACTACAAAGAGGTCAAAGAGAAAAACAGAGTGTACTACGAATATTATTGCTTAGACAGAACGCAGGAAGTCCCGGCAGATTATAAAGAAATTTCTTTTGTCTGCTTAAGACCGGATGGTTGTCTGGAACTTCCGACTACTTTGGGGACGGTATGCAGAAAGGTGGCAAAAGCATTAGAGGGATTTGAAGGCTTTCATTTCCACCAGTTACGTCACACCTATACAAGCAACCTTTTAGCAAATGGAGCAGCCCCAAAAGATGTACAGGAATTGTTGGGACACTCAGATGTCAGTACCACAATGAACGTCTATGCTCACTCCACAAGAGATGCGAAACGAAAATCGGTTCGGCTTCTTGATAAAGTGGTAGGCAATGACTAAAAAATTTCCCTTATTTCCCTTGTGATTATCTCATAAGGGCAAAAATAAGGGAAACTACATATCATTTCACTAATGAACAGGCGGGAAAGCCTGTAAAATAGGGAAAGTTAGAGGAATAATTATATAAATTCCAGTTTAACGAACAGGAGATGATGATCGCGTGAAAATCCTATATGAACTATCTTGGCTATGGGAAACGCTGGGCATTGCACTTGTAGCGGCGGCTGTCTGCATGGCTTGCGCCGCTCTGATCTGCAAGGCAGCGAAGAAGAAACTCGGCAAAAAGGTGTTGGCAGTCATAGGGGCTGCTGCATTTGTGGGCGCGATTCTGGCGGTCATTCTGATTGCCCGGACGCCGATGCCGCTTTGACAGAATAGGAGAAACTGACAATGATTGTTCTTACAGAGCAGATAGAGATTCCGGCTTTCTATGACAAACTAAAGGCATGGACTGCTAACTTTGAGGAAGAGTTTGTGAAATGGAGTCCCTACCACATCGAATGCAATCTCTATAACGGAAACTATAACGCAGGAAGCAAGATCCGCTTCCGCGAGATCGTCATGGGGCTGGACTACGATGTGACCGGCACAATTACGGAATGCGAACAGGATGAGAACCACTTCCGCATTGTATTCCGGAGCGACAAGAAAACGGCGTTCATTACCTTTGAAGGGAAAAAAGAACCAAAACAGGATGCCCATTTTTCTCACACCGAGGCTTTCGGCATGACCACGCCAGTAATCGGGGCGATTATGAATTTTCTGATCTTCAAGGTGCTTTTCAGAAAAAAGGCAAACTGGCAGCTTATCCGGGACGATATGATTCTGGATAACAGGTATTTATACGACATTCTGACCGAAGGAAAATACCCGGAACGAATCCCGCTGGACAAACTGCTGACCGGCGCGAAGTAACCGAATGGGAGGGCTTGATCATGCCGCTCCAGATCGTCAGAAATGACATCACGAAAATGAAGGTTGACGCCATCGTCAACGCTGCCAACGAGTCGCTGCTGGGTGGCGGCGGTGTGGACGGCTGCATTCATCGTGCCGCAGGACCGGAGCTGCTGGTGGAATGTGAAACGCTCCACGGCTGCAAAACCGGGAGCGCAAAAATCACGAAGGGCTATAAGCTGCCCTGCAAATATGTCATTCATGCTGTCGGTCCGCGCTGGTATGACGGGCGGCATAGTGAGCGCGAACGGCTGATCTCATGCTATCGGACTTCGCTCATGCTGGCGAAAGAATACGGCTGTGAGTCTGTTGCGTTCCCGCTGATTTCCTCTGGCATTTTCGGCTATCCGAAGGATCAGGCTCTCAAGGTTGCGATTGATACCATTGGCAGCTTCCTTCTCGAAAACGAAATGACGGTGTACATCGTCATCTTTGACCGCAAAGCCTATCAAATCAGCGGCAAGCTGTTTGCCGATATTGCTGCGTACATAGATGACCGCTATGTGGACGAGCATACTGATAGTCGTTATGAGCGTCTGCGCAGAATGAGTTCCTTCCAGATGGAAGAACCCATGCCCTGCGAGTCCTCCGTCTGCGATGAAGATGCAATCGAACAGCTCATCCATCCTGTCTCTGCGGCGGCTGCTCCTAAAAAGGCAGCAACACTCGACGATGCACTGGGACAGATCGATGAGAGCTTTTCGAGATGCTGCTGCGGAAGATTGATGAACGCGGCATGACGGACGCACAGTGCTACAAGAAGGCAAATATTGACCGGAAGCTCTTCTCGAAGATCCGCTCGGACAAGTCTTATAAGCCTTCCAAGCCCACGGTCATTGCGTTTGCCATTGCCCTTGAGCTGCCGCTTGTTGAAATGAAGGATATGCTCATGAAGGCTGGCTTTGCGCTCTCCCACTCCAACATGTTTGACATCATCGTGGAGTATTTCGTGGAGCATGGGAACTATAATGTCTTTGAGATCAACGAGGCTCTGTTTGCCTTCGACCAAAGTTTAATAGGAGCATAAGGTCTATGGATAAAGTGTTTCAGAAATTTTTGCGAAGTGGTATTGACCTCTCTTCCGTAGGAGTGAAGCGTCGTGAAGATAACAACCCATACTTTTGCACGCCAAAAGGTGCATCTGTTTTTGGCTGGGCGGGTGTGGACGGCATCCACTTCTGCTTTGTTCGAGGCTTTGGCGGTATGGTATTTTCCGTCAGTCCCATGAACTCGGCTCCGGATTTTGTTCATCCGCTGGCAAACGATTTTGAAGGCTTTCTGAGGTTGCTCCTTGCTTGCAGTGATTCGGCAGCGCTGGAACAGGCGTGGATGTGGGATAAAGCCCAGTTTGAAGCCTTTTTGCAGGACAACCCTCCAACACAGGATCAGCAAAGAACGCTATCAGAGCTTGCTGAGAAAATGAAATTGACGCCTATGGAACAGCCGTGGGTATACATCAAAAAGCTGCAAGCATCTTTTGATTATAGCAAGATCAAGTACACCGAGGACTATTATGATGTTGATATGAACCCAGAAGCAGAACCGACCATGCCCGAGTGGAAGGTCTACTTTGAGGGAAACTTCTGGGGACATTCGGGAAAAGACCATGCCGGAACGGAAATCCGGTTGAATAAGCAATTTGACTGGGCGAGGCATCATTGGGTTATTCCTGCGGCGTATTCTTGCAGCAAGGGACTCGTCATGGACTTTTGTATGCGCACCCCGGAAGAAGACATTCGCAAGTTCATAACTAAATGGGATTTACACCCCGAAAACGACTCCTGCGAATACTTCACGCAGGAGCAGCAAATGCAGATAGATTTAGACAATCCACTTTGCCTTGACTTTATTCCTCGTTTGGAATTGAACGGGAAAACAATGCTGACCTCCCACGGCTGTTCCGTGGTCTTTAATCCATGTTTGCCAGACGGGGTGATCAATGAAGCGGAAGCAAAGTGGGCATTGGAACACTATGATTTGGATACATCCTATGGATGGATGATTTTTCGGGCAGCTTTTCCGTGGACAAGCAAACGCCGTCCTGAAATAAAAGCCCTCTCCCTTACAATGGAGCAGCAGTCGTGTCGTGTCCCGGGACCACATTTCAAGGCACACGCTCCCGGTGATTCGTTTTCTTTTCTCCATCCGGTCAGTGGAAAAAAATACACATTGACTGTACAGGAATTAGAGCGGCAGACAATTTCCGAAAAGCGTTTCGGTTCTGACCGCTGGCTTTATCCGACGCATTTTACCGCCATGAGCTATACGTTTTCTCCTGAACCAAACGATGATATTTCAATCTGTGATTGCGCTGAGGGGGACAAACCTTTGAAAATTGCGCCATGCTCTGACCGCTATGCACCAGAGGCACGAAACGATATTGCTTGTATTGGCATTATCGGCGGAGCGGACGGTCCAATCGCAATCGTGTGTGAAGGCAGCTCAAAAGAAAAACTTCATGCAGTTTGTTCCTCTCTACACTTTGAGCCGGTGGAGGGTGATATTGAATGGCGTATCGTATTCAACATTAAAAGCTCCAATGAAATGTCATTAGAGCTGATCTAAGAAGAAAGCGGAGGCAAAGAAGGTGAAGCAACACACTTACATCGCAATCGACCTGAAATCCTTCTACGCCTCCGTGGAGTGCCGGGAGCGCGGCTTAGATCCTCTGAACACAAATCTCGTCGTTGCGGATGAGAGCCGGACGGACAAGACCATCTGCCTTGCCGTCACTCCCTCCCTCAAGAGCTACGGCATTTCCGGACGCGGGCGGCTGTTTGAAGTCAAGCAGCGCGTGAAGGAAGCAAATGCCGGACGGCAGCACGATGCACCGGGACGCAGACTGGACGGTACATCGCACTTCTTCTCAGAGCTGCAAACAGATCCGTCTCTGGCGATTGACTTCATCATTGCGCCGCCTCGGATGGCGTACTACATGGAGTACAGCACCCGCATCTATCAGGTCTACCTCAAGTACATCGCGCCGGAGGACATCGTAGTCTACTCCATCGACGAGGTGTTCATGGACGTGACGGACTACCTGAATACTTACAAGCTCTCGGCACATGACCTCGCCATGAAGATCATTCTCGATGTGCTTGAGACAACCGGCATCACAGCAACCGCAGGAATTGGCACGAATCTTTTCCTCTGCAAAGTGGCAATGGACATTGTGGCGAAACACATCCCCGCCGACAAGAACGGCGTCCGTATTGCAGAGCTGGATGAAATGAAGTTCCGGCATGAGCTTTGGGCGCACCAGCCTCTCACGGATTTCTGGCGCGTGGGTCGAGGTATTGCCAAGAAACTTGAGCAGAATGGGATGTTCACAATGGGCGATGTTGCCCTCTGTTCAGAGCGGAACGAGGACTTGCTTTATAAGCTGTTCGGCAAGAATGCGGAATTGCTCATCGATCATGCGTGGGGCTGGGAGCCTACGACCATTGAAGCAATCAAGGCATACCGCCCCAGCTCCAACAGCCTCAGCTCCGGTCAGGTATTGCACTGCCCCTATGAGCCGCAGAAGGCGAAGCTGGTTGTCCGGGAAATGACGGACTTGCTTGTGCTGGACTTGGTGGACAAGGGGCTTGTCACCGATCAGATGGTTCTCACAGTTGGCTACGACATTGAGAACCTGACCGATCCTGCACGACGGGCAAAGTATCACGGCGCGGTGGGGAAAGACCCCTACGGTCGGGAGATTCCCAAACAGGCGCACGGCTCTATTAACCTCGACGGTCACACATCCTCTACCCGCAAAATAATGTGTGCTGTGTCAGAGCTGTTTGACCGGATCGTGGACAAGAATCTGCTTGTCCGCCGTATGTATGTTGTAGCAAATCATGTCCTGCCGGAAGCGGACGCGCCGAAGAAAAATGACGGTGCTGTCCAGCTTGACCTTTTCACTGACTATGCTGCCGAAGAGGAAAAACAGAAAGCCGAGGGACGCCGCCTTGGAACGTGAGCGGAAAATACAAGCCGCCACGCTTGCAATCAAAAAGAAGTACGGAAAGAACGCCATCCTCAAGGCGATGAATCTTGAAGAAGGCGCAACCGCGAAAGACCGCAATGCGCAGATTGGAGGGCATAAGGCGTGAACGGAAAATACGACGAGATCATGGGACTTCCTCATCACGTTTCCAAAACGCGACCACAAATGCCGATGTCAGATCGTGCAGCGCAGTTTGCACCCTTTGCCGCCCTCACCGGCTATGATTCTGCAATCAAGGAAACCGGACGTCTGACCGACGAAAGGATTGAGCTTGATGAGGGAGCCTTGACCGCTTTGAACATGAGGTATCAGCTTCTCATGGATGCCCTTGATGAAGAGCCGGAGGTTGAAATAACCTACTTCAAACCTGATGAGCGCAAAGCTGGCGGTGCGTATGTAACTGCAACCGGCGCAGTCATAAAGGTTGATGACTTTGAGCGCCTAATTACCATGCAGGACGGCACGAAGATTCCGATGGATGACATCCTAAGCATTGACGGAGAGCTGTTCTTATCCTTAGAATAATGTCGCTTGCCATGCGACCAAATGAAGTGAATACCGAAGTACAATATGACTGTAAGGTGAGACACCAAGCAGTCATATATATACGGAGGTACTGGACATGAGAAAGAACTTAACGGAGATCGTATTCATCCTTGACCGGAGCGGCTCGATGAGCGGACTGGAAGCAGACACCATCGGAGGCTTCAACTCCATGATTGAAAAGCAGAAAAAAGAGAATGGCGAGGCATTGATCTCTACCGTCCTCTTTGACAACGTGAGTGAGGTTATTCATGATCGTGTACCGGTTCAGAAGGTCGAGCCGATGACCGACAAGGACTATTCCGTTCGCGGCTGCACCGCCCTTCTGGATGCTATCGGCGGAGCAATTCATCACATTGGAAATGTCCATAAGTACGCAAGATCTGAGGATGTGCCTGAACACACACTGTTCGTCATCACAACGGATGGTATGGAGAATGCAAGCCGCCGTTATGACAGTGAGAAAGTCAAGAAGATGATTGAGCGGCAGAAGGAAAAGTACGGCTGGGAGTTTCTATTCCTCGGCGCAAACATCGACGCAGTTGAGACAGCAAGGCATTTCGGCATCGGTGCGGATCGGGCGGTCAACTACAACTCTGACCACAAGGGAACGCAGCTCAACTATGAAGTTCTGAGCGAAGCGGTTTCCGCCGTTCGTTGCAGCGTACCGCTGGGTACGAATTGGAAAAAACGTATTGATGAGGACTTCAATTCCAGAAAGGACGGGAGAAAGCAATGAGAACGATCACTGTAAAAAGGGACAGGCAATGCCTCCGCCAGACCGGATTACATCATCCTCTCCCTGAACATTGAAGTCTTATCTGAATCCTATGACCGTGCAATGTCGGAAGCTGCCGAGAGAATCGAAAGACTGCAAGGTGCCGCAGTCCGCGTTGGGTATCGCAAGGAAGACCTGAAAACCACGAGCTTTGATGTCCAGATAAGGTACGAGAATGTCAAGGATCGGCAAGGAAATTACAAGCGAGAGTTTGCCGGATATGCTTGCAGCTATCGCTTGAAACTTGCCTTTGACTTTGACAGCAAGCAGCTTGCAAAGGTCATTTCTGCGATTGCGGATTGTGGGGCGCAACCAGAACTCAGCATTGCGTTCACCGTGAAAAACCCGACAAGAGTCAGCGAAGAGCTGCTGATCAATGCGACGGAGAACGCCAGGGCAAAGGCGGAGATTCTTTGCAAAGCATCAGGCAGTACGCTTGGGCAGTTGCTCAACATCGACTACAACTGGGGCGAACTCAATGTTTTTTCCAGAACAAGCTACGATGTTGAAGACTGCATTCAGCCTCTCATGGCGATGAGCAAGTGCGCCGCACCTGAGATTGAGCCGGTTGATATTGATGTGACAGACACAGTGGCTTTCACATGGGAAATCCAATGATTTTTTAACTTTTTTGAAATCCGGTACTCAACAAACGCCCTTTTTGTGTCCGTTGTAAAGTGAAGGGACATTTCACGGAGGAATCTTCGGGGAATACGATTTTGGGAGATTAGCAAGCAAATCCGGTGAGTACCCACCGGAGAAAAATCAGTTAAGGAGACCCTGCCCTTAACATCAGATTTTTGCTTGTTGGGATAGTCCCAAACCCTTCTAATCTTTACGACGGAGGGCGCAGCATGGTACGAAGAACACGAGATATTCAGAAGAAGATTTGGCTGACACCACAGGAAGAACGGACGATTGCAAAGAAGATGGAGATGATTGGCACGGAGAACTTCGGTGCGTATGCAAGGAAGATGCTGATCGACGGCTACATCATCGTCGTGGACTACACGGAGCAGAAAAAGCTCGCCGCCGAAATCAACAAGATCGGCGTGAACATCAATACCGTCTGCCGCAGGATCAACTCGACGGGACGATTCTATCAGGACGATATTGACGAGCTGAAAGAAAAGATGGACGCGGTATGGCAGTTACTAAAATCAAAGCAATCCGAGGAACTTTGAGCAAGGCAATCGCGTACATTCTGAATCCCGAAAAGACAGACGAGAAACTGCTGGTCTCGTCCTACGGCTGTGCCAGCGAGACCGCAGCGCGGGAATTTGAATGGACGCGGAAAATAGCCGAGCAAAAAGGGATGAATCCGGTCAGGATCATAGCCCGTCATGTGATCCAGTCCTTTGAAATCGGAGAGGTCACACCGGAGCTTGCCCACGAGATTGGCAAGCAGTTTGCAGATGAAATCCTCGGAGGAAAATATGAGTATGTGCTGACCACTCACATTGACAAAGACCATGTTCACAACCATTTGATTTTCAATGCGGTTGACTTTGTGAACTACCACGCATACAAGAGCTACAAGCGGATTTACTATGATATGCGTGAGGTCAGCGACCGGCTCTGTAAGGAAAACGGTCTCTCTGTTATCCCGCCCTCTCAGAACAAAGGCATGGGCTACAAGGAGTACACCGAAGCCAAGCGCGGCACGAGCTGGAAGCAAAAGCTCAAGCAGACCATTGACCGACTCGTCATCACAGCGAAGGATTACGATGATTTTCTGCGGCTCATGCAGGAAGCCGGTTATGAAATCAAGACCGGCAAATATATCTCCTTTCGCGCTGAAGCTCAGGAGCGGTTTACTCGTTCTAAGACCATCGGAGAGAACTACACCGAGGAACGCATCAAGGAGCGGATTGCCGGACGGACGCCGCGCAGAAACCGGAGGCAGACCGTGCCGAAGGGCATCTCTCTCATCGGAGATATTCAGGATCGGATCAGACTTATCGACAGCAAGGGCTATGAGTATAAAGCCAAGCTCACGATCCTCAAGGAAGCGGCGCGGACACTCAACTATCTCACGGAAAACAACTTGCTCCAATACGCCGATCTTGAAAAGAAGGTCGAGGACATTCACAGCTCCTATGACCGCACCGGCAAGGAGCTGAAAGGCGTTGAAGCACGTCTGCGGGAAGTCCAGCCGCTTATCAAAAATATCTCCAACTACCAGCGGCTCAAGCCTGTATATGACGCCTTCCAGAAGGCGAAAGACAAGCCGGGGTTCAAGGCAAAGCATGAGGCAGAGCTTGTGATCTTTGAGGCGACGCGGAGTACACTTCTTGCTATGCAGGGCGATGAAAAACTGCCGAGCTTGAAGACACTGAAAGCGGAGCAAGCACAGCTCTTGAAGAACAGGAACGGCTATATGCTGAACGGAACAGGCTCAAAAAAGAAGCAAAGCAAATAGAGACGATCAAGTCTAATGTTGATACGTTTCTCGCTCCTTCTGCTGACCATGACCGTGATCATCTGCGCAGCACACAGCGCGAATAGTCCTTTCAAAAGCGGGGCATCTCCTGTTGACCGGAGATGCCCTGCATCCTTGAGAGAAGGTTCGAGAAATTGAAACTTTTTCTTTAATTTCTGCATCAACGGATTGCTTTCGAGAATGAAATCCGGTATAATATTATAAACGATGTTGAATGCAAGCAAGCGAAAGGATGGTTGCCGTGCGCATAAGCTATAAGAAACTATGGATGCTTCTTCTGGAACGCGACATAAAGAAGGCTTCTCTACGACATGAAGTAGGGCTGTCTGCCGGAACATGGACAAAACTGAATAAGGGGGAAGAAGTGTCCCTCTCTATTTTGCTGCGCATTTGTGATTACTTGAACTGTGACATCGGAGATATATGTGAGGCTGTGCGAACGGACAAGAACTGAGTCCGGTTTTCGTACAGCTCTTTTTGTAGAATAGTAAGTGTGAAACTATAACTTTGGAGGTTGCTGAAATGGCTGAAAATAACACAAGCAATATCGGCTTTGAAAAACAAATCTGGGACGCGGCTTGCGTCCTGCGCGGAAACATCGACGCATCCGAATATAAGTCGGTCGTTCTCGGACTGATTTTCCTGAAATACATTTCAGATCGCTTTGAGGCAAAGTACAAGGAGCTGGTTGAAGAAGGCGATGGATTTGAAGAAGACCAGGACGAATACACTGCCGAAAACATCTTCTTTGTCCCTGAGAATGCACGATGGAGCGCGATTGCTGCTGCCGCTCATACGCCGGAAATTGGCACGGTGATTGATGATGCAATGCGCAGTATTGAGAAAGAAAACAAGCGTCTCAAAGATATTCTTCCTAAGAACTTCGCCCGTCCAGAGCTGGACAAGCGGCGTCTTGGTGAAGTGGTTGATCTCTTCACCAATATTCAGATGATCGAGCATGGAAACAGCAAGGACATTCTTGGTCGCACATACGAATATTGCCTCTCCAAGTTTGCCGAGCAAGAAGGCAAACTTGCCGGTGAGTTCTATACTCCCTCTTGCGTTGTGCGTACCCTTGTTGAAGTGTTGCAGCCGTTTAATGGGCGTGTTTATGACCCGTGCTGCGGCTCTGGCGGTATGTTTGTTCAGTCCGCAAAGTTCATCGAAAATCACGGCGGCAACATCAACAAGATTTCTGTTTTTGGTCAGGACTCTAACCCGACCACATGGAAGATGGCGCAGATGAATCTTGCCATTCGCGGTATTGAAGCCGACCTCGGCAAGTTTAATGCGGACACATTCTTTAACGATTGTCACCCGCAGCTCAAGGCAGACTTTATTATGGCGAATCCTCCCTTCAATCTTTCTGGCTGGGGTGCAGATAAACTCGTTGATGATGTCCGTTGGCAGTATGGTACGCCTCCTGCTGGAAATGCAAACTTCGCGTGGTTGCAGCACATGATCTGGCATCTCGCTCCGAATGGACGTATCGGTATGGTGCTTGCAAATGGTTCGCTTTCTTCGCAGTCCGGCGGTGAAGGTGAAATCCGCAAGAACATTATCAATGCTGACCTTGTGGACTGTATCGTTGCAATGCCGACGCAGCTATTCTACACGACGCAGATCCCGGTATCGCTCTGGTTCCTTGCAAAGAACAAGAAGCAAAAAGGCAAAACGCTGTTCATCGACGCACGGAAACTCGGCACTATGGTTACGCGGAAGCTGCGCGAACTGACGGATGAAGACATCAAGAAAATTGCCGACACTTATAATGCCTTCGTTGATGGAACACTCGAAGATGAAAAGGGCTTCTGTGCTGTTGTCACTACACAGGACATTGCAAAGCAGGATTACATTCTCACTCCGGGACGCTATGTTGGTATTGAGGAACAGGAAGATGACGGCGAGCCGTTTGAAGAGAAAATGGGGCGTTTGACTTCTGAACTTTCTGAGCTTTTCGCAAAGTCCCATGAACTTGAGACGCAGATCAAAGAACGACTGGGGGCGATTGGATATGGGCTATGAAACGTATCGTATTGCTGACCTAATTGATGAAATTGCGATGGGTCCATTCGGATCAAATATTAAAGTCTCGTGTTTTGTGGATAGTGGCGTACCTGTCCTAAATGGTAGTAATCTTGAGGGCTTTTCTCTATCCGAAAAGACATTCCGCTATGTCACAAGGAAAAAAGCTGACTCTCTTAACAAGGCAAATGCACATCGCGGGGATATTGTAATAACACACAGAGGAACGCTTGGGCAAATAGTGTTTATTCCTCAAGATTCAAAATATGACCGGTATGTGATTTCGCAATCTCAGTTTAGGGTGCGATGCAACGACAAGGTTTTGCCCGAATACCTTGTCTATTACTTCCACACTCCAATAGGACAGCATAAACTTCTAAGCAATGCCTCACAGGTTGGCGTCCCTGCATTGGCGAGACCATCTTCGACCTTTCAACAGATTGAGGTCGTATTGCCTGAATTAAGTATTCAGAAATGTGTTGTCGAGATTATTTCCACAATCCAAAAAAAGATTGTGAACAATCAAGAGCTAAACGATAATTTAGCGGCTTAGAGTTGGACGGCGGAGACATCAATCTCGCCGGACATGAGCTTAGGTAGCAATGAATCCCGTAGTGTTGAAAGTCGCAAGTTTTCGATGTTGTTGTTAAGTACCTCCTGAAACATGGGTTCTGCAACACGGAGAAACGCCGTAGCATCATCATCAGAGAGTTTCATGATTTGCTCTGATTCAAAATCTCTGGTGGTAATCGCATCAAATACGGCTCCACTTGCTTTGTGCTTGAGCCTATCAACAGCTTTGAGTGTGTAGAAATATACAAGAAGTTGATGCGTCTCTTTACCGACAAGCGCGTAGCAGGATTGGTTCATGGCCATCGGAACTCCGGACATACCAACTTTACCAACAGTGCCTCTTGCAGTGACGAAAACGGTGTTCACAGGATACAGTCGGCTGTTACAATGTGAAAGACCTTCTTTTGAGATAGTCTTTTCTGTGATAAGGGTGTATGGTATGCCAACATCTTTTGGGGTAAAGAAGGCAATATTACCGTTCCAATAAGTGTTTTCGCCTGTTTTCGGTGTCCCACCGCCGAGTATCTGTATCAAATCGGTGAATCTAACCTCGGTGTTTGACCGATCATAGAGGCTTGAAAACAATGCGGCTGCTTGCTGCTGTAAATTATCGTTTACCGTCTGAATAACTCTCACCAGTGGCGAGAGTTTTACAAAAGGGACTGCCACTGAATGTCGTTCTCTTACCTCGAAAGGAGACACGACAATGACAGAACCACCCATCACGGAGATACAGCGAAAAAATGCTGCCGTATCTTAACAACGAACAACTCATGCACCTTCGGGATGCAATGGCTGAGACATTTGGAAGGGGCAACGATCACCTATGATAGTGGCTCAATTCCAGCAGACGAAGCAGATGCAGTCGAAGCATTTATCACGGCAAAGCGGATCGAAGGCTGTTCGGAGAAAACCCTGAGCTACTACCGGAAGACGATTGAGGCTCTAATTGCCGGAGTTGGAAAGGCTGTGCGACAGATCACCACAGATGATTTGCGCCGCTATCTGACAAACTATCAAGTTCAGCGCAGGTCGAGCAAAGTGACCATAGACAACATCCGCCGGATCCTGTCCAGCTTCTTCTCATGGCTTGAAGATGAGGATTTCATTGTGAAAAGCCCGGTACGCCGTATTCACAAAGTTAAGACTGCAAAGGTGGTCAAGGACACCTACACCGATGAAGTGTTAGAGCTGATGCGTGACAACTGCACAACAGCACGAGACTTGGCGATGATTGATCTTCTGGCTTCCTCTGGAATGCGTGTTGGTGAGCTGGTCACACTAAACCGCGAAGACATCAACTTCAATGAGCGCGAATGCGTTGTTATCGGCAAGGGTAATAAAGAACGATTGGTCTATTTCGACGCAAGGACGAAAATCCACCTTCAAAACTACCTTGAGGGGCGAACGGATGAAAACCCAGCTTTGTTTGTTTCCCTGAAAGCTCCCTTTGACCGATTGATGATTGGCGGAGTGGAGACACGCCTTCGGGAGCTGGGAAAGCGTCTGAATATCCCGAAGGTTCACCCTCACAAGTTCAGGCGTACACTGGCTACAACTGCCATAGACAAAGGAATGCCCATAGAGCAAGTCCAGCAGCTCTTAGGGCATCAGAAAATCGACACCACCATGCACTATGCAATGGTGAAACAGCAGAATGTGAAGCTGGCACATAGAAAATACATCGGTTAGGATGGTGGGTAGTATGAATGGAACAATATATATGCCCGCTGGTGAAGTTTGTTCGTCTATTTCGGACACTTATCGCGAAAAAAAAAAAAAGAATATGGTGACGCTTATCAATACCTCGGGACGTTTTAGAGGGTAGAGTTCTCAACCACGAACGAGTTCCAAACTCCAATTTGAAAGGGCAGTTCAAGAAGACTTTTCAGCGAGACGATATTTTTTTATATAGCGAGATCCGTCCACAGAACAGGCGGTTTGCCTATGTGGATTTTTCGCCCATAGACTATATCGCTTCTACTAAACTGATGGTAATTCGTGCAAAAAAGGATGTGGTATCTCCTAAGTACCTATACTATTTCTTGAAGAATAGTTTCACAGTTGCAGAACTTCAACTGTTAGCTGAAACGCGATCTGGCACATTCCCTCAGATTACATTTTCCGAAGTTGCCAATTTGACCATACCCGTTCCTTCGCTTGCTGTACAAGAAGTTATCGTACAAACGATGCAATGCCTCGAAGATAAGATCACCTGCAACGAGCAGATAAACGATAATTTAGAGCAGCAAGCTCAATCCTATTTTCAAGAATTATTTGTTGATAATGCTGATCCAGAATGGGCTATCGGAACAATTAGCGATCTTGGTACTGTTGTTGGAGGCAGTACACCTTCAAAAGCTAAACCTGAGTATTACACGGAGTCCGGTATAGCATGGATAACCCCGAAAGATTTATCTATCAACAAGTCGAAGTTCGTTTCTCATGGTGAGAATGACATAACTGAACTTGGTTTGAAGAACAGCAGCGCAGCAATCATGCCAGAAGGAACAGTGTTGTTCTCATCTCGTGCGCCAATAGGTTATATTGCTATCGCCGCTGGTGAAGTAACAACAAATCAAGGTTTCAAATCGGTTGTGCCTAAGCCGGAAATTGGAACACCATTTGTTTACTTCTTTTTGAAAAACACTCTCCCGGTCATTGAAGGCATGGCATCCGGGTCAACATTCAAAGAAGTATCTGGCAGCACTATGAAAAATGTCCCGGCGGTTATTCCTGACGCTGAAACTCTTGCCAAATTCAGCGACTTTTGCGCTCCTATCTTTGCACAGCAACGTATTTTGGAAGAGCAGAATCAATCGCTTGCGACATTGAGAGATAATTTGCTGCCCAAACTGATGTCTGGCGAGATCGATGTGTCTGCTGTCCAGCGCTAAGCTGCTAAATTATCGTTTACCTGATTTGGAGGTTGTACCATGTTTGATAAAGTTCAGGAGAGCTTGAAAAAAAGCAAAGACGAGCGCCAGAAAAAGCGTCTTGAAAAGGAACGGGTTCGTCTTGAGAAAGCCGCAGCAGAAGCAGTTCGTGAGAAAGAGCGGCTTCAACAGGAGGCGGAAAAGATACAGGCTGAAAAAGACCGTCTTCTCTCCCTCGATGATAAGGGGCTGATGGTAGAATTGATTCTGGCAGTGCGAGGTCTATACTCACAAATGGAGTACATTCAAAGTCAGCAGGCTTCTTTATCCGAGCGGGTTGACGATATTGAGTCGGACATCTCTTCCATCCGCAGCGATATTTCAGATTTGGAAAGCAGACTGGGCTCGTCCGATCAGTAAAACTCAATGAAGGAGGCGCAGACGTGATTATTTCACCACAATCTCTTGATACAAACCTAAGTCAGCTTTTAGCGGAGGTTAAGTCCGGCTCAATGCAGTTGCCGGAGTTTCAGCGCGACTGGACTTGGGATGATAACCGAATTAGAGGAATTATCGCCAGTTTGTCGCAAGGCTACCCTATGGGTGCCATTATGCGGCTACAATACGGTAATCCGGACATTCAATTCAAATACCGCACAATTACGGGCGTAAAAGGCGTCTCAGTAAAGCCGGAGCATTTGATTCTTGATGGACAGCAGCGACTTACTTCCATCTATCAGGCAACATCCTCTAAAGAGCCGGTCTCGACCAAAACAGAAAAAGGCAAGGCTATTAAGCGTTATTACTATCTCTCAATGGAGAAGTGCCTTGACGATGATGAGGATCGTTTTGATGCAGTCTTGTCTATTCCGGAAGATCGCAAAATCAAAGAAAATTTTGACCGTGATGTGAAGCTCGACTCTCTCAACCAGAGAATATGAATACGAGAATAAGCTGTTCCCGGTCAATATTGTGTTCGATAGCAACGCCGTTATGGACTGGTTCATGGGCTACATGACGCACTATGGAATGAAGCCGGAGGCGATGGACGAGTTTAAGCGTTTTCAAGCTGATGTACTAAATACGATTTCTGGCTACAAGTTGCCTGTTATTACGCTGGACAAGTCCACGCCGCGAGAGGCGGTATGCAAGGTGTTTGAGAACGTCAATACTGGCGGTGTCCCTCTCACGGTGTTTGAGCTTGTTACCGCGACCTACGCCACAAGAGACTTTGATCTGAGAAAAGACTGGGTGCAGTGTCGAAATACAATTTGCGGTTTCGGTGACACGCTGAGAACAGACCTGTTCGATGGGATTGATGAGACTACATTCCTGACAACGGTTTGCCTTTACACAAGCTATTTGAACAAACAGTCCGGGAAAACGAACACCATCTCCTGCAAAAAGAAAGATGTTCTGGGACTTCCTTATGAATCGTACATAGCGAACCGGGATGCAGTGCTGTCTGGGTTCAAAATCGCAAAGGAGTTTCTTCTTCGGGATCAGTGCGTTTTCCGGCAGAGAGACTTGCCTTATACAACGCAGTTGATTCCCCTTGCAGCGATCTGTGCTGTTCTCGGAAAATCCAAATGCAATGAGCCAAATACGATTAAAACGCTCTCTCGGTGGTATTGGTGTGGTATTTTGGGTGAGATGTATGGTGGCGCTAATGAAACTCGGTATGCCTATGATATTGAGGACATGGTTGAAGAAGTCAACGGACGCCCGAATGCAATGCATACGATCAACAGCGCAGTATTCTCTTCAACGAGGCTTCTGACCCTTCAAACTCGCTTGAGTGCTGCGTATAAGGGAATTATGGCTCTTCTCTACAAGGAGAAATGCCGTGACTTTATGAACAACACGACGATTGACATTGTAAACAGTATGCTTGAGTCTCCGGATATTCACCATATATTCCCCGAAGCATATTGCGAGAAAATGGGCATCAAGCGCGAACGGTATAATTCCATCATTAACAAGACCCCGATTCTTCCAGCCACCAACCGCTCGATTGGTGGAAATGCGCCGAGTGAATATTTGGCGGCAATTCTAAAGAAGGTTGATGGACTGACCGAAGATGAGCTGCAAAAAGGGTTGAATCGCATTTTATCAACTATGCGGAATTGAAGGCAGATGACTTCAATGGTTATTTCATCGACAGAGCAAAAAAGCCTTCTCAATCTAATTGAAAAGGCTATGAACAAGCCCGTCACTGAGAGAGACGCAGAAAACACGCTGGATCAGTTCGGGGCAAATCTGGCGTAAAAAGGGAGTGACAAACTATGGCAGGGTATTTTACTGAATCAAATTATGAGAACGCCGTCTTGCAGCTTCTCAATGAAGAACTGGGCTATAACTATGTCTACGGTCCGGATGTGGAGCGCGATTATCATTCTCCACTCTACGAGGATGTTCTGCTGCCTTCCTTGCAGCGGATTAACAAGAGTTTGCCGATGGATGCCCTGACGGAGGCAATCTATAAGCTCAAGAACTTTGAAACCGGAACACTTTTACAAAAAGAACATGGTCTTTATGGACTACCTCCAAAACGGAGTCCCGGTAAAATATTTTGACAAGGGAGAAGAACGTTTCTACCCTTGTCTACCTTGTAGACTTCAAAAATCCTGCCAGTAACGAGTTCACGGTTGCGAATCAGTGGACTTTCATTGAGAACTCCGAAAAAGACCGGATGTGATTCTCTTTGTCAATGGTCTCCCACTTGTCATTGTGGAGTTAAAGTCTCCGTCCCGTGAAGAAACCGACGCATCCGCAGCATACCGTCAGCTCCGGAACTATATGTATGAGATCCCTCTATGTTCATTTATAATGCGGTATGTGTCATGAGCGACTTAACAACCTCAAAGGCTGGTACAATCACGTCCGGCGAAGACCGCTTTATGGAGTGGAAAACAAACAGACGGCAGCTATGAGAATACGCAACACGCATCATTTGACACATTCTTTGTAGGACTGTTTGAGAAGACCCGCTTCCTTGACATCGTGAAAAACTTCATCTGCTTTAATGTGGATGGACAGAATACATTCAAGATACTCGCTGGGTATCATCAGTATTTTGCAGTCAAAAAGGCGATTGAGTCTACGAAGCACGCGACTGTGACAGACGGCAAGGGCGGCGTCTTCTGGCATACACAGGGCAGCGGAAAATCGTTGTCTATGGTCTTCTATGCTCATTATCTGCAAGAAGCGTTAGAAAGCCCCACTATCGTTGTCATTACCGACCGTAACGATCTGGACGACCAGCTTTACGGACAATTCGCCCGCTGCAAGGACTTCCTCCGGCAAACGCCGCAGCACGCTGAGAGCCGCAAGAATCTGAAAGAACTGCTTGCAAACAGACAGGCAAACGGCATAATCTTCACGACCATGCAGAAGTTTGAAGAAAGCAACGAAGCTCTTTCGGAACGCCGGAACATTATCGTGATGGCTGATGAAGCGCATCGTGGGCAATATGGTCTCAATGAGAAGGTTGTGGTCAAGCAGAAGGACAACGGCGAAGTCGAGGCGAAAACCGTTATCGGCACTGCCCGCATTATAAGAGACACGCTTCCTAATGCGACCTACATTGGATTCACCGGAACACCGATCTCCACAAAAAAGATCGCAGCACACGAGAAGTCTTCGGTGATTACATCGACATCTATGATATGACACAGGCAGTTGAAGACGGAGCTACAAGACCCGTCTATTACGAGAGCCGTGTGATTCACCTGAAACTCGACGAGAACACCCTCCATCTGATCGATAATGAGTATGATATTATGGCTGACAACGCCGATCCGTATGTCATTGAAAAGAGCAAAAAGGAACTTGGTCAGATGGAAGCAATCCTCGGTGCCGACCAGACGATCAATTCCTTGGTAAATGACATTCTTGATCATTACGAGAATTACCGTGAGAATATCCTGACCGGCAAGGCGATGATCGTTGCTTATTCGCGTCCCATAGCAATGAAGATTTATAAGCGCATTCTTGAGCTACGCCCGGCGTGGACGGAAAAGATTGCAGTGGTCATGACGCAAGGCAATAATGATCCAGAAGAATGGCGTGAGATTATCGGCAACAAAGCGCATAAGGACGATATGGCGCGGAAATTCAAAGACAACAACTCTCCGCTGAAAATCGCCATCGTCGTGGATATGTGGCTGACCGGCTTTGATGTTCCCTCCCTTGCTACGATGTATGTCTATAAGCCGATGGCTGGACACAACCTGATGCAAGCTATCGCCCGCGTCAATCGTGTCTTCAAAGATAAAGAAGGCGGTTTGGTTGTCGATTACGTTGGTATTGCGGCTGCACTGAAACAGGCAATGAACGACTATACTGCCAGAGACAAGAAGAACTATGGTGATACAGATGTAAGCAAGGCTGCATATCCGAAGTTCCTTGAAAAAAGCTCTCTATTTGCAGAGATTTGTTCCACGGATTCAGTTATGAGAAATTCATGACCGGAAGCGACCTTGACAGGGCAAAGCTCATCAGCGGAGGTGTGAACTTCATACTCGGCAAAAGTGTTGCAGAGTACGAGCTTCCCGACAATGAGAAGACACAGAATGTGTTCATCAAAGAAGCCCTGCTTCTCAAGCAGGCACTTTCGCTGTGCAGCAGCTTGGTAGACGAGCAAACTCGCATGGAGGCGGCTTTCTTTGAGTCCGTAAGAACAATGACCGTGCGCTTGGTTTCAGGCGGTACCGGAAAGAAGTTTACGCTTCCAGAAGTAAATGAGCGCATTAACGAGCTTTTTGAAGCACAGCATCAAAAGCGAAGGCGTTATCAACCTCTTTTCTGATGTCCAGACTGAGTTTTCGCTGTTCGATCCGAAGTTTCTTGAAGAAGTGGCAAACATGAAGGAGAAGAATCTTGCAGTCGAACTCCTGAAAAAAACTGATTTCCGAACAGGTCTCTGTTTACCGCCGAACAAATATCGTCAAGTCTGAGAAGTTCTCCGAAATCATTCAGAGCGCAATGAACCGCTATTTGAACGGAATGCTGACCAACGAGGAAGTCATTCAAGAATTACTCAAGCTGGCGAAAGACATTGCCGCTGCTGCCGCCGAGGGTGAAAAACTCGGATTGACAGCGGACGAGCTTGCTTTCTATGATGCTCTCACAAAGCCGCAAGCAATCAAGGACTTTTACGAGCATGATGAGCTTATTGCTATCACGAAAGAACTGACAGATTTGCTTCGCAAAAACCAGACAATAGACTGGCAAAAAGAAAGAGAGCGCAAGAGCTGGAATGCGCCGCTTGGTCAAAAGGCTGCTGAAAAAACACAAATATCCGCCTGAGGGTATGGATGATGCTGTCCAGACTGTCATGAGCCAGTGTGAGATGTGGACGGACAATGTAATGACCGCTTAACTCCCCCTACGAGAAAGGAGTAGATCATGGGCAAATTCAGTCATGTTGAATGGCGTCGAATATGCCGGAGAACAGATTGCCTATAAAGACAGCACCTATGAGCTTGTGTCAAAGGTAGCATATCTGATCGGCGTCCCGCTCCGTATTTTTCAAAATGAACACGAGCCACCGAAGATAGAGATATACGACCGGCTTGAACAGGATAAAAATGCCCGTATCATTCGTAATCTATGTATCATCCGCACCGCCATTGAGCGCAACTACCGGAAAATAAATGACATCATGCGGATGGAGTATCGAGGGCTGCTTTCAATGCCAGAGATCATCCCAGCTTCCAGTATGCAGCAGCTTTCAAACGACGGAATCAGCTTTATCAAAAAGTCGAGTACAAAGCTCTGCCACCACATTATCGAGATTAACCGGCTGATTTCAGACCGCATTAACAACTGCAAAAAGCCTCTTTCCAATCTGGATTAACTGGACGTACATAAAAAAGAGCTGTTCATTATGCCAAACGGCTTGACAGAGGACGGAACGAAAGATGCTGCGGACATCTATTACGCAAGTCTCTCCTACTACCCCTATCAAATGTACATCAACTGGGTACCGATGGACGAGGGCAATGTCCTCTATAATGATAAGAAGTTTGCTACCCTGCTTTATCAATGGCATTGCGACGCCTTCACGGAATACAGTAAAGTCTCCGATGCAGGGGCTTTTGTAAAAAAAACAATATCTACGACTTCATAGATGACAGTGAGAAGACCGTATTGGTAGTGGACTGCGAAAACTCTGACCCGTACAAGCTGTGCGCCACGCTCAAAAACCTTGATTATGAGGTCATGCAGAAATTACGGCGATCATTCTCTTTGATGACGTACACACCGCTACGGCATGGCGGATTCTTGAAAACTACACCCGCATTCCCGTTGAGCATATCATGATTGAGCGGATTAAGCAGAACAAATCACTGGTAGACATCAAGCTCACTGCAAGAGCCTGTCAGGAACACTACCAAAAGCAAGTGGATTCCTTTTCGTCATCGTCTCAAGTGATTCCGACTACTGGGGGCTGATTTCTTCCTTGCCGGACGCCAGATTCCTTGTCATGATTGAGCGGGAAAAATGCGGACCGGATATGAAGGCGGCACTTGCAGAATCAGGGATATTCTACTGCTATCTGGATGACTTCTACTCCGGCAACAGCGAGGACATCAAGAAAAACGCACTGTTCAAGGAGATGTACCGCTGGATTGACAACTCCGTTCACCTGAACGTCAACGATATGTTTGATGCAGCTCTGCGAAACACGAGGATCGAAATGTCTCCCGCAGAGCGACGGCAGTTCTATGAGAAGCACATCAAGCACATGACGCTGACCATCGACGAGAACGGAAACGTCAGCATTGAACTGAAACGCGGATAGCCTTGGTTTCTATTCCGGGAGGAATGTGGATGGACAACAGATTCTATTTTGGATTCAATACATCGGAGGAACGGAAAAAGCGCAGAAAAGCAGAGCTGTACTCCATGAGTGAGCAAGTCAGCACCTTCTTTTGGGATGAAGCCCCGCAGCATGGCTTGGAAATGCGTGAGGGGCAGCAGGATATGTCTTTTGAGATTGTGGACGCCCTCATAAACGATCAGCATTTTGCGATTGAAGCTGGCGTGGGCATTGGAAAGTCCTTTGGCTATCTTGTGCCGGTGCTGCTGTACAGCAAACGCATGAACAAGCCGGTCATCATCGCAACATCGACCATTGCGCTTCAAGAACAGCTCTGGCGCGATGTCCACGCGGTAATGCCCCTTCTTGGGCTGAACAGAGATGTCATCCTCGCAAAAGGACAGACCCATTATCTCTGCAACAAACGCGCAGACGAGTATATGTGTGACCCGAAAGCAGACCCACCGGACGCGCTCAAAGAAGGAATCCAGCAGGGGTATGAGGAACGCAAGGATTTCCCGGAGGTTTTGCCGCAAGGCGTCTGGGACAAGGTAAACGTGCAGCGGTTCAGCATGAAGAATTGCGGCTTCCTGCGAAAAGAAATGCAAGTATTACAAAGGTCCGTGCATCGTTAAAATACACGGACGGTGTTGTTCTGTGCAATCAGGACTTTTCTCACCCAACATCTCATGAAGCTCCGGCGCGGTCAGGACGGGCTGATTAACGCCGCCGCTGATCTGCTTGTCGTGGACGAAGCGCACAACTTGGATGATAAGGTGCGGAGTGCCACAACGGAGCGTTTCGGGCAAGGTATGCTCTTTGGAATGATTAAAAGCGCATTCTATGAACTGCGACCCTCTGACCAAAGCAGTGTGTCAGGTGAAAAGCGAGAGGCAGAGAGCGCAATCATCGCCTTCTATAACTGCCTGAAAGCACAAGTTCAAAAGCAGATCGACGATGCAGATCAGGATATGCGCTACGCTGACCGCTTTTTCTTTAACCAAAGCGGCAGTGCGGTTGAGCTGCTTACGGAAATGAACGCCGCCATACACAACCTTTCGTCCAGCATTCAGATTTATTCCAGCATGGATTTCAGAAACAACCGTTCCTTTGCTGCCTCTGATGATCTGGATGCCGTCAGCGAGTCCCTTTCAGAGCTTCTTGACCGGATAGATGATATGCTGATCTGGATCGAGCAGCACGGCAGCAACACGGAACTTGTCTATTGCCCTAAAAACACAAAAGAAATTGTGAGCCGCCTATACTTCAATGGTGATGAAAGAACCATCTTGACCTCTGCCACGCTGACGAACGCCACGAGCGGGTCTCTGGAAGAGCAGTATTCTTATTTTATCTGCAATACCGGCTTTCCCGCTGGTGATCGCGGCTGCTTGTCCGAACCAAAGCCTTCCCCATATCCATACGATGAACACGCCATGATCTACTATTGCGACGATCTCCCGCACCCGACCAGAGAACATGAAGCCTTCATTGAAAAGGGCGTGGAGCGACTGCTTGAGATCCTGAGCATTTCCAATGGAAAGGCACTCGTGCTGTTTACGGCAAAGACCGACATGGAAGAGGTCTTACTCCATTCTCAGTGAGAAAAATCTTCCGTACAAAATCCTGATGCAGCAGCCGGGATCGTCGCAGGACAAGGTGCTGAATGAGTTTAAGGAAGATACGAACTCCGTGCTTCTGGGGACGGGTGCATATTGGGAAGGTATCAGCATTGAAGGAAAAAGCCTTTCCAATGTCATCATTTTCCGGCTTCCGTTCCCTGTCCCCGATCCAATTATCGAGTATAAGTGTTCCGTCGCAAAGGATGGCCTGATGGATGTCCGCGTTCCCGAAATGATTATCAAGATCAAGCAAGGTATCGGGCGATTGATCCGCAATTTCACAGACACCGGCATTGTCTGCATCATCGACCGAAGACTGCGGGATGAGCCGCCGGAACGCTATCATGACATTACATGGGACTCCCTGCCCATCAAAAATCGGACAAGCAGTTTAAACGAACTGAGGAAGTTTTTTACGAAGGTCTGCCCTCAGCCAAGGAATGATGATACAAACGGCAGTCTCTTTCGGAAACATAGAGCAGCCCCCCAAAAAAACGACAATCAGAAAACGGAGGTGTATCATGTTGTACAATGAAAATCTGCACGAAGAAGAACAACATCTGATCCAGCAGATTGCCGAGCAAACAGAGAGAGGAAAAATCGACTGGGAACTAACAGAGTACAATCCGCTGTCCATTTCTGAATGAGGACAAGATAGACAATAACCCAGCAGTAATCTGTCAGTCCTTCTCCTTTGGGGCGATCATCGGTGGCTCCCGTTTCGAGCTTGATGTCATGGAGAATATTGATGTGCCGTCCGGTATGGGAGACTACACCATAACCTTGACGCGGGATGAAACCGAAAATTATCTTAAAATTGAGGATGCGCTTTCCTTTGACTGTGACCGCTATGAATGCACACCGGAGGAAGTCGCAGAGCGATTTGCGGACAGCCCCATTGTCCGCCTCTGCAACGCCATCATTCCTGCCACGCTTGGGCAGGAGGATTTAGAAGAGGTCTTCACATGGGCAAGGTTTTTCAACGAGACTGGCATTTCTGCAAAGCTAATGAATCATCCGCTGACCAAGCTCTGTGAAAAGCTGTTCGACGAACACCGTCTGATGGACTTCCATCGCGGCATCTTGGATGTGGACTATCGAAAGCTGCTCCTAAATGAACTGGCTCATAACTAAGACACGGAAAAACGCCCCCGACACTGTGCCAGACGCACAGTGCCGGGGGCGTTCCCGTTTCCAGCGATTTATTTTTCCCTCGGCAATGGACTGCCCATAAGGTGACACTTTCCGTTTTGCGATGCCGCGAAAATTCGATGTGTTCCATGGAGATGTTCACTGGGCAGCATACGCCGTACACGTTTCCAATAATCACTGAGCAGTGCAATGGGTATTCGCTATCGGGAAATACTTCACGGTTTTCACAACGCTTGATTCAGAAGGGATTTTTTTGCCTTATTCCCGCGTGACATCAAGGGAAACCGGATTGATGACGATGACGGTCTTGCCCTTTTTGTGGGCATATCTCACGGTATTCCCGGTACCGCTGGGACATCCATTCCATACTGCGAGAATATAATCGGCGTGATCGACCATGTACCGATTTCTCTTGTCCATGCAGTCCGACGTGTACTCCCGTTGCAGCATGGTCTCCTTGTCACACTTTGCCGCGATATTATAATACCGTTCCCGTGAAGCCACAGACCATTTGATCGCTTGTGTCTCACAAGGGATTGCACTTTCCAGAGTAATGTGAGGGTATTTTGATTTCAAATCGAGTACAATTTCCGCAGCGTACATATCGACGCCAAGAGCCATGCCGGTAATAAAATGCGTGACGCCCTCGTTCTCGATGAGTGCTACAATCTGATCCCGCATAACAGACTTCAAAGAAGTACAACGCGTATCGGATTCATCAAAGCCGAACAGAAGACTCTGCGGTCTATGACCGGTATACGCACAAGTCTTGCCTTGAACGGATTGCTTTTTCAGCTTTTTGAGACAGACTTTCTAAACTCAATAATGCGCGACATGACACCCCTTCTTTTCACTTTTTGGTAGGTAACTCCATTCTATCACCCTCATCACGGACAGTCAACGCATTGTCGTTAGTAAAATTAACGACGGCGTGCCGTGGATAATGACACCGCCGTTAGGTACACTAAATGCAAAGGTGGTGAGGCTATGCGAGAGAAGAAGGACATCAATATTGAAATCGGCGGCAATATTCAAGTGGCAAGAGAACAGGCGGGCTATACGCAGGACACGCTCTCAGAAATGCTTGGCATGACGCCGAATCACCTGAGCGCTATTGAGCGTGGTGCTTCCGGTATTTCTCTTGAAGCCTTGCAGCGTCTTTGCCGTTTGCTGGGCGTCAGTGCGGACCGAATTATCTTTGGGACCGATGAGCCAGAAGCGGAAGCCCTTGCGCTTGCCAGACGTATTTCGGATATAAAGCCGGAATACCGGCAACAGGTTCAAGAGCTGCTGTCCGCTATTTGAATATGTCATAATATGTCATAAAAAAAAGAGCCTCTGCCGACACCCAAACTGGGCATCGACAGAGGCTTTTGGTTCGTTTTCCGGGCATTCAAACAAGTGCCGAAATCGACACTTATTCTCGCTCTATTGCTGGAACTGTGCGGGGAATATAATCACACTGGGCGGTCATTCCTCGTCGCTCTGAGGCTTGCAATCACAGACTTTTTCGACCCCTAACTGTCTACACCGCGATGCCTTGCGGGAGAAGTGCGGACAGGCGATGAGATCCGCACGGAAGCTCTGCTTGCAGCTATGGACGCAGCGGACGCAGAAGCGGTTATACTTCCGGCGTCCGCTATCTCCGATGAAGAACGACCACTCCTGCCGCCACTTCTGACTTCTGCTCACAGCTCAATCTCTCCTTTGTGCTTTTTGGGAGGGCAGCAGTCCTTCTGCTTTTCAGCCTTTGCAGACTTGAGCCTGTCCATGATGGAAGACTTCTCGCCCCTTTCGGGGGCTTTGACCTCTGCGGTCTTGTCCTCCTTCGGACCGTTGTTGATGATCCCGTCAATCATGCCGTAGTCATCCTCCATCGACATCTCCGCTGCCTTGAGGTAGTTTTCCTTCTCAAGAGCTGCCATCCAGCTTTCTTTGCTGATACCGAGCATTCCGCCCTTTGCCGCATGATCGGCAATCTCCTTGGCATCCACGCACAAGCCCTCGGTATTATCGGAATATAGACGGTAAACCTCGCACCCCTTCTCCAAAGCCTTCTCAGCCGCCTCCTGACCGGCGGGAAGAACGCCAGCCCATGCGTAGCCGTAGTCCTTCATATCCTGAACAGTGAGCGCGGGATCGGGCATTTCCGGCACTTCCTTGACCTCAAGGTCGAGAAGGCGGAGCGTGTCATCGTCAAAGCCGTTGTAGACATCATCAAGGACGAGCTTACCGCGCTCATCGACGATGATGCAAGCCGCCTCATCGCCGTAGGTGTCATGCTCCATCAGGTAAAAGCTGTGACCGCCGACTTCGTGCTGGTCAATGGTGTGCCACGTCCCGATGTGACCGGCAACCGTCAGACCGGAGGTATCGGCGTTCATCTCAAAGTCCTTCTGCTCAATGCTCTCCTGCTGCTGCTGTTCCTTCGAGATCATGGGAATCGCTACAATCTTATCGCCCAGCTTGACAAACTGCTCCGGCACCTTGAAGAGGTCAGAGAACTTCTGCATCTGCTCTACGGTCAGAGAACCGAAGCTGTCATCCGTCAAGCCGACTACCATGAATGTTCCGGCAACAACGTCGTAGATGTCACCGTCCTCATCACGCAGAGCGCGGTTCAGAGGCAGACCTTCCAGTTTGCCTTCCTCATTACAGACTAAGGCAACCGGGTCTTCGTAGGGGTAAATCGCCTCGATGCAGCCGCCGACCTCATGCTGCAAGGACTCCAGACCGGAGTCAATCTCCTTCACATAAGGCTCCTTTCCCGGCTCAACGACGAGAACTGCAATAGTGCTGTCACGCTCGGCGGCTTCCTCTGAGCCGGTGATCCGGTATTCGTCGGGAATATCATCCAGCTCCCCGTTAAACTGCCTGTCCCAGCGTTCGCTTGCAACGCGGACATAGCCCTCATCGGTGAAGCGTCCCTGCTCATCCATCGCAATGTCGCGTCCATAGCGTTCATAGTCGATGTAATTTGCCAGAGGACCGAGATCCTTTTCGGAGTAGATACCGGCTTCGTGGGCGTAATAGTAGCCAAGATCGGATTCATCGTTGATACCGGGCATAATGTCGTAGCAGTCCAGATTGAACGTCAGGTTGATGAGATCGTCGATGTCGCTAACCTCATCGCAGCCAGCCTCCATAATGGCAACGAGCTTTTCCTGATCGCTCAGGGAAAGCTCGTCAATCAAGGCGGCAAGGTAGTTGAGCTTATCAAGGCTCTCGTACTCGCCAAGCATCTTCTGAACGCCGTAGATCGGGCATTCGTAGTCGGTGATAAACCATTCTTCGTAGGGCTGACCGAACTCATCTTGCTTGCCGATTCCGATGCGCTCAAAGACCTTCTGCATCTCTTCTTCGGTGGTGGGGAGCTTCACCCACTCACCGACCAGCATACCCTCATTGTACTTGCCAAGGTTCGTGACGAAGGCTTCAAAATTGCCGTCTAACACAGGCATAGGCATCCTCCTTTCAGTCATCCATCATGCCGTCCGGCATGATATACAGTTCCTCAAACTCCGCGTCGCTCATGGATTCGAGCTTCCGGACGGTTTTGTACATCAGCTCTGCGATCTCGCCGTCCACGTCGTTCAGAGTGACGCTCTTCATATCGTCGATCAGCCGCTTCCGGCTGGACGTGTTGAAGCAGCACATCAGGTTGATTTCTTCCACGGTAAAGTTTTTCATATCAGAGTTCCATATCCTTTCCTTTTGATTTCTGCGGTTTCGGCGTGTGGGGCGGCTGGGCTTTCTGCGCGGATTTCAGCTTGTCGCGGATGGATTCACGGGCAGCGGGTTTCTTGGGGATGGTGTCGTAGATGGCAGTTCCGGCATCCTCCACATACGAGCGGACATACTGGATGCTTTCAGAAAAGCGGATGGGGCGGTTCTTGTCCTCGATATTCGTCAGCCGGACTTCATCGGCAGCAAAATCAACCGCGTCGATTCTGCACTTGATGCCATCCATATTCAGCGTCGCGCCGACAGGAATGTAATCTGCGCCTTTGAGTTCCTTGAAGGTCTCGCCGTCCTTGCTGAGAAAGACATCTGCACCGGACTTCCAGAGCTTGTGAGAACCGGCTACCCATGCAGCTTCACGGAAGCCAGTGACCGGCATGGAAGGCTTACCGCGCACCTTCTTTTCAAGGAGCTTTGTGCCGAGAAGCGGCGCGGCTTTTTCCGCGTCCTTGCCGTACAGCTCGAAATAGCCGTTCTGGGCAAAGCAGACCAGCGCGTCCGGATGTGCCTTTTTGACTGCCTCGTACTTGCGGAGTTCTGCAACGGGCAGAGGCGAAAGCGCCTCCGTCCTCTCAGTCTCCGGCAGTCTGTCACGGCGGCTTTTCTGCTTAGACAGCACTTCCACCAGAGCATCCGCGTCCTTCGGGAGCGTCTGGTGGGTTTTGACGCCGCCATGCTCACCGACCAGAGCCATTGCTGCATCGAAGCTGCTGCGGCAGGGGGCTTCCAGCACAAAGCCATCTGCAAAGGTCAGCCGGTCATGATCCGGCGCAACCGAGTTCTGCGCCACATTTGCAGCCTGTTCCCGGTAGTTGATCTCAAAGACATCTCCGAAGACCTTGCCGCGCTTGACGGATTTCGGGACAATGACGCGGGCAACGCACTCGTCGTAGGTCTGTTCCGCATAAAAGCGGAAGGTGTTGTGATCCCGCGTCCCCTGAATAAAGACCTGATTTTCGTTGAGACAGTGCGTTCCATGCGGACGGCAGAACCACATCAGCGTTTTGTCTTCGGGATTCGGGCTTTCGGCAGCGCGGCGGATGATGCGCTTGTCGATGTCGAAGTCTTCCTTGTAGCTGTCTACATGACTGTCCACGAGCTTCTGCAGCTCCGCAACGATGTCAACGTCTGTGTATTTCTTCATGCGTCTCCTTTCTCACAACTCCATGTCGTGCGTTTTGAATTTGACCGGAGACTTCTTTTCCGGCTGCGTTTTCGCGGCAGCTTTGAGCTGATCGCGGATAGAGGGCTTTTCCTGCTTCTGCTCCTGCTTGACGTATTCCAGCGTCGGCATCAGCTCACGATAGCAGCCCTGAGTTTTCCGCGCCGCATGACGGCGATGGATTTTGAACAGCGGCTCACCATTCTGCGTGACCGTGTTGCCCTCAATCCTGACGCCGTTCCGTGCCAGCAGATTGAAGGAGTGGTTAGAGGCGCGGTAGGAAGCCCGCATTCCGTCGTTGTTATAGGCAATCTGCCCCTTGAGCGTGTCTATGACGGCGGCTTTGATTTCCTTCTCTTCGGCAGTCAGGCGGTGCGCCTTCGGTGCTTGCGCCGCTTCCTCCGGCAAGGGAGCAAAGGGAGACTTGACCTCCACGGTTTTTACCTCAATAGAGGTAATCTCATCGTTCTCCCATGCAACGACCTCCGGGTCTCTTTCCTCTGTTTTCTCAGAAGTGACTTCCTTCTGGGGTTCGGTCTGCTGACGGAACGCATCCACGAAAAGTGCCGTCAGTCCGGGATTGGGTTTATCCACAAGGAAGCGAGAGGCGTTTTCGGGGCAGACATCAACGGTCTTCGCCCATTCCTTGAGGGGCTGGGGAATGCGCCCGTCAAAGTTTTTCTGCTGAATGGTGTTTGCGAGGACATATCGGACACGCTCCGGAGAGAACTGCTCAAGGACGCTTTTTACGGCAGCATCCGCATCCAGCCGGTTATCTCCGTAGTTGGAGCTGATCGCCGCTTCAATCGCTTTGCGGCATTCCACGTTTGCGGCGAGAGAAGCACGATATGACTCCAGCTCATCGGCTTCATAGGCGTAATTCGCTGTCTCGCGGTAAATGGGGACTTCCGGCTTTTCCTCCGGAACGGTTTCCCTGCTCGACGGACTGTGACTTCTCTGCCAGCAGCACCTTGAGCTTGGCGTCAATGCCCTCGATCATCTCAGCCGCCGTCTTCCGGATGGTGTCCAGAGAGCTTTTCAGTTCCTTGGTTTCCTTGCCGGATGACCAACCGGCGATGTAACCGAAGGAATAGTCCGAGGTTTCAATGCCGTAACGCTGGCAGACGGTGTAGGCAACGCTTTCCGCTTCAACCTCCTTGGTGTGCCGATCCTTCTTATCTTCTGGCGCGGCTTTCTCATCCGGCTTGACGGCGTGGAGCTTTGCGTGGGCGATCTCGTGAATGGCGGTCTTGACCGTCTGGATTTCGCTCATGCCCTCCTGAATGGCAATGCGGCTTTCAACCGGAGAGAAGAATCCCTTTGCACCGCCCGGAATGTCCTCAAAGGAAATGGGGACGGGAGATTCCTGCCTGAGCGCATCGAAGAACGCCTCGTAGTTCTCGACGGTGCCTTTCAGTTCATCGACAACAATGTCCGGAAGCTCCTTGCCGTCCGTCTGTGAGACATCAAAGACACTCACCACCTTAAAGGCAGGGCGCAGAACTTCGACCGTTTCCGTGACAGTTTTTCCATCTGCGCCGATCACGGGCTTCTGCGTCACGGGGTCAATCTTCTCGCGCTCTTCCTGTGCCTTGTACGGCGCGGGTGCGAGAATCTTGATGCCTTTTTCGCCCTTCATGACCTGACGCTCAAAGTTACGCTGCCACGAGGTATAACCGGCAACATAGGTTGCCTCCGGCTTCTGCATCGCAATGAGCAGCGTGTTGTTGAAGGAATAGTTGTAGAACTTGGACATCGTGCGGAGATATTCCTTGAACCGCTCGGATTCAAACAGCTCCTTGATGCCCTGTTCCAGCTTGTCCGTGATTTCGCGGACTTGCTGTGCATTTTTGTTTTCAGCCATTTCAAACCTCCATTCGGATTTGTTTCGGGGAGAAGAAACCCCCGTCTGAGATTTGCTCAATAAACGAGCCTTTACCTCAGACGGGGTTTCTCTGCGTGTCAGCCGACGATGAAAGATGTTATCCTCCTTCTCCCATTCAATCAGTCTGTCAAACATATCCGGGTGCTTTGTGACCATGTGCAGCAGCTCCGAGTCACTGGCGTTGGGACAGAACCAGCAGCCGTTTCTCCGGCAGTGAGCGTAGATTGGGGAAAGCAGCCCGTGTTCCTGACAGAGCTTGTAGGCGTCCGCCTCGGTCATACCGTATTTGGCAAGCAGACTGACCTTCGTTATTCCATCCAGACGAGCAAGGCGTTTTGGCTCATCCTCCGCGATGCCGACATAGCTCACAGTGTCCGGAGAAAGCGCGGCATTGTACTTTCGGACGGGCGGGATTTTGCAGTCCCGATTGACCGCGCACATCCCGGCCCACGCAAAACCGCGAACCTCGCCCTTGTGCTGTCCGCGGGTGATGACATGATGGAACACCTCATCGTAGGTCTTGTCCGCATGGAGAATGGTGAACTTGATGCCCAGCTCCTTTTCGCAGAAGGGCTTGAGCCGGTCATAGATGAAGTCCCGGTGTTCCGGGACTTCGCCGCTTGTGTCCTTGTCGAACATGACCTCGCTGAAAACCGCCTCGTCCAGCGGCTCATTGTGCTGTGCAGCCAGCAGGAGCGTCGCTACGCTGTCTTTGCCTCCGCTGCATGAAGCAACATACTTTGGGCGGGTCATCGATCAAACTCCATCTTGAAGCTGACGTATTTGCCGCCGCTGTCATCCAGACGAATGACAGCATCGTAGAGCTGAGGCTTCTTCGGCGTGTAAAGCCCGGTCACTCGGCACCAGCCCTTGTCCAGCAGCTCCTTTGCAATCTTCTTGGTCAGCTTCTTTTTCTTGCTGGAAAAGAACTTGTTGTCTTCCCACAGGCAGAAGGAGCATTCCTTGTTCGAGCAGTAGAAATTGCCCTTGCCGACGTAGACCGGAGAGCCGCAGCGGGGACATTTTCCGATTTCCTCCTTGCCCGTGCCGAAACGCTGGGCTTCGGCATCGGAGAGAAACGGGTAGGCTTTCACGAGATCCCCGGTCATCCGGACAATGCCGCTGAGGAAAGCGTCTGCATCCGCATTGCCGCGCTCGATCTCCATGAGCGTGTTTTCCCATTCCGCCGTCATTTTGGGAGACCTGATCTGTTCCGGCAGGACGCAGACAAGGTTGCAGCCGTCCTTCGTGGGAATGAGAGCCTTACCCTTGCGCTCTGCAAAGCCGGACTTCACCAGTTTTTCAATGATCCCGGCGCGGGTCGCGGGTGTTCCGAGACCTTTCTTCTCAGTGTCATCGTCGAACTGATCGTTTCCGGCAGTCTCCATCGCAGACAGGAGCGTGTCTTCCGTGTACTGCTTCGGGGTGTCGTAAAGTGTTCGGTGACGCTGGCGGACACACCATCCAGAACATCGCCCTCATGGACTTCGGGCAGGGACTTCATGGGATCGTCCTTTTCCTTCGTCTTGAGGGAGGACTTGAACAGCTCTTCGACAGCTTTCCAACCGTTTTGCACGACGGTCTTGCCTTGGTTTTGAACGCATAGCCCTCGCAGGAGAGCGTGATCTGCGTCTCTGCGTAAGTGTGCTTCTCGCCGGTCGCACACAGAAGGCGCATCCCGATAAGATTGAGGATTTTCTGCTCCGACTGAGGGAGCGCCGAAACATCCTGCTTTTCGAGCTGGACGGTCGGGAGAATGGCGTGGTGATCTGTGACCTTGCTGTTGTCGGTTACGCGGGCAATGTCCGGAGTGATCGAAACGTCGGAGAAAAGCGGAAGCTGGCGGCAGACGATAGAAATGACCTGACGGGCAGTGTCCTCCATATCGTCCGTGATGAACTGGCTGTCTGTGCGCGGATAGGTCAGGAGCTTCTTTTCGTAGAGCGTCTGAACGAGATCGAGCGTCTGCTGGGCGGTGAAGCCGTAGTATCGGTTTGCCTCGCGCTGCAAGGTGGTCAGATCATAGAGCTTCGGAGGATTGACGGTTTTCGTCTCCCGCTTGAGAGAGAAGAAACGACGGCTTGCTTTTTCTCGCAAGCCGCCGCAATTCTTTTTGCTTCCTCTTCGGTTTTGACCTTTTCCAGATCGGCGGTCAGATCGCCCTTGCCGACGTGGACGTTGAAATACTTCTCCTTCTGGAATGTGGAGATTTTCCCGTCACGCTCCACCAGCATTGCAAGGGTCGGCGTCTGGACGCGCCCGACCACCAGCTTCTTGTGATAGAGCGTGGTGAAAAGGCGGGTGCCGTTGATACCGACAATCCAGTCTGCCTTCGAGCGGCTGAGTGCCGCTTCATAGAGGCGGTCATATTCCTTGCCGTCCCGGAGATGGTTGAAGCCTTCGCGGATGGCGGAGTCCTCCAATGAGCTGATCCACAGACGCTTGAAGGGCTTGGTGCATCCGGCTTTGTCGTAGACCAGCCGGAAGATCAGCTCACCCTCGCGTCCTGCATCGGTTGCGCAGACCAGCTCGGTGACGCGCTTGTCCTTCATGAGAGCGGACAGCACCTTGAACTGCTGTGCTTTGTCCTTCGTGACCTCAAACATCCAGCTTTCCGGAACAATGGGCAGATCGTCATACCGCCACTTGGCATACCGCTCATCGTAGGAGCTGGCGTCTGCCAGCTCCACCAGATGACCGAAGCACCACGAAACGATGTAATTGCCGCCCTCCATATAGCCGTCCTTTCGGGACGTTGCGCCCAGAACCTTTGCGATGGACTGGGCAACGCTGGGCTTTTCAGCAATGACTAAGATCAATCTTCATCACCATCCGTTTCAGCATCCTCCGCAATCTGCGGCTCATCATCCTCGTTGATGTACGGCTCTTCCTCGTAGCCTTCATCATCAAAGAAGTCCATGTCCTCATCCTTGGGCTTTCTGCCCTTGACGAACTTGATGTAGTAATAAGCTGCACCCGCAGCACCGGCAAGGGCAAAGATGACGAGGATCATGCCGACGTTGGATTTCTTTTCGGGCTTAGGTGCAGGGACATCGCTTTCTGCATCCTTGTCCGGCTCAGGTGTAACGGGGGCTGTGCCGGTGCATTCACTCATGTTGGTCTTGCAGACCGGGCAGTCGGTGTTGACCTGACCGACAGCGCATTTTTCCTTGCAGTTACAGGTGGTCAGAGCCGCCGCAGTGTCATCATCCAGCAGTGCAAGCAGATCGCTCTCATCGACCATGTTCAGGAAGTACGTCTGGTACTGTTCCTCATCCTCGTTGATGGGCGCATCGTAGTCGATGACAATGTAGAAGGTGTTGCCGTTTTTCGTCTGAATGGTGATGAACTGCTTGTTGGTTGCCTTGTCATAGAGCAAGTCGCGGGTGTAGGCGTTGCCCTCATCGTCAATCGGCTCACCCTTCGGCTTTTCCGGCGTGGGAGTGACTGTGGGCTGCTGTTCGGGCTGAGTTGCCTCCGTAACGGGAAGGTTCTGCTCGGTATCATCGGCGTAGGCAAACGCCGTGACAGAGAAGCAGGACAGAACCATGACGCAGACCGCAAGGATGGTCAGAAAACGAAACTTCTTACGCATTGTCGATTACCTCCGTATTTTCAGCGGGCTTGGTGCCGCCCTTCATGGAAGACAGGAACGCCATAATCTGATCCTTGTCCATCACCATAGAGCGCACGGTATTGATGATTTCAAGGTTTTCCAGCTCCGTCTTCTTGTCGTACAGCTCCTTGAGCTGTCCTTCGATTTCGGACTTCTTCTTTTCAGCCTTCTCAATGTCGGAGAGGACTTTCTGATACTTGGGATTCATGAAAAACTCCTTTCTTTTAATAGGCGGGTCTTCCGAAGGCATAGAAATGCTGCTGCCAATAGGAAGAGTTGATGGATGTGTACTGAATGGGATCGCCGCAGTGGATCATGACGCCATCACCAACGTAGATGCCGACGTGAGACACACCGGGGGTGTCATACGTCCCGACGAAAAAGATAAGATCACCGGGCTGTGCATTCGCCTTTGAAACCGGCGTACAGACATTGTAAAGCCCTTGTGCGCCAAGCCGTCCGGTATTCACAAGACCGCTGTTCGTGAGAACGTAGCTGACAAAGCCGGAGCAGTCAAATGACGTGTCGGGATTGGAGCCGCCCCACACATACGGATAACCGAGATACTTTTCCGCCTCGGTAATCAGCGTTGCAAACTTCTCGTCGTTCAGGTATTCCGGGTTGACATCGTAGTCGGCGGGAGGATTGGTGATGTACTTGTCCACATAGGGAGAGTCACCGAACAGATCCTCGCGGTTGCCCAGCACCGACATATACGTTGCGTACATGGAAAGCTGTTCCTGAGACATGATGTAGACCGGGACGTGGGAGAGATTGAAGTTTTCGAGCTTCACGTTGCAGATGTAGTAGTCATACGGGACGCGGTAGGTTTCCGTGTGCGTGTTGCCGTCTGCATCCGTCCATGTGTCGGTCTCCGTGCGGTATCTCGTTTCGACGATAACCTCTTCGGTGAGGATGTACTGCTTGTCGAACAGCATTTGGAGCGTGCCCTGCACCTCATCCAGCGTGAACTCACCCTCGTGGAGAGCCGAGAGGATGGAGATCAGCACATAGGGGTCATGCTCAATATCGTCCAGATCGAAGTGGTATTCATCATAGTTGTGAGTGCTTTCGTAGGTGTCGAGATAGTGTTGCAGATCTTGCTCCATCCGGCAATACTGCGCTTCTGCGCCCACATCGCATCATCCTCGCTGAGATAGGAGGAAGCGATAACCGACGAGCCGGTAGAGGTGAGCATCGAACACGAGCTGATTCCGGCACCGAGCAAAACGAGAAGGGCAATTCCGACGCCGATCCAGATGAAGACCTTCTTGTTTTTCTCAAAAAACTCCTTGATCTTGTCGGACACCTTTTCACCGAGCTTCTTGCCGGTATTCTTTGTGGCAGTCCCGGTGGTCTGAGGACCGGCATTTCGAGCGGCGGCATATTCCTTCTTGATGTTCTGCTTCTGGTAGTGCTTGTTCATGTTCTGCTTCTTCATCTCAGGATGCTCCTGCTGATTTCTCTCATATTGGAGCTTCGCATCAGCGACATCTGTCTTGTGTTCCAGCTTGGAAACCTTCTCATAAGGCTTGTTGACGCTGCTTTCCCGATGATGACGGAAATGCCTCGCAGCGGTCTCAGCGGCAATCTCTGTTTTATGCGCCGCCTCAACCGCCGAGTTTTCCTGCTCGACCTCATGGATTTTGCCGTGAATGCCGGAAGCAAGGGTGTCACCGACCTTGCGGACGGTTTTATCTGCCTCAAATTGCAGCTTGCCTTTGCTCTTGGGCTTTTTCAGCTCATCCTCAAAATGAAGGCGGGTTTTGCCCTTTCCGGTCTCTTCATCAAAGACACGCTCTTTCTTGAGAACCTTGTGTGTGGGCAGCTTTTCACGGGCAGCATCCAGACGCTCATGTGCCTTCTCAGACTTCCTTTCGAGCTTCTGCATCCGCTTCGTGGGCGGGACGGCATCGTCCGAGAGCGGGTTTGCAGAGGCAGTCTCCGCCGCTTGAGTGAGAACGGCATCTGCATCAACTGCTTCAACCGCAGAGGTCTTGCGCAGCTTGTGGGTGACAACCGTTTCGGCAATCACCGTGCCGGTATGAGAAGAAACGCCGTGCTGCTCTAAAGTTGGAGGCTTGAACGGCGTTTCCGAGGGCAGCGGTTCAGGTACATTCTGGGGTGGATTTTCTGTCTTTTTTTCGCCTGTGACGGACGTTTCCGAGGGCGGCTGTGTGTCGTTATCTTCGGCGTGTTCCGTCTGAAACTGATGCTGCTGACGGCGCATCTGCACCTTTTTCTGTTCCTCCGCAGAAAGAGCTTCGGAAGGCTCGGCTGTCTCAGCGGGCTTAACCAACTTTGCATCTTCCAGCCGTTTTGACACACGCTGCTCGGTGCCAGCCGTCAGGTTTTCCTCAACCGCGCCCTCCCGCTTCATCCGCAGAACAACCTTGTCGCGGGCTTTAAGTTCCGGTTCCTTGGGCATCAGATTTCACCTCCGATCCGCTTGTAGGCAAGCTCGGTATATTCAGGATTCAGCTCGATGCCGACGAAATTCCGCCCCATCTGCGCGGCAACCATGCCGGTTGTGCCGCTTCCCATAAAGGGGTCAAGCACAATGCCGCCTTCTGGACAACCGGCGAGAAGACAGGTTTCAACCAGCTTCGGAGGGTAGGCGGCATAGTGACCGCCCTTGAAGGGGACGGTGTTGATCTTCCAGACATCGCGCTTGTTGCGGAGCGGATTGATGTCACTGTCCTTGATCTCACCATGCTCACGGGGGCGGTTGATGGACTGCGGCTGAGGCTGACCGGGAACGGGCTTTCCGTATTTGTTGCCGCCGCCCTTCATGCCGCGCTTGAGGCGTTCTGCCGTTGCAAGGGCAATCGGCTCGGAGATCGCCTTGTAGTCGAAGAAATACTTCTTGGACTTGGAGAACAGGAAAATATGCTCATAGCAGCGGGATAGGCGGTCTTTCACGCTCTCCGGCATGGGGTTATCCTTCATCCAGATGATGTCGTTGCGCAGATACCAGCCGGTATCGCGGAGGGCAAACGCCAGCATCCACGGAATACCGATCATATCTTTGGGCTTGCAGCCCTCAACCTTGTTGTTGAGAGCCACAGCCTGACCGTTTCTGCCGTTGGGGTTCTTCGGGTCAATAAAGTCACCCTGATTGCCCTTTCCGGCGTAGGTGTCCGAGATGTTCAGCCAGAGCGTTCCATCTGGACGCAAAACGCGCCTGACTTCGGTGAACACTTCCATCAGGCGCGAGATATATTCCTTCGGCGTTGTCTCTCTGCCGATCTGAGCCTCCATGCCGTAATCGCGGAGCGCGTAATACGGAGGGGACGTCACACAGCAATGAACGCTGTCATCGGGCAGAGTTTTCAGGATTTCAAGGCAATCGCCGGTATGAATGATGTCAAGTTGTATGGTGGTGTACCTCCTGTTCTGTTGGATTTGTGTTCCATTGAAATGTTGGCTGTGAAACCCGACAACATTTCAATGGGCATCAGTCGGAGTAATACTCGTCCGGCTCGTATTCCTCATCTTCCATGAAGTCCTCGTCGAAATCGTCAATCTCGTCCGCCCAACGGTCGAAGATTTCCTCGGCTTCCTTTGCCGCCTCGCGGTAGAGGCTCAGGCGGTTCTTCTCAAAGGCAGCGAAGGCGGGGATGAACTTGCCGAACTCGCGGATTGCCTTCACATCCTGCGTGCGCATATCTGCGACGCACTGAATGATTTCGGACATCGTGAGCAGATCGTCGATCATCAGCTCATACTTGTCCTTGGGGATAGAAACGGCTTCATCATCACCCGCGTCAGCGAAAGGGGTATTCTCATCGCTGTTGCTGCACTCAGAAACATCAACATTGAAGTAAAAGTCGATCATATCCACAGCTACCTTGGTCATAATCTGACGCGCCTCCTTGACCTTTTCGTCGATGTCCTCCCTCACATGGAGGTAGGCGCGGTGATGCTTCTTGAGGTCGCTTTCCAGTCGGATCAGATCGGTCAGCTCCCACAGAGCCTTAAACAGCGCGGAGGTGTTCTCTCCGTATTCGATAGCGTCCGCGTAGGGAATGGTAATCATCTTGTTGTTCATATTCAAATCCTCCTTAGTTCTGTACGGTTTCTTCCTAAGCGGGTGGTCATGATGCGGTAAAGCTGGGTGTCCTTCGGGAAATCGTCCTTGAAGGGAACGATGGTCGAGCCGTAGAAGATCAGCCCCTCACCGGCATTGGAATTGGTGATGTAGTTCTGCTGGCTGGGCGAGATGTTCAGCGCCTTCGAGAGAATCTGCCGGTCTCCGGACGCCTGATTCAGAAGGTAGACAAAATCCGAATTTTCAAAGATATTCTCCACCTCGCGGGAGGCAAGCAGATCCTTGACGTTCTGGGTGATGCCGGTCGGGATGCCGCCCCATTTTCTGAAACGCTTCCAGATTTCCACGCTGTACGCGGCGGTCTGTTCCTCTTTCAAGCAGCAGATGGAACTCGTCCATGTAGTAGCGAGTTGCCTTATGCTGGGCGCGGTTGATGGTGACTCTGTTCCACACCTGATCCTGCACAATCAGCATACCGAGCTTCTTGAGCTGCTTGCCGAGTTCGCGGATGTCATAGCAGACGAAGCGGTTGTTGACATCCACATTCGTTCTGTGATTGAAGACGTTCAGAGAGCCGTGAACATAGATTTCAAGGGCAGTTGCGATGCGCTGTGCCTCCGGCTCCTTCTGATTTCTCAGAATGTTGTAGAGGTCTTCAAGGATTGGCATTTTCTCCGGCTTGGGGTCTGCAAGAAACTCCTGATAGACCATGCGGACACTGCGGTCAATGATGGTCTTCTCAACCGGCTGCAAGCCGTCCTTGCCGCCGACAATCAGCTCACACATGGAGAGGATGAAGTCGGATTTCAGCGTCAGCGGGTTTTCCTCTTCGGAGTAGTTCGTGTTGATGTCCAGCGGATTGATGTAGTCCGTGCTGACCGGCGAGATGCGGATGACCTGACCGCCGAGCTTCTGCACAAGGGGGAAATACTCGGCTTCGGGGTCGCAGACGATGATGTCATCCTCCGTGATGAGGAAGGCGTTCGTCATTTCACGCTTTGCGGAGAAGGACTTACCGGAACCGGGTGTACCCAAGATCAGCCCGTTGGGGTTTTTGAGCTGCTTGCGGTCAACCATGATCATGTTGTTGGACAGCGCATTCAGCCCGTAGTAGAGAGCTTCGCCGCCCTGAAAAAGCTCCTGCGTGGTGAACGGCACGAAAACCGCTGTGCTGGAAGTGGTCAGTCCGCGCTCAATCTCCACCTGATTGACGCCGATAGGCAGAGAGGACATCAGCCCTTCCTCCTGCTGGAAGTCAAGACGCTTGAGCGCACAGTTATACTTCTGGGGCAATGGCGGCGGTCTGGAACACCGCGTTTTCGAGCTTCTGGCGGTTGGTTGCTGTGTTCATGATGAGGATGGTCACGAGGAACAGTCTCTCATTGCGGGTCTGGAGATCCTGCAACAGACGCTTCGCCTCGCCGCCGAAGGTGGCGAGGTCGGACGGGATGATGTCCATATCGTAGCCGGAGCGGACTGCCTTTTTCTGCTCTTCAATCTTCATCTTGTCGAGGTCGGTGATCTTCGACTTAATGCTCTTGATTGCCTTCGCCTGGTCAATCGTCCGGATATGAAAATTGACCGTGATGTTGCTGTCCATCTCAAGGAAGTCGGCAAGCATACGGTCATTGAGTTCCGGCGCAAGGATTTGCAGGAAGCTCGCCGCACCGATGGTTCTGCCCATCTTGAAGCACTTGCCTTCACGGAAGTCAAAGGAAGTGGGCGCGATGAAGTCCTTGCTGGAAAGCCCGGTCCGGGCAACCACATCGAAGGAAAAGCGGAACGGCTCATTGGTGTCCATGTTGAACACATCATGAAGCACTTTCAGCCGCTCGTAGCCGGACAGCGGCTCGGTCCTCACACCGAGGGTTTTGAAATTGTTGAGAATATCGGTTTCAATGCGTTCGAGCTTCGGCTTTGCCGTGCGGAGGGAGTCTGCCTCAATGCCAAAGGTGATGTACTTCTTCTTGACCAGTCCGTTGTTGCCCTTGGTGAGCTGGCTTTGCAGCATACCGGAATACTCGGAGCGGATGTCGTTGAAGGCGTCCTCCTGTGCCGGAATGTTGATGCGTTTGCGGAACTCATTGAGGCTTGCCTTCTGATTGATGAAGGAGAGCTGGACGAAAATCGAGCTGTCGAAGTAGTTCAGAAAGTCGCACCATGCTTCAAAGATGGCAGTTTTGTCCTCGTTCTGCGCAAGTTGGTAGTTGATGTCCTCAAAGGCGATGGACTTCGTGTAGAGGCGGCTGTTCACCTTGCAGACACCGTCGCGGCACATCTCCACATAGGGAATGGTCTGCTGGGCGGACTTGCGGACTTTCTTCGCCTTCCTGTCCTTTTTCTTCTGCATGACGATCCGCTTCTTCTCCTGAGCGGAAAGGGCATCGCCATAAACGACGCCGTTCTTGACCGTCATCTTAGGCTTTGCCTTTGCTGTGCTGTTGTTCAAGCTGCAATTCCTCCTGTTCTTTGATTTTCTGCTGAATCTCAGCGTAGAGATTGTTTGTGCGATAGGGACGCACCTTGTCTCGGATAAACATGGACTGTACAATGTGGTACAGATACTTTTCGGCGGGCTGACCGTCCTTCTCGTAAAGCGCGAAGAAGATGAACGGGAGCATGATCACCACCATCAGCATTGCCGCCGTAGACAAGTCGAGATGTGCCTTCGCCAGAAAGAAGATCGGAACGCCGACTGCCGCAGCGATGGAAAAGCAAATGAGCTGCCGCTTGGTCAGGTTGAACATGACCTTCGTTTTGACACGGTTAAGGTCCTTCGGGACCGGAACAAATGCCATTAACTGTTTCCTCCTTTCCAAGAGTAATGCTGCATTTGACCTCGTTGCCCCAGACATCCCAGCCTTCGGGGGACTGACGGGCAAAAAGCTCCACGCGGGGAAGGTCTCCCATGAGCCGAACAATGCGCTCCCGCACCTCATCCGGCTTTTTGGAATGCTCTTCGATGTGGCTGAGGATGACCTGACGCACACCGGCGTCAACACGCTTCGGATGCCCCTTCGTAGCAAGGATGCAGATTTCGGCGTTTGCCCTTGTCCAATACCCCATGCCGGTGAAGAGATCATCGTTCCTGCGGTTTTGCTTCACCCATACAAAAGCCACGGTCTTATAAGAAAAGCCCCATGCCGTCAGCACTTCGAGTGCTTCACAAAGGCACGGGAACGTGATCCAGAGGAACAGGGCGCAGTCCTTCGCGGCAAGCTCACTAACCGGAAGTGCCTTGATGTCCTCAATGCACATCGTCGGATAGTGACTTTCCGCCGACCGTCCCTGTCCTTTCTTGGAGTAAGTCCGATACGCCCAAGGGGGATCGGCGTAGATGATGCTGTATTTTTTCATGCTGCCGACCTCCTTAGTGCGCATGGAATACGTTAGACCGACATCGGTCTAACATTTTTAATGCCGGATAATTAGTTATGCCGATAAATATGTGATGAAGCCTGTAAAACCGCCATGCAAAACAAAAAGTATCGGTCTAATTCTAAGCTACTTCGTCCTTTCTGATATAGTGTAGGTGATAGCAAGTTCACCAACCACAGAAAGGAGTCCCTATGAAATTTGATGAACAAGGGTTCCGTCATCTCGTTGACGAAACCGTTGCCACAATCATACGGTTAGGCACAACGTCCCATGCTGTGCTTGACCGTTACGAACGCTTTACTGAAATGCTGGTAGGACACTTAAAAAGTCTGGATCAGCCGTTTGAACTGACGCTCTGTCTTGAATGGGTCAATTCTCTGGATCACAATCCGGCTTGCGTGCTTAGCGCATCCTATGTTGACTGGAAAGCGCTGCACAGGTTCGTCCATCTGCTGGCAGAACACCAGGCCGGAACGCTGACAGAATGGCGTCATTATCTGTGTTTCACCCCGGAACTTCCTGAAACTGATGAATATAAAAACATTCTTGTTGAATTTCAGGAAATTATGAAAGAGGAAGGCAAATATCCGACTACCATAAAGTCGTACAGTTCCATAGTCCGCAGGCTTCTTCTTTATCTGGAAAGCGTAGGTATTACAAAGTTTTCTGATATAAGGAACCAAAACCTTATGGACTATTTCCAGACAGACCGGTTCAAGAACCGAAACCTGAAAGGATTCCAGACGGAATTGTGTGTTCTGAAAAAGTTCCTGTGGTTTGTGACAGATGCCGGTTACACAGCCTGCAAAACCCTTCCGTATGCTCTGCCTAAAATCCGCCAGTCCAGAAACAAGATCATTACTACGATTGACGAAAAGGTAGAGACAGACCTTCTTGGAAGATGAGCCGGATAGCCTTGTCAACAAGAGGGATCAGGCGATTCTCCTGTTGGCGCTGCACACCGGCCTCCGAAGCTGCGACATCCGGGCATTGAGGTTCTGCGACATCGACTGGGAAAAAGAGACCATCCATATCTGCCAGAAAAAGACGGGGGTTGACCTTGAAATTCCCATAGACAGCGCCACACAAAACGCCATTATTGATTACATCCTGAACGAGCGCCGGGATTGTGAGCAGGAATATATTTTTGTCACGTCCGTAGGCCCGATAAAAAAGCTGGCCCGCAGGCATTACAGGATGAAATACCGCACACAGGGGACGGAATCCTATGAAAATCTTCCGCACGATGGTCTCCATATTTACCGGCGCACTTTTGCGTCGCGGCTTTTGCAGTCAGGAACGCCGTTACCGCTCATTTCCGAAATGTTAGGGCATATCGACAAAAACTCTGTCCGCGTGTATCTCTCGACGGATGAAGCAAAAATGAAGCGGTGTGCGTTAGACATCTCCCTGATCCCTTGCCGAAGGGAGGAATACTGATGTACGCAAGTAAATTTGGCCCTGTTATGGAAGAAATGCTTACCATCCGGCACCGTTCCGGTTTACAGTTAAAGTTTATTGTTTTTTTCCTTGACGACTTTGATGCTTTCTGCGCCAGAGAGTATCCAGAAGCCACCCTTCTTACAAAGGAGATTGCCGAAACATGGATTCACCGCTCCGATTCTCCATCCCGGCACCACATGGCGCGGCGGGTCTTGACAATGAAGCATATCGGGGAATACCAGCAGTCACTTGGCTTAAACGCCTATGTCCCGAATTACCGGATTAAGAGGCCAAAGGCAGAGGAACCCCATCTGTTTACAGATGAACAGCTTGCGCTGTTTTTTGAAACTGTTGACACAAAGCTGATCCCGACCGAGACATATCCGTATAAAGACACGATGTTCCCGGTATTCTTCCGGTTGGTTTATTGTTGTGGCCTCCGCAGCTCCGAAGCGTGCAACCTGAAGGTGTCAGATATTGATTTTCCCAAAGGGACGATCTATATCTACCAATCGAAGGGCATGAAAGACAGGGAGCTTCCTTTGTCGGATGATCTTCTGGATTTATGCTACCGTTTTGACCGGTATTACCAAAAGCAATTCCCTGACCGTACTTATTTTTTCAAACCGAACCATAAACGGGAACACATGACAAGCGCCGATGTCGGCAAGATTTTTCAGGCAATACTCAAAAAAGCAGGGTTGCTGGAGTTGCCCGGAAAAAGGTTTACAACGCATGGCCTCCGCCATCTCTTTGCCGTTCAAAACATTAAAAAATGCGCTGACGCAGGAGAAGATTTCTATAACTGGATTCAGTATCTTTGCAGGTATATGGGACACAAGCACATCCGCTATACGCTGTACTATCTGCATATCACCTCACAGCTTTTCCCAGTCTACCGGGAGAAACTGGATGCCCTTGAGAAAGGAATCGGTGTGGTCTATGCGGAAAAATAAACAAAAATCGAAAAAGATGTTTTTCATCTACACAAAGGATTTTTTTCAACCACTTGCGCTCTGAACTTCATAGCGAACGGACAATCGAAACTTACTGCCAGTCATTGAACGCTTTCCGTATTTATCTCTACGAAACCTACTCAAAAACTGTTGACCAGATCACAACTGATTTTGTCACGGAAGAAGTGATCCGCGAATTTTTGAGCAGTGTTGCTGACAGCAACAGTGTTGGCACACGGAATGTCCGGCTGTCCGGGATAAAGGCATACCTGAAATATGCCGCTACTCGTGATATGGAGCTTGTACCCCTGCAAATCAGCATTTCTGCTGTGAAGCACAAGAAAACATACCCGAAACGCCACAACTGGCTGGATAAGGCAGATATTAAACTGATCCTCGCGCAGCCGCCCCAGACAAAGATAGGGGTGCGGGATCGCTTCATTATCCTGTTCCTGTTTTTAACTGGGGCGCGGCTTGCCGAAATGCGTTTCTGTCCAGTTAAAAGACGTCATTATAAATGAAAAGTATCCGTACATCCGAATCATCGGCAAAGGAAACAAACCGCGTATCGTCCCCATCCCGGAGGATTCTTTTCTAAAAAACTACAAGTATTACTGCCACCTTTACCATCCCAAAGAGAACCCGGATGATTACCTTTTCTATCCGACTGCAAAAGGTGGCAGAGAAATGATGTCTGAGGACAACGTGCAGCGCATCCTGAAAAAGTATGGGGATGCCGCCCGCTGTTCCAATCCAAAGCTGCCTTCCATCCATCCGCACCTTCTCCGTCATTCCTATGGGGCGCAGCTATACAGGCTTGGGGTCTCTCTCCCGGAGATAGCAAAACTTCTTGGGCATGAGGATATTTCCACAACGGAAATCTATGCGGAGACTGATCCTGAAATGGCGGCAGAAGCCATTTCAAAGATGTTAGGCAAACAGCCGGTAAGGAAATGGGACTTCCTTACCGAAGATGAAAAGTTAAAAATCTTAGGACTAAAGTAGCTCAGAATTAGGCCGATACTTTCTTGCTAAACATGCTGTAAACACCGGCTTCCGCAGAATTTATCGGTCTTATTTTTTACGAGGCATTAAAGATGGATTTTGCAAGGCTTCCGGTCTTGAACAGCGAGAAACACAGAATGACCGTGTACGCTGCCACAGAGAACAGAGCCGAGTGAATGTTGTCTGCGATAATCATGCCGTTGATCAGCACTGCATAGATGCCGACGCAGACCATAATGAGAAAGCCCTGAAATGCCAGAGCGAACAGACCTTTCAGATAGTTCGTGCCGATGCTGCCCCATTCGCGGTTGCTCATGGTTGCGATGGGAATAGGCGCAATGCTCACGGTGCAGTAAATCTCAATCATGCGCCCGTAGAGGATGACCGTAATGAGGATTGCCATGATTTTGAGGCACAAGCTGATCAGAAGAGTTTCTATTGACAGACCGAGCAGTTCTCCGACGCCCATGTTCTCCATGCCGGTACGCATCTGCGCAATCGTCGAATCAATATCAATGCTGGTGTTGCCGTGGATTACTCCGGCTGCACCGGAAACTACGTTCTGCCCGATGTCGAATACTGCCATCACGATGTCAAACGTATGCGTCACGAGGTAGATCGCCACAGCCGCCTTGAAAAACCACTTGAAGAACATCCAAGTGTCCATGTCGTGAAGGTTGTTTTTCTCGGTGATCATGGAAATCAGCTCGTAGCACAAAACGAAGGTGATGATGATACCAGCGATGGGGACTATCACGTTTTCGGATAGTCCCCGGATCATCTGGTACACGCCGCCGTTCCAGCCGGACGGTGTTTGCCCAACTTCGGCGGCAATCGTTCCTACCTTCTCGTTGACATCGGTGAACATATTGGTCAGGTTGCTCTCGATCCATCCGATCAGCATATCCTTGAGAGCTTGTTCGATCTTTTCTAAAATGCTGCCCAATATTTCACCACCTTTCGGTTAAGCTGGGCTTGCCGTGGATTAGCCGAACAAACCGGAGAGCAGGGGGATGAGGGTCGTGCCGATCAGCACCACACCGCCGCCAGCCATGAGCTGCTTGATGCCCTGAGACTTTGCGCCGGGGTTGTCGTTGCCGTAGCCTTCCATGAGGTTGACAACACCCCACACTGCGAGACCGGCACCGAGGGCGATAACGAGCGTCTGAAGAACCGTGACAGCCTGATTGATGAAAGCCATAGATTTTCCTCCTTGATTTGAAAAAGATTGGTTGTGTATTTTTGAAAATGGGCATAAAAAAAGAAGCCCCGTCGCTGTTCTGCTTTGGGAGCCATCAGGCTTTACCCACTGCGCAGTGCAGCGACGGGGCTTTAATCTGCATCGACCTCGCCCATATCATAGAGGTCGAATGTGTCATCGGGCTTGACTACCAGCTTGTGCTGCCGGTACTTCTCGATGTCAAAGGCGTTCCGCTTGTCGTAGTCGGAGAGCTGCCGGTATTTTGGATGCTTCGTGATGTCGTATTTGTTACTGAGAAAAGGTCTCACGCCTCGAAGCTGCAAAATACACTTGGCTCCGTCCATGACGGCGATCTCATCCTGAGACATCAGTTCTTTGCCACAATGTCAAGTGATGAATTAAAAAAAGCTATCAAAGAAATCCTTCTTCGATAGCAGCGTATTCAACATCTATTCACATTTCCTGCCTTGCGTTCTTCGAGCTGATGAAATATAATAAGAAATGTTGTCGGAGGTGCGAATATGGACTACATGACGCTCAAAGAGGCAAAGGCCGATTGGCTCATTGGCATTAACGCGACCCGCCTTTTCTCTATCCTCTACCATAAAACATTGAATGTCGGCAGAGTGCAAACGCCCACCCTTGCTATGCTGGTAAACCGCGACTATGCAATCAGCAGCTTTAAGAAAGAGAAATATCATGTCGTCCGGCTGGACGTTGGCGGCGTTGCCGCCCTTTCCGAAAGGCAGGACGACGAAGCGGCGGCGCGGCAGATGAAAGCGGCTTGCGAGAAATCGCAGGCCGTTTGTACTTCCCTTAAAAAAGAGAAAAAGACCGCAGCCCCGCCGAAACTGTTTGACCTCACCGCCTTGCAGCGGGAAGCAAACCGTTTGTATGGGTTTACGGCGAAACAGACCCTTGACTATGCGCAAGCCCTTTATGAAAAACGGCTTTTGACCTATCCCCGCACCGACAGCAAATATATCACTTCCGATATGGAGGGCAGCACAAAGGAACTTATCACCGGCCTTTACCGAGTACGGCTATATCGTGGAAAGCGGCGACGAGTGGGAACGGCAGTTTGAGGGGCGCGAAGTGCCGGAAGAATACCGCATTATGAGTTACCCGCAGCCGGAGCGCGGCGAACAGGACAAAGCCTATATGGACGCAGCCGAAACGCAGCAAGCAGACGCACAGGCCGCAGAGCCGCAGCAGCCCCGCCCCGTCGTCCCCATTATCCTTACTTCCGAAAAGCCCGCCGAAAAGGTAAAGGAGATCACCGCGCGTTTGGAACAGGGCGTACAGGCGATTTTTGACAGCGACCGCTACAAAGAGTTTCTAACCGCTATGTCAAAGTTCCATGATTATAGTTTGCTGTTGCGGTTACAATCCGTATGCCTTTATCGCTCATACCGTCCAGCAGCGCGTCAAGCTGCCGCCGCCCGGTGGATTTCTCCGCATTGCTGTTCGGGAAGAAAAATTGATCTACCGAAATATGATACCGGGTTACAAGGTCATAGAATACCTGTAAACTCGGCTGTTGTCCCTTGTTCTCGATATTCGCAAGGTAGCGCGGGGAAATATATAACTCGTCGCTTACCTTTTTGCGGCTCTCGCCGTATTCATTTCTCGCGGCTTTTATAGCTGCCCCGAAAGCCTTAAAGTCGTACAATGGTACGGGTCTTTTTGCCATTTTCATTCACCCTGTTACATTTTACAGTTCACCTTTCTTTTTGGATATGTCCACACAATTCATATCATTAGGTTAAATACTTTCTGTTGTGTATTGACAGTAGACTGATTTTCTGATAAAATAAAATTTATGTAAAAGGAGGCGGCGTTTATGTTGCATAGCATGCGTATTAGATAAGCATTGAAAAAAAGGATTTTCCCATTTTCAACATGGGCTTTTTTGTCATGCTTATTTTGCGGATGCTATACAAAAAACTAACGACGTATAGATATAGTATAGACATAGTGCAAGCTATGCCTTAGTTTTGTTGTACTGCTCTGTGCATTATAAATGCAGGTCAATGCTCATGTTGAGGATTGACCTGCATTTTTTTGTGTAAAAAGGACGAGTGAAATATAATGCTTAAAAAATATTGGATAAAATGTCCGATTTGTAACGGAAAGACGAGAGTTCAAGTATTTCATAATACTGTATTAAAAGATTTTCCTCTTTTCTGCCCTAAATGCAAATTGACGCATATCATTGATGTAGAAAAATTAGAGATTGTAATCAAAAAAAATACAAGAAAAACAAACTTTTATTATTTAGAAGAAAGGATATAAAAATGAAACGTTTACCTAAATATACGCCTGCGGAAGTACGGAATGATCCATACGGATTTACTTACAAAGAAATGTCGGAAGTTATTGGCGAGAATGAAGCAAAAGCCTTATATGAAGAATTATATAAGCAATTACCACGCAAAAAAAATCTATCAATGTTGGTAAAAAATATTTGCAAAAAAGCAGTGATACTGAAAAGTATGTTTACGAACTGAAAGACAACAAATACATTGAAACGGTTTTTATCAAGCGGCGAGATGGTGGAACTGTTTGCGTGAGCACACAAGTCGGTTGTCCTGTTGGTTGTATTTTTTGTGAGTCCGGGCGAAATGGCTTTGTTCGTAATCTAACATCGTCAGAAATCGTACAACAGATTATATTGTTGCGTCGAAAAGTAAACCGTATCGTTTTTATGGGTATGGGAGAGCCTTTATTCAATTATGACAACTTGATAAAAGCAAATCCATATTCTCCGAGATAGATATGGGCTCAACTTTCCAACCGACGGCATTACCATATCAACAGTTGGTCCGGTTGATCAATTAAAAAAATTGCGCGAGGAACATCTTAAAATTCAGTTGACAATATCTTTACACGCAGCAACACAATCTGCAAGAAATCGTATTATTCCTCACATGCGCATATATGCTATTGAAGATGTTGTTAAGCAAGCCTTATCCTATTCTGAAAGGCATAATCGCAAAATTGTCTTTGCGTATTTGCTTTTACCGGGTATAAATGACCGGCCCTCAGATGTAAGACAACTTGCAAAAAATGGTTTCGGGGCAAAAAGTTATGATTAACGTGTTACAATACAACCCAACAAGCAATTCAAGAATTAAAGCACCACAGAAACGGGAAATAGTTGCATTCAAACATCAATTAGAGCAAGCAGGACTTGAAGTTACTATGAGAGTTTCTCATGGCAGAGAGATTAACGCGGCTTGTGGACAGTTAGCTAACACATATAATAAATTCAAAAAAAAATGATTAAAAGTGCCAGACGCATAGACGCAGAGCCGATAACGCATTAGGTCAAAAAACCTATGTGTTATCGGCTTTTTTATTTAATATTGCGCAAAAGCCGCTGTTCCCTATTATAGAATGGATTGCGGGTAGTGTATTAAAGTCGCCCTTTTTTAAGGATACGGCGGTATCGGGGAGGTATCGCCGTGTCCATTTTTATTTACTGTAACCCGCCTAATGCTTTGCGGTCAAAAAAAGCTATGCTCCGCAAGCGGGATATTCCGGCTATGAATGTGAACTGTCAATACATTTAGCTACTGCTTACATTTCCTTTGCGCCCGTCCGCGTCTTGCGGACGGGCGCATTTTGCTTTTTTCAACTTTTTTCTGAAAAGCGCACTCAAGAGCCATCTCCCGAACGGGTACGGAGCGAAAGGGGCAGAGAGGACAAAGCCTATTGTTCTTTGACAAAGAAAGCGGCCTTTGGTGCGCAGCATAACAGGCAAACGGGTACATTCCGTCTGTACCGAGCCAGTCGGCGGGTACGCCATGACAGCTTTTCCCCATAGGGGAAAAGCCGAGCGAGAACTACCGCGCCGTAAAACAGGTTTAGCAGCTTGTGGGCGACGACATACAAGGCGGCACAATGATACTCCCGCGTTGAACACCCTCAAAGTATTGCGCGGCGCACCCATAAGCATGGGCCGGGGTGAAACTCCCGTGAGGTTGCAGCTAACAACCGCCCGTTTTTGCCTTTTGACGAATATAGTTTATCCATACAGGAAAAGGAGGTTTTTCTAATGGATAAAAAACAGACAATTACAACCGAACGCAAAATAGGGAAAATCACCTATCTTGTTCAAGCGTTGCCGAGTGAAAAGGCAACCGATACAATCCATAAAAAGATTGAGAAACTCATTGTAAAGGATTTGCAGAAAAAGCCCGGAAATCCGGGATTTTTAGCGTCCGAGTAGTGCATTAGGCGGCGGGATATGGTATAATGATAGCAACACATTATACCTGTTTATTCGGCTGTCGGAAAGGAGGACTAATGTTACAGTCGAATAAAATCACCGCCCTTTACTGCCGTTTAAGTCAAGAGGATATGCAAGCCGGAGAAAGCGGAAGCATACAGCACCAAAAAAAATGATACTTCAACGCTATGCGGACGAACACCATTTTTTGAACACAAAGTTTTTTGTGGACGACGGATTTTCCGGCGTGAGTTTTGAGCGCGAGGGGCTGCAAGCGATGTTGCAGGAAGTGGAAGCCGGACGAGTGGCGACGGTCATTACCAAAGACCTTTCCCGTCTTGGCAGAAACTATCTGAAAACGGGCGAACTCATAGAGATTGTATTTCCCGAAAACGGAGTACGCTATATCGCGATCAACGACGGAGTTGACACAGCGCGGGAGGATAACGAGTTTACCCCCTTGCGGAACTGGTTTAACGAGTTTTACGCCCGCGACACAAGCAAGAAAATCCGCGCAGTTAAACAGGCACAGGCGCAAAAAGGCGAGCGCGTCAACGGGGAATATCCATACGGCTATATCCCAGACCCGAACAACCGCCACCACCTTATACCCGACCCGGAAACCGCGCCGATTGTCAAACAGGTTTTCGCTATGTTTGTTAGCGGCGTGCGTATGTGCGAAATCCAAAAATGGCTTGCGGAAAACAAAGTCTTGACGATTGGAGCGTTGCGCTATCAGCGTACAGGACAGGCGCGGTATCAGCGGGCAATGATCGCCCCCTATACTTGGCCGGACAAAACGCTCTATGACATATTAGCAAGGCAGGAATATTTAGGGCATACCATAACCGCGAAAACTCACAAGGTATCCTACAAGTCGAAAAAGACCCGGAAGAACGAAGAAGAACAACGCTATTTCTTCCCAAACACCCATGAGCCGCTTGTTGACGAGGAAACCTTTGAACTTGCGCAAAAGCCGGATTGCTACCCGCCACCGCCCGACAAAAGCAGCGGAGATTGATATTTTTTCCGGCTTGCTGTTTTGCGCTGGTTGCAGACATAAGATGTATTACCAACAGGGCGTAAATATCGAGCCGCGCAAGTTTTCCTATTCTTGCGGCGCATGGCGCAACAGGGCAAGGACAGGCAGCGAGTGTACCTCTCATTATATCCGCAAAAACGTACTTCTTGATTTAGTGCTGGAAGATATGCGGCGGGTTTTGCGGTATGTTAAGGAACACGAACAGGACTTTATCTGTAAAGCTACCGAGTACGGCGACATGGAAGCGAGAAAGGCATTAGCGCAGCAGCAAAAGGAACTTTTCAAAGCACAGGCGCGTATGACCGAACTTGACACGCTTTTCCGCAAGCTGTATGAGGACAACGCATTAGGCAGACTGACAGATGAACGGTTTGTGTTTCTAACTTCCGGCTATGAGGACGAAAAGAAATCCCTTGCCGCAAGGATAGACGAAAGAGTTACAACAGCAGATCGCAACCGTTACCGAGCGAAAAAGGGATATATCAAGGTTTATTCAGATTGTCGGGAAATACAGCGACATACAGGAATTGACCTATGAAAACGTCCATGAGTTTATCGACCGTATTTTGATACATGAATTAGACCGGGAAACCAACACCCGGAAAATCGAAATCCATTATAGCTTTGTCGGACAGGTTGATACCGAGCAGGAGCCGACGCAAGTTGTCAACCATGACCGCCGCAACATGGTAGATGTAAAAAGTATCGCTATCTAACCCCAGCAAAGGTTGTACCGGAGAAACCGTCGTCTATGAAAAGGCGAGTATTTTTGAAACTGTTTTCGGCAGCGTATTGTTGTAAAATTTCTGTTTGATTTTTGATTGAGCCCGATACGCCTTCGTTCTCGTCATCACGGGATAGTCGGCAGTACAGAGCTGTGATTTTGTCTTTATCTGACTGTTTACTCATTTTGCTCCTTTCCACAGTCGGATATGTATTTGTAGGATAGTTTTATTATAACATATCCGGCTGCTAAATTCAATACTTTAAAGCACTAAATTGAATCTTTCTCTACTATCTTTTCAATCTTCTTTAAGATTGTTTTGTCAGCGTTCTGATTGAAGTGCGTTCGCACAACATAGGTTGTGTTGTCAATGTCCTGTGTGTATCGTAACGGTTCAACGAACTGTTCATACTTAAAATAGTTTAGCCGTTGCTCCGCTGTCATCTTACTGAGCATATCGAAGTAATCCTCAATGACTACGTTGAGTGCTTCGGTAAGCGGCGTTTGAATATCAAGGACTTTGCCTTTGTCATCAACATAGTACATAATCTGTCACCTTCCTTTCGTAGTTAAGATTTTCGAAAACAGGTCTTAGGGTGTCCCTAACAAGTGCTGAAATTCCGAGGTGATTTCTCAGCAACAACCGTTTGTGGATACGAACGGTCTGCTTGCTGAGATAATACACGGTAGTTTCAGCAAGCACTGTTTGTGGTTACAAACAGTATGCTTGCTTAGATTCAACATTGTTATGCAGTGTTCTGAAAAACTGTCAACATATCTGTCACCCTAAACTGTCACTATGGTTGTCTGTGATTATATATTTCGATGATTCTTCTTCGGTTAGTACGCCGAAAATTGATGCCGATACCGTCACGTTTTCTCAACCGATACCAATATTTGTTGAGCAGTTTTGTTACCGTATTAGTCGGCGTAACGGTGTCGTTCATTTCGGTAAGTAAATCTGTAGCTGTGCCCATCCAGTAATGCTTGTCAACCATAAACGCTCTTAACCTTCCGAAAAAAGGATGATCTTCGGTCAGCTTCGGATAGCCTTCACGACTGACTTTCTCCATTGCCAGCGCAACAATTTGTTCACCTTTAGTCATTGTTTCTCCTTTCTGTCACTGTAAAAAGTGACTGTTTTGTTGTAAGTTTGCCGCTTTACCCGAATGTCGTTCCTGCGCCGGATTTTCACCGTAGCGTCGTATCGCTCGCTTACGATCATCGCAATATCATATCCCATTCGGACGGTCATTCAGTTGTATTTTGACACGACAAAAAGCCAAGCCACGCAAGGCACTTCCCTCAACTTCAAAAAGGTAAACTACCCCCTTGGTTGAGAAGCCTCATGTAACTTGACTTTAAATTTTTTGATTAAACTTTTGAAAAATTAAAGCGCTTATTTGTACTGCCGTTCACTAAAATAAGCTAAACTCAAATGACTAAAAACAGAACGGAGCCGGCACTTCTGTCAGCGTACCGGTACCCTATAGCGCATCTTTGGCTTTGCGCTGCCCGCAGGTGATGCTCCAGCGCTCGTCAGCTCTTTACACTCATAAGTTCATCACTATTCAGTTGTCGCACACAATCTGCGAACAGTTTTGTGTACAGTAATTATTATAACGAACATTCGTTTGGTTGTCAAGCAAATTTAGAAAATTCGTTCGACAAACGTTAGTGTATTTAAGATGTCACGTCTAAACAAGCAGTGCGTTTTTACTCCTACCGAGAAAAACACGTTTGTTAGGGACACATAAGACCTATAAAAAATTCTCTTTTTCGTTTTTATGTCTGTTAATTTGTTTTATTATATGATATGATAAAATTATCAATCATCAAGGGGCGATAGTATGAGCGCTAAGAATCAATTTGATTGGATATCATTTTATGAGGAGTTTGCAGATAAGCTACTTGCATATAAGGACAATCGGCAGGAGCTGATTGAAAAAATAAAGCAGGTTTATGAGGTTACAGGGATAAAACTGCCGACTATTGATAGAGATAAAGGCGGAAATAATATCCTTGTTGATATTGATCCTTTTACAGTTTTTGGATTATTTAATAAACAACTAACTGAAAAGAACAGAATAAAACTTATTACTGAATTCAAGGAATTGTTTGACATAAAAGCTGATGTTCCTATGTCTTTTGACGGAATTCCTGTGTTAAGTCCACTAAAATCTACTTTTTTCTATTTTGTAGATAACAGAGGAGAATCAGATATACAAAACCTCTGGTCAATTTTTGAATTAGCGCTTACTCTGTCAAAAAACGATACAGAAGAAAACAGACAAGAGTTTATTTCTGCTTTTAATACAGTTAGGAAACAAAAAGGCGTAAAATGGAATTTGTCAATGGGCTTATACTGGATTCGTCCCAACAGATTTATAAATTTAGATTCACGCAATAGGTGGTTTATAAAGAATAATGACAGCTTACCTGAGTCAATTACAGCCACAGTAAAAAATCTGCGTGATACACCGAAAGCAGAGATATACTTAAAACTTTGTGATGATTGCATTGCTTATATTCAATCTGACAAATGTTCCTATAAATCATTGGCAGATTTTTCTTGCAGTGCGTGGAGTGTATCTAAGCAAGATGATGAATATGAGAAACTTTCCGAGAAAAGCGATGCTAATTCCGGCGCAAAGTTCCTGCGTTGGTTCAAGCCTCTTTTGCAGGCGCTCAAAGATTTAGGCGGTTCGGCTACTCCGAAAGAAGCACGAAATAAAATTATAGAAAACGAAAATCTGACCGAGGAAGAAACAAGTGCAGTTGTCGGTAAGACGCAAACGCCTGAATTCAACAATGACGTTGTCTTGGGCAAGGCAGTACCTTGTCAGAGGCGGTTATTTGGACAACAGCACTCGTGGTGTTTGGAAACTCACCGAAAATGGCTGGACTGTTGATATGACAGACGAATTAGCGTCAGAGATTTTCAAGACGATTGTTAAAGAAAACCAGCAAGATAAAGAAGATAAAGGCTCAGCTCTTGCTGACGAAGATGTAAACACAAAGCGCTATTGGATTTACTCGCCCGGCAATAATGCTTCAAAGTGGAGTGAATGTACCGAGAAAGGAATTATGCTCATCGGTTGGGGTGAAATCGGTGATTTGACACGCTTCACTTCAAAATCGGAAATGAAATCTGCTATGCAGGACACCTACGGCGACAATAAGCCTTATCGCAATGCAGCTCTTGCTACTTGGCAGTTTGCCAATGAGATGAAACCGGGCGATATTGTTTTCGCTAAGCAAGGTATGTATAAAATAATCGGTCGTGGCGTTGTTGAGTCCGGTTATATATATGATGACAGTAGCGAAGATGAGTATAATAACACCCGTAAAGTAAAGTGGACAGACATCGGTGAATGGGAACATCCCGGTCAGGCAGTTATGAAAACGCTGACTGATATTACCCAATATACGGAATATGTTGAAAAGCTCAATGCGATGTTTGACACAGAAGATGATGACGATGATATTGATGTCGAGGAAGAACCGCTGAACACCTATACCAAAGAGAACTTTCTTGCAGACGTATATATCAGTGAAAAACAATATGACACGTTAGAAGGACTGCTCCGTAAGAAATTGAACGTCATTTTGCAGGGTGCTCCGGGTGTCGGTAAAACCTACGCCGCAAAGCGTCTTGCCTATTCAATGATGGGCGTTAAGGATCCCGAACGTGTGCAGCTTGTTCAATTCCATCAAAGTTATTCCTATGAGGATTTTGTCGAGGGCTTCCGCCCGTCAAGCACAGGAATGAATTTTGAAATTAAGAAGGGCGCATTTTATAACTTCTGCAAAAAAGCGTCCGATGATAAAGAAAACGAGTATTTCTTTATTATTGACGAAATTAACCGTGGTAATCTCAGCAAGATTTTCGGCGAGTTGTTTATGCTGATTGAAGCCGATAAGCGTGGCAATGATATTCAGTTGCTCTACTCTTCGGACAAGTTTTCCGTTCCGAAAAACGTCTACATTATCGGTATGATGAACACCGCCGACAGAAGCTTGGCAATGATTGACTACGCGCTCCGCAGACGTTTTGCGTTCTTTGAAATGAAGCCTGCGTTTGAATCAGAGGGCTTTAGAAAATATCAGTACGGATTGGAAAATGATAAATTCAACAAACTGATTGACTGCGTTATCAGCCTGAATCAGAAGATAGCCGATGATGATTCTCTCGGTGAGGGCTTCTGTATCGGTCACAGCTATTTCTGCGATATTGAGGAGATTAAGGAGAACACGCTGACCGATATTGTGGAGTTAGAAATTATCCCCTTGCTCAAAGAGTATTGGTTTGACGAGCCTTCAAAAGTAAAAGAATGGACTGACCGTTTGAGGAGTGCTGTCAAGTGATTCCGATTCAAAATATCTACTATATGCTCTCCTACGCATTTCAAGTGCTGAACGAGCAAGGATATAAAAGTGTGGCGACAGAGCATTTTGAGAATGTGGCGGATTTATGCGCCGCAATACTGATTAAAGGCTTGTCAAAGCAGCTCAAGCGTGGTCTGATGAAGGATTATATCCCGAAGCGTGAACCGCTGACGGCGCTGCGTGGTAAAATGGAATTTTCGGAAACGCTGAAAACAAATTCCATTATCAAGCGGCAGGTTGTGTGCTCCTACGATGAGTTTTCCGAAAACGCCTATATGAACCGTATCATCAAGACGACAATGCTGCGCCTGATGGTGGCGGACGTTGACAAGAGCCGCAAAAAGGAAATGAAAAAGCTGTTGGTGTTCTTAGGCAATGTTGAGCCGCTGCCGATTTACAGTATCAACTGGAATCTGCGCTATGACCGCAATAATCAGACATACCGTATGCTGGTTTCGATTTGCTATTTGGTTTTGAAGGGCTTGCTGCAAACGCAATCGGACGGCACAACCAAGCTGATGGACTTCCTCGACGAACAGCGTATGCACCGCTTGTATGAGAAGTTTATTCTGGAATATTTCCGCAAGGAACATCCGGAACTGACCGTCGGCGCACCGCAAATCCCGTGGCAGCTCGACGACGATTTCTGCGATATGCTTCCGGTTATGCAGTCAGATATTGTGCTCGAAAAAGACGATAACATTCTGATTATCGACGCAAAATATTACGCCCATACCACACAGCAGCGGTTTAATAAGGCAACCGTCCACTCGGCAAACCTGTATCAGATTTTTACCTACGTCAAGAACAAGCAGGAAGAACTGAAGGACAGGCAAGTAACCGTTTCGGGAATGTTGCTCTACGCCAAAACAGACGAACAAATTGTCCCCGACAACACCTATCAAATGAGCGGCAACCAAATAAGCGTGAAAACGCTTGACTTGAATTGCGGGTTTGATGAGATTCGGGAGCAGTTGGATAAGCTGATGATTTAGAAAGGTAAAGAATATGCCATTCAATAGAGAAAGTTATAAACATATAGCAACGCAGGGCTTTTTTTCTGAATATCTTCCGCCATGTTTTTTCTTGGATAAAAAGGTTTTAAATTATGTTCCACCCGAAAACTGTGATATAATACAACCATATTGTTTTACAATGAGCAAATATGATCAGGCTGATTCCAGAAGAAATATTTATATTACTGAATTAGGATCATATCTTGTATTACACGAATATATGTGGAATAATAATTTGCTGAAAGAATTGATAGATTTTACAAAAAGTGAGGATTATTCTTTTTCTCCAGTTATTAATCAACAAGGTCAAATTTATAGATTTGAACAATCATATGGACAAACAGAGGAAGTATTAGAGGAATCTTTTGAAATATGTTCTGACTACATAGAAAACATATCAAAAAAAATAATAAAGGCAACTGGAGCAAAACTGATTCTAAAATTAGATATATCAAATTTTTATGGTGCCATTTATACACATTTAATTCCTACTATAATTATGGGATATGAATCAGCTGATTCAGAATATCGTCAAAGCCAAAAAGTCGAAAATTTAAGTCCAACATATGAAAAATACTCCAAACTTGATAAATTAGTTCGTAGAATGAATTCAAATCAAACAAATGGATTATTAGCAGGTCCTTTTTGTTTCTCGATTGATATCAGAAGCGCTGCTTACAAGAATAGATAAAGAAATAAAATCTGAAAACATCCGGTTTGTCAGATATGTTGATGATTATGAAATCTTTGTTTTTGATGATAATACTGAAACGACAAAAAGCAAAATTGATTTGATTCTTAGAAAATATAACCTAACTATTAATAACGAGAAAACAAGAGAAGAAAAATTCCCATATTATATTAATAAGAATCTTAATAAACTATTTACTGATCTACACATTGATGAATTTGATAATGAACATCTAATGGATATGTTTAACAGCTTTTTTACATTAGAAAACAAGGGAACAAAGGGAGCAATAAGATTTTTGTTAAAATCTTTAGAAAAAAATCCCATTGATATATCAGATTCAGAATTATACAAGGCATATCTGTTAACTATATTACAGAACAATAAACGCTCTTTAATTAAAGCTTGTCAGATTTTAATTGAGAAGAAATCCGAAAACTTTTGTATTAATGATAAAGATATTACGTTAATTAAAAAAATACTTCTACGCAGTTTGCAGCAAATAAATGATTTAGAAGTAATTTGGTTATTGTACCTATTAATTGAAATTGAGGGAATCGAAAGAGATGATGATATAATAATTCGGATATGTTCAAGCAAAAATGAATTAGCTCAAGTAATGCTATTAAGAAAAGAATTCATATCTCAGGATTTAAAGCAAACAATGAAATCATCCTCGACTTCTTGGATATTGAATTATGAATTGTTTTCTGAAAACATAATAACCGAAGATGAATTCAAAGAAAAACTTACAATTCACCAAAACTTGAATATGTATAACAAACTAAAACAAAATGGAATCCATTTTTGCGAATTCTAACAAACAAACTGGAACGGGAGAAGATGAAATTAATCATCTTCTCCCGTTGATTAAACAAGTATCAATTCATTATTGACAATTTCTTCTGCACGGTTGCGTATATTATTCATTCTCTTTACCCACAGCATTTGATTATCTGCTTTGAGTTGGTCGGTTATACCTTCCTTTTCGGCAAGCTGCTTTACTAACCGAAAGAACATATCCTCTGCCTGTTCGTCAATATCGGCGAGGTAGGCTGTGAGCTTGCAACTCGTCAGCAGGTTTGTATATAAGATGGGACGATGATGTTTGATATATTTCAAATGCCGCTTGCCCCAAATCCCGATCTCAACCTTCGGCTGTTCGGGCAATTTCAGGTCGGGTAAAAGGTAATCACCTTGCTGTGTATATGTAATCTTATTTGTCATAATTAATTCCTCCATAGTAGTCGAAAAAGTGTGTACAAAGTTCGATGTAAATTGCCAGTATTTATGCGATTCTTAGAGTATTGAACTTAATGGGTTAAGTTATCATCATTACCAACCTCAAAATCCGCAAATATACCGTTCACGAGCTTTTGCTGACAACCTTCATTTTCTTGATTTTAGCGTTAGCCACCTTAACCAAAACTTCATCAATGAGGTCGGTGTATTTACCTTCGGATATTAGTCTATTCCTCAAATCATTTAGGCTTTTAATCACTAATCGCCTTTCTTCATAATTTAGATAGACGTGATACTTTGTATTCATTCTGCTTCCTCCTTCAAGAAATCAGTAAAGGGAGCTGTGTTGCTAACAAAGGTATCGTAAGTAAACTGAGTCCCCAAACGAAAGCCAACAATAAAACTATCTAATTCCGATTCCCCTAAAACGATATTTGAAGCATTTGCATATGACAAAAAAGTTTTCTTATCATCTCCTGACAGGTTTTTCGTTAAGACTTCCTCTGCGTTAGCAAGAATAGTCATATATTTTTGAATATAACTGCCTTTTTTTGGTAACTGCGAGTTTGTGGATCAATATTCCCATAGAACAATTCTGAAATAATGTTTTTCATTTTGTAAAACCTCCGTTAATCTTGATTATATCCTACAAAATCAATCATTCCGACTGTTTTACATAAGACCTTCTTTATCTCTAATACCCCGTATACCTATTTTTATCGGTGACCCATAAGGGTCGCTCTCCTCACGGAGAGCGTGGATTGAAATTTTAATAGTAACAAGAGCATAATCTTTATACAGTGTCGCTCTCCTCACGGAGAGCGTGGATTGAAATATAACTTTATAAGCAAAAGCAATAAATAAAGCAAGTGTCGCTCTCCTCACGGAGAGCGTGGATTGAAATTCTACCCCTCTGTTAGAACGAGGGGTCCTCGCCTGTCGCTCTCCTCACGGAGAGCGTGGATTGAAATTTATGTTTTTGTGACACTCACAATTAAAAATTGTGGTAGGACTGTGAAGAAATTTCTTTTGACATGTATAGTCAAAAGATGTATCAACATCTACATATCCTGTTCGTACAAAGTGGTTGTTTATGAAGGTTTTGTTGTCAAGATACATATAGCACATAAGATTATTTTCTGCATCATATTTTACAGTATCATACCTCAAGAATATCTTTCATTTACAAAATTTTTCCTGTAAAAACCTGATGGCTTTTCCTTGATATAGTGAGTTAGACTTGAAACCTAACAGACGAACTACAAGTCCATTGCTAAATTCGATTTTATCAGATGCAATTACTTGCTTTACGCTAAAGAGTTCATTGCGTTTTGTTTTTGTCTTATCAATCTTTGAACCAAATTGAAGTTTTTTTCATATCAACTTTCTTATCCATTCTATGTAGATCACTGAAAATATAAGTAAGCTGATTAAAAAGATGAAATGTTTCCAATTTCGTCTTCTGTAAAAATGTCTTTGTGTCATCGTCTAAATCAAACTGATCTACTCCCAATTTCTCGCGAATGATGGGTTCAAAATTTTTGTTAATTTCATAACCGATAGAGTTTCTTCCAAGATTCTTTGCAGCAAGAGATGTCGTGCTACTACTGGCAAACGGATCAAATACAGTTTCTCCCGCAAAAGAAAACATTTAATTAATCGTTTAGGTAGTTCTTCGGGAAACATAGCTATATGTCCCATTTGTTTAATGCCGTTAAAATTCCAATGCGAAGAAAAATATTGATTCCACTCTTCTTTGATAATAATAGATTGTTCTTTCTGCTGTTTTGTTGGTTTTGGCGCATTACCCAACTTCTTGAAAATCAAAATGAATTTATAATCCATCTTTAATATTCCATTACGAGGATACGGATAACTACCCATAATTGCCCCTCCGCCAGAGGTGTTCATTATGGTGGTTTTTTGCCAAATAATAGCTCACATATAATCCATACCTAAAGTTTCACAAAAAGCGAATTATCTCTGTTCTAATAGAAATGACCTTATATCTTCCATAATACACAATCTGCATCCGTCACATAGTATACGATTGCACTCTTTCCATACTAAATTTAAATTGTTGATATATTCTTAGTAACTGTCGTTATATTTTATTTGATTTTTTGTATCATAATTTTTTAATTACCAGTACGGAGGTGATGTTATAATTAACTGTACAGATTTATCTTTAATCTGATTGAGCGAACGACTATCGCCAAATATAATTTTATGTTCAGTCATAACAAAATCCTTTCTATTTAACAAGTTCTCCATTACTTAAAACAAAGTACTGTTCGTATGTAACATTCAAAGCCTTCGCAATTTGGTTAAGCTCATCTTGAGTGATCGTATTTCTTTTGAGTTTTGCATTAAAATTTTGTGTTGTCTGGTTAATTCTACGTGCAAGTTCAGATAAGCTTACACCTGTTCTTACACACAAAACACGGATTTGTTCTGATGTAGTCATAAATTTTCCTTTCAAGGCTTATCGTATTTACTATAAACTATTTGATTTATAATGCCAATCATTCAGCTGTCGATAAAAGAAAATTAGCGACAGAGATTTTCTCTCTGCCGCTGTGGTATTTATATGGTATAAATTAACTCAGCATTTATGATTTCTGTTGCTTGATTACGGATATTGTTCATTTTCTGTACCCAAAGCATTTGATTGTCGGCTTTGAATTTTTCTTTTACATTTTCTTTTTCGGCTAAGTCTTTTACCAGGCGAGTGAAGAGGTGTTGTGCTTGGATTTCAATATCTGCAAGGTAGCTGTTCAATTTACCACTTGTGAGCAAATTATAGTACAGCACTTTATGATTTTGTTTCAAATATCGTTCATGCCTCAATGACCATACGCCGATATTCGCTTTCTTTTCTTCCGCTGATAAGGATAGGTCGGGTAACATATAGTCGCCGACCTGTGAGTAAGTACCGCCTGTTTGTTCAAAAATTGTGTTTGTCATTTTGTTTTACATCCAAAAATTTATTTATCTTGAGCGTGGGTTTTCACGCTTACGACCTTTAATATTTCTTGCCTGTTCAAGCAACTCGTCAATCTGTTTATGCCCGAAAACCTTACGCAAAAGCTTGTAATCTTTGACCTCTGAGCGCAAGTTCTCGTTTTCGCTTTTCAGTTTGCTGTTGATTTTAGACAACATTTCGCTCTTACGATATAGGTTGCCATTTGTAATATTTAGCCTGTGGTAATTGTCCCAACCCTCAAAACAACGAGCCAATGCCGTCTTAATCAATGCTTTCAACTTTTGAATAAGTGACTCTGCAATTTTAAGTTTTATATGCTTTTGCAGACATAAAACCTTGCGGTTCGGAGAGTTGATATTCGGGTGCGGTATCGAGCATTTCTTCCACATTTTTTAAGTTTTCCAAACCATCATCATAATTTAACACTCGCTCGGATAACACGTTGAATTCAGTCTGTTTTTCTTCGATTTTAGCACCTAATTGTTCAAGTTCTGTCGCTCGCTCTTGCTTTTTGTAATCAAGAACAGACAGATGTTTTTCGTGTGTTCCTTTGTGTTCCCACTCAATTCCGTGTCGTTCCATAACGAATGCGAGCGCAGATTTTTCTGCGCTTACCCATTGGTTCCACTCGGTATCTCCACGAGTTCCGCCCTTAAATCCTTGTGCGGCAAGCGCCTGCTTGAGTGATACTCTTGTATCAAGTCCACGCTTGCTTCCGGTGGTGAACGGAACAAAATCTATGTGCAAATGGGGCGTTGCCTCGTCAATATGCAGATGAGCAGAGAACACTTTTAGGTTGGGATTTCGCTCTTGCAAGCGGGGATAGTCATCTTCAAGTGCAAAGTAAAGCACGGTTGATTTTTGCACTTTGTACCCCCATAACGGTGTGCCTGTGCTTATGTGATAAGCAAGCTGTACCATCATAAAACTTTTACCCACCTTTGGAGAGCCTGCAAAAATATAAGTACCTCTTTGTAGCAAGCCGTCTATCAACGGTGTTTGAACATTAAAAAAAACCGTATCATACAACTCGCTCATCGAAACTGTTTTGAGATACGACGGACTCATTTGCTTTGAAAATTCTTTTTGCATTTCCTCAAGATAATCATCTAAGCTCTTGCCATCCTCATTAAAATCGGTTATACTATCATTACATACATTTGGTAACTGCTCCGTATCTGCGCCAACAGATACAATCGGAGTGGTCATTTTTTATTTTCCATTGTTGTCATCTCCTTTCAATCCGTTCATTGTGGTAGCGATAAGGTCAATAGTATCAAGAATCTCCGGCTCAATGCTCCCCACCGACATCAATTCGTTGCAATTCATTAAGGATGAATTCCATTTGAGTTTTAAGAGCCTTGTAAACTCTCGGACTCGGTTGAACTACCACCTCACGCTCCATACATTTGCGATAACAATATTCCTGCTTGGGCAATCCCGAAAGAGCAATTGCTCTGTTCAGCTCTATTTGTTCTTCGGGAGACACTCTGAAAGCTACGGTAATACTTCGAAAACGATTATACTTATCAACATTTTTGGCTGACATAATATCACACTCCTTTATTCATAAAATCAAGTTTTATTGCCATTTCTTTTTGCTTTGACGGGAACAGATGCGCATAGCGATAAGTAATTTCTATACTCTCGTGTCCCACTCGGTCTGCAATGGCTACTGCCGAAAATCCCATATCAATTAAAAGGCTGATATGACTGTGCCTTAAATCGTGAATACGAATACGCTTTACACCTGCAGCTTTTGAACCTCTGTCCATTTCGTGATGAAGATAGCTTTTCGTTATGTTGAAAATACGGTCTTTCCTTTTCAGCCCGTACTGCATATCAAAAAACTCCTGCATTTCAGTACAAAGAAAATCCGGCATTTGCACCGTTCGGTTACTTTTCTTTGTTTTCGGTGAAGTAATCATATCTTCACCTTTTATTCGCTGATATGTTTTGCTGATTTTTACCGTTCCTTTTTCAAAATCAAAATCAGCAGGGGTAAGAGCAAGCAATTCTCCCTCACGGATACCTGTCCAATAAAGCATTTGGAATGCATAGTAAGAAATCGGTTTATCCATCATTACTTCGGAGAACTTTTGATATTCTTACTTCGTCCAAAATAGCATTTCCTTGCGTACTTCACTACCCATATTTCCGGCTTTTGCGGCGGGATTGCTACGCAAGTCATAAAATCTTACTGCATAATTAAATATGGCAGAAAGTTGATTGTGCAGCGTTTTCAGATAGGATGATGAATAGGGCTTATTCTCCTCGTTACGATATGCAAGCATTTCATTTTGCCACGCTCGTACATCTTTGGTTGTAATCTCATTAATTTTGTAATTTTCAAAATACGGCAGAATTTTCTGCTGAATAATATTTTCTTTTGTTTGCCAAGTGCTTTCCTTTAATCGTGGCTTTTGCTCTTGACAGTAGATTTCAACAAAGGCAGAAAAGGGCATATCCAAATCTCCCGAATTTTGTTGTCGGAAAGTATGCTCCCATTCCTGCGCCTCTCGTTTGGTATCAAATCCTCGCTTACACTTTGGCTTGCGTTCGCCTTTCCAATTTGTGTATTGAGTCATCACATACCAAGTTCCGTTATCTTTGTTTTTGTAAGCCGGCATTATACCTCTCTCCTTTCTGCTCCGTAAATTCTTTCATTAAAATACTGTCGGCTGATGCGTCCTGCAACTGTGATATATCCTTTTGCACTCAACTCATCATTGAGCTGTTTTATAACCTTATACGCATAAGATTTCGATACATCCAATTCCTCTGCAACCGCATCAGCTCTGATAAAAGACTTTTCTGTCATAAAAAACACCTCCTTTATAATATTGTTTTGGTTGTTTAGTGTCGGATACTTTCTGACCGCATTCCGATTTGCCCGAGCGGATACACGATTACCGTGATGTATGACGGTTATTCAGTTGTTTGCAAATAGACTTAACGCTATTTGCTTAACGATTATACTAAACATATTCCGTTATGTCAAGTGGTTTTCACAAAAATATTAAACTTTTTTGTTTTATGTTGCTTGACATATACTAAACATATATGATATACTGATTGCACATTACATAAGTAAGGAGTGTATTTTATGGCAATCGGAGAGAGAATAAGATTCTTTCGTAATCTTTGCGGAATGACACAGAAATATTTAGGACAGGTGGTCGGATTTCCTGAAAAGACCGCTGACATTCGTATGGCACAGTATGAATCCGGCTCAAGAACACCTAAAGCTGATTTAACAAATAAACTTGCAGAGGTTTTCGATATATCTCCGCAGGCGCTTTCTGTTCCCGACATTGACAGTTATATAGGCTTAATGCACACCTTGTTTACATTAGAGGACAGATACGGATTGACAATAGTTAAGACTGAAAACGGTGTTTCAATGTATGCAGACCCTCGCAAGGGGACGGATGCCGCCGAGCTTTCCGAAATGATAAATGCGTGGGCTGAACAATCCGAGAAATATCATAACGGCGACATTAACCGTGACGAATATGACAAGTGGCGCTACAATTATCCGAAGTATGATGAAACTTCCGGTTTTGTAAAAGTGCCGTCACATGAACTGAACGATACGATGATGGGAATTTTCAAAGACAAGCTGAAAGATAGGTGATAATATATGTCGTTTAGTAAAACAATTCAAATGTTCATATTTGACGGAAATCCAAACGGACGTATTATGTGCGAACTTTCAAACTGGAACGGTCGTGTATATAAGATTTCAAGAAACGAGTTGCCTGAATTTTCACAAAGAGATGATTCAGAAAATACAGGAGTATACTTCCTCTTTGGGAAAAATGAGGAGAATAATGATACTGTTTACATTGGTGAAGCTGAAAGAATGTTCTCAAGGCTTAAACAGCATTTAAAGGACTCAAAGTATTGGAACGATTGCATCGCAGTTATCAGCAAAGATAATTTACTTAACAAGGCACATGCTAAATATCTTGAAAATAAGTTCTATTTTTTGGCCCAAATTGCTGGTAGATCTATTGTCATAAATAGTACAGTTCCAACCTGTTCTTCCATATCCGAATATGATGAAGCAATGCTACAGGAATTTATTAGCAATGCTAAATTGCTTGTAAACACACTAGGATATAAAGTTTTTGATACAGTAGAAGATGCTGTTGTAAGACATAATGACATGCAGTCGTACTTTTTCATAAAATCCGCCAGGGGGGCTGATGCAAAAGGTTTGATAGTATCAGATGGCTTCGCTGTGATGAAAGGTTCAGCTATTGCATCTTCTACTGTACCAAGCATGCCGGATAATCTCATGAAACTGCGCAGTTCTTTAATGAAAAAGGAATAATAGATGAAGATTTAAAACTCACACGAGATTATATTTTTACAAGCCCATCCCTTGCGGCAGCAGTAGTAATGGGTAGAAATGCGAATGGGCGAACAGAGTGGAAAAATGAAGAACATAAAACAATCAAAGATATAGAAGAATCATAAAACAAAAAGAGCTATCTGACTTCTCTAACAGAAATCAGATAGCTCTTTATTCTTGGATAATCTAAAATGTTGTCACGGGGCAATTCCGTAACCCAAAAGTCCAGCATTTTCAAGGCTTTTTGGCCTTTCGGGTGTTCTGGGGCAAAGCTCATTTTAACCAAAGGGGCAAAAATCACTTTCCCGGCATCACTCAGCTCATCAACAATAAAATCGGAATTTTATTGACAAAATCTCTTGATTTTTCAAGGTTTTCTTCGATTCTGGGCGTAAAAAATGACCTCAAAGGATTGCTCCTTCAAGGTCATTCGAGAATATCAAATTTTACCGATGGTTAAAAATTGGTGTTGCCCAAAAACAACAGGTATTATTCCCACTCGACAAAGCCTAATCAATTTTGTTTAGAGATTATTCTCTGTCGTATTCGTGGTGCTTTTGATTATTTGATGTATCCATATTATCCTGCTTATATGGGCTAATGTTATCAGTTTGTTATCGGGGTTGATAACACTCGCCCTAAAACTGTGGATAATAGCAAAATACGCTGATTCAAATTATAAGCGATTTTGCTTAGAAAAGCAAGAGATTTTGTATTATTATCAAACATATAGGCGTAGGAGGTTCATTCAGGAATTAATACATCTCCATCGGAGATTGTTGCCTTAAACACCGAAATTGTACCTGCAATGGTATTACCACTGGTCTCATCGATTTCGCCTTCATAGGAAATTTGTACTGTATCACCAACCTTGACAATTCCACAATCTACATAACGGGAGATGCAAAGGTCATTTAGCAGAACCTTGTAGGTGATACCGTCTGTCGGATTCTTGCACAGGATAGAATCATCCACCACGATATATTCTTCTGTAATCTCAATGATTGTACCGGCTACCGAGTTTCTGTACGGTTCATACTCTACTTCAGTGGAATTCTCTTTCGCATAATGGATAATCCTGCTTGCAGCATCCTCGCCGATGTTGAATAGATACTGCCAATCAAATGCGTTTGTCCACAGATAGCCGTCTTCCGTCACATACAGAGCAACTTTGTAAACACCCAGAGCTTCGGAAGTAATCGTAAAACTGAGGTAACTTCTGTCACCAACCGTCCATGTTTGGTCTTCAACGAAAGGGGCGTTCCTACATTCGGACAGAACTTCCCACACATAATCGTCACTGCTCAATGCAAAATGTTTGCTATCAGGACTATTGTCTTCCTCAGAAAAGCGCTGAAGCTCCACGACCTCGGACAGATTTACGGCATCCATAAGCTCACCAAGGGTGTTCGGAGGAGCATACTCGTCATTTTGAAAGACATAATAACTGTCCTCCATCTTTACGGCTATAAACTGACTTTGAGCAATATCCTTCAGTGCATATGCTTCAAACTCGGCAGAATATTTTTTTCCATTATTGACTTCATCATATCCAACCACAGTGTAGTTGCCAATGCTCTCGCCAATCCATGCTTCTGATACCGCACGGCCTTTTCCATGATACTCAATACCGTCAATTTCGACATTCCTATATTTTTTCATATACGGTCTGATACTCCCATGGCCATACAATTGCAAATTCACTGGCGTGGATAGAAAAGTCCTTGTATCTGCCGTCGGTTCCCTCCGGTGTTACATTTTCCCGAAATAGCGATGGGAGGATTGCCGCCCCTGCAATTACAAGCACTGCAAAGCATGCTGCCAAGGAACCCCATTTTAACCAATGTTTCTTATTTTTCGTCTTGTACTTAGCTGCGTCGGCGATAAGATCGTCATCAATTTGCCCGATGGCATTTGCGATTCTCGGTGTTTTCATATTTCAACGCCCTCCTTAATCAAATAATCTTTCAGCTTGTTTCGGGTGTAGAATAACATATTTTTGACCTTACTCTCAGTAAAAAGAATAGCGCTTTGCAATCTCCCTTATAGAATCAAAATAAAAAATACTTGCGGATGAAGACATTCCTGACATATTCCTCCTGACTGCGAAGAAACTTACTGATCAGCTTACCTACATCCTCGTCGCTCACATCGGGAGCATATCGTTCGTCCGGCAATACTGCCGCAAGCTCATCCAAGGATAAAATGATCTCCGCCGACCGTTTCTTTCGCTTCATAAACTCCAGTCGCTTCAAAGAGAGATTTCGTGCAATCTTGCAGATAAAGGACATGAAATTGTGCGGCCTTGTAGGCGGAATAGTGTTCCACACACTCATATAAGTATCATTAACGCATTCCTCAGAATCTTCGTGATTATTTAGAATGTTATAGGCAATACTGTGGCAAAGTTTTCCGTACTTTGTATCCGTCTCCTTGATCGCCTGTTCATCTCTATTAAAGTAGAGTTCTATGATTCTCAGATCATCCATGTTGTTCACCTCCCTCATTTGATCTAAAAGCGCTTTCACCTATTAAGTACGTTTTTTGCGGCGCTGGTCTTAAAAAATAACTCTTTTAGAATTATACCATAAATCTTTGATTTCTCAGTCATATACATAAAAACGGCGGCAATGTTTTCCTCGCCGCCGCTCCGGCTTAACTGTAAATCAGTTCTGCATTTACAATCTCTATTGATCTACTATGAATGTTATTCATTTTACCAACCCATTCCATTTGATTTTCCATCTTTAGCTGCTCGGTCACTCCCTCACGATTCACCATCTGCTCTACCAGTCGAAGAAACATATCTTCCGCCTGTTCGTTAATATCCGCAAGATAACTGTCCAGCTTGCCGCTTGTGAGCAGATTGGTGTAAAGCACCTTGCGGTGCTGTTTGAGATAGCGCAGATGTCGCGCTGTCCCCATACGCCGATAAGTCTATTTTTCTTTTTCGGTGGGTAAGGACAGGCAGGGGAGATTATAATCTCCCTGCCGTACATAAGCGCCGCCCATTTCTTCAAAAATTGTCTTTGACATTGTCTTTTTCTACCTTTCGTAATCTTTATTTTTAGAGCGTTTTCCACGCTCCGGTGACTGTTGTTCACGAGCCGAAATCGACTCATAATAAATACTTTTTTCCTGCTTTTTGAATTTTTCAAGAATACCGCTGATAAACTCCTTGACCTTTTGTGGCGCAATCTTTAACGCCTCAAGGTATGGTCTGCACTTTTCGGTCAGCTCCCGCAGCGCAGTTCTTAACTTTGAAACCTCGCTTTGCAGCGACCAGATTTGACGGGACAAGCTTCTGTTTTCCTCTCTCAACCGCTGCGCTTCAGATTCCGCCGAGTAACAGCGCTTTGCCAGCGTTGTCAGCTTTTCGTAGTCCTCAGCCGATACCGTGTATTTGCCCGTGAAAGACTTTTTGCCAGAGCTGTCGATCTCCGTAAAAGTCATAAACGCCTTGTGGTTGTCGTTATATCGGACTTGTTCAGCGGCAATCTTCTGTTCAATATCCGCCAGCCTTTTTTCGTCCTGCTGGATTTTATATCCAAGAGAAGTCAGATTTTCTGCTGTACTCCCTCTCTCGCCACGGTCAAAGCCCTCAAATCCTGCTTCTTTCATATATTCGTAAAACTTATCCTGTAAAATGCTGTATGAAGCACGGTAGACGGATTTTCCTTTACTATTGAGTACGGGATTTCCGTTTTCGTCCAGCGCTTTTTCCGATTTCCATTTCTTTGAATGACTGACCTGATGGATTACCTCTTTCACTGTTCCCACCAGCGCCGGATCTTTACAGCGCTTCGACCAGCGCACCTCTTTATCCACCACGGGCAGCGCCATAATGTGCAGATGATAGTGATAAACCGGCTTTCCATACTTTTCGGTCATAGCGATATTCAGTTCGTCAGCGTGCATAACTGCGGAAATAATATTGTCTTTCCCATATAACTTTTCTGCAAAATGGAACGCTTCTTCATAGAATCGGCAGGCGAAATCATAGCCGCCGTTCCTCTCAAAATAGTCTGTATTTACATCCAAAATCATCTCGTTAAAGACCGTTGCGTCTGGTTTCAGTCCCTTTAAGGATACCACTCCGTCCGCAATCAGCCTGTCCAGATGTTCGTTGTAGGTCAGCTCTCCACAGCCTTGAAAATGAACATTCATAGGCGTGCGTGACAGATCAACATTCATATTTTCATAGCTTTCATTTTTTCGTTCAATGTGCCGTTCAAACTTTCCAACGCTCGCTCTCGTCCGCTTTTCCACACGGGCAACGCTGAAATTTCCTTTCGGCATTCGTATCCCTCCCTTCATTTTGCGATATTGTGGGGCAGCGCAGTTACGCACCTTTTTCAAAGTGCGTAACCCACTATGACACTTTCAACCTAACGGTTGCAAAGATGTCGTGGGCTCTCCGAGGGGGTTATGGGGCGTTGCCCCGTTGTCTGCGGACAACTCCCCAGCAAGGGCTGGTCTCGCCTGCCGGCTCGGTCGGTGCTTCTGAGCCAAATGGCTCAGAGGTGTCCACCGGACACCCGCACCCTTTGAAAAGGACGCCCTTGCAACCCCGTCCAAACTTTATCACTTCCTGAAAAAGGAACATTGCAAGGTTGCAGATGTCTCAGCTTTTGCAATGTTGCAACCTTGAAAAGCTTCACTCTGTTTTTTCAGGAAGCTGCCAGTACCACTGACTGCCTTCCTTAACCGATTGGACATTCAGCGCTTTCTTTGCCTCGTCCAGCACACGCTTGGAGATACCCGCCGCCTGTGCTTTCTTCAGCAATGCCTGCTGCGGATATTTGCCCTTTGAAAGATACTCAAGGATTAAATTTTCCGCCTGTTCAGATTTCTTTTCTCTCGTAATCCCGCTGAGTAAATCGTCCACTGATATATCGTAATGTCCAAGCCATCGAAAGCCGTTTTCCCTATCCAGCTCAAAAGCAATCGGCTCGCCTTCGGGCGCAAGGGAGGACTTGTCCTGCACCATTACCCTAACCTGCGGACTGTCTTTGATTCTCCCGACAATCAAAACACTTCTTGCTGAAGCCTGAAAGTCAATCGAGCCAAGTCCACGGTAGGAAGATTTGTTTCCGCTTCCTTTGTTCATATGACCGACGAGTAGAACTGCACAGTCATATTTTTCTGCGATTCGTCCAATCTGTGCCATTACATTACGGACTTCGTTGGCGTTGTTCATATTGATATTAGCACCGACATACGCCTGTATCGGATCAAGAATTACCACCCTTGCGCCGACTTCTATGATTGCTTTTTCAATGCGCTCATCCAGCATACTGAGTGCGGCCTCCGATTCGTCTATCACTTTGATTTGCGTACAGTCCGCTTCTGCCGCTTCCAATCTCGGTTTGATGGTATCTTCCAGTCCGTCCTCGGCAGTTTGATAGATAATTTTTACAGGCTCACGCTCGGTATCGTCATAGGGCAGCGGCTCTCCTTTTGAGAGAAGTGCCGCCAGCCTTAAAGCTAAAGTTGTTTTGCCCTCGCCGGGATCGCCCTGAATGATTGTGATTTTTCCGTATGGGATATATGGATACCAAAGCCAGTTCACTTTCTTACTCTGTACTTCATCCATACTGATGATTTTAAGTTCAGCCATTCATACCACCGCCTTTCAGAAGAAAAGCATTGATATTTCCGTTTTGATTGGTTATACTGTAATTAGTTACATGGAGTGACTGCCTATCATCTGCGCCAACAGATGTGTTCCAGGCGGTCATTTCTTTTTGCTTATTCATTTTGTTCTTCTCCTTTCAATCCGCCGAGAATGACGGAAATCAATTCAATAACATCGAGCAGTTCATCATTTACACCGTTTCCCGCTTCAATCCTTTGTAGTTCCGCAAGGACGGCGGCAAGCTCCTGTTTCAGAGCCTTATACACCCTCGGATTGCCCTGCACAACCACATCCTGATTTAGACAGCGGCGGTAGCAGTATTCCTGCTTCGGCAATCCCGATAAAGCAACCGCCTTGTTAATGCGTTCGTTTTCTTCGGGCGATACCCGGAAACCCACCGTGATATTCCTCCAACGGTTTTTGTTATCTCTGTTCTTATCTGACATTTTCAAAATCTCCTTTCCCCAAATTGTCTAATCGCTTCGCCATTTCCGCCTGTTTTGACGGGAACAGATGAGCGTACTGATAGGTGATTTCAATGCTCTCGTGTCCTACACGGTCGGCAATCGCCACCGCCGAAAATCCCATATCGATCAGCAAACTGATGTGGCTGTGACGAAGGTCGTGAATGCGGATGCGCTTCACGCCTGCGGCTTTCGCCCCTCTGTCCATCTCGTGATGAAGGTAGCTTTTCGTTACCGTAAAGATACGGTCTTTCTTTTTGAGTCCGTAGAGCATACCGAGATACTCCTGCATTTCCTCACAGAGAAAATGCGGCATTTTAATAGTGCGGTTGCTTTTCTTTGTTTTCGGCGTGGTAATCACATCTTCCCCGTGCAGACGCTGATAGGACTTATTGATCGTGACCGTTTCCTTGCCAAAGTCGAAGTCCGCAGGCGTCAGCGCCAGCAGCTCTCCTTCACGGATACCGCACCAGTAGAGCATTTCAAAGGCGTAAAAGGAAACAGGCTTGTCCATCATCTCAAAGGCAAACTTCTTATATTCCTCTTTCGTCCAGAACAGCATTTCTCTGTGTTCCTCGCTGCCCATATTCCCCACCTTTGCGGCGGGATTGGAGCGCAGCTCGTAGTAGCGCACAGCGTGGTTGAAGATAGCGGAAAGCTGATTGTGCAGCGTCTTCAGATAGGTCTGCGAATACGGCTTTTTCTTCTCGTCACGATAGGCAAGCATTTCATTTTGCCAAGTGATGATTTCTTTTGTGGAAATCTCGCTGATTTTTAGCTTGCCGAAAAAGGGCAGTATCTTCGTGCGGATAATATGCTCCTTCGTCAGCCAAGTGTTTTCCTTCAGACGGTTTTTCACATCTCGGATATACAGCTCCGTAAAAGCTTCAAAGCTCATATCAAGGTCAGATGAGTTCTGCAACTGGAACATTCGCTCCCATTCCTGCGCTTCTTTCTTTGTGGCAAAGCCACGCTTGCATTTCTGCTTGCGCTCGCCTTTCCAGTTCACATACCTTGCCATCACATACCAAGTACCGTTGTCCTCATTTTTAAATACCGGCATTATTCCTTCTCCTTTCCGGCTCCGTAGAGCCTTTCATAAAAATACTGGCGGTTGACACGCCCCGCAATCGTAATAAATCCCTTCGCTTTCAGTTCCTCGTTCAGCTTCCTGATGAGCTTATAGGCATAGGGCTTCGATACATTGAGTTCCTGCGCCACATCGTCGGCACGGATAAACCTGTTTTCCATATACATCACCTTCCCTTCTGTTTTTAGTTTCATTTATTTCGTGTCGGAATACTTTCTTGCCGCCTTCCGATTTGCCCGGGCGGGTACGCCATTACCGTGACGCACGACGGATATTTTATTAAGCATATTCGCTTAATAATTTTCCATTATACTAAGCATATTTGCTTTTGTCAAGCGGTTTGAGAGAAAATATTAAACTTTTTTGTTTCGTTTTCTCTTGACTTTTACTAAACATATCTGCTATACTAAATACACTACATAAAGCAAGGAGCGATAACACTATGGCTATTGGTGAGAGAATCCATTTTTTCAGGCTTCTGCGTGGCATGACGCAAAAATATCTTGGTACGGCTGTCGGTTTTCCCGAAAGGAGCGCCGATGTACGCTTGGCGCAATATGAAACCGGCTCCCGCAAACCAAAGGCGGATTTAACGGCTGCACTGGCGCAGGTGCTTGATGTTTCCCCACAGGCTCTTGATGTTCCTGACATTGACAGTCAGATCGGTCTTATGCACACCTTATTTACCCTTGAAGATGTTTATGGGCTGACCGTCAGCGAAGCGGACGGGGAAGTTTGCCTGAAAGTCAACAAAGACAAGGGCAAAAAGGCTTACGAGCTGCTGCAAATGCTCTATGCCTGGAAAGAGCAGGCGGACAAGCTCTCTGCCGGTGAAATCAGCAAGGACGATTATGACTGCTGGCGTTACTACTATCCGAAATACGATACCACGCAGCTTTGGGCGAAAATCCCTTCGCAAGAGTTAAGTGATACGCTGGTGGAGGCATTTCAGGACAAGCTCAAAAAAGATGAATAAGAACGACAAAAAGCCCTTGGCTATGAGTTACTACCCACAGCTAAGGGCTTTCTAATATGGATTTCGTTTTCCATACAAGCCGCCTCTCATCATTCTGTAACCCATAAACCACTGGATTACAAGAATAATGGCTCTTGTATGGCTGTTATCAAATTGTTATCAAAAGGCTTCTCCGAACGCCGCAAATCCGCATAAACACTGGGGTTTTACGGAGGTTCGTTTTATTCCCACTCAATAGTTGCTGGAGGCTTACTAGTAATATCGTAAACAACTCTGTTTACATGCTTAACCTCATTGATAATTCTACTGGAAATTTTTCCAAGAACATCATAAGGAATGTGTGCCCAGTCAGCTGTCATAAAATCGCTTGTTGTTACAGCACGAAGTGCGATTGTACTATCATAGGTTCTTCCGTCGCCCATAACACCAACGCTCTTAATATTCGTAAGAACTGCAAAATATTGATTAATATCCTTATCAAGTCCTGCGTTTGCTATTTCTTCACGCATAATTGCATCTGCATCTTTGAGAATATCAAGCTTTTCATCTGTAATTTCTCCAAGAACTCGAATAGCAAGACCTGGACCTGGGAATGGTTGACGCCATACAAGGAAAGATGGAATAAGGAGCTCAAGACCAGCTTTACGAACCTCATCTTTAAAGAGATAACGCAAAGGCTCAATAATTCCCTCAAAATTAACATCTTCAGGAAGTCCGCCGACATTGTGGTGGCTCTTAATTACAGCAGCCTCACCTACACCGCTCTCAACAACATCAGGATAAATTGTTCCTTGGCAAAGATAATCCATCTTTCCAAGCTCGTTTGCTTTTTCTTCAAATACACGAATAAACTCTTCGCCGATAATTTTCCTCTTGCGTTCAGGGTCAGAAACACCTTCAAGCTTTTTGAGGAATCTATCCTTGCAGTTTACTCGAATAAGGTTCATATCAAACTGCTCTCTGAATACCTTTTCAACTTGGTCACCCTCGTCCTTGCGAAGAAGTCCGTGGTCAACAAAGATACAAGTAAGATTCTTTCCAATAGCCTTGTGTACAAGAACAGCTGCTACTGAGGAATCAACTCCGCCTGATAATGCACAGAGCACTTTTTTATCACCAATAGTTTCTTTAAGATGCTGAATAGTATCATTAACAAATGAACTCATCTTCCAATCGCCCTTGCAAGCACAAGCATTATAGAGGAAGTTCTTAAGATAAGTCATACCCTCTTTTGTATGTTGAACCTCTGGGTGGAACTGCATAGCATAAAATTTATTTGTTCTGTCTTCCATAGCAGCAACAGGGCAATCGTCTGTACGAGCAATAATCTTAAAGCCCTCAGGAGTTTTAGAGATATAGTCTGTATGGCTCATCCAGCAGATGTTTTCATCACTTGCATTTTGGAAAAGTACACTTGTATTATCGAATAAAACATTTGTGTTGCCATATTCTTTTACGAGTGAAGTGCTAACTTCTCCGCCAAGCATATTAGCCATAAGCTGAGCACCATAGCAAATACCAAGAACAGGTATACCAAGCTCAAAGAGCTCAGGGTCACACTTAGGAGCTTTTTTCAGCATAAACACTATTAGGACCACCAGAGAAAATAATTCCCTTATAGTTGCCCTGCTTAATCTCCTCAGCAGAAATTCTATATGGCTTAATCTCACAATAAACATTAAGCTCACGAACTCTTCTTGCGATAAAAGCTGGCTATACTGACCTCCGAAGTCGAGAATCAGAACCGCTTCATTTTTAATTTCCATCATTTTCACCTCAAAAACTTATTCAACTGTTACAGACTTTGCGAGATTCCTCGGCTTATCAATATCACAGCCCTTTAAAGAAGCGACATAATAAGCGAAAAGCTGCAACGGAATTACTGCCAAGGATGGCAACATAATATCACAGGTCTTTGGTATATAAAAAGCAAAATCCACGCTTTTTTCAATTTCGGGGTGGTTTTCACAGGTAAGTCCAAGAACAACCGCACCTCTGGATTTAACCTCAACGACATTACTCATAGTTTTCTCAAAAAGATTTTCGTGTGTTGCGAGAGCAACTACAAGTGTACCATCTTCTATAAGAGAAATAGTTCCATGCTTCAGTTCACCAGCTGCATATGCCTCCGAATGAATATAAGAGATTTCCTTTAGCTTGAGCGAGCCCTCGAGAGAAAGAGCATAATCAAGATTTCTGCCAATAAAAGAATATATCTCTGTTATCAAATTGCTGTGATGCAAAATACTGAATATCTTCTTTATTTTTAAGAATCTGCTCTATTTTATCTGGAATAAGTCTAAGCTCAGAAAGATATTTTTTATATTCTGTTTCGGAAATTGTTCCAAGAATATCTCCAAAATAGATTGTAAGGAGATAGACAACTGCAAGCTGTGTACTATAAGCTTTTGTTGTGGCAACAGCAATTTCTGGACCTGCCCATGTATAAACAACATCATCAGATTCGTTTGCAATAGCGCTTCCAACAACATTTACGATAGAAAGAATATAAGCACCATAACTCTTTGCCTCTCTGAGTGCTGCAAGAGTGTCAGCTGTTTCACCAGACTGACTTATTACTATCACAAGGGTTTTATCATCGACAATCGGATTTCTATAACGGAATTCCGAAGCAACATCAACCTCAACAGGAATTCTCAATGTCTGTTCAAATACATATTTTGCGACAACGCCTACATGATATGGCAGAACCACAAGCAACTATACAAATCTTTTTTAAAGCTTTTAAACTGTTCAGGTGTAAGGTTTATTTCATCAAAGACAATTCTATTATCTTTGATTCTTGGATTTATAGTATCACGGAAAGCCTTCGGCTGTTCCATAATTTCTTTAAACATAAATGTTTCATAACCGCCCTTTTCAGCAGCAGAAATGTCCCAGTTTATATGCTGAACTTCTTTTTTAACTTCGTCTTTATCAGTGTTGATAATCTTGACATCTGAACTTGTAATAATAGCAATTTCATCTGCATCAAGACGATAAATATCTCTTGTCTTTTCAAGAATTGCAGGAATATCACTTGCAATGTAGTTTTCATTCTTGCCAAGTCCGATAATGAGTGGACTTTCTTTTCTTACTGCAATAATCTGATCGGGATTATCAAGACAAATTATGCCAAGGGCATATGAACCATTAACCTTAGAAAGAACCTTGATAACAGTATCAATAATATCTCCAGTATAATAATAATCCAAAAGCTGTGCTATAACCTCTGTATCCGTTTCAGAGTAAAATTTTACTCCTCTGCGAATAAGATGGTCTTTAAGCTTAATATAATTTTCTATTATTCCGTTGTGAACAACAGCAAATTTACCTGAATCGCTCAGATGAGGGTGTGAATTTGCATCTGATGGTTCGCCGTGAGTAGCCCATCTTGTATGGCCTATACCAACTGTACCTTTAACAGCTTTGCCACCATCAATCATATCACTAAGAATTTTCAGCTTGCCCTTTGCCTTAAAAACATTGAGTTTTTCTCCGTCATAAACACAGACACCTGCTGAATCGTAACCACGATATTCAAGCTTTTCAAGTCCACTTAAAAGGTTAGGAGCCGCTTGTTCATAGCCTATGTATCCAACTATACCACACAAAATAATCCCTCCGGTCTTATCTTAGAATGATGTCCTCACGCTTAGGTCCATTAGAAATCATCTTGAAAGGAACACCGACTGCCTTCTCAGCAAATTCGATATACTTTCTGCAATTTTCAGGAAGCTTATCATATTCCTTAATTCCACGAATATCGCACTTCCAGCCAGGAAGAACCTCAATAATAGGCTTGCATCTCTTAAGCTTTGTTGTTGATGGGAAGTAATCAATTCTTTCGCCGTCAAGCTCATAAGCAACAACAACAGGAATCTCATCAAGATAACCAAGAGCGTCAATAACTGTGAAAGCAACCTGTGTTGCACCCTGAACCTTACAACCATAACGAGTTGCAACGAGGTCAAGCCAGCCAACTCTTCTTGGACGACCTGTTGTTGCACCATATTCTCCCTTATCTCCGCCACGCTTACGAAGTTCCTCTGCTTCTTCTTCATCATGAATTTCGCTTACAAATTCGCCTGCACCAACAGAGCTTGAGTATGCCTTAACAACTGTAACAATTTCTTTAATCTCATATGGAGGAATACCGCCTGCACCAACAGCACCATAGCCAGCGATTGTATTTGAGGAAGTAACCATTGGATAGATACCAAAATCAGTATCCTTAAGTGTGCCAAGCTGTCCCTCAAGAAGAATGTTCTTTCCAGCCTTAACAGCGTCATTAACGATGTCAAATGTTGAAGCAACATAAGGCTCAAGCATTTCTTTATATTCCATAAGCTTATTGAAAATCTCGTCAACACTAAGCTCTTCTTTGTGATAGAGGTTCTTAATAGTTAAATTCTTAACCTCAAGAATTCTTTCAAGCTTCTTTCTTAATGAGTCAGTATCATCATAAAGCTCATTTACCTGAAAACCAATTTTAGCAAATTTATCAGAATAGAAAGGAGCAATACCAGACTTAGTAGAGCCAAAGCTTTCTTTTGAAAGTCTTTCCTCCTCATAGCAATCGAAAAGAATATGATAAGGCATTACGATTTGAGCTCTGTCAGATACCAGTATATGCACATTCTTTACACCTTGTTCCTCAAGGCTCTTAAGTTCGTTGATAAAATTATCAACATTAAGTGCAACACCGTTTCCGATAATATTTGTGATATTATCATAGAAAACACCACTTGGAAGCTGATGAAGAGCGAAACGGCCATAGTTATTTATGATAGTGTGTCCTGCGTTGCTTCCTCCCTGAAAACGGATAACCATATCCGAGTTTGCTGCAAGCACATCAGTTATCTTGCCCTTGCCTTCATCTCCCCAGTTTGCACCAACAATAGCTTTTACCATAATTAAAATCCAACCTTTCATTTTTTGTCGTTAAGGAGCGGAGTGCCTCCGCTGTCAATTTGTGTAATTGATTTTGCTTTGCAAAACCTATTAGCAAATTGTAGAGGCGAACTGTACTCGCCCGTTTAATATTTCATCATTCGCATCTTAGCCATATGCCGACACCCATATGCTTATAAAAACAGTTTTAGAGATATGCACAAAATAGTACATATCTCTTGCACTGTAAGTATTTTTTTATACGTTAATTTCAACCTCTTCAACAGCAATATTCTCATATTCTGCTAAAACAGGTGCTACAACATCATTGAGAAAATCTTCTGTTTGCTGAGGTGCTCTGCCAACATAGTTTTCTGGCTTGAGATGCTCCTCAAGCTCCTCTAAGGTTACACCAAAGATAGGGTCTTTTTGCAATCTTCTCAAAGAGATGATTTTCCTTACCCTCTGCCTTAATTTCGTAGCCAGTTTCAACAGAAAGTTCACGAATACGCTCATGAAGTTCCTGACGGTCACCGCCACGCTTTACTGCGTCCATCATAATATTCTCAGTTGCCATAAATGGTAATTCAGAACGCAGACGCTTTTCTATAACCTTATCATAAACTACAAGTCCGTCACTCACATTAAGATACAAGTTAAGAACTGCATCAATAGCAAGGAAGCCCTCAGGTATGCTCAATCTCTTATTAGCTGAGTCATCGAGAGTTCTCTCGAACCACTGTGTAGCTGCTGTAATATATGGATTAAGTACATCAACCATAACATATCTTGAAAGTGACGCTATACGCTCTGAACGCATAGGATTTCTCTTATATGCCATAGCTGAAGAACCAATCTGATTTTTCTCGAATGGCTCTTCAATCTCTTTAAGATGCTGAAGAAGTCTTATATCATTAGAGAATTTTGTAGCACTCTGTGCAATTCCTGCAAGAACATTCAAGATTTGGCTATCAAGCTTTCTAGAATATGTCTGTCCTGAAACAGCAAAGCAAGATTCATAGCCAAGCTTTGCAGCAATTCTTCTGTCAAGCTCACGACACTTTTCGTGGTCGCCCTCAAAAAGCTCAAGGAAGCTTGCCTGTGTACCTGTTGTACCCTTGCAGCCAAGAAGCTTTGCCTTAGAAAGCTGGTACCTTACATCTTCGAGGTCCATAAGAAGGTCCTGAATCCAAAGTGTAGCACGCTTACCTACTGTGGTAGGCTGTGCCGGCTGAAAATGTGTGAATGCAAGTGTAGGAAGGTTCTTATATTTTCTTGCAAAGTCAGAAAGCGTGCGGATAACTCCGACAAGCTTTTTCTCAACTATACGCAAAGCCTCTGTCATAATGATAACATCTGTATTGTCACCAACATAGCAAGAGGTTGCTCCGAGATGAATAATTCCCTTTGCATTCGGGCATTGTACACCATATGCATAAACATGTGACATAACATCGTGACGAACTAACTTTTCTCTTTCTTCTGCAACATCATAGTTTATGTCATCAGCGTGTGCTTTAAGCTCGTCAATCTGCTCCTGTGTAATAGGAAGTCCAAGCTCCATTTCAGATTCTGCAAGAGCAATCCAAAGCTTTCTCCATGTTCTGAATTTCTTATCAGGAGAAAAAAGATATTTCATTTCCTTATCGGCATATCTTGACGAAAGAGGAGATTCATAGGTATCTTTAGCCATAATCTTAAATTCCTTTCATCTTAAAAATACTGAAATCGGCAAATTATT
>VOFK01002780.1_pt1 | contig 85961 bp, 70 predicted proteins | sample 5384121 | NCBI WGS metagenome assembly VOFK01 (sample SAMN12384730, study PRJNA508395) | human gut metagenome | isolation source: healthy gut J | host: Homo sapiens
GGTAAATGAATTGGGATGAACGGAATAATGGTAATATTTAGTGGTGATGAGGCAAGAAACTTGCCTTTATGAAGCAAATGAAGCTAAAATAGACGAGAATTTATCTGTGTGGGGAGTGTGGATATACTAATTTTGCCAATAAATGAAACTTAAATCTATGATGAAAAGATTTGCAAATTTATTGGCTGTTTTTATTCTTTCTGTAAATTGTATTAGTGCCCAAAATCTAACTCGTTGGGTTAATCCGTTTATTGGAACCGGTGCTGTTCAATCCAGTCTTTCTGGGAATAATTATCCAGGAGCTACTGTCCCTTTTGGTATGGTGCAGCTGAGTCCCTATACTCGTGAAGCGCCTGATTGGGCACAAGCTTCGGGATATGATTATAATGATTCTATTATTTATGGTTTCAGTCATACACGTTTAAGCGGAACCGGTGCTTCCGATTTTATAGATATCCTTCTATTTCCTACCATGAGTGATAAAAGGAAATCGTCTTTTACTCATCAAAACGAACAGGCGCGTCCGGGGTATTATCAAGTATTATTAACGGATGAGAAGATTCAAGCGGAGTTGACGGCTTCTGTGCATGTAGGGGTACATCGCTATATCTATTCTGATGGCGGTCAGTTGAAATTATGGTTGGATTTAGATCATTCGGCAAATAAGGAGAGTTGGAACCGCCGGATAATTCAATCACAAATCCGTGTAGTTTCTCCTACAGTAGTAGAAGGATATCGTGTTATTACAGGATGGGCAAAACTGAGGAAAATATATTTCCATCTTGAATTTTCCCAACCAATCTTATCCAGTCAGTTACATGATGGCAATCGGAGGTATGAGAATACTCCTGTCATTAATGGTACAGAACTGTGTGGATTATTCTGTTTCGACAAGAAGTGGAATAATGAATTGATATGTAAAGTCGCTTTATCTTCAGTTTCCATTGAAAATGCCCGGTTGAATATGGCAGCTGAGGTTCCCGGATGGAACTTTGAACATATTGCTTTTGCTGCCGAAGCCAGCTAGGAGAAAGAATTGAAGAAAGTCATCATCCAAGGTACCGGTTTGCAGAAAAAGATTTTTTATACAGCTTTATATCACACTATGGTACAACCTAATACGATGAGCGATGTAAATGGTGAATATATGGCTGCCGATTATACGACACGTAAGGTAGCCGATAATGAAGTTCATTATTCCACTTTTTCTTTATGGGATACATTCAGAGCAGCTCATCCGCTTTATACTTTGCTGCATACCGACCGCATTCCTGATTTTATTAAAAGCATGATGAGGCAATATGACTATTATGGTTATTTGCCTGTATGGCAATTATGGGGGCAGGATAATTATTGTATGATTGGTAATCACTCCATTCCTGTCATTGTGGATGCTGTGCTGAAAGGTGTTGCAGGAGTGGATGCGGAAAAGGCTTATGAAGCGGTTCATAGCAGTTCCATCGTATCTCATCCGAACTCTCCTTTTGAAGTATGGGAGAAATATGGATACATGCCTGAGGATATTCAAACACAATCTGTTTCTATTACTTTAGAACAAGCTTTTGATGATTGGTGTGTTGCACTGTTGGCCCGGAAATTAGGGAAAGAGGAGGATTATGGGCGTTTTATGAAGCGTTCTGCTTTTTACAGGAATTTATTTAATGCAGAAACAAAATTCTTTCAACCGAAAAATAAGAAAGGAGAATGGATGGAGCCTTTCGATCCTTATAAGTATGGAGCCAATGGCGGCTACCCTTTCACTGAGGGGAATGCCTGGCAATACTTCTGGTATGTACCCCAGAATATACCTGACTTGATTTCACTGACAGGGGGAAACAAAGCTTTTACGGCAAAGTTGGATACCTTTTTCACAGTCAATCACCAAAGTGGTGAACTGAATGACAATGCTTCCGATTTTGTAGGGCAATATGCGCATGGCAATGAGCCGAGCCATCATGTGGCTTATCTGTATGCGTGTGCGGGAGAACCTTGGAAAACACAAAAATATGTGGCACATATCATGAATGAACTGTATAATGATTCCTCTTCAGGTTATGCCGGTAATGATGATTGCGGGGAAATGTCTGCCTGGTATGTGTTTGGCGCACTTGGCTTTTATCCGGTAAATCCGGTTAGCGGGAAGTATATTATCGGTACTCCTATGTTGGAGGAAGCGGTTATTCAGTTGCCTGATGGAAAGACTTTTACCATTAAGGCCCCACGCAAAGAGCACAATGAGATTTATATCCGTTCCATGAGACTGAATGGCAAGAAATATACAAAGAATTATATTACTCATCAGGATATTATGAATGGCGGAACGTTGGAGTTTGTAATGACTGCCTCACCGGGAAAATGATAACAAATGGTGAAGTATTGGAATTTGTGCCGGGAAAGATTTCTAAATGTTGAATAACTCCCTTTTATAGGTTACGATTGAAGCAAAAGAGTCTAAAAATGGCGAGTTTTTCTCTACCTAATGGGAGAGGTATATCTACTTTTGTTTCAGAAGAAACTATTAATCATGAAAAATATGAAACATTTTAAGACTTATTTAGCAGCAATGGCTTTGGCCCTTTCCGGATGCCAGAGTGCAACAGATTCCTGTGGAACTACAGAATTGTGGTATGCCCAACCGGCAAAAGTTTGGATGGAATCTTTACCTATCGGTAATGGGCGTTTGGGAGCTATGACTTATGGTGGAATAGAGGAAGAGAAACTGGCATTGAATGAATCGACAATGTGGTCCGGCCAGTACAATGAGAACCAGAACAAACCTTTCGGGCGAGAGAAAATGAACCAGCTCAGAAAGTTGTTCTTTGAGGGAAAACTATCGGAAGGAAACCGTATAGCCGGAGATAATCTTCATGGCAACCAGACTTCTTTCGGAACTCATCTTCCCATTGGAGATTTGAAGATGCAATTCATTTACCCCGAAGGTAAAGTGACCGGCTACCGTCGTTCGTTAAGCTTGGATGAGGCTGTCAGCAGCGTTTCTTTCAACTCCGGCGGTGTGAACTATAAACGTGAGTATTTTGCTACAAACCCGGATAATGTTCTCGTACTCCGCTTGACCGCTGATAAGCAAAAGTCCATTACTATGAATATGGGATTGGATTTGATGCGTCAAGCCGATCTTTCTGTAGAAGATAACCAATTGGTATTTACCGGGAAAGTAGATTTTCCCTTGCATGGTCCGGGCGGAGTCTGTTTTGAAGGAAGAATAGCCGTTCTGGCTGATAATGGAGAGGTAAAGATGGAACAGTCTGGAGTAGGTATAAAAGAAGCTGATGCCGTGACTTTGATTGTCGATGTGCGTACCGATTATAAAAGTCCTGATTACAAGACTCTTTGTGCTGATGGTGTGAAGAAGGCTGCAGCTAAATCTTATGATGAATTGAAGCAGGCGCATATAAAGGATTATAACACGTTGTATAATCGTGTTTCTATTCATTTCGGACAAGACGCTAACCGCGCGTTGCCTACGGATGTCCGTTGGAAACAAGTGAAGGAAGGCAAGACTGATACTGGTCTGGATGCCTTGTTCTTCCAGTATGGCCGTTACCTCACCATTGCCAGTTCTCGTGAAAACTCTCCATTGCCCATTGCCTTGCAGGGTTTTTTCAATGACAACAAGGCGTGCAACATGGGCTGGACCAATGACTATCATCTGGATATCAATACTGAACAGAATTATTGGGCAGCCAATGTTGGCAATCTTGCTGAATGTAATGCCCCCCTGTTTACCTATATTAAGGATTTGGCGCATCACGGTGCGAAGACAGCCGAAGTGGTCTATGGATGTAAAGGCTGGACTGCTCACACTACAGCCAATGTCTGGGGATATACTCCCGCCTCCAGTACCATTATTTGGGGACTGTTTCCGATGGCAGGCTCATGGATTGCTTCTCATCTGTGGACACAATACGAATTTACACAGGACAAGCAATATCTGGCCGAAACTGCCTCCGCTTTTGAAAGGTAATGCACAGTTCATTTTGGATTTCTTGGCAAAAGACCCGAAGAGTGGTTATCTGATGACAGGGCCGAGCATCTCACCCGAAAACTGGTTCCGTACAGCAGGCGGTGAAGAAATGGTTGCCTCCATGATGCCTGCCTGTGACCGTGAACTGGCCTACGAGATCTTGTCGAATTGTGTTCAGGCTTCAGAAATATTAGATACCGACCGCGAGTTTGCCGATAGCCTGCGTACCGCTATTGTCCAACTTCCTCCCATCCAGTTGCGTGCCAATGGCGCTATCCGCGAGTGGTTTGAAGATTTCGAAGAAGCACATCCCAACCATCGCCACACCTCTCATCTGCTGGCTTTGTATCCTTTCTCTCAGATTACTTTGGAGAAGACTCCCGAATTGGCGGAAGCTGCCCGCAAGACCATCGAGAATCGTTTGTCTGCCGAGAACTGGGAAGATACAGAGTGGAGTCGTGCCAATATGATTTGTATGTATGCCCGGTTGAAAGATGCGCAGGAAGCGTATAAGAGCGTCCAATTATTACAAGGTAAGCTTTCACGTGAAAATTTAATGACTGTATCTCCAGGTGGCATTGCTGGGGCGGAAGGTGATATTTATTCGTTTGACGGAAATCCTGCCGGTACAGCTGGTATGGCAGAAATGCTAATACAGAATCATGAGGGTTATGTAGAATTCTTACCGTGTTTGCCTGTTGAATGGAAAGATGGTAGTTTTAAAGGTCTGTGTTTAAAGGGAGGAGCTGAAGCGACTGCTGAGTGGACGAATGCTGTCATTAATAAAGCTTCTTTAAAAGCTACTGTTGATCAGGTTTTAAAAGTGAAAGTTCCTCAAGGGAAAAAATATAGAGTGCTTTTAAATAGTAAGGAGGCAATTGCAAATCCTGATGCAAAAGGTTTGATAACAGTGGAAATGAAACGTGGAGATTTGCTGGAATTGTTGTAAAAAATAGGTTGCTTTGCATAGCTTGATTGAGGATTACATCTCAGTATATTGAGGTGTAGTCCTTGTTTTATGATAAAGTAACTTGCAAAATAAAAATAGTAATATTGTCCATATCCTCAGTAATTTTTTCTATTCTTTAAATCCTTGAATCTTTGTTACTTTGCATTATAAAAATAACTAATAGATGATAACCATGAAAACACAATCTAATTTTTATCTATTCCTTATTGCTTTGATTTCCGCTATGGGAGGTTTCCTGTTTGGATATGACTGGGTCGTGATCGGAGGAGCAAAACCTTTCTATGAACAATATTTCGGTATAGCTGGTAACCCTGTTATGCAGGGATGGGCTATGAGCAGTGCCTTGATTGGTTGTTTGTTTGGGGCGCTAAGTGCCGGTAAGCTGAGTGACCGTTTGGGACGTAAGCCTATTTTGATTCTGGCGGCAGGATTATTTATTTGTACGGCTGTTGGTACGGGGGCTGTCCATTCCTTTACTTTATTTAATGTATTTCGTCTGATAGGAGGTTTTGCTATCGGTATCGCTTCCAGTTTGTCACCTATGTATATAGCAGAAATAGCTCCGGCACATTTGCGGGGACGGTTTGTGTCCATCAATCAGTTGACGGTAGTGTTAGGTATCTTGACTTCTCAGATTGTTAATTGGCAGATAGCCGAGCCTGTGGCATTAGGAGCTACTCATGAAATGATCCGTGAATCATGGAACGGACAGATGGGATGGCGCTGGATGTTTTGGGCAATGACTGTCCCGGCCGCCTTGTTCTTTGTTTTTAGTTTTATATTACCGGAGAGTCCTCGTTGTATGGGGCACAGAACGAAACGTATATTGAGGGTTGGGAGAAAAGTACATCAAACCTATTGATATACAAAAGGTTGTGCAAAATATGAGTGGATGGCTCTGCAAAACGAAACGTTTACGTGGGTTTAATTTGCAGCTACATTTAGGTGCTTTTTAGGCATACAGATTTGCAGATAGGTTTAATTGGGTTTACATAGGGCTTACATGGTTGATTCGGGTGGGGGAGTGCATGGCAGCTGCGGCTGCTTTTTTTGTACCTGATGATTTGATATAATATTGCTTAATTTATTCCATATAATAGATATTTGGTATATTTGTAGCAAAATATTATAAACTATGGCAAAGGTAATACATGTGCATTTGACGCACGGAATAGAAGGAACAAAGCGGAAAGATTGGTATTTCAGCAGCATTTCGGCGGTTTATACCGTTTTTACAGCTGAGCAGGTGGGTGCAACGAAGAATTATTTGCTGCATGCAGGATTGTCCGGAAACGGTACTATATGCACCAAAAAGGCTATAATAAAGCAATCTACGCTCATTTCTTGCGGGCGTAGTGGAAATGTGTCAGACGAATAATAAGCGGCCAAAAACGCAATAAAAATGGCTTTAGAATGATCCGGTGTGGGGAGGTGGTTATACCTCCCTTTTTGTGCTTGAAATCGGTCTTTTTTGACGCTGGATATTCAGGTGGATGTTCAAAGTGGATATTCACTTTTATAGAACTGGATATTCAAAATAGGGTTTTGGCGGTGTGCGATACAGACGTACTAAAATACTATAATTTTAAAAATACCCCTCGTTTTTTATTTGATAGCCCCCCCCCCTAAAAACCTATCATTTTTCACGCTTTAGTTTTTAAATGCCCCAATATCAGTGTTTTTATACCCATATATGAAGGTAGGGGAGGGGGATTGCTTGGGAGGGGGACATCATGGGGGATGATAGGGGGTACGCTTCGTTTCCCATCACCGGTGTATGGTAACAGTAAATCCGCCTACCCGACATTTGCAGTACCGGAAATGTGTGCATCCGACACATGTTTTCCCTTTTCGATTGTCATTTGGCGAATCTGTTCTTTAAGCCTTCCTATTTCTTCTGCCTGCTCTCTTATTATAGACAAGAAAGATTCAGTGGTACTATTATTTGTTTCCTCATGAAGTATATTGTTTTGATTTTTTGCGGCTTTAACTGCTTTCAACTTAGCTTGTGCTTGCTCTTCTGTCATTTCCCCCTTAATAATTGGCAAATCTGATTCATAGTAAGTTTCTTCAATTATAGGATTCCCTTCCCCAGTAAATAACCATCGGAGGTTAATGAATACAGAATATCCTGACATTATAAACCTTTTAAAAAAGTCATAGCTTGGAGCAGACTTTCCGCTTACTATATCATAGATAGTTTGGGCTCTACTGTACCCTAATGCATTGGCGAACTTATTTGGATTAGTGTGCAAGATAAATATAACTTCTTCTATTCTTGCAGATATTTCTGTATTTTTTTCTTTCATATCTTTTGTGATTGCAGGATTTTCTGTATATTTGCAGCGTGTTCAAAAAAGAACACCGCGCCAAAGATACAAAAAAGGCGTGTGATTAGCGATTTTTAAGTATAAGATTATGAAAGAGACATTATTGATGAAAGTAGATCCCAAGACGCTGGATAACCTGATGAACGAATTAACCAGTGCCATTATTCAGATGAAAGATGTAGAACCAGTGCAGAATTCAAGATTTAAAGATGAGGTCTATACAATGTGTGTATGTTTTCAAGCAGAGCTGCTGCAGACCATTCGGAATGTGGAATTAAAGAATCAATCAAGTAAAGATACTCAGGATAACCCAGCGTGACGACCCGGAAGGCGTTAAGAGACGGGTGACAGTGTGGAAAGACACACGGGAGTGCATGGTTCTTGCGCCGGGGTTCGATTCCCCGGACTCCCTCCAATATTAATCATTAAAATAAGTGAGATATGAACAAGAGGTACATTCACATTACGAAAGCTGACCGCGACTTTATTGCAAAGGCGCTCAACGTGACAGAGAAGACTGTTTATAACGCTATCCGTTTTGATGACCGTCGTGGCAACTCCGAACTTTCTGCAAAGATCCGTAAGTTGGCCATGGATCGTGGCGGTATTGTGATGGTTGTTATTCCGGAAATAGAAACTTTCCATGATTATGACAATGTGATGCGTCAGTACTGTCCGAACGGTGCCTTGATAGAGCTTGACCGTAATGATGGTAGCGGTCAGGTAATATTCAAGGGAGAAACGGTGAAGACTTACGAGCATGTGATGGTTGCCGATATTAACCAAATCCAAGCGTTTGCATCGGCATTGAGATAGGAGGCGGCTATGTTGGTGTATTACGGTAACATACAGTGTATTTCTGCACGTGAGCTCATAGATGGCGGCTATATCACCGAATCCTGCTACAGGAACTGGGTGAACCGTGGCCGTATCAAGGTGGTGCGTCGTGGTGGAGGTGCTGCTGGAAATTGCGCGTTGGTCGCCCTCAATAGCCTGCCTACCGAGTGTCTGGAACGGGTGAAGGAAGACAACCCCGGTGGAACAGAGCAGGCACTTCGCCACTGGATACTCTCAAACTATGTGCTGGATCAGGCTGCAGTAGCCTATTTTTTGGATTGGGCTTCTCATTCTTCCAGCAACAGAGCAACAGACGAACTTGCCCGGAAATATGCGGTGAATGCTTCCGTGTTGAATACTTGTATCAAGCTTTATAACAGAAACAATGATTACCGAAAACTGATGGGTGAAAAATATAACTGGGACATGATGGCCACCACCATCGAGACCCTACGCGAAGACTTTGGTCATGATCTTCCTGCCAGTACCCTTCGTTTCCGCAAGAAAGTGAACGAATATAAGCAATACGGTTATGAATGTTTGATAACCGGAAAATTCGGCAACCAGAACAAACGGAAGGTAACTCACATGGACGAACGCCTGGTGATGAGTTTGAAAGTACTTCCCAACCAACCATACGGCAGTGATGTGCATGAAATGTATCTGTCGTTTGTATGCGGTGAACTGGAAGTATGGGATCTGGAAACAGGAGAGATATTCAATCCGGAAAACTTTACGGATAAGAACGGGGAACCGAAAGAACTGAGCGAAAGCACTATCCGGAACATACTGAACAACCCGGCAAGCCAGCTGCTGATAGAAAAAGCCTTGCGTGGACGTATGGAATTCTATCATGAGCAAATGCCGCACATGCACCGCCATGGTGGTAAGTTCTCCCTGTCACAAATAACGATGGATGACGTGGATTTGCCGCGTCGGATGAAAGGCGGCGAGTATGTGCATGCCTATTATGCTTATGATGTGGTGAGCCAGTGCCGTATCGGGCTGGCCTACGGGCGGGATAAGGATGATGCCTTGGTAGTGGACTGTTTTCGTGATATGTTCCGGCTCATCGAACGCAACGGATGGGGTATTCCAGCCGGTATTGAGGTGGAGCAGCACTTGATGAGCAAGTATAAAGAAGGATTCCTGAAGGCAGGTGAGGTATTTAAGTTTGTGCATTTCTGTGCCCCACAGAACTCACAGGAGAAATATGCTGAAGCTCTGAACGGTGCGTTCAAGACAACCATAGCACATAAGAACCATGAAGCCATTGGTCGCTGGCATAACAAAGGTGCACGGCGGGTGGACCAGAAGAAAGTGAGTGACAGCAGCAACCACACCTGGGGGAAGACAGAAAGTATTATACGTTTGAAGAGCTTGTGGCGGACGACCGGCGCGATTGTGAAGAATGGAACAATACGCTTCACCCCAATCAAAAGAAATATCCCGGAATGACCCGTTGGGATGTGCTCGTAGCCAAAATCAATCCGACCCTTCGACCGCTTGATAAACTGACCTTGAGCAGATATATCGGAGAAAAGGTAGATACCAGTATTCGTAGAAATTCCACAGTACGTGTGGCAAATGCGGACTGGTGGCTGAGCGGTCCGGAAGTGCTGGAGCAGCTGGAACCAAACAACCGCAAGGTGACGGCTTACTATCTGCCGGATGAAGAGGGCAAGCCTACGGATGTCTTCCTGTACCAGAACGACCGCTACCTTGACAAGGTTCGTCCGGTAGTGACTTACAACCGGGTGATGGCAGAACAGACCGAAGAAGACCGGGTAGCCTATACAGAGCAAAACAAAGTTCTGAGTCATTTCAGCAAATACCTCAATGACCACGCCATCGGAAAGGTGGGAACCGGTACACCGGATCAGCCAACGGATGACCCGGAAGAGGAACTGGAACTTCCCCCGGTGGAACTATCCGATGATTTGCCAGCCGAATTGTCGGCAGATCCGGAATCAGATTATGAATGGCACTCCGGAATAAGCGAGGCAATGAGGGCCATCAGTGACATGTAAGAATAGAATTAGAACAACATTAAAACAGCGTTAGAATTATGATTACAGAAGCGCAAAAACAGAAGATTTTGGGAGCGATAGCTGCCAACCGTGCGAACTATCCGAGTGATGCCAAGCATGCTGCCTCTTTAGCCATCAGTACATCTGTGTACAGTGCAATCAAGAACGGACAGACAGACAAAGCCCTGAGCGATGCCAACTGGATAAGCATTGCCCGCAAATTAGGGGTGAACCTCCGTGGTGAAATGGAATGGAAAGCAGCCAAGACCCCGACCTTTGAATATATAACTGCCCAGCTGGAGTTCTCACAGCAGTCCAGTCTGTCGGGCATCTTGTGCGACATGCCCAATATCGGCAAGACTTTCACGGCACGTTATTATGTGCAAAGCCACAAGAATGCCGTTTATATCGACTGCTCGCAGGTAAAGACAAAATTGAAGTTGGTACGCAAGATTGCTGCAGAGTTTGGTGTGGACAGCAAGGGGAAGTATTCTGATGTGTATGAAGACCTGGTATATTACCTCCGTTCGATGGAAACCCCGCTTATCATCCTCGATGAAGCAGGCGACCTGCAGTATGAAGCTTTCCTGGAACTGAAGGCCTTATGGAATGCCACTGAGCGCTGCTGCGCCTGGTATATGATGGGGGCAGACGGATTGAAAGAGAAAATCAACCGGTCCATAGAATGTAAGAAGGTGGGCTATACCGAAATGTTGAGCCGTTATGGTGACCGGTACAGCAAGGTGACTCCGGATGATGGAAAGGAGCGCGAACAGTTCTTGAACAACCAGGCACGTATTGTAGCCAAGGTAAATGCTCCTGCGGGGGCTGATATAGCCCAGATTGTACGGAAGACATGCGGTGGTTTGAGAAGAGTCTATACCGAGATTGAGAAACTTAAAATGACAGCGGAATAATGAAGCGTGCGTACAGTCCGAAGGAAATAGCCGCCAAGAAATGGGTTACTCTGCCGTGGGATGAGAAATGGAGCAAACCTTTCGGGTTCCCCGGCAGAGAACGCTTCGTGGTTCATCAGCGGTGCCAGTGCCAGTGGGAAAAGCAGCTTTGTGATGCAACTTGGAAAGGAACTGTGCAACTATGGGACGGTGCTGTACATGAGTTACGAAGAGAAAATCAACCAAAGCTTCCAACGGCGTATGGGTTATCTGAAGATGAATGAGGTGCAGGGTAAATTTCGTGTGGTGACAGAAGGCAGTCTGGAGGAAGTGATTGCCAGACTGAAAAAACCGAAAAGCCCGAAGTTTATCATCATCGATTCCTTTCAGGTGGCCGGATGGGATTATCCGCAGGCTGTGGAACTGATGGAAACCTTTCCGAAGAAATGTTTCATCTGGATCAGCCAGGAAAAGAAAAGCCAGCCGATGGGTGGCGGTGCAGTAAGATTGAAATATATCTGTGATATGAAGATTCGGGTGGTCGGTTATAAAGCTTATTGTCAAGGACGCGCCATTGGAGACCCGGGAAGCTATTATGTGGTATGGGAAGACGGAATCATTCAAACAAGTAATAATTTACCAAAATGATTATGGATAATAACGAGAAGGCTTTTGAAAGCTACACCGGAACTGAAGTGTTCCAGATACTGCTGGACGGAAATTCCAGCCGGTCCGTATTGGATGACTGGCTGGAGCGAAACATCCAAAGCGACTTAAAAGTGAGAAGAGCGAAAATGCCCGGTCATGTCGTAATAGAAACGGGTGATGTCTTGTTTGCACGTAATGTGCTGATATGGAATCCAAGTTGTAAAGTAAACATTAAAAAGATTTGAAGTGATGGAAAAGAAAGAAGAAAAGAAAGTGTGCTGCATCTGCGGCAAAGAGTATGAGGGCTACGGATACAATCCGTTCCCGGTGAAAGAAGAAGGCTGCTGCTGCCAATCGTGCAACTACAGTGTGGTCGTTCCGGAACGGTGGGAACGGCACAAGGCTTATCAGCGCGGTGAGGCGACCGGTGCCGGGAAGGTGTACATCAGCGGAGCTATCGCGCATTATGACATGGATGAGCGCAAGGAAGCCTTCAGCCGTGCCGAGGAGGAACTGAAGGCACAAGGCTATGACCCTGTAAACCCTTTCAGGAACGGATTGCCGGATGAAGCTCATTGGAGAGCCCACATGCGGGCCGACATTGCCCTGTTGCTGGCTTGTGACTATATCTATATGCTGAAGGACTGGGAACTGAGCAAGGGAGCCAAACTGGAACTTGACGTGGCCAGTTCGTGTGGCATTAAAGTGTTGTTTGAATAAAATTAGTCGATATGGGAAAAATAAAAATGGAAACCGGTGTTGTGGTGATGAAGTTGACCGCTACGGTATATAGAGGAACAATTCGTGAAATCCAATCCTCACGCATAGGTTTTTGCGGGGAGTACAATAAAGAAATACTTTCTAAAATGGGTGATGAGTTCAAAAAGATATTTGCTAAGCAAATTGAGGCTGAATACAAAGGTAAATCAGTGAAGCCGGATAAGATAATTTATCGTGTCAGTACCAAATCAACGGAATGTGAAATGATTCTTAATGGTAAATGACATGGCACAGGAAGTAACCAATTTCGCCCGGTTCTACACATTGTTCAACAAGCTTCCCTGTACAGGAGACCGGGAAGAATTCAAGAAAAGCATTGTGCTGCAGTACACGTGGAACCGGACGGACAGTCTGAAGGAAATGACAGCCAAGGAGTATGAAGCCTGCTGTACGGCTCTGGAGAAGCTGAGCGGACAAGACGAATGGCGACAGAAGCTGCGTGAGGAGCTGCGGCGGAAACGGAGTCTCTGTCTGAACCTGATGCAGAAGCTGGGCATAGATACATCCGACTGGGCACGAATCAATGACTTCTGCAGTAATCCCCGAATAGTCGGCAAAGCGTTCAGACAGATTACGGTGGACGAACTGGATGAACTGGCGGTAAAGCTTCGGTCCATACAACGGAAAGGCGGCTTGAAGCCCAGGAAAGAAAAGCAAACGATTAACCCCGTGAGCATGGTATCACTCATTCAGATTGACCCTGATGCTCCGGCAAACTGATAGGATATGGAAAATAGAAACACAAAGATTTTAGAGAATCTGAAAAAGGAAATCAACCTGCTTGCCTCTGATATGGAGAAGCAAGATGCAGCCGAGTTTTATAGTGAATTGGCTGACTGGGCATACGCCAACGGAGAGGCTATGCTGATGGAAGACGAACCTGAAATGCAGGATTATGAAAACCAATAACCCCAAAAAACAAGAATCATGGAAGAAATGAAACAAACGACCGTGGTAATGACGGCAGAGGAAAAGGCGGAATTTGAAGCCTTCCAGAGAGAAAAAGCAAAGAAAGCGGCAGAGGAAAAAGCCAAGAATGACCGCGAAATGTACAAACAGATGGTGGATGAGGAGATAGCAAACTCCATTCCGGTACTGCTGGGCATCAGTGAGCAGATCAAGGCAAGCAAGCAGACTGTGATGGACAACTTCAAAACCATTCTGGAAATGAAGGCAGACCTTTTCAAGACCAAGGTGAAGGATGACCAGCGCAGCCATACCTTTACTAACAGTGAAGGCGACAAACGAATCACGCTGGGTGTGTATGTGACCGACGGTTACCGTGACACGGTGGAAGACGGTATAGCCATTGTGAAGGAATACATCGAAGGTCTGGCCAAAGATGAAAAGACCAAGGCACTGGTGAGCATGGTGCTTCGTCTGTTGGCCCGTGATGCCAAGGGAACGCTGAAGGCTTCACGCATCGTGCAGCTTCGCAAAGTGGCCATGGAAACCGGAGATGACCGTTTCATTGAAGGTGTGCGTATCATTGAGGAAGCCTACCAGCCGGAAGTGAGCAAACAGTTTATCCGTGCTGAAATCAAAAACGAAAACGGAATGTGGAAACCTATCCCTCTGGGAATGACAGAATCATAAATAATAGAACTATGATACAAGAAGTGGAGAAATCTCCGAAAGTAGCCCTGTGCCGTGCTTGCTACGGTACAGGTAAAGTAAAGAAAGTTGTAGAATATCCCTCTCGGATCTTTGGAAAGAAGCGAAGCGAAACCGTTGAGGAAGTCTGCAGACAGTGTGAAGGAAGTGGCCGGGTAACGGTAAGCGCAAAAATGACGCTTGACATCCGTCCCTATAAACCTAAAGTAGAACCGTCTATGAACGATTAAACCTATATGGGAAAGCGGCACGGAGTCAGTTATCAGAAGCGTGTAGTAGAAGTAAACAGGATATATGACCATTATGCCAGTCACGGTGTACCGAACCGTGAAATATGGCGGCGGTACATATATCCTGTGTATGCTATTAGTGAGCGTACATTCTACAATATGCTTAAAGCGTCCGCAGACCCTAAAAATGATTTGCCGGACGATACGGTACAATTGAAATTTAACTTTGACTGGGAATGAATGAAAACGTAAAAAAAGTAGTGGCCCGGATACTGAAAGACATTCAGGTGGAAATGAGTGATGAGTTTGACAAGAACTTTGAACGGCAGGCTTTTTTCAGTGAGAAATGGCAGCGACGGAAAAGCCCCATCCGGAATGAAGGTAGAGCCATACTAACAGATACCGGGGCGCTTCGGAAAAGTATCGGAAGTCGGACAACGGAAAACAGCATTACCTTCTTTACCTCTCTGCCCTATGCGGCCATTCATAATGATGGCGGTGAAATAGTGGTGACCAAGCGGATGAAGCGTTTCTTCTGGCATAAGTATTATGAGGCAACCGGAGCGTTCGGTAGAAGAAAAGACGGCAAACTTCGAAAAGACAAACGAAATGTCCGGCTTGATACAGAAGCCGATTTTTGGATGTTCATGGCTTTAAAGAAAGCAGGAAGCACCATCAGGATTCCCCGACGCCGTTTCCTCGGCACATCGCCTGAAGTGGAAAAAGCCGTCCGTGAGATTGTAGAAGAGAACCTAACAGAGTATTTTACCATTGAATATAATATCATAAGAAAATGAGAAAAGAACTTTACCGGATGCTTTGCCGGGAGCTGAAGGCCATTGACCTTATCAAGCACATAGACTTGTGGAACCATAATGTGGAATTCATCGAACAGGAAGAAAACTGGGAGCGTCCGGCTGTCTTTGTGGAATTCTGCCCTATACAGTGGAATGCGATTGTTCCCGGTGTGGAATACCGGGCAGAACCTTTGATTAAACTGCACATCGTGACGGACTGGGAAGGTTCGAGTGCTGAGGGCAGCGAGCTGCAGGAGGATGCGCTGAAGGTGTTTGACCTGTCCGGACTGCTTCATGCACAGCTTGCCGGATTGAGCGGGGAGACCTTTTTGGAGCTGGATCTGGTGGAGAGTGATACCAATCACAACCATGAGGATATTGTGGAAAGTATCGAGGTATATCAGTGTGTGGCCATCAAGCGGCTGCAATAGCCGTCTTTATTAGACAGAAAAAGCCGCGGACGTACAAATTACCGTCTGCGGCTTTTTTGTTCAATACAGGCAAAGTAAACGCAATCAGGCAGCCTCTTTCTTGTAAAGCATCATATCTGTGTAAGAAGAGTTGTAATTCATGTGAGCATTGAATTCCACCTTTGTGCAGTTTTCAAAAGGATTACCTAAATCCCTATTTTTACCTATCCATTCGCACAGCTCCAGAATTGAAGATTTGTTGGATGTGAAATATACGTATGAATGCCCCTTCAGTACATTCAGCACATCCAGATAGTCTGCCATATTCCAGTACATGTTATAGGTCCCTACGTCAGTGGACAGATAGGGCGGATCAACAAGAAATACTACTCCAGGAATATCTTTATACCGGTTGAATACTTCCTTGTAATCGCAAGATACGATTTCCAGCCCTTCGAGATAGTCCGTACATTCCGGGTAGCCGGTCTTGCGTATATTGTTGTATAAAGCTTCCTTCCGCATATCCTGAACAGACAGTTTGTATTTCATGGAAAACAAGATAGAGGAGGAGAGGGTAATGAAATCCACATATCCGGTGCTATTCTCTTCCTGCTCGATGCGGCTGAATATTCGTTCACGCAGTTCTCCTTTAATGATTTTATGACGTGGTACGGAATTCCCTACCATTTCGCGAATGTCAGCAAGCAGCTGATTCGTTTGCGGAATGTGCTTCATGCGGAAGCGGTAGTTATCAAAGTCATTATAGATAACAGTAGAGTGGGGCTTGAGGGATTTGGTAATGTGAGACAACAATCCGGAGCCACCGAACAGGTCAACAAACAATGTTCCATCCGGATATTGCTCCAGCACTTTCATGAATTCCTTGGCTAACATACGCTTTTGCCCGACAAATGGGAGAGGGGCTGACAGATACATCTTTCTCATACGTTCAATTCAAATTTTACATTTTCATTGCCGGCAAGCAGCTGTTCTGTTTTGTCGATGTTGTTTTCGTAAATATGCACATTCCCCAGATTCAGGGTGATGGATTTTAGTGGCAACTCAATCTGTCTTGATATTAGATACAAATGATAAATATCTGCCGGCAGTCCTAAATTCGCATCGCTGCTTCGCTGATAGGCGGTCATGACCAGTTCTCCTTGCTCTATCTGGAACTGAACAAGACTAAGGCATGGAGCCTGGTTGCTTTCTGTTCCTGTAGATCCGAGAAACAATATATAGTTTTTGCTGTTCCTTTTTTCCCTGTTTATGCGTTCGATGAGTGGCGGCAGTTTTTCAAAATAGGTTGGGTAGCTGTTCACAAGGATAGAGCCGCAGTAGTCCCACCAGTTGATTCCGGCCTCCCTGTATTTTTCCACGTTTCGTTCGCCCCTCATAAACAGTTGTAACTCGTTTTTTAACTTCTTCCGCGCTATGGTATGCCCCTCGAATATATCAAGAAGGTCGGCAGGGAGCAGCGTCAGCTGTTCATTCAGTAGGTAGCGGATATTCCCTTTTTTATTGCTTTGCATCTTTCCGGACGAAAGCACCTTGCCTAAGATTTGATAATACTTGTCCATGATATGAATGTTATTTATTGCGATACAAAGGTAGGGTAGGGGAGTTTGCCTTTAGTGGGAGGAAGTCCTGATTACACTGCACACAAATTGCAGTCGGTTTTAAAACGCTTGATCAGGTCATACACCTTTCGCTCACTGATGCCATATCGTAGGGGAAGCGTAGCTACGATATAAGACACTTTTTCACCATTGGTCTGCAACTTGTTATATTCATTATATAGTTCTATATATTGCACGTCATCGGGTCGTATGCCCATGTAATGGCACGTTTTTAAAAGCTCTCTGTTCAATTTTAGTATCTCAATTACTTTCATATCCAGTTAAATTTCGTACATTTGCATTGTCTCACTTATCATTGCGCAGAATAGCGCTTACATAAAAAAGCCTCTTACTGGCGAACGAGGGTATCTGCCCCCGGTCGTGCCGGTATGTTTAAATGGTAAGTGAGACGACTATTTAACAGGCCGGGGGCTTTTTTTTATCCTTCCCCCGAAGGGATTGTCAATCATTCAATCCGATATAAATCCAAGTTGAATACATCTTTCCTTTTCCATCCTTCAGCCAGTGTGTTTTGGATGTGTCTGACCGCTTGAATGTAGAAGTCCTTCAGATTATCCAACTTTTCAAAGGTATGGTATTCGGGCTGTTCATCCGAACCGAATTTGAATGTAACCGGAAGGGTCTCTCCGCCCGTCTGAACGGCCAAATCGTATGCTGCCTTATAGTTGTATTGGTTCTCCGTAGAAAGCCATACAGGGGCGCCATTATAGGCGAATCCGGATAGGATAGCTGCATCAGTCTGGCTGTTATACCATGACATAACCAATGTGCGGATTTCCTCATCAGTAGGCTTGTGTCCGAACTCCTCTTCCATGTAGGAGGCAGAGCCGTTCTCTTTTTCCTGCACATCCCAGCGGATGCGCCATTTGTCTTTAACCGGGTTCGTGCATTCCATCAGCGATACACCGGCACTTCCTTCAACTCTTCTCATGTAAACACGTATTTGGTTCTACCTTTGCCGAAGGTCTCTGTCTTGATGGTCGTTTCAAACGGAAAACCATCCGGCATTTCCTTTACTTGTGCGAGAATATTCTTCATTTCCTCGCTGTTGGTGAAGAACTTCTTTGCTTCGCCGTTCACTTCGATGGCCACAATACAGCGGTCTTCTCCCTGCTCGGTCTTGATACCGGTCTCAAAGTCCTTCACTACAATCGGTAAGTTTACCAGTTCCCGGATGCTTACCACCACACCGGGAAATCGCTTCTTGCCGTCCTCCGGCTTGTAAGCGACATTCAAGTCTTTAAAACTTCTCATTTCTTTGCCTGTTAATTTTTTAAACAACTTATTACAGTCGGCGTGCTTCGTCATGCCGTAGAAACTGGCAATCAGTTCTCGCCGTCTTTTTCTCGATTTTACCTCGTGCATCTTCCGGGCAAACTTCTGCTTGATACGTTTCCGCAATCTTACATAGTCGGGACGGATAACATAGCCAAGGAAATCAATGCCTTCTTCTACAGGGAATACCCGTTCATTCGGCTTTATTTCCAAGTCTATTTTTCCCATTTGCCTGTGAATAACATCACGAATCTTCCACAATTCCGCTTTCGTTTTACCGAGTACCAGTCCGTCATCGCAATAGCGATAGTAATAACGAACCCCGTACTTATCCTTCAGATAGTGGTCTAAAAATACAGACAGAAGCAGATTTCCTGCCCCTTGTGAACTGCGCAGTCCGAAGCTTATACCTTCCGGCAGCAGCTTAACAAACCGCTCCAGTAGCACCAACAGCCTTTCGTCCTTGAACACCCTCCGGAAGCACCACATAACAAAGTCCTGCCGCGCATTGTCGTAAAACCTACGGATGTCAAACTTGTATGCGTAAAGTGTGCCTTCCGGGTCTTTTTGCAAATCGGTACGTATGCAGTTCATCAGATCATGAGTACCGCGCCTTTTGATGCTTGCACCGGTTGTCCGGATATAACGTTTTTGCAGGTGGCGGTCCACCACATTCATGATGGCAAACACAGCGATGCGGTCTTTCATGGACAGGATCTGCAAAATACGTTTTTTACCGTATTCTTCAATTTCCCTCTCATGGTAGCCGCCCAGCCGGAATGAACCGTCCGCAATGGAAGCCGTCAGTTCGGCGATAATCTTCTCCCTATGGGCAAGCAGGAATCGTCCCTGCCTTGACCTCTTACGACCGGTTCCGCGAAGTACCGAATCGAATGCCTCCGACATATTGGAGTATTCGATGATTTCCTCGATAATATATCCTTCCCTGCGCATAAGCTATTGGTTAATAAACATGAAAGATAAGGGCCTTCCTTTCCCCGGATCTGACTTCTTCGAACTGATAACAGCCTACCAAACTCCACCCGACGCGTGATCAGCTTTCCACCCTAATGGGTGCTGTTGCTGTGGCTTGCTTCCCTCGGCACCGCTTCGGGGACACGTCCCCGGTGCTGTACGCCGATTAATTAGATTTCCAGACGCGAGCCGATATTCGCATTCGTATTCGAAGCATCGTTATTCGCATTCGCATTCGACACACCGCCATTCGCGTTCGCATTGTTGTACCCGCGATAGACCACACGGACTATCGGGAAGCTCCACCGGGTACAAAGTTACTGATTTAACAGGCAAAATGAGCTAAAGCATTACACTATCCACCAAAATAGGGCCGACAATATGCCGCCTATGACGGTAAGAGACCAGTCTATCCAGTCCCAAAGTCCGCCTTTCAGTTTGTCTTTCAGTTCCAGACAGGAGGCTGCGACAGCTGCAGCATAGAGCGCTGTCCACGGGGTGAAGGCCAAAATGCCTACCAACAAACCGCCAATAAGGTGTTTGTAGCGGTTGCTTTGTTTGAGAAATTCGATAATTTTGTTCATAACGGGTTGTTTTTAAAAATTGTTTTGTATATTTGCAGTGAGGAATAGCGTTAGATGTTCAGAACGGGATTGTAGTTCCCGGAGCTTGCGTCTTTCGCTATTCTTTCTTTTTTATATGTTTGTATAATTCACCTCCTTCTGAAAGACTGTGCAGCGTGTATTCGTGCCAGTCGTATTCCCGAACTATTATCAGTGCTTTTTCACCTCTTACTTCTATCTCGAAAATGTGCGATTGTATGAGGTGTGGAATACCTTTGTGGTTATCTGCTGTTCCCAGGTATTTGGCTTTGGCAAATACATTCTTTATATCCAGAAGCATGAGGTTCTTTTCATGGTAGAACTTGTATGGCTGGTTGGTCCATTCTTGAAGCGTGCGTTTTGATATGTTTACCGGGAATGGGAATTCATTATTCGTGATAACTGTTCCCTGCAATGGCTTGGCTTGCTTCTTTATCTGTTTGGCATCTGCATTGGCCAATGTTCTTACCAGTTTGCATGCGGCGCACAATTCATTTTCCGGAACGAAGACCAGTTTCATATTTCCGTTGTTCATATCGCAATCCTTACAGCGCTTGATGGTGTATGGATTATAGTCGGGCATCGTCTTTTGTTCCATGCCTGCATTGAACCGGAACATTCCCTTTTTGTCAACTTCCAAAGCTGATTTCCCCCTTGCCATGGCCTCTTCGTGGTCTGTAGGCGGATACTTGGATTTGCGTACCTGGACCACGGAACAGCGGCAGCCCCATCCGTTAGGAGGATAGAATTCTGCCCAGAACGGGTCTGAAGCCGGGAGTGTGATGCCGGCCATTTCTGCATGGGTGGGACGTACCTTTGCATCCCCGGCCGTGCGGTACTGTAGATAATAGCGGTCGCCGTCCTGCATGAACCGTTCCCATTTGGCTGCCATTTCAGCCGAAGCCTGTACAAAGGTGAATTCAGCCCGTAGATAGTTTGAATTGTATGTTTCGTCGATCTTCCGGACATCATTCAAAAAGCGTTCGAACGTCTTTCTATTGCCGTTTTCATCCAACAGGGAGGGAAAGGCTTCATTCAGTTCATGGAAGGTCTTCAAGCCGGAGAATACATAGTTGGAACGCTCCAGCCGCTTGCGCATGGTCTCGGACATTTCCACCTTTCGGAATGAACCGTTCAAGACAGAAGAATGAGCTTCTATAATCCTGCGCTTCTTCGGATGCCAGGATACCTATTTCAAGGTTTGCCCCTTCTTGCCGGAACAGCACCTTCATCATGCGGTCAAAGCGTTCCGTGAGCTTGTCGCGCATGAGTTTTGCCTCGTCCTCCATGGAGAGGCATAGTTTCTGTTTGCCCAACAGGTGGGCATACCGCTGGTGCAGCCCCGAATAATCATCGGGGCTCAGTCGAAAAAACGGGACAGCGTTTCAGCCGGTTTGCCGTCTTTCTTTTTTTTCGGTTCTGTCGGGTCCGGCTCTTCTTTCGGTTCCTTCTCCTCGCACGGGATACCGTATTTTTCCTCAAAGTACTGAGGCTTTACCTTGTAGTGTTGCAGTACCATTTCCTCGTAGGCTTTCTGCTGTTCGGGCGTGTAGTCAATGGAGTAGTCCCAATCAAAGCGCAGCCCTTTGACAGGGAATCCGTGGCGCACCATTCGCGGAATGAGCTGGTTGTTCACTATATCCCGAAGCATATCACAGTCGCTTTCCACGAGGTTCTGGAACACTTCAAGGTGCGTTTCCGACTGTGATAGGCTGCTTCCGTCCTCGATGGTCATCGTCTGCCCGATGATAAGCTTTGACAGTTCGGAGTTGGCCCGATCGATACGCTTGTCATAGACATTGAATGCATCCCCCTTGCCGCTTTCCACAAACTCGATTTCGGTTTCCATTCCTGCCACCATGGAGAGGGCGGTTCCGGCTTCACGCAGCATCTTGTCGAGACGGTCAATCTCTTTCTGATCGCGCGAAGTGGTGCGTGCTATACGCATGGGCATTCCGAATATTTCCCCGAAGGTGTCCCAAAAGGCCAGCATGTTCTTTTTGGGATAGTCTGTGAAGCAGCCTTGAGATACAGCCCGAGGTCGTCGGGCCTACCTGCCTCAATGAGCCAGTCGGAAAAAGGAGGCTGGCGGTAGTCTATACCTGTAGTCCAGTCCTGCCCGAGGTCGGTAATGACACGCCCATACTCAGGAATGACATGTTTGCGCGGAATAAGCTTCACATCCGAATAACAGATGCAGCCGTCGCCGTCAGTGCAAAGGTCGCCCAATTCGATGAGCGAATGTCCCCAGTAGATTGAATCAAGTGCATAGCGCATGAGCTGCTTGAACCAGGACTGGTCAAAGAAGTGAACCGCTTCCTCGTTCTCATCCCCTTTCATATCCACGATTTTGAGAACGTGCCATGACCAAAACCTCTGCGCTGCTCCACACACCCGGAGAGGTGAAGGTCTATTTCCGCGTCCCGGTAGATGTCGTACAGGCGCTGGCGGCTGGGACTGTCCACATTGATGGCATACTGCCAGGCATCGCGCCAGTTCTTGATGTCCTTCCGGGTGAGTGCATCGGTGGTGCGTTGCAGGTCGATGACCATTTTCTGCACCCGCTTGATGTCTTTCCCCTTGGCCAGATTAAAATTGCCGTATGGCGTTTGCAGTACGTTTTTCGGTTTATTGGAAAACATACCGCTGAAAAAGTCTTTAATATCCATAATCCTACCAGTTATGATGAAGCTGCTTCTGACAGCTGTAAACAAGTGAATTTCCGGACGGAAGCCCATCTTCTCCGACAGCCAAAGGCAAATCAGGGACAATTTTTCCGGCCTGTACGCCTTCAAGCCACTTGATGGCCCGTTCATACCGTTCCTTGCGTATCTCGCTTCCCATCTTTTGCGGCATGGCTGCACTCATGTGGTAAAGTGAAATGTCGCAGGTGTACATGACAATGAGCCGGTTCCGGTGTTCATCCTGTGCAGAGAAAATGGCCGTACAGTCGTATTTCGGCCGTAGATAACCGGCAATTTCTTCCCGGGCTTCCGCTTCTGCATTGGTACGGTTTTCCGGGCTTACCTGCGAGATAACCTTTAATGCGTTGTCGCCGATGACAACTTTGTAATCTTCTTCTGTAATGAACATGACCTTATTATTTAGTGATGAATAATGCCATTTTTTCTATATCCCGGATAGTGGTTCCCTTGCGGAAACGGTGGCGGTGAATCAGTTCGCAGATATTCCTTTTGGGGACAACTTTCAGTTTGCCACCCATATACAGGACGTAGTACTTTCTTCCGTAGAGCTTGGCATACTTGCAAGCACGGGCAACGGCACGTTTATAGCGCCATGCAAAATCATTCTTTTAATCAGCTGTATCATGTTACCATATATTTTTGGCGGTCGGCCTTTTACCGAACACCGGTTGAAAACTCTCCTGCCTTGAATTGCGCTGCAGCATCCAGATGGCTCCCTCGTCGGCATCCGGTGCATCATCGTGAATACGGCTGCCACGCTCCAGTGCCAAGGTCTGTTCGATTCCGGTCTGCATATCCGGCGATTCTTTCAACTTCTCATTGTAGAATACGAAACCGCGTTCCCATAATGGTGACACCGCTTCGATGCGCTGGAGCTTGTCCGGCTTCTTTCGTTTGTCCGGCATGATGGGCAGTTGGTATCCACGCAGATTCCCTTCTGCCTCAAACTCATCCAGAATGACATCCTGCATGAAGTTCGCTTCCATAAAGAACTGGACGGCTGCCGTATCACGTGTACGCTCGTAGAGGTCGTAAAGCCACCGTACCATTCCTGAAACGGTATCCTGCCGGACGTAACAGTCTATAAGGTGCAGTTCCTTCCCAATCTTGCCCCAAAGGCGGCAAGCCTTGTAGTCGTTTGAAGTGGTCGATTTGAAAGAGGGGTCGGTATAGCAGACCAGCATTTCATACTTGGATAGCCTGGGCAGTTTCTTGTAACGAATCCAGTCTGCCCGAAAAATAGTTCCGTCCACGATGGGGTTGTGCATCATCTCCTTTTCCCATGCCCGGTAGCCTACGAAATCCCTGTATTCCTGCGCCTCTTCTTTCGTCCATTTTCGCGCCATACCGGTTCTCCGTTCTTGTCTATTGCCTTGATGACGGATACATGTACCCCTTTTGTCTTGGTGAGATTGGCCAGCACCGAGTTTTTAGAAATGAGGTTCCCGACCATGATAAAACGCCCCCGGCCCACATCCAGTGCACCAAAAAGGGCTTCTTTCACCCAGTCTGTAATGTCATGCACCCGTTTCTCATTGCGGCACAGTTCGTCGTCATCCCAAGTCATCGATGACGATGTAGTCCGGACGTGCTTCCCGGTCTCGCAAACCACGTGGAGACTGTCCGCGTCCGCAAGCCAGGAATTTCACCCCGTTGGCCGCCTTGAACTCCCCATCCTGCCAGGAGGCATTCCCCTGCTGCTTGCCGAAGTCGGCAATGATGCGCTGGTTATGTTCCAGTTCTGCCTGAATATCTCCCAGCAGACGTGTGGCTGAGTCCTCACTTTTGCCGACCACCACCATGAAGTTGATGAGACGTTTGGGCTGGAACATCAGCCACAGCGGAACAAAAATGTCCATGTGTGTGGACTTGGCATGGCCACGCGGCCACATGAATACCGCTTTCAGGTTGGGTGTGCCTTTTACTTTAGCCGCTGCCGCATTGTGGAACGGTGCATTGTGGATGGTGCGTATGACTTCCCCGGTGGTTTTGTCACGCAAGGTGAGAAAGTGGGGAAAGTAATATTCACAGAACGCGGCATAGTTACCCTGCAGCCGCAGAATGCGCCTGTCCTTTTGTGCCGGTGTCTCGCCTGCGAGCAGAGCCGTATCCGTGATGGACTGCACTCTTTTACAGTGTTCCTTCCACTGTTCGTATGCCTGTTTCTTTTCCGCTGCTGTTGCCATAGCCGTTTTATTTTATGCCCATCTGTTCGGTGATATACAGATCCTGGTACTTGTTGATTGCCCTGACCAGTTCCGGAGTCACTTCCGGGTCGATGGTTGAACGGTATTCAATCCATTTGGAGAATGCCATGAACACTTCAATGACATCCACTACGTTGGCCTTCTTGTCTAACTTTTCAATCACCGCCGAAAGTTTGGCCAGTTTGTCCCCGAGACCAGCTACAAGTGCAGGGTCGTTCGATTCGTTGACTTGAGTAATGAGTGTATCAATGGTGAGCAGGAGTTTGTTCACCAGTTCCGGCCGGGTGACGTTCTTTGCCGCCCTTGCCTCTTTCCATCCGTCAGCCGTGCACCATTTTGAGATGGTGACGCGTGACACGTCCACTTTCTCCGCAATTTCAGTCTGTTCCATGCCGGAAAGGAACAGTGAGCGTGCAAGAGATTTTTTCTTTTCGATTTCTGCCTTTGTCATATTATAAAGAATATAGGGTTAAAGGCAGGCTTCGGAGTCCCTTGCACCTGCCCGATTTATTCGCAAAGTTGTCCGCTTATCAGCTTGCCGCCAAAATAATGTGTAACGGTTTCATAGAAGTGTGCAACCGTTGCACACTTTTTGGCTTCCCGGTAAGTGCTCTGTAATATTGCAGCGCCAATGCATAAAGGCGTGGCATGGAAAAATGAGTAAACGTGTAAGAATTTCAAATGACAGCCTGAACAGTTACGGAAGCCGCGTGCTGACATCGGGCATGAGTGTGGAGCAGTATTGCCGAAACCCGGTACTGCTGTACATGCACCAACGCGGAAACGTGATTGGTTATGTGAAGGACCTTCGGGTAGAGGATGGTGAAGTAACCGGGGAACTGGTGTTTGACGAAGCGACCGACCTCAGTAAAAGATGCAAGAAACAGTTTGAATTCGGCAGTCTGAGAATGGTGAGTGCCGGAATAGACATTCTGGAACTGAGTGACCAGCCCGAACATTTGCTGCAGGGGCAGACCAGCCCGACAATAACCAAAAGCAAGCTGTATGAGGTATCACTGGTGGATGTAGGTTCCAATGATGATGCCATCGTACTGATGAAGGATGGAAAACAAATCACATTGGGAAAGGATGGTGATTGTCCTTTGCCACTAATCAATAACCAAAAAACAACAGAAGAAATGGAACTGAAACTTTTGGCCCTTCAATTGGGGCTGCCGGAAACGGCAACGGATGCTGATGTTAATCAAGCCTTAAATGAACTGAAAGCAGCCAAGGCAGAGAATGATTCCCTGAAGCAAGAAAACGGGAAGCTGACTTTGGCCCGTATCACTGGTCTTGTAGAAAAGGCAGTGGTGGAAAAGCGTCTGGGAGAAGACAAGAAGATACAGTTTATCGAACTTGGCAAGAAGGTTGGTGTCGATGAACTGAAGAATGTGCTTGATGCCATGCAACCACAGGTGAAGATTTCCACTGTATTGAGCTATCAGGGCGGCAAGCAGCAGGCACAGCCGTCCACCTATGCCAAGCTGAGCGATGTCCCGAGTGATGCGCTGCTTGAAATGCGCGAGCATAACCCGGAGGAGTACAAGCGCCTGTACAAGGCTGAATACGGAATGACCTGTGAAATTTGAAAACCTTTAATGAAGAAAATGGGAAAAATTGTAATGCTTTTGACGGCACTTCTGTTCAATACGCTGACAGGTGTCGTGTGTGCTTCCGTGCTGGGATTCTCTCCTGCAGCCGGAGCTGTGGGAATGAATGCGGTGGCAGCCTTCATGGGCATGGCTCCGCAGAGCGCTTCAATACTCCGTGAAGGGGTTTATACGGAAATCTGGACGGGCGAGCTTGTCAAGGTACTCCGTGCCGGGCTGGAAGGCACGTGGCTGTCAGGAATTCCCGACCAAAGCAGTATCGTGAACAACGATGTGATTCATCTAGAAGTTGGTGTAGATCCGGATGTCCTGATTAACAACAAGACCTACCCGATTGACGTACAGGCTTTGGAAGACAAGGACATCGCCATCAAGCTTGACAAATTCCAGACCAAGGCCACGCCGATTACGGATGACGAACTTTATGCCATCAGCTATGACAAGACCGCCCGTGTAAAAGAGGGACATGCCAACAGTATCAATGATGCGAAGTTCACCAAGGCGGCCCATGCCCTTTGCGCGAACAAAAATACGGCAACGACCTCCGGTGCTTAAGACTACCGGCGAGAAAGATCCGGCCACAAACCGTCTGCGCCTTACCGTGAATGACCTTGTGGAAATGAAGCGTGCCCTTGACAACCTGCGCGTACCGTCAGACGGCCGCAGACTGGTGCTTTGCCCCGACCATGTGAATGACCTGCTGCTGACCAGCCAGGCATTCCGTGAACAGTACAATATTGACCGCAACAGCGGCAAGGTAGGCAACCTGTACGGCTTTGAAATCTATGAGTACGGCAACAATCCGCTTTATACTACAGCCGGAGTGAAAAAGGCATTGGGTGCAACGGCAGAAGCCGGTGAATTTCCGTGTTCATTTGCCTTCTACAAACAGAGGGTTTTCAAGGCAACAGGTTCTACCAAGATGTATTATTCCGAGTCAAAGAATGACCCGTTGAACCAGCGTAACCTGATTAACTTCCGCCATTACTTCATCTGCATGCCCAAGAAAGAGGATGCCGGAGTGGTAATGATGAGCGGCTATCAAGCATGATGATTATGGCAAAGTTGAAATATCTGGTAATACACTGTACGGCAACCCCGGAGGGGCGTGAGGTATCATCGGCGGACATCCGCAAATGGCATACTTCTCCGGTTGCCCAGGGAGGAAGAGGATGGAAGCAGGTTGGCTATACCGACCTGTTCCACCTGAACGGAGGCGTGGAACGTCTGGTAGAAAACAATGAGGATGCACAGGTGGACCCTTGGGAAGTGACCAACGGAGCCAAAGGATATAACAGTGTAAGCCGTCACATCGTGTATGCCGGAGGCGTGGAAAAAGACGGTAAGACCCCGAAAGACACCCGCACTGGCTGCCAGAAAAAGGCACTGGAGAAGTATGTGAAGGATTTTCATCGGAAATTTCCTGATGTACGCATTGTAGGACACAACGAACTGGCAGCGAAAGCCTGTCCGAGTTTCGATGTGCAGGAATGGTTGAAAGAAATAGGTATTAATCAATAATAAAACCGGGTGGTATGGACTTGAGCGAATTTATGAACATTATCCTTGGCGGCGGCCTGGTTGGTACGGTGGCGACCATTGGCTCCTTGCGGGCTACTGTGAGAAAAGCGAAAGCGGAAGCGATGAAGGCCGAGGCCGGTGCAGAGGCTATGCGCATAGATAACGCCGAACATGCCACCCGCATTTTGATGGAGAATATTGTAAAACCTCTGAAAGATGAATTTTGTGAAACAAAGAAAGAACTGGCTCGCAATACGCGTGAGATGGCCCGTCTTAGAAAAGCTATTGATACAGCCGGAAACTGTCCTCATCGTGACGATTGCCCTGTGCTTGACAGGTTGCGCGAGTCACCGAAAGAGCATGAACCGGGAAGTCCGGACGGAATCGGCAAGCGCCGACAGCGCGAGCGGAAGCCGACGGGCGGGACTGGTGATGGCGGGTATACCGGCGAGTTCGGTGAAGCTGTCTATACCTGCGGACAGCCTCCGTAAACTTCCTGAAGGTGCCGTGTACCGTGGCAAGAGCGGACAGGCGAATCTGACCGTAGGCAGCGACGACAGCGGGAACATCGTGGCCGAAGCCTCGTGTGACAGTCTGCAGCAGCTGGTGCTATGGTATGAAGAAGAGCTGGCGCATATCCGTAGCGAAACCAAGAGCGAAATTTCAAATGACGTTCAAACAGTAGAAAAACGCCCTCCGAACCGGATGCGGACGTTTATCACAGGTGTATTGGCCGGCTTATTGGCCGGTGTGTTATTAACAATGAAACTTAAAAAAAGATGAACAAGAATTTCATGTACGGCATAGGAGCCGTAAAGTATAAGGATTTCACAATCGGGTATATTGAAAAGAACTCGTTTGACCTGGGCGGCAAGAAACCCGAGGCCGCGAAGATCGAGGCCGAACAGGTGCAGGGTGCCCCGGTGCTGGTCATTCCACAGAGTAACGGCGGCATCGCCCCGACGTTCAATGTGATCCAGATGAACTATTCGAACCTGCACAAACTGCTTGGCGGCAGCCTGCATTATAAGAAAGAAGACTCGGAAAAGAAAACTCCGATCGGCTGGACAGCCCCGTCGGAGGTGCTTGTCATGCAGGGACCATGGGAACTCTCCCTCGTGTCCGGACAGAGCGTACTGATTCCCAACGCCACGCTGCTTTCCAATCCTGCAGGCAAGCTGACCCTTACAGAAACCTCCAAGATAGAGGTTACGCTCGAAGTGGCGATGCCGGAGGACGGTTCGCAGCCTTACGGCGTGTTCGATACGGAAGCAATACCGGACGAGTGGGGGCAGTACAAGCTGCCGCCGGCGGAAGCCGCGGCTGCAGCATCGCTCCAAAGTGAGGAAGGCTAACGTATGGCTGACCGTTTGGAACAACTGATAGAGATGGAGTGTGCGGACGCGCTGCTTGACAGCGGCGTGTCCGTACCTCTTAAAAGGTGGAAGCTTCCGTGGCTGAAACGCCCGGTGGAGGTGCGTGTGACGATGAAGCGTCCGAGGCTGCGGGGTCAGATTCTGCTGGCGCGGGAATACCTGAAGACGGGTGTCAAACCCGATTGGCAACCGAAGGACAAGACCGAGGAACTGGCCTTTGTAGCGGAACACGGTAAGGCTGTGAGCCGCCTGCTGGCCTATACGGTATGCCGGGGATACGTGTCGCGGCACGTGGGCATCGGGGTGACAGCGTGGGTACTGCGGAACTTTGTGGAGTGGCGTTATCTGACGGCCATGTTCCGAACATTCGAGCGTCTGATGGGCACGAAGGATTTTATGCGTATTATCAGCTCGACAGCGCGGGCGAACCCGATGACTCCGAGACTGAGCCGGGCAAGGAAGGGGAGTTAAGAACCCGGTATGAAGGTTCCCATAGCCCTTTCGGCTTCGTGTGGCAGATTGCATCGGCGACCGGCTGGAGCGTGGATTACATCCTTGATGGGGTGAATTACCAGACGCTGATCATGATGCTGAGCGACGCGCCGCGGTATGTGCGGAAAAAGCAAGGCGGCGGAAACGGTGCTCCCAGACCGGAACACAGCGCCGAGGATGAAGCGAACGATATAGTAGGATTTTTTCAAAGCAAACTGGAATGAGCAAACCTGTAGAAGTTGAATTTTTGATGAAGGACAAACTCACGCCCGGCATGAACAAGGCCGAACGTGAGGCGCTGGAACTGCGTAATACCGTCAGGCTGCTGGAGGCTGAACTGGAAAGGCTGCGCCTTGCCGGGGAGACGGCTGCCCCCAATCTGGACCAAAGTGCCAATATTGCGCAGATCCATGCACTGGAGAAGCAGCTTGAGGAATTGCGCGGCAAACTGAAACTGCTGCAGGAGGAATCGGAATCCGTGCAGGTCACCCCTGCAGACATGCCCAATGCACAGCGCCAGTTCAACGGGCTTCACAACAGCATCCAGCAGATGGCCCGTGAAATGCCTTCTTTGGCCATGGGACCGCAGATGTTCTTTCTGGCCATATCCAACAACCTGCCGATTTTTACGGACGAACTGGCCCGTGCCCGTAAGGAATATGATGAGCTGCAGAAGTCAGGCAAGAAAGGCACACCGGTATGGAAACAGGTCCTGTCCTCGCTCTTTTCCTGGCAGACGGCCATGACCACCGGCATCATGCTGCTGGTAATGTACGGTGATGAAATCTGGGATTGGACGAAAAACCTGTTCAGTGCCAAAAAAGGCGTGGATGAATTCAACGTATCAGTCAAGGAAATGACCGAGATAGAGAAGGACGGCCGTGCCCCAGATGGTGCGTACCCGCTTCGAACTGAAATCGGTCATCGATGAAATAAAGAACTTCACCGGCAGCAAGGAACAGGAAAAAGGCGAAGGTAGAGGAACTGAACCGCAAGTACGGGGAATCTTTCGGGTATTATAAAACACTTTCCGAATGGTATGATACCCTTATCCAAAAAGAGCGAGGACTATGTACAGGTTCTGCTGCACCAGGCCAATGTCCAGAACCTTGTAAAAAAAGCTGCAGAAGCCGATGAAGAGGTGAATAAAATCAAGGCGCAGAAACCGGAAGAGGCGGAAAGCGCCATGGGTTTTTTCGGGAAATGGGGACAATATATCATGCAGTCAAGCATGGCAGAATCCGGGCAGTTCTATGATGCACAGGCTGCCATTAAGAAACATGATCAGGAAGCTTATGACATACTGTTGAAAAATGCCGAAAACAAACGCGACGGTTATCTGAAAAAAGCGGAGGAAGAGGTAAAGAAAGCGGCAGAAGCAGCCAAAAAAGGAAATATCGGCGGACATACCGACCCCGAACAGTCCGGGAAGAATCCGGAAGCGGAAGCCAAGCAACGGCTTGCCACAGAGCGCAGGCTGGCGCAGGATCTTGCCGCCCTGCAGGCCGAGAACCGGAAGGAAGAGATAGACCGTATGCAAGCCGGTACCGAAAAGAAACTGGCACAAATCGAATATGACTATAACGCCCGGAAAGAAGAGATAAACCGGCAGGAAGCCGACTGGAAGCGTGAGAACAAGGAAGCCGGTCTTTCCACCGGAGATAACGGACTTACCCGGGAGCAACAGGATGAACTTGAAAAAGCCCGTGCCTCAAACACCGAGTCAAGGAAAAAAGCGGAGGCGGACGTGTACAGGGAAGAGGCGGAAGCCATGCGTGACTATCTGAAGGAATACGGGACCTTCCAGCAGCAGAAACTGGCCATCGCTGAAGAATATGCCGAGAAAATCCGCAAGGCACAGTCCCAGGGAGAAAGGCTGACTTTGGAGAAGCAGCGTGATGCGGCTGTGCACAAAGTGGACATGGAAGCCCTTACCCAGAAGATAGACTGGGGAGCAGCGTTTGGGGATTTGACCGGTCTGCTTGCAGACCAGATGAAGAACCTGCTTGGCGAGCTTAAACAGTATGTCAAGACGGATGAGTTCAAAAAAACGGGAGCCGCAGACCAGCAGGTCGTTTACGATGCCATCGAACGGATTCAAAGCATGCTCCCCGGTGGCAACGGGACATTGGATTTTGCCCGGCTGCAAACGCAGATGCACGCTTTGGGGGATGCCGTAACACGCGTGCAAAATGCGGAACTGCAGCAGGAAGCGGCATTCATTCGGTTAAAAGCAGCGCAGACCGATTACAACAAGGCTCTTGAAAGCGGTAACCAGGCAGAAATAGAACGTACTAAAATCGCTCTTCAAATGGCCCAATCGTCCAGCATTTCAGCTGACGAAGAATACCTGAACGCCACCTCTGAAATGAAGGCGCTTGCCGGGGAGGTGAAAAGTGCCTCCCGGGACACGGTTGACGGGTTGAACATGGTATCCGACGGGTTGCACGGCTTTGCGAGCGGAACCTTGCAGGGATCATTTGAAGGAATCCAGAACATGCTTACCGGTCTTTCAAAACTGAATATCGGAGGCAAGGTCGGCGATGCCATCAGCCGGATGTCCGAAACCCTGTCAAGTGCCGGAGTCATCGGACAAATCATATCGGCCATTCTCTCCATACTGGATTTGCTGAAAGACGGTATTGGCCCGATTATCTCATCATTGATAGATACCATTTTCAATGCGATAACCGGAATACTCGACAATATCCTCAGCGGAGACCTGTTCAAACAGATAGGCGGTTCCCTTGTGAATGGTATCGGAGGACTGCTGAACACGGTGTCTTTCGGAGGTTTCAACAAACTGTTCGGCATCGGCGGGAACGCCAGGGAAGTGCAGGCGGCTATAGACCGTCTTACGGACCGGAACGAGAAACTGCAGACTTCCATCGAAGACCTGACCGATACCATTAAGGCAAGCAAGGGGACAAAATCGGTGGAAGCTTACCGGGATGCTTACAAATACCAAAAAGAAACGAATGCAAACTATCTGCAGATAGCAAAGGAACAGGCACGCTACAGCGGAAGTCACCACAGCTGGAACTACTACTGGGGCGGTTTCAACCAGGCACAGATAGACAAACTGAGCGGACAGATCGGCCGCCAGTGGGACGGGAACCTGTGGAGCCTGAGCCCGGAGGAAATGAAGGCACTGCGCAGCAACGTGGATATGTGGACGCAAATCCAGAATACCGGTAAGGGAGGCTATGGCGGGCGACTGACCGAGAAACTGGATGACTACATAGACCAGGCCGGCAAGCTGGAGGAACTGACCGACCAGCTATATGAAGGGCTGACGGGCATTTCGTTCGACGGTATGTACAGCAGCTTCATCGACAACCTGATGAACATGAAGTACGGTGCCAAGGATGCGGCGGAGGATATATCCGAGTACTTCATGCGGGCGATGCTGAGCAACAAGATCGGTGAGATGTACAGCGACAAACTGAAAGGCTGGTGGGAGAAGTTCGGCAAGGCCATGGAGGACAACGAACTGACCGAGGCGGAACGGAACGCGCTGATGGAAGAGTACATGCAGTATATGGATGAAGCCCTTGCCCTGCGTGACAACCTGGCGGCAGCCACCGGTTATGACAAGACGCAGCAGGGTGGTACGAGCCAAAGTGCGAAAGCGGGCGGCTTTACGGCCATGACGCAGGATCAGGGTACGAAGCTGGAGGGCATGTTCACCGGCGGGCTGCAGCACTGGAGCAGCATGGACGACCGGCTGGAAAGCGTGGTGGAGAAGATGGACACGGCTGAAGGGCATCTGGCCCGGATAGCCGAGAACACCGGTGTGAGCGCCGGACACCTGGGCGAACTGAAGGAAGTGATAAAGAAAATGATACGTGACGGACTAAAAGTGAAGTGATATGGGCAATATACTGAGCGGACTGGTGCTGGTGAACGGCACGGACATCTGGACGGAATACGGCGTGTTCCTGGTGGAAGACCGGCGCGGGGGCATGGAGAACCTGACGGCCATCCTGACCCCGAGCAAGGCCAAGAAGGATACGGCTGTGGACATACGGGGAAGAGCACGGGGAAAAATACAGCGTCGTGCTGACCCCACGGAATGAGGCGCGGGACGTGACGCTGCACTTTGCGCTGTACAACAAGACCCAGGCAGGCTGGATGAAGCAGTATTTTGCCTTTGTGAATTTCCTGAAGCAAGGGAAGGACGGCTGGCTGGAGATCCGTTTCCCCCAGCTGGATCTGCAGCTGCGGGTGAAGTATGCCGACTGTACGAAGTTCACCCCGCTGACCTATCTGTGGACGGAAGGTGTGCATGCCGGAAAGTTCCGGGTAAAGTTCCGGGAACCGAAACCGATTATATAACCATTCAAACGCTATTAGAATATGCTTCTAACGATATATGATAAAGCCGGAACCAAGCGTGCGGATGTGGCCGTGAACGACAGCTCGACGCAAAGCAAGGAAGTGCAGGGAGACAATGTGCTTTCCCTGTCGTTCAGCTATTATGCCTTCCTGCCCCTGGACGTGAACGACTACACGGACTATCTGGGCGAACGGTACTGGCTGACGGAACGCTACACGCCGAAGCAGGTGAGCGAGGGTGAATGGGAGTATAACCTGAAGCTGTACGGTATCGAGAGCCTGATCAAGCGGTTCCTGGTGCTGGAGACGACGGACGGGGACACCAACCCCCTGTTTACCCTGACGGCCACGCCCCGCGAGCATGTGGCGATGGTGGTGAAGGCTATCAATGACGGCATGGGCCACATTACTGACTGGAAGACGGGTACGGTGGAAGGTACGGAGCTGATCACGATAGACTACGAGGGGATGTACTGCGACGAAGCGCTGAAAGCCATCGCGGAAAAGGCAGGCGGCAAGGTGGAATGGTGGGTTGAGGGGCAGACTGTGAACGTGTGCCGCTGCGAACACGGGGAAGAAATCACCCTTGGCTATGGCAAGGGGCTGACCTCCCTGGAAAGAGATACGAGCAACACGGCCAAATTCTATACGCGCCTGTTCCCGGTAGGCTCGACCCGCAACATCGATGCGGAGAAATACGGCAGCCCGCGTCTGATGCTTCCCGGCGGCAGGAAGTACATCGAGCAGGGCGTGGAGGAATATGGCATCTATGACCATTACGAGCAGGATGCTTTCAGCGGCATCTTCCCCCGTCGGGTCGGTACGGTGAGCTCGGTTCGCAGCGAGGAGGTGGCAGACGATGAAGGAAACAAATTCACCGTCTATTATTTCCCGGGACGGGGAACTGGACTTTGACCCCAACCTGTACGAGCTGGCCGGAGAAACCAAACGTGTGTCGTTCCAGACGGGCGACCTTGCCGGACTGGGAGAAAGCGATGACCACTACTTTGAGGTGAACTACGACAGCGCGGCACGTGAATTCGAACTGATCACCATCTGGCCCTACGATGACGACACCCAGCTGCCGGGCGGCAAGCTGGTGCCCCGAGCAGGCGACACCTATATCCTGTGGAATATCCGGATGCCGGATGAGTATTACCGGCTGGCCGAAGAGGAGTTTGCGGTTGCGGTGGACGAGTACAACCGGGACCACTGGCTGGACATTGCCGCCTACAAAGCCCCGACAGACCCGGTATACATCGAGGAGCACGGCATAGACCTGTTTGTGGGCAGACGGGTGAAGCTGGAGAGCCGGAAGTATTTCCCGGAAAAAGGCTACCGTCAGAGCCGTATCACCAAGATCAGCCGCAAGGTGAACGAACCCGGGCAGATGGACATCGAGATAAGCGATGCGCTGCAGGTGGGCAAGTTCGACAAGGTGACGGACAGCATCGGTGCGCTGAAAAGCTATACGAAATCAAAGACGGAAGGCGCTGCCCTTCCGGACATCATACGAAGCTGGGACAAGACGCTGCCCACGGACAACAACCTGTTTTCCGCCCAGCGCAGCCAGAAAGAGTTCCTGAGCAAGAACCAGCCGGACACAGCCAAAGAGTCCATCCGCTTCCTGAAGGGTGTGAGCTTTGGCGAGGCTGCCGGCGGCAAGCCCTGCGGCATCGTGGATGGTGAGGGCAATGCCGAATACTTGACTGCCGTGATCCGCGAACTGCTGCGCAGCACGGAGTTTGTGGACGGGCTGACCGGTGAGGGCTGGCAGCTGTGGATTGACCAGCTGACCGGACTGACAAACCTGACGGTGGACAAAGTGACTGCCCGGCAAAGCCTGGTGGCGCTGGAACTGCTGATCGAGAAGGTGCGCAGCGTGTGCGGCCAGCTGGTGGTGTCCGCTGCCAACGGCAAGATCAAGGACGTGGTGAAGCAGGGCGACAACTACCGCATCGTGTTTGAGCAGGAATCGGGCTTTGTGGCCCATGACCTGATGCGCTGTGCGGTTACGGGTGGTAAGAAACTCAAATCCTACTGGGTGGAGGTGTCTTCTGTAATAGCCGGCGGTGTGCTGGTTCCGGTAAGCGAGTTTGGCGGGGTGAAGCCGGAGGCAGGCGATGAGTGCGTGCTGATGGGTAACACCGAAAACCCGCTCCGGCAGAACCTTATATCCATTGCGGCCACGGAGGACGGGCAGCCCCGTATCGACATTCTGGACGGTGTGAAGGCCAAGAACTTCAACGGCTGTCTTCGTTGCCGGCTGGGTAAGCTGGACGGCATCAGGAGCAGCGCTTTCCCGGCAGACAAACAGCCGAAAGGAAACGGCCTGTATGCCGACAACGTGTGGCTGAAGGGTACGTTCGTGTTGATGACGGGCGAGGACATCCTGACGCGGTTTGAGATAACCGAGGGGAAAATCCATTCAGCCGTGGAAAGCTTGCGCAAGGAAATACGCGAAGAACAGAGCTATCTGGACAACAGCAGTTTTGCCGACGGCATGGACAAATGGAAGACGGGCAGCAAGGCTACGCTGTTCACCCTGGGCGGACGCTGGATCTGGGCGAACGGCGGTCCTTACGGTACGAAGCCGGACGGCCATGCCGAGATACGGACCGAAGGCAAGGTGCCTTATGCCTATATCCGGAACAGCTATATCATGCAGAAACTGGAGGACTTCCGGCTGGTACCGGAGTACCGGCAGACGAACAGCCAGGGCGAACGGGTGCCCGGCGTGGTGTATCTGTCGTTCAGCTACCGGGTTATCAAGGCCGGAAGGTTGAAAATAGAATTTGTGAACGCTGATAAGACCGGGTTTGAGAACTTCAACATGTTCGGCCATGAAGAGGACCTGCCCGTTGGCGGTGAGAAGATGTTCACGTTGGACGGACTTTGGAACGGCACTGGCGACTTCAAGCTGTCGTTTACGGGCGTGATTTACATTTCGCTGCTGGTGTTCAGCACCAACAAGGCGGACGCACTGGCCTATAAGTACCGTACACTGTTCGAACAGAGCGACCGGCTGGTAAAGATTTCAGCGGCGGTCTTCGACAAGGACGGTAATGCGCTGAAAGAGACGGGGCTTGTCATAAAGCCTGAAGGTTCCGGTCTGTATGCGCAGGACAATACAGGAAAGATTGCCCTTATCGGGGTGAGCGTGGAGGAAGAGGACGAGTACGGAAATACCGTGAGCAAAATCAAGCTGACAGCCGACCATATACAGCTGGAGGGACTGGTAACGGCCAACGGCAACTTCAAGATACTGGAAGACGGCAGCATTGAAACGACCAACGGTAAGTTTACCGGAGAGATAGACAGCAGCAAAGGGAAAATCGGCGGCTTTGAGATAGGGAACGGCCGTATCGGTTCTGTGGCCGACTCTCACGGGAGCGGTGGCGGTCTTGCCATTTATGATGATTTTTTCCGTGTCGGCGGCAGCAAAGGATATGTGATGTTCGGTGATGATGTGATACCGTCTTCTGCAGGAGGAGCTTTTACCGCTGTCGGTCGTATCGTGAACTCAGCCCCCAATATACGGGAATTACGGCTTCGACCAAGCGAACTATGGATTGTTTATAGATGTTACCGGCGGTACGAAGAACTACGGTATCAGCAGCAATGCGGCATTACTTGCCCCGGCGTTTATCAATACGAAAGCCAAGCTGCTTACCTTCGGAAGTGGAAACTACACGGTGGATTTCTCACAACACAATATCATTTTGATGTATTACAATGAACCCAACTACAGTAAGGTAGAGGTTACGCTGCCGTCGGAAAGTTCTGTGGCATACAAGTTCGGCATGAGTTACTTGCCTACCGATTTTGCAGCCATTGTCACGTTCAGGGTCAGACCCGGTTCAGAATATCATACTAAAAGGTATCTATAACCACAATGAAGATTTGCAAAACTACGAGATGGCATCCGGGGACTCCGTAACGGTACTTATTACAAAAGCGGACGGATTCCGTTACCAGATATTGAATCATTCATCCTAAAAAACAGATATATATGAAAAAGTTAGATTTCAGGAATTTCAGCGTTCCCACCGGAATAACCCGTCAGACGAGGGAGGTTTTCGATGCACGTGAGCAGATAGCCGATTTGCTGTATACGCGTGTCAGTGGCATCAAGGCCCATCGGCTTGCGTTCAAGATTTTCGAGAGTACCGGCGAGACCGAGTTCAGCGAAGAGGAAACCGGGATGATACACATGGCGGTGGAACGCTATTGTCTTCCCAATGTGATAGATGCCCTGAACGAAATCCTGGGCGGGTCAGAAACCGATAAAAACGAATGAGTATGGCAGAAATGACACAAGAAGAACTGGTTCAGGAAGTGCTGGACCGTGTACTCCAGAGTTCTACCGGCGTGGAGGACTTGGAGACCGTCACCTCGCTGAGCGGTGTGAAATCACTGCCCGGTGAGAAGGACGGCAAGATGGTGAACGTCCCCCTGGAACTGATAGGCAAGCCTGCGAGCGATGCCGCCGCCCGTGCCGAGGCTGCCGCCAAGAAAGCGGAAGGAGCCGTAGCCGGACTGGAGGAAAAGACCCAGGCCGCCACGGAAGCGGCCACCAAGGCCAACGAAGCGGCAGCCAAGGCAGAAAACGCCGCTGCCAAGGTGGAACAGACTACGGCAGCAGCCATCGGCGGGAGCTACCGCACGCTTTTCCTCATGGATGGAAACAGGCAACGTTTTACCTGACAAGAGTACCAAACCGGGCGGCAGCGTAGTGTATGTAGCGGATGCCGGGAAGTTCGCCTACCACATGGACTCCACCCTGTACGGGGACTGGGATGTGGCGGGTGTGCCTCCTGCCGGCATATTCATGAATGCTGACCGGACAGCCATCCTGCCGGACAAGCTCTACCTGCTGGGTGATGCCGTATATACCGGAACGGGAGGCAGCCTGAGACTGCTGGCCTACCGGCATGAGGTGATGAGCGGGGAAGCTTACGAGGCGCTGCAGGACAAGGATGCGAATACGCTGTATCTGATTTATGAGGAGGATTGACGATGATAACCATAGGCGGTAAGGAAATAACGGCTGCGTATGTGGGGAAACGTGCCCTGTCGGCTGTCTATGCCGGGGCAAGACTGGTATGGTCTGCGATAAGCAGCTGTTTCGGACTTGGATACTGGAAAGGCGACGAGCCGTGGAACGGATCGGACGCATGGAACGGTAGCAGTAAAACTGATAAATGAATGATTATTATAAAAGGACAGTATTATGGCAAAAAGGAAAATAAGCGGAATCATCAACGCGACTGAGCATCCGATGAATCTTGAAACACCATGGAATCAGAAACAGCCGGACGGCACCTATCATGCCTATGCAGGCGATGACATCGAAGCGTTCCTGAAGAAGGAACTGTCAAACCGTACCCCTACCGAGGAACTGGTGAGCGGCGAGACGAAACCTCCTACATCCGGAACGGTGTTCGATGCGATGGTGGGTACGGTGACGGACGTGGATGTGCAGGACAGCGAGGACGGCACCCAGTACGTGATGACCGTCAAGCAGAAGGACAACCAGGGCGGCGAGAGCTCGAAGGAAGTGCGCTTTTCCAAGTACACGGACGATGACAAGGTGGTGGTGAACATCGACCTGACGGACAGCGGCGGTGCGGGACTTCCCGCCTCGCAGTATCTGGCACTGGGCAGCGGCTTTGTGGTGAAATACTCCGTAGGTGTGGGCACTGCCGGTGGCGGTACGGTGGACGGCTACAGCGACCTGAAAGCCCGTGTAATCGTGAAACGCGGTTCGACCGTCATCAGTGAGTTCCGGGATGCGGAGTTTGTGGGCGTTACAGCCGGACAGAGCTATACCTTTGACGCTTCGCCCTATCTGAAGGATGCCACTGCCTATACCGTACAGGTGGAAGCGCAGGCAACTTACCAGGGCGGCACGCTGATGAAGACGGCCACGGCCAAGGTGACCATGGTGGCCATGGAGCTGGAGACCACCTACTCGGCGGGCAACGGGCTGGCCGACGGGGGATATAAAAATGACGTGAACATCCCCTTTACTGCCAAGGGCACGAGCGGTGAGAAGAACATCTACTACCGCGTGAACGGCGGACAGGCCTTTACCCTCGGTCTTTCGGCCGGCAGCGGTGTGCAGCAGAAGAACGTGACCATCCCCCTGACACAGATGCAGGAGGGTACGAACGTGGTGGAAGCCTACGCGCAGCATGAGAACTCCGGTGTGGTGAGCCGGGTGCATTACATTACGCTGCTGAAGGCAGGCGGAGGTGTGACAGCGTATGCCGGCCTGATGTTCAGCCACCGGGCAGCGGGGTTCCAGCGTGACTGGAAACACCCGGTGCTGGAGGCAGAGCAGTTCACGGCATGGAACTTCACGTATGCCGGCTATGACCGCGATGCGTACACGGCCCGTGTGAAAGTGACCGACCGGGGCAGCGTGGTGAAGGAAGACCTGCTGCAACGCGGTGAGACCGGCAGCTACGGACGGACGAACGTGAACGTGGAACCGCTGGACTATCGTGTGTCGTGCGGCGATGCCGTGCTTGAGGTGCAGGTGAACACCACATCGCACCCGGACATTGAAGCCACGCTGGCACCGGATGCCGTGTGTACGTTTGACGCCTTCGGACGAAGCAACACGGAAAACAACCCGGCAAGCTGGGTGAGCGGTGACAAGCGCATGGAGTTCCGGGACGTGCTGTGGAGCGTGAACGAATATGGTGCCGGTAGCGGCTGGCACAAGGACCGCCTGCTGCTGGCCGGCGGTGCAGGTATGACCCTGACCGCTGACGGTGGGTACCGCCCCTTCAACGAGGCGGACAAGCCCGAGGGATTTGCTATTCGTGATGTGGGCATGACACTTGAGATAGAATACAGCACGGCCAACGTGACGGACACGGATGCGGAGCTGATCACCTGCCTGGGGCAGCTGGACAACGGCAACCGGTACGGGCTGATTGTGACCCCGGAAGAGGCCAAGTTCCTGACCGGTGTGGTGACCGAGGCGATGGATGCCGGACAGGTGCTGCGCTATGAAGACTCGGTGGGTACCAAGTTCCAGCCGGGCACGAATATCCGCATTACCTACGTGTTCTATCCGAACGTGCAGACCAACGAACAGCGCACGCTGATCGGTTTCTATGTGAACGGTGAAGAGTCGGCTGCTTCCAAGTGGCTCGACAAGGTGAATTTTGACATTCAGAGCCAGCTGGAATTTAAGTCGGCAGGTGCCGACCTGAACGTGAAGAGCGTGCGTATCTATAACAAGGCGCTGACCTCGGACGAGGTGCTGAACAACTACATCGTGGACCGCAACCACCTGGAGGATGCCGACGGGGAACCGGGCGTGCGCTCACTGGATGAGGACAACCGCGTGCTGAATGAAGGAGATACGGTGAGCATGGAGAAGCTGATGGGGCTGATGAAGAAGCGCCGGAACTCGATCCTGGTACTGATAGGCACGGGCAGCGTGGGCAGTGAGGTTCCGAGCGACAGCGACACGCTGAACGTGGTGGATGCACTGGCCCAGCTGAACGACAAGGAAGGCCAACAAACTGGTAAGGGAGGTCCGTTTCTATAACGGAGAGGACAGGACGCTTGACTTTATCCTTACCAACGTATATGTCCGTATTCAGGGTACTTCTTCCGTGAACTATGCCAGAAAGAACTTCCGTTTCTACTTCCAGAAGACGGCAAGCGGCTGGACGGTTACATTGAGCTACGGGGAGATTGACGGAAACGGCAGGCAGAAGAATCCGGTGGTAACTACCGGCAAAGAAAAATCTCTTCAAGTTGCGCAGGAACTCCGTAGGCGCGAAGCTGGCATGTTCCAAATGCGACTTCTCGGACTCGTCCATGACCACCAATACCGGAGGTGCGAAGCTTATCAATGACGGACTGAAAGAGATGGGGCTGCTTACTCCTGCCCAGCGTTACGCCAAAGACCATGGGCTGAAGGACGATTACCGTTCGGCATCGACGGCCTGCCGTGCGACCTGTTCGTAGCGAAGAGTGTTGATGAAGACCTGACCTATTACGGCCAGTACAACATGAACAACGAGAAGAGCGACAGCTACCCCATCTTCGGCCAGGATGAGACCATCGGCGGCGAGAAATGGGGCGAGGGCGACACGCTGAACTATCTGGAAGCCGACGAGGAAGGACACAAGCAGTACCTGCCCGTCTGCTTCGAGACGCTGAACAACTCCAATCCGCTGTGCCTGTTCCACTGGTTGCCGAGTACCGAACCGGAGCATAAGGATTTCATGGACTACAACTTTGACGGCGGACTGGAGTTCAACCACCCGAAAGATACCTTCTGGACAGACGGCGGAGGGGATGCAGAGGAAGAACCGAATCTGGATGAGCATTTAGGCAAGGGTGACGTATATGACAAGATGTACAAGGCTACCGACCGCATGATGAGTTTTGTCTACCGGTGTGTGAAGGAAACGACTGCGGGCAAGAACATGGTTTACAGTACGGAATCCCATTCGTTCGAGGGGGTGGACTATGAGGACGACGGCGACAAGTTCCCTACCGCCAAGTGGCAGAGCGATACGTTCAGGAAAGAGGCCGAAGTATTTCGACCTTCCCCACCTGATTGCCTACTATCTGTACGTGCAGTTCAACCTCGGCGTGGACCAGCTTGCGAAGAACATGCTTATCCGCACATGGGACGGTGTGAAATGGTTGATTGACTATTATGACGGCGACTGCCAGTTGGGTTCTGACAACAAGTCGTTCCTGACCGGGAAGTATGACGACAACCGCCAGACGAAGCGCGACGGGGCTTATGTGATGCAGGGTCATAACTCGTGGCTGTGGAACCTCATCGTGGCCAATTGCTGGGACATGATTGTGGAGATTATGGTGAGCGGATGGAACGGGGGCGCAAGCTTCATGAGTGCTTTCAGTATCCAGAAAGCCATTGACCATTTCGATACCGAACAGATGAAGAAGTGGTGCTCGCGCCTCTATAACAAGTCCGGCATCTTCAAATACATCTATCCGTTCCTGAACGAAATGCCGGTGGGTGCGGACGGAGCCAAACAGACCTATCCGCAAATCTACGGTCTGAAGGGTTCGTTGAAAGCACACCGAAACTACTTCATCCAACGCCGGTATGACCTGAAGCAGGTGGAGTACGGCTATGTATCCACGCTGGGTGCCCAGTTCTACCAGAGTACGGCATCGCTGGACAAGGCCTACACGCTGAAACCGATGCAGTACCGTCTGACCATTCCGTACCGTGTGCAGCTTTCCACCAGCAACGGCGTGCAGGCCGACAGCGGCGTGGTGGATGCGGACGTGCTCCACTCGTTGCAGCTGACCCGTGCCTTCGGTGAAAATGACCCGTTGAAGATCATCGGTGCGGCGAAAGTCAAGGAACTGGTTTGGCATGAGGATGCGTTCGCAATCGGCTTCAACTTCGGTCTGCTGACCTCACTGGTAAAACTCGACATGAGCGTGGAGAAAGCCAGCGGTTACCGGAATGGCTCGTTCATGGCTTCGACGAACGGCATGCTGCTTCTGGAAGAAGTGAACATGCGGAACAACCGGCTGGCCCGGAACGGGGACAACGGCAATGTGGCTACTTTGGACTTGAGCTGGCAGGGCCGCCTGAAGAAACTGGACGTGAGGGGTACGGGGCTGACCCGTGTGAAACTGGCCACCGGTGCGCCCGTTGTGCAGTTATGCCTGCCGGACACGATTGAGGAACTGTTCCTGGAATATCTGACCAAGCTGTCCGACAGTGGCCTGATACTGGAAGGCATCAATAATGTGCGGGGCTACCGCTACACCAACTGCCCCGGCATCGACGGGTTCGCTATGCTGGAACGCCTTCACCAGGCCAGACTGAACGGCAGCGGCAAGCTGGAGCGCTTCGTGCTGGAGATAGACCGGGAAGACGACGGAACCCTGCTGAAGAAGTATTACGACTACGGAACGTATACGCAGACGGGTGCCGTGGATGACCGGCATTCGGGACTGAGGGGCAAGCTGACCCTGACGAAGTATCTGGCCGATGAGGAACTGGAGAAGTATGCCGCCCGTTATCCGGAACTGACCATCAAGCAGCCGCCCTATACGATGATTGAGTTTGACGACAGTGTGGCCGACGATGCCAATGTTTCGAACCTGGACAACAAGACGGGGTACAAGTTCGGGAATGCGTACAAAATGAGCGGGCATGTGAATGCCATCCTGTCCAAGCGCCACCGCGTACTGGCCAAGGTGACCAGGATGCCTACGAGCCGGAAGGTGGAGATAGCCGGGCAGCAGGTGGAAGTGAACAACCCGGACGGGGAGATGACCTATTTCCCCCTGCATGACGAAAGCTCGAACTTCTATGCCGATGCGGAGGATATGAACGACTGTACGGTGGCGAAGCTGGACGGCAGCGAGGGAGACTGGATGATGTATGAGCCGTTTTACTGGAGCAAAGGCATCAACGATTATTTGAACAACAAGAAGTACGCCTGCTACAGCAGTTATCCGGAGGACGAAATGCCCCCGATTCCGGAGGCGACGGTACTGACACTGGATGCCATCAAGGAGACACAGGGCGGCTGGCTGGGTGAACGCAAGATCATGAGCGGCAAGCCCACGCTGATGGAATCCTATACGACGGACAAGGCTTATTCCGTGTGCAAAGTGGACGTGTCGGGTTACAGACGTGTCCGCTTCCCGAGCGTTCCAGGAACAGGGCTTATCGGCAGTGTGTTTGCTGATGCGGAGGGAAACATCCTGAAGAGTATTGTGGTGCCGACCATCGGCTTGAAATTTGAAGCCGGCATGTATCTGATAGCAGACGTTCCGGAACGTGCGACGGCTCTGCATTTCTCCATTCTGAACACGGCAGAGTTTGACTGCGTGGTGCTGAGCAACAGCGACAAGATAGAGGACATGGAACCGGATTGGGTGGCCAATGAGGAACATCTGTGTGCCGTTGTGGGCAGTTCTGTAGTGGGCAGCAAGTTGCGTGCCTGCATAACCGGAGCTTCGACCACGGCAAGCATGACATGGACGGACTTCCACTATTACAGCCAGCAGCGTGGCATGCAGCAGATAGATGCCCTGATGCACAGCCGCATCGCGAACCTGAGCTATGCAAAGTACGGGCGTAGGGACATGCAGGAACAATGCGGTGCCGGTCAGCATAACAATAACCGGACAACGGGTGGAACGGCCGACCATGGAATGACAGATACCATCGGCTATGACGAAGCGTATGTCATCAACAACAAAATCACGAATTCGCTGATTGACGGCCTGGTGCATCAGTATGCCTGGTATAAGAGCCGGGACGAATACGGACAGGCGACCGTGGTGCAGGTGAACAATATCTGCTGCCTGGGCTACGAGGACATCTACGGCAACAAGTATGACATGATGGACGGCGTGGATCTGCCGAACGACAGCGGCAACCAAGGGAAATGGCGCATCTGGATGCCGGACGGCAGTATCCGTATGGTACAGGGCAAGAAGGACAGCGGTCAGTGGATTACAGGCGTGGCGCACGGCAAGTATATGGACATGGTTCCGGTAGGTAATTTGAACGGATCATCTTCTACCTACTATACCGACATGTACTGGATAAGCACCGCTACAGTCCGTGTGGTCTATCGCGGGTACTACAATGCGAATGCGTGTGGCGGTGTGTCGTGTGCGTATGCGAGTTACGATGCTTCGAATACGAGTGCGAATGTCGGCTCGTCTGGCCTTCCGCGGCAAAATCGTCCGGGCGCAAAGCGTGGCAGCGTACAAGGCGATACGCGAGGTGGCGTAAGCGCAAAGCGCCAAAGCGTGGAGCGAAGCGACTAAAACGAAAGAACGGGATTCGGATGGTTTCCGAATTCCATTTAAAAGGTATTCAAATACCGGCGAAGCCGGCCGAATTTTTTTAGAATATTGATAGGGTAGGGGAATACAAAACTGAACTGATTTGAGGGTAAACGACCTCAATTTAACTATGTAAAGATAGTGATTTTTGTTGATATTTGCAAGTTATTTTTCTGTTATTTTTAGCTTAGAATTGACCAGTTCAAATGGAATAAAGAGTGCTTTAAATTATACGCTTCGTTTTGTGAAATGAACTTTTCATTTTGAAACGCGCGAACATTTCGATTTGCGGATTATAGTTGGTTAGCCTTTTCGGGAAAGCGGGAGGCTGCACTCAAGGTGTTTACCCGTATGGGAGGAAAGGAATATGCTGTTACTGAGTTGGCGGCCATAGAAGCGGCTTCAGCCTGTCAGACGCAAGAAGGAGGTTTTCGTCAATTATTGAATCCTGCTATGTATAAAGTGCTGACTATAGGTGTTGTCATGGCTATTTTGCAGCAATGGTGTGGTATTAATGTTATTTTCAACTATGCACAGGAAATATTTATGGCGGCAGGTTATGGCGTGTCTGATGTCTTGATGAATATTGTGGTGACCGGTATTACAAATGTCATATTTACTATTCTAGCCATGTTTGTGGTAGACCGCTGGGGACGTAAGGCATTGACACTGATCGGATCATTTGGACTGGCAGTAATTTATGCCTTTATGGGAGCCGCTTATTATTTTCATATCACAGGAGTTGTGCTGTTGATTATTGTTGTGATGGCTATTGCCTGTTATGCCATGACTTTGGCTACAGTGATGTGGGTCATTATCTCTGAGATTTTCCCGAACCGTATTCGTGGAGTTGCCATGTCTGTTTGCACTTTCGCTTTGTGGGCGGCCTGCTTTATACTGACCTATACTTTCCCGATGTTGAATAGTGGCTTGGGAGCTGCCGGAACATTCTGGCTGTATGGGTTGATTTGCCTGAGTGGAGGAATTTTTGTTGTATTCCGGTTGCCGGAGACCAAAGGAAAGAGTCTGGAGGAAATAGAAAAAGAATTAGTGAAATAACAATCATTTATTATGGAAAAAATAACTCAATATTTAATTCAAAGTACTGTACAGGGTAGTGAGGTGCGTGCATGGGAAGAAGATATCATGCTTCCTACCTGAGATAGGAGAGGAAGAGAAGAATCCTATTTTTCTTGAAAAGAGAGTTTATCAGGGAAGTTGTGGAGCTGTTTATCCTTATCCGGTGGTAGAGAAGATTTCAGATAAAAAAGCAGACAAGAGGTATCATGCATTGTTTATCGAGAATGAATACATCAAGGTGATGATACTTCCCGAGTTGGGTGGTCGTATACACATGGCTTATGATAAGGTGAAAAAACGTCATTTTGTTTATTACAACCAAGTTGTGAAACCGGCATTGGTGGGATTGACAGGACCTTGGATTTCTGGAGGCATCGAATTTAACTGGCCTCAGCATCACCGTCCTTCTACTTTTTTGCCTACTGATTTCTTGATAGAGGAAAATGCGGACGGCAGTAAGACCATATGGTGTAATGAAGTGGAAAGAATGTTCCGCACCAAAGGTATGCAGGGATTTACGCTTTATCCGGGCAAGGCTTATATAGAAATAAAAGTGAAGATTTATAATCGTACGTCTTTTCCTCAGACTTTTTTGTGGTGGGCCAATCCTGCAGTAGTAGTCAATGACCATTATCATTCGGTATTCCCGCCTGATGTGAATGCGGTGTTTGATCACGGCAAGCGCGATGTTTCTTCTTTCCCTATTGCTACAGGAGTTTATTATAAACAAGATTATTCTGCTGGTGTGGATATCTCTAAATATAAGAATATTCCGGTTCCTACATCATATATGGCTATCAAGTCTAAATATGATTTTGTGGGTGGCTATGAAGAAGATGTTCGTGGGGGACTTCTGCATGTGGCCGATCATCATGTCTCTCCGGGAAAGAAACAATGGACGTGGGGAAATGGTGATTTCGGTAAGGCTTGGGATCGTAATCTGACTGATGAGGACGGACCTTATATTGAGCTGATGACCGGTATGTATACGGATAACCAACCGGACTTTACTTGGTTACAGCCCTATGAGGAAAAATCATGGGTACAGTATTTTATGCCTTATAGTGAAGTGGGTTATGTAAAGAATGCAACCAAAGATGCTTTGTTGAATTTGGAAATAAAGGAAGGTAAAGCCCGTTTGGTGCTTTATACTACGGGAGCGAATAGTGGAGTACGTATTATAGTAAAAGCTATTAAAGGCACTGTATTATTGGATAAGACTACACAAATTTCGCCATCAGAACCGTTTATTACGACTTTTGCGGCAGAAGGACTAAAAGAAGAGGAGGTATGTGCAGAGGTTCGTGATAAGGAAGGACAAATTTTGCTTTCTTATCAGGCGGATAAACCGGAAATCAGGCCGGTTCCTGATCCTGCTAAGGCTGCTAAAGATCCTCAGAATATTGCTTCTGTTGAACAACTGTTTTTGACCGGACTACACTTGGAACAATATCGCCATGCTACTTATAATCCGATGGATTATTATATGGAAGCATTAAGGCGTGAACCGGGAGATGTACGTTGTAACAATGCGGTGGGGTTATTGTTGATGCGTAAAGGACAATTTGCAATGGCAGAAAGCTATTTCCGGAAAGCGGTGGAAACCTTGACTGAACGTAATCCGAATCCTTATGACGGTGAACCTTATTATAATTTGGGCTGGAGTTGTATGATGCAACAGAAGTGGGATGAGGCTTATGATGCTTTCTTTAAGTCGGCATGGAATGCTGCTTGGCAGGATGCGGCTTATTATGCACTAGCACAACTTGACACTCGTAAAGGAAAGTATGAAAGTGCTTTGGACAAGATAGACCGTTCATTGATTCGTAATTGGCATAATCACAAAGCGCGTCAGTTGAAAACTTCCATTCTACGCAAATTGGGTCGTAAAGAGGAAGCTTTGGCGCTCGTAGCTGAATCATTGCAGATAGATCGTTTTAATATGGGATGCCGTTTTGAACATTATTTGTTGACCCGGGATGTGAAAGTGTTGGAGGAAATGAAAGAGTTGATGCGTGGTTGGGCGCACGGATATATAGAATACGCATTGGATTTTGCTGCTGCCGGATTGTATGAGGAAGCTTTATCTTTACTGGAATGCCATGTAACCGGAACTACAGAAATATATCCTGTCGTTTATTATGCAATGGGATATTTCCATACCTGTAAGGGAGATGAGAGTAAAGCATTGGAATATTATCAGCGGGCAGAAAAAGAGAATCATTCATATTGTTTCCCGAATCGTATAGAAGAAGTATTGATTCTTCAAGATGCCTTACGTCTGAATATTCATGGGGCAAAAGCGGCATATAGTTTAGGTAATTTCTGGTATGCTAACCGTCAGTATGACAATGCCATTGCCTGTTGGGAACATTCTGCGGCCATAAATCCGGCATATCCCACCGTATGGCGTAATTTGTCGTTGGCTTATTATAATAAACGCGATGACAAGCAGAAAGCCTTGGAAACTTTGGAAAAAGCTTATGCATTGGATGAGCACGATTCTCGTATCTTAATGGAGTTGGATCAACTTTATAAACGTTTAGGGCGGCCGCATAGTGAACGTTTGGCTTTTTTGGAAGCACATCTGCCCGAAGTAGAGCAGCGTGATGATCTTTCCATTGAACGTATCACTTTGTATAATCAATCAGGCCGCTATGCTGAAGCAAAAGAATTGATTGCCGCGCGTAATTTCCATCCATGGGAAGGAGGAGAAGGAAAAATCACCGGACAATATGTATTGTGTCGTGTAGAATTAGCAAAGATTGCTTTAAGTGAAAAACGCTATGCCGATGCTTTAGTTCTTTTGGATGAAACGGATGCTTATCCATTTAATTTGGGTGAGGGAAAATTGGCAAATGCTGAAGAGAATGATATCTGGTATTATAAAGGTGAGGCGTTTCGTGGCTTGGGAAATGAGCAACAAGCTATAGATTGCTTTACCAAAGCGACCATTGGTTCTTCAGAACCACAACAGGCTTTCTTCTACAATGACCAACAACCCGATAAGATTTTCTATCAAGGTCTGGCATGGCGTGCGTTGGGTAGAGAGGATAAGGCACGCAGCTGCTTTAACAAATTGATAAAGCATGGTGAGAAGCATTTGTTTGACCACTGTCGGATTGATTATTTTGCTGTTTCTCTGCCTGATCTGGCTATTTGGGAAGATGACTTGGATAAACGTAACTGCATTCATTGTAATTATGTGATGGGGTTGGGGTATTTAGGATTGCGTGAAATAGGAAAAGCCATTGATTTTTTGGATAAGGTGCGAGAATTGGACATTAACCATCAAGGTGGACAAATCCATCGTAATTTGTGTGCTGTATGAGAAAAAAGAATTTTTTCCTTTTGTTGGTAACATTGTGTCTGTGCATTTTTGCACAGGCACAAATGCTGTCTGTTTATGAATTATCATCCCCAAACGGGCAATTGGTACTTACTGTAGAGAATGGAAGGGTCTTACAATATTCTTTAAGTTTGGAAGGTAGGTCTGTCATTCATCCCTCTGCTATTTGTATGACGATGCAAAATGGTAATATATGGGGAAAGAATGGTGAAGTGGTAGGGACTTCTACAAGTAGTACTTCTGAGAAGGTTTATCCGGTAGCTGGTAATTATCGTGAATTAACAGACCATTATAATGAACTTTCCTTGAAATTCAAGGATGGTTATTCAGTTATATTCCGGATGTATAATGAAGGAATGGCATATCGTTTTTGTGGAAATCTTCCGGAGCAGGATTCTTTGATTGTAGTTGATGAAGAAGCTTCTTTTAATCTGGCTGATGATCCGGCAGTTATTTTACCTGAAACAACTAATTTTACAGCTTGGGAGTTGAGCAATGTGCTTTACGAGGGCATTTCTAAAATAGAAGAACATAAATATGGTATTACACCAACTTTATTTACAAACAAGGTGCAAAATGTGCGTGTTGTGGTGGCTGAATCGGATTTAAATAACTATCCGGGTATGTATCTTCGTAAAGAAGATGGCAAGATGAAAGGTTATTGGGCGACCTATCCTAAAACAATAGAGATGGGCAGTTGGGGAAATTATTACGGTGGTAAAAGAAAGGGAGAATTATTTAGCACGTACTGCTGGTAACCATGCTTTTCCTTGGCGTATGGCTATTGTTGCCAAGGATGATAAGGAACTACTGACTAATGAAATGATTTACTTACTGGCCAAGCCCCAACAAATAAAGGATACGGATTGGATTCGTCCTGGTAAAGCAACTTGGGAATGGTGGCATTGTGCTATTTTGGAAAAAGCTCCTTTCCCTTCTGGTCATCAAAACCTTTCGACACAGATGTACAAGTATTATATTGATTTCGCTTCCGAAAACAAAATACCTTATCTACTGGTCGATGCCGGTTGGAGCAATGTTTTTAATCATGCAGATTTGAATAAGAATATTGATATAAAAGAGGTGATACGCTATGGAAAAGAAAAAAAAGTAGGTGTATGGCTTTGGACTGTTGCTGCTACTTTATTCCAGCATCCGCATTGTTATTTGGATTCTATCAGCAAGTGGGGTGCTGTTGGGGTGAAAATAGATTTTTTTGATCGTGATGATGCTCAAATAATCCCTCAATATGAAAATCTGGCAAAGGCTTGTGCTGAGCGGCATCTTATGGTGGATTTTCATGGATGCAGCAAGCCTACCGGACTTCATCGGGCATATCCTAATATCCTTTCTTATGAAGCCATGCGATGTGCGGAGTGTTTTAAGTGGGATACCACTTCTAATCCGGATTATCAGCTTCAATGTATCTTTGCCCGTATGTTGGGAGGTGGAATTGATTATACTCCGGGGTCGATGCGTAACAGCACATTGGAAAAATTTAAGCCGATCGATCCGGGGTTGCCTAGTTCATTGGGGACTCGTTCACATGAATTGGCCTTGTTTGTTGTACTTTCCGCACCATTTGCCTGTTTATGTGATTCTCCGGATGAGTATCGTAAGTATCCTGATATTTTAAAATATTTAGCGGAAGTTCCGACTTCATGGGATCAGACGATTCCCTTAGCTGCTTGTGTGGGCGAATATGCTGTGTTGGCTAAGCAGAAAGGAAATACTTGGTATATAGGCGGATTGAACGCTTGGGGTGAGAGGACAATTCAGGTGGATTGCTCTTTCCTGCCTCAGGATAAGAAATATACCATTGAAATTTTTCAGGATAAAAAAAGAAGTAACAAGAATGCTAATTTATACGAACATAAAATAATGGATACGGATAATAAGAATATTATTGAAATGTTTATGGCTTCTGGTGGGGGATTTGTAATGGTCATTCGTGAAAAGTAATAGAGGGCAATCCTCTATTTCTTTTATATTGGCATTATTTATCCTTTTTTTCTTTTATCTTTGGCTCAAATTTTGAACAGGCTATGAAAAAGACTTTGCTCATTTTATGTTGTTTGTATGTTGTATTTACATTACAGGCTGTTGATAAGGGATTATCCAATTTTTATTTTTCTCATATAACGGGTGAAAATGGACTATCACAAAGTAATGTGAAGGCTATCATTCAGGATAGTTACGGGTTTATGTGGTTTGGTACAAAAAATGGTTTGAACCGTTTTGATGGAACTTCTATTGTACAGATGAACTGTGATGACTATGTAGTCGGTACCGGAAACCATAATATTTCTGCTTTGTTTGAAGATAAGGAACGTCAGTTATGGGTAGGAACGGATAGAGGAGTCTATCGTTATAATCCTGCCTTGGATATATTCACGGCAATGAATATGGAAACAGAGGAAGGGGTGAATATGAATAATTGGGTATCTAATATTGTGGCGGATTCTATTGGTAATATTTGGATTGTGATTCCTGATCAGGGAGTTTTTCGCTATAAGGATGAGAAACTTTATTTTTATGAAGTAACCAACAAAGAGCATTTTAAAACAGAAGCTCCGGATTGTATTTTGGTACGCCCTGATGGTGATGTCTGGGTTGGTACATGGGGGGTCGGACTTTTTCGATATGATAGAAATACGGATAAATTTGAACAATATTGTGTTGATAAAACCGGGCGTTCGTTAAAGGGAAAGAATATTAATTCTATTTGTAATTATGGTGATTGGATTGCAATGGCTATTCATGAAGGGGAATTGATGAAATATAATCCCAGTACGAATCAGCTTGTAAAAATAGATATACCTGAGGCTAACCATACATTTGTACGTAATGTGGCTTGTTTTGACGATGAACTGTGGGTGGGAACTCATGAAGGCTTATTTGTTGTGAATGAGAGGAAGAATAAAAGAGTTCATTTGAAACAAGATTTGATGCGTTCGTTCAGTCTGTCGGATAAGATTATTTATACTATTTATCAAGATCGGGAAGGGGGAATTTGGCTGGGAACCATGTTTGGCGGAGTGAATTATCTGCCTCATCATGACTTGTTATTTGATAAATATGTACCTGGAAGTGATGGGCGTTCGTTGACCACAAAACGGATAAGGGAAATAGCTTCTGATAATAAGGGCAATATATGGGTTGGAACTGAAGACGATGGAATTAATATATTGGATATTGCTTCTGGACAGGTAAACCGATTGAGGTTAGATGATGATGATAAAAGGAGTCATATGGTTACTTTGGGGATGTTTGTTAAAGGAAACCAACTGTTTTGTGGTTTGTTCAAACAAGGATTGGATGTGATTCAGTTGCCAGAGAATAAAGTTTATCATTATACTCCTGAGGAGTTGAATATAGGAGAAGGAAGTGTTTATACTTTCTTTATAGATGAGGCAGGATATAAGTGGATTGGCACTGGTTGGGGACTTTATAAAGCGGCTCCTGCAAGTTTTCATTTTGAAAAGGTGGAAGAAGTGGGTTTTGATTGGATTTTCGATGCATTTCAAGATAAGGATGGAATGATATGGTTCGCTTCCATGGGAAGCGGGTTATGGAAGCATGATCCGGGAAAGAATAGCTTTAAAAAGTATACTTATGAGGAAGGTAAGGAGAATACATTGGGATCCAATTCTGTCAGTTCGGTAATGCAGGATAGTAAAGGGCGGATTTGGATTTCCACTGATCGTGGTGGAATTTGTCGTTACAATTCTCAAACGGATGATTTTACCTCTTTTTCCATTAAAGACGGTTTGCCGGATGATGTGGCTTATAAGATATTGGAAGATGAGCAATCAAATTTATGGTTCGGGACAAATCGGGGGCTGGTCAGGTTTAATCCGGAATCGAAGGACGTGCGGGTATATACTACTAAGGATGGTTTGTTAGGGAATCAGTTTAATTATAAGTCAGCTTTGAAGGGGGAGGATGGTAAGTTTTATTTTGGCGGTATAGACGGATTGATTGCATTTGATCCTAATTCTTCGGAAAAAATCAATTTCTTGCCACCTGTTTATATCTCAAAATTCAGTATTTATAATCAGGAGATAACAGTTCATACTCCTAATTCTCCTTTGAAAAAGTGTATAGAACATACGGATGAAATCGTATTGCCTTATGATCAGTCAAATATTAGTTTTGATGTTGCTTTATTAAGTTATTCTACTACGGAATCCAATCAATACTATTATAAGTTGGTTCCGTTGGATAAAGATTGGATAAGAGCGGCAAGTAATCAGAATATCTCTTATGCAAAATTGCCTCCGGGAAATTATACTTTACAGGTTCGGGCTACCAATAGTGTCAAAGAAGGTCCCTATGCTACCCGGTCTTTATCTATTGTTATTCTGCCTCCTTGGTGGCAGTCGGTTTGGGCTTATTTCCTGTATATTATCTGGGGAATCTGTGTTGTACTTTGTTGGTTCTTCTGGTATAAAAGACGTAAAGAGAAACAGATGGAAGAAAAGCAGAAGTTATTTGAAGTTGAGAAAGAGAAAGAACTCTATGAATCAAAAGTCAGTTTCTTTACTGAGATAGCTCATGAGGTGCGCACGCCCTTGACATTGATTAATGGTCCATTGGAAGCCATTGAGGAAATGGATATCAAGGATCAGAAATTGAACAAAAATTTGAAAGTAATCGGGCAGAATACCAAGAGATTATTAGACCTGACCGGCCAGCTGCTTGATTTTCAAAAAATAGGAGCGAGTAAATTTGAATTGAAATTTGAAACGGTTGATGTAACGGCATTGCTGAATGAAACGATTACTCGTTTTGAGCCTACTATTCTGCAAAAGCAGAAAGAGTTATTGCAACATATTCCCCAAGAAAGAATTATGGCTGCCATAGATAAGGAGGCTATCACAAAAGTATTGAGTAATTTGTTGAATAATGCTTTGAAATATGCCCGTCATACCATTATGATAGATTTATTCCAAGATGGAGCAGATTTTACAGTTCGTGTTGTCAGTGATGGAGAAAAGATACCTGAAGCGTCCAGCCAGCAGATTTTTGAACCCTTTTATCAGGTAGAAGAAGAAGGATACAGTTCGGATGGGAGTAGGCATAGGGTTACCTTTAGCTCGTTCGCTAGCCACTTTGCATAAAGGCAGGCTTTATTTGGATATAGAACAACCGGAGAATACATTTGTTTTGACCATTCCTTTGAATAAGGAGGAAGTAAGGCAGCAAATAGAGAAGGTCGTTGAGCAAAATATAGAAGTATTGGATGAGGAAACATCAACAGAAACAGACCAGATGAAAGGTTATACTTTATTGTTAGTAGAGGACAATGAAAGCATGAGATCTTTTATCTTTGAACGATTGGAAGCCTTGTTTACAGTAGAAACCGCTGTGAATGGGCAGGAAGCGTTGGATATTTTACGTAGTAATCACATAGATTTGGTTATCAGTGATATAATGATGCCGGTGATGAATGGCTATGAATTATGTAAGGAAATAAAGGCGGATATTGATTTGTGCCATATTCCGGTTATTTTCCTTACCGCCAAGAACGATTTGGAGAGTAAGATTAACGGATTGAAGATAGGAGCAGAAGCTTATGTGGAAAAGCCTTTTTCTTTCAACTATTTGAAGACTCAGATTTTATCTTTACTCAGTAATCGAAGGAAAGAGCGTGAGGCATTCTCCAAACGTCCTTTTTTCCCTGTGCATAATATGCAGATGAACAAGGCGGATGAGGAGTTTATGAATAAAGTGATCAATGTGATTCAAGAGAATATCTCGGATGAAAATTTCAATGTGGAACGTATGGCTGATATCTTATGTATGAGCCGTTCCAGCTTGTTGAGGAAAATAAAGATTCTATTTAATCTTTCACCCATAGATTTCATCCGGTTGATCCGTTTGAAAAAAGCAGCCGAACTGATTCAGGAAGGTAAGTATCGTATTGGGGATATCTGTTATATGGTAGGAATAAACTCTTCATCTTACTTCAGCAAATTATTTTTAAAACAATTTGGAATGACTCCGAAAGAGTTTGAGAAACAGTATCAAACATCCAAGGAAAAAGTTAAAATAGATCTGACGGGAATCTCTGATTGAAAGAAATGCAGCAAAAAATGATGCATTTGCGGATTCTGCGGGTGCAGATGCGTCATTGCTGCAAAATCCTATTTATTGCAGCGTTTGTATATTAACAGGTTGTCAAGATATGCCTACTTTTGACCATGCTTGAAAGGAAAAGAATTCCGGACAGTAAAGCAAACCTTAAGTAGATTTATCTCTTTGACAAACTAATAATATTATGAAGAATAATTGGTTAACTTTAAAATCATTGTTTCTCTGTGTTTCTGCATTGGGCGTTTCCGGTCTTATTTTATCCGGGTGTACTGAAAATGCAAATCTAAATGTAGGTGAATGGTCTTTGGAGTATGATGCTCACGCTAATGGTATTGATATCAGCAAAGGCTCTAAGCTTATTTATGATAATGTATATGCAGCTTATAAGTTGGCAGACAGTGTTGTTTCGACTCGTGATTATGCAAAGCATCATGTTTCTACAAAAAAAATCAATGATTATTTTGGAGAAGGGTATCATTATGAGGTGACTTATACCGGGAATAATCTGCCTGCACTGGTTCAATCTTTTTATGTATATCCGGCAAAGGATTATGTGCTGACAGATTTCACTTTGGAGAGTACGACTGAAATAGCTTCGAATTATATGGCACCGGTCAATGTGGACCGAATGCCTGAAGTATTGAACCAGGGAGAAAATAATCGTGCGCTTTTCATTCCTTTCGATAATGACTGTTGGATCAGATATCAATCTCATCCGCTCACATTTACAGAACTGACTAGTTATGAAGTCACTGCCATATTTAATAATGATGACCGTGAAGCTGTGGTGGTAGGTTCTGTAGAACATGATTCTTGGAAAACAGGTATAACAATAGGTAAAGGTAATATATATAATGTAGGTTCGTTGGTATGTTATGGCGGTATTGCCGATAAGACAACACGTGACTCGAAACCTCACGGTGCATTGAAAGGTACAAAAATCAAGTCACCTAAATTTTAGTAGGATTTTTTGAAGACTGGCGTGGAGGTATGGAAGAATACGCTCAGGCTAATGCTGTGATTGCTCCGCCCAAAGCTTGGGGTAAAGCTGTTCCTTTTGGCTGGAACAGCTGGGGAGCATTGCAATTTAATCTGACCTATCCGAAAGCATTGGAAGTTTCTGATTTTTACAAAGAGAATTTGCAGTCCCGTCATTTTGTGAATTCGGATAATTTGGTTTATACAGGTTTGGATTCTGGTTGGAACAGTTTTTCAGAAGAGGAGTTGAAAGCTTTTGTGGATAAATGTAAGGCAAACGGTCAGGTAGCCGGCGTTTATTGGACTCCGTTTACTGATTGGGCTAAAAATCCTGAACGTGAAATAAAAGAAATGCCGGGATATAAATATAAAGATGTATATCTCTATGCAAATGGGAAACCGCAGGAATTAGACGGAGCTTATGCTGTTGATCCTACTCATCCGGCTATTGAAGCTATGATGAAACACACATCGGAGCTATTCCATCGGGCTGGCTTTGAATATGTGAAAATGGACTTTATGACACATGGAGCAATGGAAGCCGACAAATGGTATAATCCGGAAATACAAACAGGTATTCAGGGATACAACTATGGAATGCAATTGCTTGACAAATATTTTGGTGATATGTATATCAATCTTTCTATTTCTCCTGTTTTTCCTGCTCATTATGCTCAGTCCAGAAGAATTGCGTGTGATGCATGGAACAAGATGAAGGATACCGAATATACCTTAAATGCACTTTCATACGGTTGGTGGCAGGATAAGGTTTATCAGTTTAATGATCCTGACCATATTGTATTGCGTGATGCTACAGATGGTGAGAACAGAGCGCGTGTCACTTCGGGGGTTATCACTGGAATTTTCATTGCTGGAGATGATTTCAGCAAAGGCGGTTCTAAAGAGGTGAAAGAGAAAGCGATGAAATATTTGACGAATGCTGAGATCAATGCCATAGCCAATGGGGAATCTTTTCATCCTGTAGATGGAAATGGTGAAAAGTCAGAAAATCAGTTTGTACGCATGGATAAGGATGGTAAGGCTTATTATGCTGTGTTCAACTATATGGATCAAGAGTTGAAGATGACTACAGCTTTAGAGCGTCTAGGGTTGGATTCGTCAAAGGAATATAGGTTGAAAGAATTATGGAGTGGCATTGAAAGTACTGCTAAAACTAACCTGGACGTAACGGTTCCTGCATATGATGTCGCAATTTTCAAAGTGGAAGAATAAACCAATATAAACTTTAAATCGTACTTAAATTTACAAATTATGAAAAGAATTAGGCTTATTAATTTAATCCTTATCATGTTTTGTTGCTGTAATATGTTGGCACAGAACATAACGGTTACAGGACAGGTGGTGGATGTTACATCCGAACCTATCATTGGTGCAAGTGTAGTGGTAAAAGGTACAACCAATGGAACTATTACCGATTTTGATGGCAACTTTACATTATCAGTTCAGAAAGGGGAAACATTACATATTTCTTATATAGGATATGTTGCCCAAGATGTAAAAGTAATGGGTAATCAGCCTGTTAAAGTGGTGATGGCGGAAGATACTGAAACATTAGACGAAGTGGTTGTTGTAGGTACTTCGATGAAGAAGAGTGATTTGACAGGAGCTGTTGCCAGTGTCAGTTCTAAAGTTTTGGAAGAAAAACCGGTGACGAATGTAAATCAGGCTCTTCAAGGCCGTGTTGCAGGTGTGTTCATTTCTCAGCCTACACGTCCTACGGATGATGCATCTATTAAAATTCGTGGTATTAATACCATAAATGGATCTACGGACCCTATTTATGTCATAGATGGTATGGTTATGGATAATTCATTCTCTGGATTTAATGCGGTCAATTTGAATGATGTGGCTTCTATTGAGGTCTTGAAAGATGCATCAGCTACAGCTCTGTATGGTTCACGTGGTTCCAATGGTGTTGTTGTTATTACAACAAAGAAGGGTAAAAAAGGCGAAGGTAAAGTTTCTTATGATGGCTGGATTGGCTTTCAGACCTACGCTAATACTCCAAAAACAATGAATACCCGTCAATTATTTGAACTTAGAAAGGAAGCTTATACGAATGGTTATATGCAAACAAATCCTGACGGGGATGTCAATGCTTATGTCAATGATGTGATAATGGGATCGAATACTGCTTTTGCTGATTATGAATTCGATGCTTACGACAATAATAAAAATTATGATTGGCTGGATGCTGTGAGCCGTACTGGAGTACAACACAATCATGTAGTAAGTCTTTCGAATGGCAATGATAAAGGTTCTTATTATATTAGTTTTGGTTATACAGATAATAAAGGTGTAATTGAAAAGTCTGAACAAGAAAAATACACAGGACGTATTAATGCGGATCAACAGATTAAATCCTGGCTGAAAGTAGGTACTAATACAACTTTTACACGTACCGAGAACACGTTGGTTGATGATGGAGTAATGAATCGTGCACGTTGTGCTAATCCGATGTTGGAAATTTCTGATGAGATTGAAACTTTAAATTGGCAAGGTATTTTTGATCAAAATAATTTTAATCCGTTACGATCTTTGAAAGTTGATAATGATTTGGTGTATAATCGTTTGTTGAGTTCTAATTATATTAATATCAATCCTATTGAAGGATTGAACTTGCGTTCTACTTTCTCTATTGATTATGCTCAGAAGCAGCAGAATAAATATACCCCGAATGATATTTATGAGTCGGAACGTTATGGAACACAAGGGGAAGCCAAAGATGATAGAGATACACGTACTGTATGGCAATGGGATAATTCATTGTCTTATGAAGTCTCTTTTGGCAAACATAAGTTGAATGCGATGGTTGGTACCAGTGCTACACGGACTACGTATAATTATATTAATGCTACGGCAACAGGGTTTGGCACTAATTTATTTGGATATCATAGTTTGGGATCTGGTTATAAAAAAGATCAGCGTGGCTTAAGTACAGCTTGGTCCGAGCAAACATTATTATCTTATATCGCTCGTGTTAACTATAACTATGCGGGTAAATATTTATTAACGGCGACTGCGCGTTACGACGGTTCTTCTAAATTTGCTAAAGGAAATCAGTGGGGTATTTTCCCGTCTGTGTCTGCAGCTTGGAATATTACAGAAGAAAAGTTCATGAAAAATCAGACAATTTTTGATCAGTTAAAGTTACGTGCCGGTTTTGGTATTGTTGGTAATCAGAATATTGATGATTTTGCCTATTTATCTTTATATAATGTCAGCTATACGGGTACTTCCGATACAGGTTATACAAATTCTTTTGTTTCCAATGGGCGACGTGGTACTCCGGATATTAGTTGGGAGAAACAAAAACAATGGAATTTAGGAGTAGATATGGCTTTCTTACAGAATAGAGTACGTTTGTCTGTTGATGCTTTCTTGATAAAAAATAAGGATTTGTTAATGAGTCATTCGTTACCTACGACTACTGGTTTCAGTAGTACTATTGAAAATATAGGTGCGATTGAAAACAAAGGTTTGGAATTTGCTTTGAATGCCAATTTGGTAAGAGCTAAAGATTTTGAATGGAATTTTGCAGCTACATTGTCTATGGATAAAAATAAGGTAACTCGATTATATGGTGATAATGATGTTGTATATAATGTAGATAGTGATCGTAATATTCAAAAAGAAGGTAATTTATTCCTTGGTGAGTCTCGTAACACAATTTATATTTGGAAAACAGGTGGAATTGCCCAAGAAATTGATATGGATCGTTTGAATAAAATAAATTGGAATGGATATAATGTGAATCCCGGTGATTTGTATCCATTGGATTATGATAATAATGGACAGATAGATCAAAATGACCGTGTTGTAATTGGTTCCACTGATCCTAAGTTTTATGGCGGTTTTTCTACAGATTTTTCTTGGAAGGGATTGTCTTTAAATGCAGTCTTCAGTTATTCTTATGGGGCTAAAAAATTGAGCCCTTGGTATGAAACTTTGATTGGAAGTACTGGATCTGGAGTCGCATCAACGGATTTGTTGGATCGTTGGACTCCTGAAAATACAGATGCTGAATTTCCACGTGTGTTGGCTGGCTTTGATTATAATCATTATGGTGCAAGTTCTATGGATTTTAGTGTGCAGAAAGCTTCTTTCTTGCGTTTGTCTGCTTTGACATTGGCCTATACTTTCCCGACTAAAGTGATAAATGCTCTGAAACTGACTAACCTGCGTGTTTATGCCACCGGTTCTAATCTTTTTTGTTTAACTAATTATAATGGTTATGATCCGGAAACCGGTGATTGGTATCCTCCCTACACGTATGTATACTTTTGGTCTTAATTTGGCTTTTTAATGGAAGGATAGAATAAATAGTCTAATTTTAAAAGAAAACACAACAATGAAAAAGATATATAGATATAGTGCGATATATGCTTTGGCTTTGTCCTTTGCACTGAATACTTCTTCTTGCTCAGACTTTCTGCAAGTAGAACCTACGGGATCTTTGACTGAGGAACAAGTATTTGAAAAAATAGATAATGTAGAACCTTTAGTTCTTGGATTGTATAAGAGTTATAGGGGCTGTAAAGAAGGGCGTAATGGATTGATGCCTTATTTGGGGACAGATGAAACACAGCAGGGTAATTATCAGTTGATTTCTTCAGGAGATCAAGCTGGTATGGATAAATATAATGGACAGTTGAATCCTACATCTACTCAGGTTAGTTCTATTTGGAACAACCGTTGGCCGGCTGTCGTTTCAGCTGCTAAAGCTATATATGCATTGGGTATGACCACTGAAGAACCGGAACGTGCTAAACAGTTGATGGGAGAGGCATGCTTTATTCGTGGTTTATTAATGTTTGAATTAAGTATGTATTGGGGTGAAATCCCTGTGATAGATATGAACCGTACTGATGAATTGGGCTTGGGACGTCAACCTTTAAAAACTGTATGGGAATATATTATTAATGATTTTATTACTGCTACCAATAATTTGCCTGAGTCTTATAATAGTGAACCGCAGCGTGCTACTGTTGGGGCTGCATGGGCTATGTTAGGAAAGGCTTATATGGCAGCTCCGGAAGAGACAGGATTGCGGGATTTTGCCAAGGCTGATGAATGTTTTAAGACTATTATCAATATGGGACGATATGAATTACTAAATGATTATGCTGACTTGTATCGTTATGATAATCCTAATACAAAAGAGTCATTGTTTGAGTTGCAATTTAATAATGTATATCCTGATTGTAATTATTGGGAGTTTGATTGTGGTTCTCGTGCATGTGACTCTTGGTTTGGTCAGGGATGCTCTTTCTCTGGTTACGATTTTCTAGTTCCGACTCCTTTTGCTTATAAGACAGTAGAAGAAGGTGGCATTTGGGAAGATGGAGATTTGCGTAAAGAAGAAGCATTGCGTTATGATTTTACGTATTATACTAATAAATATTCGGAGGATGGTACATTTGAATATGTAACTCCTGATTTGTCAAAGACTCAATGGACGGGAACTACAGATGAATTGGAACCACATATAAAGAAATATGAAGACTATCGTACAGATATTCTTTCAGGGCTTGGCATTAATAATATGTGGAATTCTGGTAAGAACTTTTCAATGATTCGTTATGCTGATGTATTATTATTGCATGCTGAATGTCTGAATGAATTAGGACAGACTTCGGAAGCTGTACAGATCGTAAATAATCAAATTCGTACTCGTGCATGGGGAGGAAACTTGCCAGAAGATAAGAAATGGAATTCGGGAATGAGCAAAGATGAATTCCGTGATAAGGTAATGGATGAACGTTTGCGTGAACTTTGCTTCGAAGGCTGGAGACGTATTGATTTGCTTCGTACTAATAAATTTGTAGAATTGATAAAAGAACGTAACCGTTGGGCAAAAGAATCAGGAACAATTCAAGATTTCCATAAGCGCTATCCTATTCCTGATACTGAAATTAAAACAAATGATGCATTCGGCCCTGAAGACCAGAATCCGGGATATAGCAAATAAATTGTTTCTATCCATATAAATTAGAAGCATCAGGAAACATCTGCTTCCTACCTGATGCTTTTAATTTTTCTGAAATCTGGAATAATATGAAAATAGCACATAAAATAGAAACTTATACCTCTGACGGAGAACCTGTATTACGATTTACTGTGATGAATTCTTCAGGAGTCTATATGGAATTCACGAATTGGGGGGCTCGTTGGATTACAGCTTCAGTACCTGATGTTCAAGGAGCATTGGACAATGTGCTGATTGGTTATGATTCCTTGGCCGGTTATTTGGAAGATTCTTATTATATGGGGGCAACCATCGGCAGATTTGCAAATCGTATAGCCGATGCTTCTTTTACAATAGATAGGAAAACCTTCCATTTGGAGGCTAATGATGGGAATAACACCAATCATGGCGGTTTTTCTGGCTTTCATAACAAGGTGTGGCAGTGGGAAGAATTACCGGATGGCATCCGTTTTAGTCTGTATTCGCCAGACGGAGAAGGAGGTTTTCCGGGAAATATCCGCGTGATAACAGACTATCGTTTCAATGAGGACAATGAACTTTCTGTACGGCATTATGCGGAAACTGACTGTGCTACTTACATCAATATGACAAATCATGCATATTTCAATTTGTGTGGTAAGGGAAAAAAGATAACGGAGCATCGGTTGCATATTCCGGCCGACCGGATATTGGATACTACCCCGGCATTTATTCCTACGGGAAAAAGAATGAATGTTAAAAATACGCCATTTGACTTTACTTCCCTAAAACCAATAGGTACAGACCTGTATGCTGACCATGAGCAATTACTTTGGAATAAAGGATATAATCATTGCTATATATTGAAAGATGAAATATCTGTGGAGATGTTAGAGGCTGCCTCTTTATACGAACCTGTTACAGGACGAAATATGACAGTGATGACAGATTTGCCTGCTGTTCTTTTGTATACAGCGGGATATTATGAACGACCGGATACAGCCGTCTGTTTGGAAACACAGTTTTATCCGGATACTCCTTCTCATTCGGATTTTCCTTCCTGCCTAGTGTTACCGGAGAAAGCTTATGAACATTGTACCTTGTTTCATTTTCAAGTGCAAAAAGAGGAATAGATGATTGATAAATATGAAAAGACTATAATATGAAAAACGTAAAAAAACATGGGTTGCATTAGCCCTAATGGGATGTATGCAAGTACTGCATGCCCAAACTGTATATTTACATAGCGATAACCCACAGATGAGATGGAAATTAAAGCCTCAGGCTGAAGTCGGAACGGATGTGAAATCACTTTGCGAAAACGGATATAATGTTTCTGCCTGGGTAGATGCTGTTGTGCCTGGAACAGCTTTTAACTCGTATGTAATAGCAGGGCTGGAAAAAGATCCTAACTTTGGTGACAATATTCATCAAGTAAACCGCGACAAATACGACCGTAGCTTTTGGTATCGTACTACATTCCGTGTTCCTGCCGATTTTACAAAAGAATTGATATGGTTGAATTTTAATGGGGTAAACCGTCGTGCGGAAGTCTATCTGAATGGAACGTTATTGGGTAAACTGGATGGGTTTATGCATCGTGGACATTTTAATGTCACTTCACTAGTAAATCGTGATAAAGAAAATGTATTGGCTGTACTTGTCCATATACCTGATACTCCATTGGCTAATCAGGGCAGCCCTACCTATTTGTCTAGTGGTGGATGGGATTGGATGCCTTATGTGCCGGGGTTGAATAGTGGTATAACTGATAAGGTATTTCTTACGAATACGGGAACAGCTACTTTAATTGATCCTTGGATACGTACAAATTTACCTACCCGTGCCAGAGCTGATTTGAGTGTGGCGCTTGATGTCAAGAATAACTCGGTCGAAAAGACGAAGGTATTGGTGCGCGGAACAATTACTCCGGGAAACATTATTTTTCAAAAAGAATTAGAGGTGAATGCCCATACTACTGAACAGGTGAAGTTTGACAAACGTTATTTCCCACAACTGTGTATAGACCAGCCGCGTCTGTGGTGGCCGAATGGATATGGAGACCCCAATCTTTATCATTGTAAGTTCGAGGTGATGGTGGATGGAAAGGTTTCGGAAACGAAAGATGTTTCTTTTGGTATAAAGAAATATTCTTATGATAAAGAAGGTAATACATTCCATGTTTATATTAATGATGTTCCGGTATTTGTCAAAGGGGCGAATTGGGGAATGTCTGAATATATGCTTCGTTGCCGTGGTGCGGAATATGATACCAAAATCCGTCTGCATAAGGAAATGAACTTTAATATGATACGTAATTGGCTCGGTTCTGTTACAGATGATGAATTCTACGAGGCATGTGATAAATATGGCATTATGGTATGGGACGATTTTTGGATAAACTCTAATCCGAATTTGCCTTATGACCTCAATGTGTTCAATAATAATATGATGGAGAAAATCAAACGTGTTCGTAATCACCCTAGTATAGCCGTGTGGTGTGGCGATAATGAGTCCAATCCTCAGCCTCCTTTGGAAGGATGGATGGCGGAAAATATCAGGACTTTTGATGGAGGTGATCGTTATTTTCAAGCAAACTCTCATGCTCAGGGCTTGACCGGTAGTGGTCCGTGGGGAGCATTTGAACCCCGCTTTTATTTTACTAAATATCCTGATGGCTTGGAAGGAGATCCGGCGCGTGGCTGGGGATTCCGTACGGAAATTGGTACAGCTGTAGTTCCTACCTTTGAAAGTTTTAAGAAGTTTATGCCTAAGGAGAACTGGTGGCCTCGTGATGAAATGTGGAACAAACACTATTTTGGCCAAAATGCTTTTAATGCAGCTCCCGATCGTTATGATGCTTCCATAACCAAAGGTTTTGGTAAGCCCGAAGGGATTGAAGATTATTGCCGTAAGGCTCAGCTTGTCAATATTGAGTCTAATAAGGCTATGTATGAGGGTTGGCTGGATCGTATGTGGGAGGATGCATCAGGCATCATGACTTGGATGGGACAGTCGGCATATCCGTCTATGGTTTGGCAAACTTATGATTATTATTATGATTTGACAGGAGCTTTCTGGGGGGCAAAATCAGCTTGTGAACCGGTGCATATTCTTTGGAACCCTGTGACGGACGGTGTGAAGATTGCTAATACCACAGCACGTGATATGGAAGGTTTGACTGCTGAAGTAAAAGTTTACAATATGGATGGGAAATCTGTGGAGGCTTATACCCAATCAGCCATCGTAAACTCTCCTAGCAATTCTACGGTGCAATGTTTTACGATAGGTTTCAATAAAGAGCGTAAAAATCTGTCATTGAATAAGCCGACTTTTGCTTCAAGTACCACTTATGGACAGCCTTCGGATGCTACGGATGGGAAAAAAGATACCCGTTGGGCAGCGGCAAAAGCGGAAAATGAATGGATTTATGTGGATTTGGGCAGTGTACAACCTGTAGGTGGAGTTCGTTTGGATTGGGAGGCGTCTTTTGGTAAGGGGTATAAAATTCAGGTTTCTGATGACGCCAAGACTTGGAAAGAAGTGTATAAAACTGATGAGGGACGTGGAGGAGTCGATGAAATTACTTTCCCTGAAGTCGATGCCCGCTATGTACGTATGTTTGGTATTGAACTAGGTTGGTGGTTTGGTTACTCATTATGGAGCTTTGATGTATTGGGTGGAACACAGCCTAGTGAGGGTTTGAGTGATGTACATTTTATCCGTCTGACGTTGAAAGATAAATCAGGAAAGATCGTATCAGAAAACAATTACTGGCGTGGCAACGACCGTCTGGACTTTACGGCTTTGAATACTTTGCCAAAAGCTGAACTGAAAACTTCTTCCAAGTTAATTCGTAAGAATGGTGAGGCGGAGATACAAGCGGTCATAACACTTCCGAAATCGGCTAAGGGAGTAGCTTTTGCTGTACATGTGCAGGCTGTTTGTACTTCGGATGGCGAACGCATTCTGCCGGCATTGATGAATGACAACTATTTTACGTTGATGCCAGGAGAAACAAAGAATTTGAGCATTACATTTGATGAGAATTTGTTGCAGGGCGACAAATATAAGTTAGTGGTAACTCCTTATAATAACAAATAATTCAGATTAGTATGTGTACTAATAAATTTATTCTGTTCTGTATGGGGATAGTGATGAGTGTATCATCTTCAGCTTGGGCTGGAGATGACACCCTCTCTTTATAAAGACAGAACAGCTCCAATAGAGAAGCGTGTAGACGACCTTATGTCTAGAATGACATTGCACGAAAAGGTATTGCAATTGCAGAATCGTGCGTCTGGTCGGTTGGATGAGATTGACCGGATCTTCTTGGGGGAAAGTTATGGGACAACTCATGAAATGAGTATGTCTGCTTATGATTGCGCCGTGATGTATAAAGAATTACAGCATTATATGCGTACTAAGACCCGTTTGGGAATTCCGTTGTTAACTTCTGCTGAGGGCATACAGGGTATTATTCAGAATAATTGTACGCTGTTTCCTCATGCTTTGGCGCAGGGAAGCACTTTCAATCCTGAATTAATACAACAAATGACTGAGGCGGCTGGCGAAGAGGCTAAGGCGATAGGTATTCATCAAATTCTTTCTCCGGTTTTTGACATTGCCCGCGAGTTACGTTGGGGACGTATTGAAGAAACATACGGAGAGGACCCTTATCTGATAGCGGAAATGGGAGTGGCGTTTATTAAAGGGTATCAAAAATACAGAATTACTTGTATGCCCAAGCATTTTGTAGCCCATGGTACTCCGTCTGGAGGCTTGAATTGTGCGGGAGTAAGTGGAGGAGAACGTGAATTGCGTAGTCTCTATCTTTATCCGTTCCGTAAAGCTATAAGGGAAACTTCTCCGTGGGCGGTGATGACTTGCTACAGTGCGTATGATGGAGTGCCGGTTACAGGTTCTTCTTATTATATGACTGATATTCTTCGGGGAGAACTGGGCTTTAAAGGATACGCTTATTCTGACTGGGGTTCGGTGGAGCGTCTGATGACTTTTCATCATGCAGCAGGCAGCCGTGAGGATGCTGCGCGTATGGCATTAATGGCCGGAGTGGACTTGAACATTGATTCGACTTACGAAACATTGGAAAAACAAGTTGAGGAGGGAAGGCTTGATGTTGCATATATAGATCAGGCTGTGCGCAGAATATTGACGGTGAAGTTTGAATTGGGCTTATTTGATGAAACTTATGGTGATCCTAAACTGGTGAAGAAGGTCGTTCGCAATGCTGAAAAGGTGGTATTGGCTAAGAAAGTGGCTGACGAGAGTGCCGTATTATTGGAAAACAGAAATGATATTCTTCCTTTAGACTTGAATAAATACAAGTCTGTTGCAGTGGTGGGGCCTAACAGTAATCAAGCCGTGTTGGGCGATTACGCTTGGACGATGGGGGATACTAAAGAAGCAGTCAGTTTGTTGCAAGGATTGCAGGAAAGTGCAGGTGATAAAATAATGATCCGTCATGCTGAAGGATGTGATTGGTGGAGCCAGGACAAATCACATATTGCCGAAGCTGTGGAAGTTGTCCGTAACAGTGATATAGCTGTGGTGGCGGTAGGTACACGAAGCACTTATCTGGGAAGAAGTCCTAAATATTCTACGGCAGGTGAAGGATTTGATCTTTCCTCATTGGAACTTCCTGGGGTGCAGGAGGAGCTGTTGAAGGAGATAAAGAAAACGGGTAAACCTATGATTGTCGTTCTGATTGCGGGTAAACCGCTTGCTATGCCTTGGGTGAAAGAAAATGCTGATGCAGTGTTGGTGCAATGGTATGCAGGTGAGCAGCAAGGACGTACATTGGCAGATATTTTACTTGGAAAGGTGAATCCGTCGGGTAAGTTGAATGTATCTTTCCCGCGTAGCACAGGTAATACTCCTTGTTTTTATAATCATTTCGTGACAGATCGTGAAGAACCTTTTGACCAGCCGGGTACTCCTGAAGAACCTAAAGGTCATTATATCTTTGATAAACCGGAACCTTTATGGAACTTTGGACATGGAAAAAGTTATACTACGTTTGATTATGTGGATTGTGCACTGAGTGATACGTTATTGGCTGCAAGTGATACATTGAAAGTATCCGTTATGATCAAGAATACGGGTAGGTGCGATGGCAAGGAGGTTGTGCAGCTTTATGTACGTGATAAAGTAAGCACGGTGGCTACTCCCATCCAACAGTTAAAGGCATTTCAAAAAGTTCTGGTCAAGTCGGGCGAAAGTCAATGTGTGGAGCTTTCTTTGCCAATCGCAGAATTAGCTCTGTATAATGCAAAAATGGAGGAAGTGGTAGAACCTGGGGACTTTGAAATTCAGATAGGAGCCGCCTCAGATGATATACGCTTTAAGAAAACAATTACTATAAACAGAAAATAAACGTGCTTGTTTTTTGTTATTTCTTTTCTGATAACAAGAAGGCAAACCATGTGATCGTATTGTTAGTACTGGTATGTATATATTTTCTTGTTAATTTACAACTATTTTATATGAGAAGCATCTTGTTTTTTCTTTCTTTTTTCAGCCTGACGTGTATTTCTTACGCCAAGGTGGTCTTGCCCGCTTATTTTACGGACAATATGGTTCTTCAGCAAAATACGAAGGTTACTTTTCATGGTAAGGCGGCATTGGGCAAAACCTTAAAAGTAACTACAGGCTGGAATAATGAAGTGTATGTGACTCCGGTGAATAAGGATGGTTATTGGACTTTGTCTGTGCCTACTCCTGCTGCAGGAGGGCCTTATACGTTGACATTTACGGATGGTAAGAAATTGCAATTAAAAAATGTAATGGTGGGAGAGGTATGGTTTTGTTCCGGCCAGTCTAATATGGAGATGCCTGTTGCGGGTTGGGGGAAAGTCATGAATTATGAGCAGGAGATAGCGGAGGCGAATTATCCTTCTATCCGTTTGTTCCAAGTGAAGAAAAATACTTCAGTAACTCCGTTGAGTGATGTGGAGGCTACGATGGGAGGATGGCAGGAATGTTCTTCCGCCACAATTCCTGAATTCTCTTCGCTCGCTTATTTTTATGCCCGTTCATTATGGAAGGAGTTAAATGTTCCTGTAGGAGTGATTGACTGTACATGGGGAGGAACACCTGCTGAAGCGTGGACCAGCTATGAAACATTGAAACAGGTACTGGGCTTTCATGAGGAGTTGGCTAAGATGGAACAATTGGATTTTGACCCTGTTCGTATGGAAAAGGCCTATAATCAAGAGCGCTCCGAGTGGCAATCTCTTTTTTCTAAGGAAGACAAGGGAATGGAGGAAGATAAGCCTTGCTGGATTGCACCGGACTTGTCAGAAGAACAATGGCAGGATATGTGTCTTCCCGGTTACTGGGAAAGGAATGGATTGAAAAATTTTGATGGAGTAGTATGGTTCCGTCGTAGTCTTGAAATTCCGGCAGAATGGATTGGCAAACCGTTAAAACTAAATTTAGGGATGATTGATGATGAAGATATTACTTATTTTAATGGGGTGGAGATTGCCCGAGGGGCAGGCTATATGACACCGCGTACTTATACCATTCCTGCAAAATTAGTGAAGGCTGGTAAGGCGGTTCTTGCTGTTCGTGTTTCTGATTTTGGTGGAGAGGGCGGTATTCATGGCAAGGCGGAGGAACTTTATGTAGAAGCTGATGGAAAGCGGATCAGTTTGGCAGGAGATTGGAAATATCGTATCGGACTTTCTTTAAAAGGGTTTCCACCCGCACCGGTTTCTCCCATTCAAAGTTCCAGTTACCCTACGGTGCTGTTCAATGCGATGGTCAAACCATGGACTGCTTCCCATTAAAGGAGTAATATGGTATCAAGGTGAAGCTAATGTAGGTCGTTCGGAACAATATGAAGATTTGTTTCCTGCTCTCATTACGGATTGGCGCCGGCAATGGCGAAGTGATTTCCCCTTTTATTTTGTACAATTGGCTAATTTTATGGAATCCAAGGAAATACAGCCGGATTCCGAATGGGCGGCTTTGCGTGAAGCACAAACTAAAGCATTAAAACTTGACCAAGTTGGTATGGCTGTGACCATTGATATTGGTTTGGCTGATGACATTCATCCTAAGAATAAGCAAGAGGTGGGACGCCGTTTGGCCTTGGTTGCCCTGGTCGGTAGTTATGGAAAAAATGTTTCCGGTTCGGCTCCTGTATTCCGGAATTATAGAATCAAAGGGGATAAAATGGAATTGGATTTCGGACAAAAGCAAGATGGATTTCAGATTAAAGGTACAACTTTAAAAGGCTTTACCATTGCAGGGCCGGACCGTGTGTTTTATCCGGCAGAGGCGATGGTCCAGAATGGGAAAATTATAGTTTTTTCTCCTGAAGTTTCTATCCCTCTTGCTGCACGTTATGGCTGGGCGGATAATCCGGATTGTAATTTGTACGGAGAGAACGGCCTCCCGGTTGCTCCTTTCCGGACCGACTGTTGGTAGAGGGCGTAAGTCTTAACCTTTTTTCTTCTCTTTGTAAGCTGATGGAGGCACTCCCATCGTCTTAGTGAATAACCGGGAGAAATAAAGAGAATCCTCATAGCCTACCAAGGGACTTATTTGGTTAATTTTCAGGTTGGTAAAATCCAGGTAATGACAGGCTTCCTGTATTCTGAGATAGGTAAGATATCGAAGAGGAGAGGAGCCTGTCTTTTCTTCAAACAGATTAGAGAAATAGGAAACCGAGAGGTTTACTTCCGCAGCGATATCTGCCAGACGAATGGTCTTGCTCAAATTTTCTTGCATGAAATGAATCGCTATTTGCACTACATCTTTGTTTCTGTAACTATTGCGCATAGAGCCACAATCCCGATATTCGCCAATAAATTTCATGGAACCTAAAAAATGGAAGAGACTAGTAGTGGCATAAAGCATATAATTTTTGCTATATCCGAAACTGATGGACGAGTAGATTTCTTCGAAGAGTACTAATCTTTCTTTGATTCGTGAATCCTCTTGTGGAGTGATGCTTTTCGGACGGTCAAAACCGGCACTGAAAAATGCAGCTTTTGTTCCATTGAAATGGATCCAGTAAATAGTCCAGGGATTTTCCTCATTACTGCCATAAGCGTGTGCTTGGTGTTCGGGTAGAATGAAAAATTGGTTGGCGGTAACTGCATATTGATGTTTGTCTAACTCGAACCACCCTTCTCCTTCCATACAATAAATGAGGATAAACTCGGTTACTTCCTCGGTGTCGCGTTTCCGGTAATGAAAATAGGCATGAGGATAATATCCTATATCTGTGATGTAAAGTTCACTGCCTAACGGATCTTGCTTTAATTCTTCAATCAGAAAAGCAGGAAGTACGATAGCGCGTTCTCCTTTAAATCCATCTTTAATTCGTGGCATATATCCATGTATTAGAATTGGATAACAAAGATAGCATATTTCCTTGATTTTACCTACAATACAGGCTTGATTTCGATGATTTTGAGGGTATAAGCGTCAAAATTCTTATTTTATGGCGCATTTGAGTAGGGATTTGAGCTTCTCTCTCTATTTTTGCACTATAATTTTAATCGATGAATAATACCATGAAAGAAAGATTGCTCTTCTTGATATGTTTTTTATGCATATCATTTATGTTAAAGGCGGCGGATAAGCCAGTAATTAAAATTAGTACAGAAAATGTAGACCTTATTTACCGGGTTGGTGATAATGGACGTCTATATCAAAGTTATTTGGGAAAGAGGTTGAATCATGCTACAGATATTGCCCACTTGCCGCAGGGCAGCGAAGCATATCTGACTCATGGCATGGAAGATTATTTTGAACCGGCTATTCATATAGTGCATAATGACGGCAATCCTTCTACTTTGTTAAAATATGTATCTCATACTCGGAATCAAGTGTCGCCGGGGGTAGATGAAGTAGTGATTACTATGCAGGATGATAAATATCCTGTAACTGTAAAACTTCATTATGTGGCTTACCAGAAAGAAAATCTAATAAAGACTTTCACTGAAATCAGTCATCGGGAAAAGAAACCTGTGCAGCTTCATAAGTATGCGTCTTCCATGTTGCACTTGAATCGTGCCAACTATTTCCTGACTGAATTCTCGGGAGACTGGGCCAGTGAGGCGCATGTGAAGGAACAGCCTTTGGAATTTGGTAAAAAAACGATTGATACCAAGTTGGGAGCACGTGCCAATATGTTCTGCTCTCCTTTCTTCCAACTTGCATTGGACGGAAAGTCAGAAGAGAACCAAGGTGAAGTGTTGGTCGGAACATTAGGATGGACAGGTAATTTCAGTTTTGTATTCGAAGTAGATAATAAGAACGAACTGCGTGTTATTTCGGGTATTAATCCGTATGCTTCGGAATATAGTCTGAAACCGAATGAAATCTTCCGTACTCCCGATTTTTATTTTACTTACAGTTTTACAGGTAAAGGACAGGCTAGCCGTAATTTCCATGATTGGGCCCGTAAGTATCAGGTAAAGGATGGGAACCAGACTCGTATGACTTTGTTGAATAATTGGGAAGCCACCTATTTGATTTTGATGAAGCGAAATTGGTGAAGTTGATGGATGATGCAGTAGAACTGGGTGTGGATATGTTTTTGTTGGATGATGGTTGGTTTGCCAACAAGTATCCGCGCAGTGGTGATCATCAAGGGTTAGGTGACTGGGATGAAACGGCTGACAAGCTTCCTCATGGCATTGGTTATCTGACGGAAGCCGCTAAGAAAAAAGGTATAAAGTTCGGTATCTGGATTGAACCGGAAATGGTGAATCCTAAGAGTGAGTTGTATGAAAAGCATAAAGACTGGGTGATTCATCTTCCGAACCGTGACGAGTATTATTTCCGTAACCAGTTGGTTCTGGATTTGAGTAATCCGAAAGTACAGGATTATGTGTTCGGAGTTGTGGACAATTTGATGACGAAATATCCTGATATCGCTTTCTTCAAATGGGATTGCAATAGCCCTATTACAAATATTTACTCTGTTTATTTGAAAGACAAGCAGTCACATTTATATATTGATTATGTGCGTGGCTTATATAATGTATTGGAACGTGTGAAAGCAAAATATCCTGATCTGCCGATGATGCTTTGTTCCGGTGGCGGTGGGCGTTCGGATTATGAGGCTTTGAGCTATTTTACAGAATTCTGGCCTAGTGATAATACCGATCCTATTGAACGTTTATTTATTCAGTGGGGATTTTCACAGGTGTTCCCAGCCAAGACAATGTGTGCGCTCATGTTACCACATGGAATAAGAATAGCAGTGTGAAATTCCGTACGGATGTGGCTATGATGTGCAAACTCGGTTTTGATATAAAATTAGCGGATATGAGTAAGGATGATGAAACTTATTGCCGTACTGCTGTACAGAATTATAACCGTTTGAAACCGGTCGTTCTGGAAGGCGATATGTACCGTTTGGTATCTCCTTATGGCAGTAATCATACCTCTACTATGTATGTGGGCAAAGATAAGGATAAAGCAGTTGTATTTGCTTTCGATATTCATCCCCGTTATGCGGAAAAAACATTGCTGGTGCGTTTGCAGGGGCTTGATGCAGACAAAATGTATCGTGTGAAAGAAATCAACTTGATGCCCGGAGCCAATTCTTCTTTATCAGGCAATGGTGAGGTTTTCTCTGGAGAATTCTTGATGAATGTAGGATTGAATCTATTTACTACACAGCAACTCAACAGTCGTGTAGTTGAAGTAGTAGCTGAATGATTAGGGATTGATTGTATATAATTTAGTGTATTGCCTTCATTATTTGTTTTTATGAATGATGAAGGCAATTTTCTTTTCTATAGATGAATGATACTTGATCGGTTTGATTATGAATCATAGAAGATGCCGTGACACATGATAGATCTTCAGGTGTCATCGTTATATATGTTACACTTGTAAGATATATAATCTTTCGGGTTTAGGTTCTATATCAGAGCGGACTGTTACTTGTTAAGAAAACATTCATAGCCTCCGGAGGTTGGAACAGGGGACTAACAAGTTTGTTCAAGCAGGGCTGTTGCAGGGGGCGGGTTTTATATCTTGGGGGGAAGTGTATATTTATATATAGGCTCCTTCACATCCAATTTCCCTTCCGTACCAGAATATTTTTTACTCTGAAGACAGATCTGACCTTCTGAATCACATTAACCTGCGCACATCTACAATAATCAACTTTTTCTTGAACAGTCTGTTGTATCTTCGTGTCCATAAATAAAATGAAAAAGGAAAATACTGAAGTTTTAACTCTGGATCATGGTAGTCCGCTTTTTACCGTTATTGGACGATGATTAACGAATGTAGCCGTACCGATAAGAATTCCTCGTAAATAGGACGGAAACCAAAGCATATGAGATGGGTTTGTTTCTTTCGACGAAATCAAAGGCCGGTCATGATTGCGTTCCATCATGGTAATGATATTCTTTGTATATACTTTGTTTATAGATGTTGAATTGATCTCTTTATGTATGATATTTGTCTTCTTGTGTAAGATATTTTAAAAATCAAAAACAACGAACCGTTTTTTTTGAGAAATCTAACAAGAGATACCCACATTTGTACTATCTTTGTAATAAGTTGGCCTTTTAAGAAAACTTGGGAAAAGCATTTATTATGAATCAATATCCGGATTTTGACCAAAAGTTATATGACGATCTTCGCCGTGGTAAAGAGTATGCCTTTGCTGCTGTCTTTGACCGTTACCATCGGTTATTGTACACCATAGCCTATCGTTTTTTGAAATCGGAAGAAGAGGCGGAGGACGCAGTTCAGTATCTTTTTATGAAATTGTGGGAGCAGAGGGAAACTTTTAGTTTTGAGTCGGGTATTCGCAGTTTGTTATTTACTATCTTGAAGAATTATATACTGAATGAATTGAGGCATCGCAATCTGGTATTTGAGAAATTGTATGAAATGGCCCAACAGGTGAATGATGAGGACGAAGATGCTTTTTTAACCCGGTTTGAACATGGTGAACTCAGAAAATCCTTGCGGGTTGCCATTGACAAACTTCCTCCTCAGAAACAAAAAATCTGCTTGCTGAAAATAGAATATGGGTTATCCAATCAAGAGATTGCCGACAGGATGGGCATAACTGTTCCTACAGTGAAATCTCATTACACACAGGCTATAAAGGCGCTTCGTAATGCGATTGAATCTTTGATTATGTGGTTTCCTGTAATATGGATTTATTTAATAGACTGAAATGCACTCATACTTTTATCGGAGTAGGGTGTTATTATAAATATATGAAAAAAATAGATTATGAAGATAGATGAATCGGTGATAGATAAAGTACTTGACAACAAAGCTGCTCCTGGAGAAGCTCGGAAAGTTGCCGGTTGGTTCGTTACGGAAGAAGGGCGTAAGTATTTGTCTGGACGATTGGACCGTGAGATGGAAGAGCTTGCAGAAGAGGTGCCGGAAGATGTTAGACTTCCTTTTATTCCCGGCATGAAGATGAAACAGCGGTTTATGAGTGAGATAAAACGTGAGCGTGGAAGGAGATCGGTCGGCCGTAAGTGGATGTGGGTGGCGGCTGTATTGTTACCATTTGTTTTCTTAAGCGTTTCTTTGTTGTTTTTGGTGAACCGGACGGGGATTTTCTCTGAAACGGAATATGCTGAAATAAGTGTTCCTTATGGTGAACAGATGCGGGTAATTTTGCAGGATGGCAGTATTGTACACTTGAACTCGGATTCCCGTTTGAGGTATCCCAAGCAATTTGGATTGTTCAATCGTACGGTGGAGCTTTGGAGAAGGGTATTTTAATGTTGCCAGAGATGAAAACCGTCCCTTTAAGGTGGATTTGCAAGGGGTGGAAGTGAGAGTGACCGGAACCAGATTTAATGTAAAAGCATATGCTGCCGAACCCAATATTTGGGTAACTTTGGATGAAGGAGGAATTCTTTTCAGGGATCATAATGCGAAGGAGTACAGGCTTGTTCCGCGGGGGAGAGTGCGGAATATAATCGTCAGTCGGGGAAATGCCTGATTTCCCGCCCGGATAATATGGAGCAGATTTCGGCATGGCGTTCCAACAGCCTTAATTTTTATCTGACTCCGCTTAATGAGATTATAAAGGTGATGGAAAGGCATTATGACGTTCATTTTATTGTGAAAGATTCTACGGTACTGAAGAACAGGTTTACTTTGTCAACAGGAAAAGTAAACGCGTCGGATGTACTCTATGATTTGGAAACTGTTTCTAATATCTGTTTTACGGAGGTGGAAGACGGTCTGTTTGAAGTAGGCACCAAATAATGGAAACTATAAAGGTAAATGTGGAATAGATGTGAGTGAATACACTTGCATCTATTTTTTTTTGAGAAAACGAAAAAAAGGACTCATACCTTTTTCTGGATGATGTGTTAGCCTATATAAGAAATTCTTTTGTTTCAAACTAATACTATTGATGAAAATGAAAGCAAGAACCAAAATGAAGACATTACTGCTGTTGGGAGTCCTTTTATTTGGCTTTACTGTTTCAGCACAGTCGCAAAAAGTCTCTTTAGATTTTAAGAATGAGAGGGTGGAAAAAGTTCTGGCATCTATTAAAAGCCAGACCGGTATGAGCTTGGTTTTCAGTGACCAGTTGGTCGATGTGAATCGTAAGGTAACCATGCAACTCAAAGATGTCACACTGAAGGAGGCATTGACAAGACTTCTTTCAGGAATTAATCTTACTTTTGAAATCAGGAACAACAAAATCTATTTTATTGAGAAGAAAGCTGTCTCGCAACCCGGTTCTAGAAAGAAAGAGTGACGGGAGTGGTGAAAGATGTAATGGGAGAACCTCTGATTGGTGCTAATGTTGTGGAAAAAGGCAGAAGTACCAATGGGGTTATCACCGACTTTAATGGGAAGTTTACGTTGGAAGTGGACGAATCTGCTTCGTTGGTTGTGAGCTATATAGGATATTTGGCACAAGATATTCCGACAAAAGGGAAAGGGGATTTTCATATTATATTGAAAGAGGATACCAATACGTTGGACGAAGTGGTCGTTACCGGATATGGAGATTTCAAGAAGGCAACTTATACTGGATCTGCTTCTGTTCTGACTACAGAAAAGCTGGAGGCTTTACCTGTTGTCTCCGTGGGGCAGATGATTGAATCGAATATACCGGGCATCAGTGTGGTTGCCGGTACTTCTTCGCAGCCCGGTGCGAAAACAACTTTACGGGTACGGGGAGTTGCTTCCATGAATGCTTCTACCGAACCTTTGTATGTATTGGACGGAGTACCTATCCCATCTTATGACTTGAGTAACTTTACCAGTATGTCCGAAGCGGGAGGAATGGGATTCATTGAAACGCTGAATCCGGCGGATATTGAGAGTATCACCGTTTTGAAAGATGCGGCATCTGCTTCATTGTATGGTGCGAAAGGTGCTAATGGAGTCGTGCTTATCACTACTAAAAAAGGAAAGGAAGGCAAGCTTCGTGTCAATATGGCGGCGAAATACGGAATCACAGATTTCGCTTATACATATCGTCCGTTAATGGGAGGCGAGGAAAGAAGGAAATTAATTCATGAAGGATTGGTTAATTTTCAACTGGATAAGGGAGTAAGCGAACAAGAGGCACAGCAGTATGCGGATGCGAATATAGACCAGTATGCCAAACGCTTGCCTCAAGGATATTCGGACTGGGAGAGTGCTTTATTTAAGACAGGTTATCAACAGGATTATAACCTGTCTGCCAGTGCTGGCAACCAAAATTCCAGTTTTATCGGTTCTTTGGGATATACTAAACAGACGGGTGTTTCCCTGAATTCAGAAATGGAGCGCTTTACGGGGCGTGTGGATGCAAGTAACAAGTATAAAAAGGTGGAATTTGGAATGAACGCTTCTTTTTCGTGGACAAAGAACGTTCATTTACCCGAAGGTAAATTTTATGGAAGTGCCATTTATGCATCAAAAGTGAATCTGACGCCTTCTACTCCCATTTACAATGAGGATGGGACCTATGCCAGCGGGTATCGTGAAAACATGGGTATAATCCGATATTGGAGGCTGAGGTGAATGATTATTACGCTCGGACGGTACGTGCTATGGGTACGGCTAAAATAGCTTATAATGTTTGGGATAACTTGAAGGTATCCAGTGTGTTTACGGTAGATTATTCGTTGACAAAGGACTTTTTCTTTCAGTCTCCGGATGGACGTGATGGAGCAACTTATCAAGGACGGGGACGTATGCAGATGACTGACCGTATACGTTATACTTCACAGAACAATTTAACTTACTCCAAAACTTTCGGCAAGCATTCTGTCAGTGCGGTCACGGCTTTCGAGGTGATGAAGTATGATTATGAGGATTTGTATGCTGCAAAGAAAACTTACGGGCAGGATATAAACACTTCTTTAGGAAATGCGGCCGATCCGATAGATGCTGACCAGAAATTGCAGGAAGATGCATTAATGTCCTATGTGGCCAGTGTGAACTATTCTTATGATGATAAATATTATGCCAGTTTCAGTTTTCGCAGGGATGGCTCATCCCGCTTGTCTCCCGATACTCGTTGGGGTAATTTCTGGTCTTTGTCCGCTTCATGGAGACTTTCTCAGGAAAGGTTCATGCAGCCGTTGAAATCAGTATTAAGTGATTTAAAACTTCGTGCTTCCTATGGGGTGAATGGAAATCTCCCTTCTTCATATTATGGTTATCAGAGTACTTATACCACGGGGGCGTTTTATAGTGGGAAACCTTCTCCGTGGGAAAGTACATTGGGGAATGAGGAACTCACCTGGGAGAAGAATTATGCACTGAATTTGGGACTGGATATCGGCTTGTTCAGTCGTGTGAATGTTTCTTTGGATTGGTACACGCGTACAACGAAAGACCTGTTGATGAGCAAGCAATTGAATTCCATCAGCGGATTTTCTTCTCTGCTGACCAATGTGGGGCAGATGCGGAATACCGGTGTGGAACTTGAAGTTCGTTCCAATAACATCAAGACGAAAGATTTCAGCTGGACTACCGCCTTCAATTTGAGCCATAATAAAAATAAGATTCTGAAACTGGCAGATCTGCCTTGGTTTGTGGATGGCAGGTATGTACGTAAGGAAGGTTATCCATTTAATACTATTTATCTGCGTGAGTATGCGGGGGTGGATCCTGAGACCGGAAGTGCCTTGTATTATGATAACCAACAGGATGAGAATGGCAATTATACAAAAAATAAAGTGACCGATCCGGGGCAGGCAAGTCCTATTCCGTTGAAAGATATTACGCCTACTATATCGGGAGGTTTTATGAATACCTTTAATTATAAATTCATTGACCTGTCATTCAATCTATCTTATAGTTTCGGTGGTTATTCGTATGATAATGCATCCTACATTCTGCAAGATGATGGTTATTCAGTGATAAGCAATAAAAGTACCGAGCAACGCCGCCGTTGGCAGAAACCGGGTGATATAACGGATGTTCCCCGTTTTGTATATGGGAATAAAAAGGGGGGTAACTATAATTCTTCACGTGCCATCCATTCTACGGATCATATTCGTCTGAAAAGTCTGATATTGGGATTGAATGCTCCTAAAGCATGGTTGCAGAAATTAGGAATAGGGAATGCCCGTATTTATTTCTCGGGTACGAATTTGTTGACATGGGCTGCATACGACCAATATGATCCTGAAATGAGTGGGGTGGTAGGATTCTACACGCCTCCGTTGAAAACTTATGCTTTCGGGCTGGAACTTAAATTTTAATCATCAATTACACTAAAAAACAGAACCATTATGAAGAAAATACTTCTTATTTTAGGATTCGTTTCACAGCTCGTTGCCGGTTGTAGTGATTTCTTCGATACAGCTCCCAGCAATAAAATCCCTACTACGATGGCTTTCCGTACAGTAACCGATGTGGATAATGCGGTGAACGGATTGTATGATCTGATGTCGGGCTCCGGATATTACGGGGCTGCTATGTTTGCCTATGGAGACATGAAAGGAGATGATATGCAGAGTTCTGAGGAAAGTGGGGTATGCAATACATGCTATATGTTCAATCATCGTCCTAATAGTTTGAATGCCGGTTCATTGTGGGGACGACCTTTTTATATTCTTCGTGAGGCATGGAATATTCTGAATGCTATTGCCGAAGGAAAAATTGAAAGCGGGGATGAAAAGAAGTTGAATGCTTTGAAAGGCGAGACGATGGCGGTGATTGCGCTTTGCCAGTTTGATCTGACTCGTTGCTTTGGCTATCCTTATACAAAAGATAAAGGTGCGTCACTGGGTGCTCCGTTGATAGACCATTTGGTGGGAACCTATGAGAATCCTCCCCGTTCTACTGTTGCTCAGGCTTATGATTTTATTATAGAAACGTTGGAAGAGGCGGTTACATTGATGTCCGAAGAGAAAAATAACGGACGTATGAATAAGTATGCGGCTCGTGCATTGCTGGCTCGTATCTACTTGTATCATGACGATAACCGGAAAGCATTTGATTTGGCGGACCAACTGATTAAGGATGCGGATACATCGGGAAGTTATGCACTTTATCCGCATGAGAAATATGTGGCTGCCTGGTCGGTAGAAGCCAAGTTTGGTTCAGAATCGTTTTTTGAGATAGCCAATAGTGTGGATGATACTCCAGGACGGGATTCATGGGGATATTTATTGAATTGGTATGGCTATCAGAAGGGGTTTGTCACTCAGAAATATGCGGAGCAAATGCTGGCTGATCCCGGAGATGTGCGCGGGCAGTTGCTGGAGGAGAATAAATATGCGGGGAAAACGGTATGGTGGTTGTACAAACTGAGAGGGACGGACCTGAAGACTGCACCGCTGGAATGTAACAATGTGGTACTTCGTCTGTCCGAGGTGTACCTTATTGCCGCTGAGGCTGGTTGCAAGTTGGGCGGTGATGCTGCGGTTCAGGGACTTGGTTATTTGAATGAGATTGTGAAGCGGGGCAATCCCGATAACGAAGTGACAATGGCTGACTATACCTTGGACCGTGTGTTGGATGAGCGAAGTAAGGAGCTGGTAGGTGAAGGACATCGTTTCTTTGATTTGCTGCGCAATGGCAAGACTATTGTCCGTAAAGGAGGATATCATCTTCCCAGTGTGGACGAAGAGGTGGATTGGGATTTTTACAAGTGTGTGCTGCCGATACCTGAAGACCAGTTTATCTTTAGTCCTGAGATGGAACAGAATCCGGGATATCCCAAGAATTAACATGCTATTAATCATTATTTAAATATATACGTATGAAAAACAGAATAGTAATATTTGTGGTATTTGTGTGTTGCTTATGGACTATGCCGGGAATAGTACGGGCGCAGTTGTCTGTTCATCAGTTTGACCAGTTAATGAAAAAGATTGATGATGTCCTGTGGTACGAGAAAGTGGGTGATATTGCCCATGTAGATAAGGTGATATTATGTGGACCACCGCGTTGGAAGGAGTCCAATCCCACTTCGATGAGTGCTGGTAACGAACTTAAATTCAGAGCATACATTTTTATTCCCAAAAGTGTGAAGGAAAACAAGAAATATCCGTTGATCGTATTTCCTCACAGTGGGGTACATGCCGATATGGACACCTATTATGCCCATATCATCCGTGAGCTGATAGCGCAGGAATACATCGTGGTGGCAGCGGACTACCGGGGAAGCACCGGATACGGAGCGGGAACATACAATAATATAGATTATGGTGGATTGGAAAACGAAGACGTGTACATCAGCCGTAACTATATGGTGGATAATTTCGATATTGTGGATGGTAGTCGTGTGGGTATCATGGGATGGAGTCATGGTGGTATGATTACACTGATGAACCTTTTCAATTATCCGGGACAATATAAATGTGGTTTTGCAGGCGTTCCGGTTTCGGATGTAATCATGCGTATGGGATATGCCAGCGACAGTTATCGCAAAATCTTCTCGGCCAAGAATCATATCGGGCAGACTGCCAAGGACAATATTGCGGAATACAAACGGCGCTCTCCTGTGTGGCATGCGGAGAAGTTGAAAGATCCGTTACTTATCTATACTAATACCAGTGATGATGATGTGAATGTAGTCGAGGTGGAATCAATGATCCGTGCCTTGAAAGCAGAAGGCAAAAAATTTGAATATAAGATATTTGAGCGTGCTCCCGGTGCGCATAGTTTTGATCGGTTAGATACTTATGAGTCAAGCAAGATTCGTCTGGACATTTATAAGTTCATGGGGCGTTACCTGAAGCCCAATAAACCATTCGGTTCAGTGAAAGAATTGCGTAAAGCAGCTTATAAGTTCTGATAATTAACTTGGTGACAGGATAATGGAGGGCTGGTTGCTTCATGTAATGGGGCAACCGGCCTTTTTATGACTCTTCGGATGGATAAAAATGAGTGAATATTCATCTTGTATAAAAGATAAGTGGAAATATGGATAAAGTGTACGGATAATAAGTGATAATTAAACTTTTTGAATAGCTTGGCGGCTTGTTAGCTTTTAGAACGTAGTTATACATTGGTAATGAGAAATAGATCATGAAAAACACACGTTTATTATTTGTTATTTGGATGTTGTTCTTGGTTTTACCTCAGGGGTATTCACAAGGGAAAAAGGAAGATTCATCCGTATTGGGGCAAGTGAACGGCTTTTTGAGTAAACATGTGAAGCTGACTGCCTACGGTCAGTTCGGTTATAGCTATACGGACAGGAAAGACTTGGATGTGAGTCAGGCGGACAATCAGTTTTTTGGAAGGCTGGGGATGCTGATCCTTTCGGGAGATATCACGGATAAACTGTCGTGGATGGTTCAGTATGAACTGTTTACTTCACAGCTGCTGGAACTCTATGCTTGTTACAAACCGTATTCTTTTTTTCAGGTCAAGATAGGTCGGATGAAGACCTGTTTTACATTAGAGAACCAGATGTCATCTTCGGTTTATGAAACGGTAAACTTCAGTCGTGTCATTGAGCGTCTGGCAGGTTTCAGTGGAGATGTATGTGGGAACCAGGGTGGCCGTGATATGGGTTTGCAGGTGGGTGGTGAGTTGTTCAAGACCTCTGTCGACGATTATTTTCTGGAATATCGGGTAGGTGTATACAATGGTTCCCGGACTCAGCATGAAAGATCATAATGATGCAAAGGATTTTGCCGCATGGTTCACTGTGCAGCCTGTCAAAGGATTGAAGATGGGTGCGTCTGCCTATATCGGAAAATTGAATGATGATTATACGGTGGTAAATGATGAAACGGGGGAAGAAACCATTTATAATACAAATATGAAACGTAACCGCATGGCGCTGAGTACCTGTTATCAGACCCATCGGTTGACTTGCAGGGGGGGGGAATATTTGTGGGGAAAAGATGGTAGTATCAACCGCAGAGTTTTTTATGCTTTAGGATATTGGTTTGCCATTCCCTCCCGATTGGCGGTTGTGGCAAAATTGGAACGCTATGAAGCTGATACGGCAGTTTCTGATTCAGAAATGATTTATACAGTGGGAGGCGCTTATTATATAACGCCGAAAACGCGTATCATGCTGAATTATGCGCATTTTAGTTATGAAAAGAGTGTTTCTGTCAATGAACTTTGGGCGATGTCTCAAATAGGTTTCTGATAGTACAATATGCAATGTTTGTATTGTGTCTTTTTATACCTTGTCGTGTTTTATAGGTTGCTCAAAGTCATAAAGACTTTGGATGTTAGGTCTTTTTCTATATTTTTTCTTCACTATTTCTGAAAGTAAATATTGAATCTTTTGACTGAAATAGTGAGAGCGTGAAGCAGAACTTGGCACAAGATTTCACAGAACTTGGTGCAGGATCCGGCAGAACTTGTATCAAGATTCCAGATACTATGGTAGGGAAAAATACAGCTTTTTGAAACCGGACAAGGATCCTTGGACAACCTTTCCCCATAATTATCGGGTAAGTCTTCATCTCTACTATTTGTCTACTGCCCTGTAAACGAGGGCTTAAAGCATAAAAAAAGCAGTTACATTTTACTGTAACTGCTTTAAAGTGAAAAACTTACTTTGGTGGTGCCACCAGGAATCGAACCGGGGACACAAGGATTTTCAGTCCTTTGCTCTACCAACTGAGCTATGGCACCAAAATGGTTATCGGTAGAGCTTTTCACTTTGTAATAGAAGACCTCTCAGAAACTATTGTTTCTTGTTTTCGGTTGCAAAGGTAGGCATATTTTTTGATTCTACAAATTTTTTGCAAATTTTCTATGAAATTCTTTTTGATTTCAAAAAAATGCTTTACCTTTGCACTCGCAAAACAGAAACGGAATGTAGCGCAGTTGGTAGCGCACTACGTTCGGGACGTAGGGGTCGGGCGTTCGAGTCGCCTCATTCCGACATTGTAAAGGATAAGCCACTGAACTTCAGTGGCTTATCTCATTTTTAGCAAATCCGCCGGGACGAAATCGGGAC
>VOFK01001472.1_pt1 | contig 85155 bp, 100 predicted proteins | sample 5384121 | NCBI WGS metagenome assembly VOFK01 (sample SAMN12384730, study PRJNA508395) | human gut metagenome | isolation source: healthy gut J | host: Homo sapiens
AGGAATTTCACTCATTCTTATCCATATTCAAGCGCTTTTTCGTAATTATGATCGGCTATTTCAAGAATCCCTCTTTCAGTTCTTTTTATCGGTTTACTAATGCCGGGGAAGCCAATAAAGCAACACAAGTCCGGTCAGGATACAGATGCTGCCGGTAATGGAAATCCATAGTAATGCACGTTCCAGTCCGGGCATAGCAGCAGGGCTATCCGGTTCCGTTGCCGTTAGAATTTGAAGATTTACTACCGAAAGTGTTACCAACAAAATAATCATTCCTGCCAACATCCCAATGCCAAGAATCAGTTTCGTTTTAATATTCATAACGTTCATACGATTAATATTATGCAAGTATAATCAAATCTACATTAGCTTGTGACAAATTATTCAAAAACTTTCGATATCCCAGTATGGAACAGATAGCATACGGCAATTTCAGGTCAGGGCTACCCATACATACAGTGGATATCTGTTCTCTTTACAAACCTCCACAATGCTCCCCCAGAATATCTCTAGACTGTACCTGAACAACCTCCTCCCAACTCTGTCACCAGTTTAAAATGATTCAGCAGATAACGCTGTCTCGCCAGACCAATTCTATCCATGCTCTCTTTCGGTGTCTGAACATACAGGGCGATAAAAGTAGTATTGTACCGGGTTGCCAACTTTGCCGCCTTCCTGATAATTCTCCGCGGTGTTTTCTCGTGACTGCTGATACAAGCCATAAACTTTTCATGTCTTAACCCGACAGCCACTCCCATTACAACCTCATTCTCCACCTTCTTCTCCACCCTCAATGCAACTTCCTTCAAAGCCAACTCGCGCAATTGCAGAATATTCTCAGTTCGAAAGAAATTATCCAATGCCGTCTGAATCTTTTCCGGACGATATATCTTTCCGGCTTTCAAACGGGCAATCAACTCCTCTGCCGTCAAGTCAATATTCACCACTTCATCCGCTTCCTGAAGAACACTGTCGGTACCCGTTCTTTCACTTCGATACCTGTAATCTCCTGTACTTCTTCGTTCACACTCTCAATGTGTTGAATATTAATTGCCGAAATCACATTGATTCCCTCGTCCAGCAAAGCCATTACATCCTGCCAACGCTTTTCGTTCAGACTGCCCTCCACATTCGTGTGTGCCAACTCGTCCACAATGACAATTTCCGGATGGATACGGATAATTGTATCTAGGTCCATCTCTTCCAGTTCTTTTCCCTTATAGAAAATCTTACGCCGCGAAATGACAGGGAGCCCTTGCAGCATCGCCTCGGTTCCGACACGTCCGTGAGTTTCAACATAGCCGATTTGCACGTCCACTCCATTCTCCAGCAGTTCATGTGCTTCCTGAAGCATACGATAAGACTTTCCCACACCGGCTATCATACCGATATAGATTTTAAACTTACCCCGGTGGGATCTCTTAATCAGATCCAAGAAATGCTGTACACTTTGTTCTCTATCATCCATCTTTATCTGTTTTTTAAAACATTCTAACCCGTGACAATCATCACGATCATCACGGGTTCACACACTAATAATTCATGAGTTAATTTAATTTATGGTTTTAAAGTTACGCCAAATACTAAATGGGCGTCCTCCATACGTGGATTCCATATAGCCTGTACAAATATAGGTAATGAAAATCTCTCATTAAAATTCAGCGCTTTCGTTGCTTTCAAAGCAAAGTTCGTTACTGCAAAACCATTCACATTATACTGCGGAGTTTCATAAGGAACCATGCCACAAGTAGCATTCAAATCAACTCCTTTCACACTAAACGGATAATTCAACTCCACATACGAAGAATACGCCTGTTTATCTTCGCCTTTATCATTTATCTTTCTGTCGGCACCCGCAAACATTGTATACCACGTAATGGACAAGGGGAATTTTTCAACAGGAAGCGTATAAGATAATCCCGCTTCAAAATGATGTCCTGTATCTCCACTCTTGAAATGGAAATAGTTACCGGCCCCCTGTCCATCCCACCAAAGAGTCGCAACAGAAAGCACCGGTCCTGTTTCACCAAACTTATAAGCCGCAGTCAGGTCTATTTCTTTATTACTTTCACTCAAACTAGTTGATCCCCATGCAGTAAGAGAAAAATTGCCCGCGCTGAATCCTAAAGTCGGCTGGAAGGAGGCTGCGCCACCCTGATAGATACCACGCCATACATACGAACTTACAAAATCACCTTGTATAGTAAACTCCTGCGCCTTCACACTAGTTGCTCCCAACATACATACGGCTGCCACAGCCATTGTTCTCAAAATACTCTTTTTGCTTAAAAAACTTTTCATACTTTTATTATCTAATCCAGATTCTCACTTACTTACCACTTTTTTCTTCCAACGCTATGTTTAATTTCAACACATTCAATTTCACGTCTTTTTCTGTCCCCAAAAATCCCAATAACGGTTTTTCTATACTCTCGTCAACTATTGACTTCACCTGTTCCTCCCTCAATCCACGAGCCTGTGCAACTCTTTTTTTTACCTGTACATACGCACATTGGGGAGTGATATTCGGGTCGAGTCCTGAACCACTTGCCGTCACCATTTCCGCCGGTACCTCTTTACGACTCAAGTAAGGATGATGAACGAGGAACGTATCGATACGCGCTTTTACTTCGTCCAAGTATTCCTGATTCGTAGGTCCTTTGTTGCTACCGGCTGAACTTGTCGCATCATACCCGTCGCCCGCACAGGAAGGGCGTCCCCAGAAGTAAATATCCTTTGTAAACATCTGACCGACATTCGCCGCTCCCACTACTTTTTCCGTTCTAGTGTGACTACTTCAGCATTTCCCTTGTTAGGACCTGCAACCTGTGCAAACAGCCACAAAACAAGAATATAGAACACGGAAAAAAAACACAGAAAACGAGAGTTATCTTTAGAGACTTAAATAAAGTTTTCATCGCTATTGTTATTTAATTAAAAGAATAAACCTACTAATAAATCGATCAACTTGATACCGATAAAAGGAGCAATCACACCGCCTACCCCATAAATTAGCAAATTGCGACGGAGTAAGCACTTGCACCTATCGGCTTGTATTGCACACCACGTAAAGCCAACGGAATCAGAATCGGAATAATAATCGCGTTAAAGATTACCGCTGAAAGGATAGCACTTTCAGGACTATGCAGATGCATGATGTTAATGCGGCCAGTTCAGGAATAGCTACCATAAACAATGCCGGGACGATAGCGAAATACTTCGCCACATCATTAGCGATAGAGAAAGTAGTCAGTGTACCACGAGTCATCAGCAGTTGCTTGCCTATCTCCACAATCTCAATTAGCTTTGTCGGTCATTATCCAAATCCACCATATTACCGGCTTCCTTCGCCGCTTGTGTACCGCTATTCATCGCCACCCCTACATTTGCCTGTGCCAAAGCAGGAGCATCGTTCGTTCCGTCTCCCATCATCGCAACCAATTTACCAGCCTGCTGCTCTTTCTTGATATACTCCATCTTATCCTCCGGCCTTGCTTCGGCGATGAAATCATCTACACCAGCTTTTTCGGCAATATATTTGGCGGTCAACGGGTTGTCACCTGTTACCATGACCGTCTTCACCCCCATTTTACGAAGACGTTCAAAGCGTTCCTGGATGCCCGGCTTGATAATGTCCTGCAATTCAATAACGCCTACTACTTCCCGATTGACACATACCACTAACGGTGTACCGCCATTACTTGATATAGTAGAAATTACCTCTTCCACTTCTTTCGGAATTTATTTCCGGCACTCTCGACCATCTTACGGATAGCATCAAAGCTCCCTTACGGATCTGTGTTCCATCAGCCAAGTTAACACCGGAACATTTAGTCTCAGCAGTAAACTTAATCATGCGTGCCCCAGCCGTATTCAGGTTACGCATACGGATACCCGATTCACGTCCCAACTCCACTATTGACTTTCCTTCCGGAGTTTCATCGGACAGGGAAGACAACAGACAGTTTTCTACAAAACGGTGCAAATCAACGCCCGGTGCCGTGTGGAAGTGAGTGGCCTTACGATTACCGATCGTAATTGTACCGGTCTTGTCCAACAGCAACGTATCAATGTCACCGGCAGTCTCAACGGCTTTGCCCGATTTTGTAATTACATTGGCACGCAGTGCACGATCCATACCGGCAATACCGATAGCCGAGAGAAGCCCGCCGATAGTTGTCGGAATCAGGCACACAAACAAAGAGATTAATGAAGCAATGGTGATAACCGTGTTGCTATAATCGGCAAATGGTTTCAAGGTCACACACACAATGACGAAAACGAGCGTAAAACCTGCCAGCAAAATAGTCAGCGCTATCTCATTCGGAGTTTTCTGACGAGACGCACCTTCTACAAGCGCAATCATTTTATCCAGAAAACTTTCTCCCGGCTGGGTGGTCACCATCACCTTTATATGATCTGACAACACTTTCGTACCGCCTGTTACCGAACTCTTGTCTCCACCTCACGGATCACCGGAGCAGATTCCCCGGTGATAGCACTCTCATCAATAGAAGCCAGACCTTCAATAATCTCACCATCAGACGGAATCACATCTCCGGCATCACACACAAATACATCTCCTTTTTTCAACTGCGAAGAACTTATAGTAACAATTTTATTACCTTCTACTTTCTTTGCCGGTGTCTCTTCACGAGTCTTACGCAGGCTATCGGCCTGTGCTTCCCCGCGCTTCGGCGATAGCTTCAGCAAAATTGGCAAACAACAAGGTTATAAACAGAATAATAAACACGGCGATATTGTAAGCAAACGAACCTTGCGAAGAATTTACAATGGAGTAGAGTGTCACGAATAGCATGACCATGCCGTAGCCACTTCTACTGTAAACATAATCGGATTCTTTATCATCATCCGCGGATTCAGTTTCACGAATGACTGTTTCAAACTTTCTATTACTTGCTCCTTTTGAAACAAAGAAGCTGATTTATTATCTTTCATATAATTCAGTATTACAAACTTAAATGTTCAGCAATCGTACTCAATGCATGTACCGGGAAGAACGACAAGGCGGCAACAATGAAGATAACGGCAAATGTCATTACCCCAAACGTCAACGTATCGGTTTTTAATGTTCCGGCACTCTCGGGAATAAACTTCTTCTGCGCAAGCAGACCGGCAATGGCAACTTGTCCCACAATAGGAATAAAACGGCTAAGAATCAAAACAATACCACATGTCCAGTTCCAGAAATAAGTATTATCACCCAGTCCCTCAAAACCGGAACCGTTATTGGCCGCAGAAGAGGTGTACTCATAAAGCTGCTCACTCAAGCCGTGGAATCCGAGATTATTCAACCAACCGCCTTCACTTTCCACAAAATCCGGATAATGTGCATAAATATAACTTGAGATGGCCGTAAACACCAAAATTACAAACGGATGAAGCAAAGCTACAATCGTAGCGATTTTCATTTCGCGGGCTTCCACTTTCTTACCGAAACTCCGGTGTACGTCCTACCATCAGACCGCTAATAAACACCGCGATGATAATAAATGTATAATAGTTCATCCAGCCTACACCTACACCGCCAAACCAAGTATTAATCTGCATATTCAGCATCTCCATCATTCCAGACAGCGGCATAGTAGAATCATGCATACCATTGACAGAACCGTTAGAGGTTACAGTCGTTACAATACTCCATAGCGCGGTTGCACCGGCTCCCAGACGTACCTCTTTACCTTCCATCGCACCATTATCCTGCGCAATTCCCAATTCATCAATACGTGGATTACCACCCATTTCCTGATTGACATTAATACACACACCTACCAGAAAAGCGAAAAGCATTACCCCATAAATGCTGTATCCCAATTTCTTCCTACGGGTATAGAATCCCAATGCAAATACCATTGCCATCGGGATAATCAGGATAGACCAGCATTCCGCCATATTGGTAAGATAAGTAGGATTTTCCAATGGATGAGAGGAGTTTACACCAAAATAACCACCACCATTTGTACCCAATTGTTTAATAGGAACAATCGCAGCCGTAGGACCTTGAGAAACCATTTGTTCCTGGCCTTCCATCGTAGTTACCTGCATCTTTCCGTCAAATCCCATCGGGGTTCCCTGGAGAATCAAGATAAAACCTACAATCAGAGAAAGAGGCAATAAAATACGTGTGCAGCTTACTACCAGGAATTGCCAGAAGTTACCAATTGTTTTGGTTGTTTTTGCAGCAATACTTTTTTTCATGATACCTGCCATAGCAGCCATACCCGTTGCAGCAGTAATAAACTGGAATAGCATGATGACGAACAATTGTGTAAAATAAGTCAATCCGCTCTCACCGCTATAATGCTGCAAGTTACAGTTCACCATGAAACTAATACACGTATTAAAAGCCTGATCAGGAGTCTGCGGCCCGTTACCGTCTGGATTCAAGGGCAGCCAACCCTGCGAAACCAACAATACCATTCCCCAGAAAAACCAGAAAGCATTCAATATCAACAATGCTTTCAGGAATTGTTTCCAGTTCATCTCTTCATCAGGGTTGATTCCACAAACTTTATAGATGACTCTTTCGATAGGAGCCATAAAATCAGACCAGGTCTTTTCTCCTCTGTAGACCTTGGCAATGTATTTTCCCAATGGATAAGCCAGAATCACCATCAAGGCTATCTGAACAACCACGCCTAAAATTTCTGTATTCATATACTTTTTACCTTAAACTGTGTGTGTTACTTTAAAACTTCTCGGGTTTGACGAGCACGTACATCAAATAACCGAAGATTGCAATACCTAATACGAATAATGCTGTGTACATAATCAATTCTCCCTCTTTCTTTAAATATTCTCAAACCAGTCTACACATTTCCAAAATAGCCAGAAACAAGCGAAACCGCTTAACAGGCAGAAAATAAATGATAGTGTAATTCCCATGTTTTTTACCTTTTAAGTGATTACTATTATTTTTTTACTCGCCACCCTTCATGCCAAATGCGTGCCACAAAAGCAAGAAAACACATAACATGCTAATATCCAGAAAGTTATAAACATCTCACAGAATATCTATCCTTACAAGAAACCCTTCCAATTTGAAAAAGGCATTCTATTTTGAAAAGGTTAGTACTTTTCGGCAATTTCTGAAAGAGAAAAAACAAAGGATTTTTCAAATTGGAAGGTTATTTCCATTTTGGGAAGGTAGAATATATAAGAAGCTTTTTATAACCTACTGAAAACAAGCGGCTAACCACTCTTATACAATAATTGGTATACGCTTTGCCTATAAACAGATATGAAACTTTATATTATTGCAAACAGATTACCTGTCAAAGTAGCCGGCACAAACGGTAAATTCGCATTTTCGCGTAGCGAAGGCGGACTGGCAACAGGTTTGGATTCTCTTCCAGACTTCTTATGAGAAGCATTGGATAGGGTGGCCCGGCGTATGTACAGACAACGAAAAAGACCGTCAAGAAATGAATGAGAAGTTACAGGAAATGAATTTTCACCCGGTCTTCTTATCGGAAAAACAGATTGAGAATTACTACGAAGGATACAGTAACAGTACTCTCTGGCCTTTATGCCACTATTTTTACGCCTATACCTTATATAAAAAATGTTTTTGGCACTCCTATCAGCAGGTCAACCAACTTTTCTGCGATGAAATTTGCCGGCTGATACGTCCCGGAGACAAAGTGTGGATTCAAGATTATCAGCTGATGCTACTTCCGGGAATGTTGAGGAAAATATATCCGGAACTCTGTATCGGATATTTCCATCATATCCCGTTCCCTTCCTACGAGCTTTTCGTATTCTGCCGGAGCGCGCCGAGATACTGAAAGGCTTACTGGGTGCAGACTTTATCGCCTTTCATACTCATGACTATATGCGCCACTTCGTTAGCACCGTAGAACGTGTCCTTCATCTTGACTTCAATCTGGATGAACTACAAACCGGTAATCGTGTAGTGAGAGTAGACGCACTACCAATGGGGATTAACTATGAGCTTTACCATAAAGCCTCGGAAAACGCAAAGGTACACCAAGCTATTGACCGCACCCGAAAACTTTTCGGCAAACACAAGTTAATCCTGTCGGTAGACAGGCTGGATTATAGTAAAGGAATATTGCACCGCCTACATGGCTTCTCCACTTTTCTCGAACGTCATCCCGAATATCATGGCAAAGTGACTCTGGCAATGGTCATTGTCCCCTCACGCGACCATGTAGGCAGTTATGCAGAATTAAAAACAAAAATCGATGAAGAGATAGGTTCCATTAACGGACACTACTCCACAATGGACTGGACCCCTGTCTGCTACTTCTACCATGGCTTCTCGCTGGAAGAACTGACCGCCATGTATTATGTTGCCGACATTGCTTTGATCAGCCCGCTACGTGACGGCATGAATCTGGTAGCCAAAGAATATGTAGCTACCAAATGCGATAATCCCGGTGTACTTATCCTTAGCGAAATGGCAGGTGCCGCCGTAGAATTGACGGACGCTATCCAAATCAACCCGAACGATACAGAACAAATAGAAAATGCTATTTGCCAGGCACTTGAAATGCCCGAAGAAGATCAAAGGGCACGTTTACAACGAATGCAAGCCATTTTATCCGTACAAACTGTCAATAAATGGGCTGCCGACTTCATCAACGGACTGAATACGACGTGTATCCAAAATGATACGCTACGGAAAAAACGTATCGTGCCCACCACTATCGCCCAAATCAAGCTCAAGTACAATCAGGCAAAACAACGCCTGATATTGCTGGATTACGACGGTACACTGACAGCACTCAAGCCACGTCCCGAAGATGCCAAACCTACACCGGAACTCATTTCTATTCTACAACAACTGGCTAGCGATCCCGCCAATCATATTGTTATCAATAGCGGGCGGGATCACTTTATTCTGGAAAAGTGGTTTGGCCTCCTTCCCGTATCTATGGCTGCCGAACACGGGGCTTTCTACAAAGAGAACGGGGTTTGGCATAAAAACATAAAGAAGAAAGAATGGGGAGCAGGTATTCTCTCTATTCTTCAAATGTTTGTAGACCGTACTCCCCGTTCACATCTGGAAATAAAGGGAGACAGCATTAGCATGGCATTACCGAGAAAGCGACGCATGGCTCGGCACACTGAGAGCACAGCAACTCGTCAATACACTGATTTCGCTCTGTACCCGGCAAAGAAACTGCAAATTCTACAAGGAAATAAAGTGATCGAAATCAAATCACCGGATTGCAATAAAGGCTCGGAAGTAGAGCGTTTGCTGGCTAACAGACGTTATGATTTCGTTATGGCAATGGGAGATGACACAACGGACGAAGATATGTTCACAAGCTCTTCCGGCCAAAGCGGTCACCATTAAGATAGGCAACGTATCAAAAGCAGCCAACTACAATCTGCCCGCACAATCTGATGTACTTCCTTTCCTGCAATCCATGCTGAGAAAGCAAAAAAACACCGACACAACGAAAAGCTATGTCAGAAACCGCCTGACTTCCGCTTTCGAAAGCTTTTTTCAGAGACTTATTGAAAACTAAATAAAAACAAGCGTTATGAACAATCAGAATTATGGAGTGATAGGTAATTGCCGCACGTCCACCCTCGTTTCACAAACAGAAGCCCCTCTTTTTATTTTTTTCATAGTAATCATCCTGCAAAGTTTATAAACAGATGAAGCCCCTCCGGTATTTCTATTGAAGGGGCTTCATAAAAAACGGCGGCTACCTACTCTCCCACTGTTACGCAGTACCATCGGCGTGACGAGGCTTAACTTCTCTGTTCGGAATGGGAAGAGGTGGAACCCTCGTGCTATAACCACCTGAAAAAGGTTATGACATGACGAAAAGTAAAATGAAAGACATTTGACAAGCTAAACGTATATAACAACCGTCCCGCAGAAAGAAAGTGGACGGGCAATTAGTAATGCTCGGCTATGATGTTACCACCTGTACACCTGCATCCTATCAACGTCATCGTCTTTGACGACCCTAAGAAATCTAATCTTGTGGCTGGCTTCGTACTTAGATGCTTTCAGCACTTATCCAATCCCGACTTAGATACCCAGCAATGCACCTGGCGGCACAACTGGTAAACCAGAGGTCAGTCCAACACGGTCCTCTCGTACTAGTGTCAGAGCCACGCAAATTTCATACGCCCACGATAGATAGAGACCGAACTGTCTCACGACGTTCTGAACCCAGCTCGCGTGCCACTTTAATGGGCGAACAGCCCAACCCTTGGGACCTTCTCCAGCCCCAGGATGTGACGAGCCGACATCGAGGTGCCAAACCCCTCCGTCGATATGAGCTCTTGGGAGGGATCAGCCTGTTATCCCCGGAGTACCTTTTATCCTTTGAGCGATGTCCCTTCCATGCGGAAACACCGGATCACTATGCTCTAGTTTCCTACCTGATCGACTTGTATGTCTCCCAGTCAAGAAGCGCCCTTATGCCATTACACTCTACGGACGGTTACCAATCGTCCTGAGGGCACCTTTAGAAGCCTCCGTTACACTTTTGGAGGCGACCACCCCAGTCAAACTACCCACCAAACAGTGTCCCCGTTACAACGGGTTAGAACTCAAATAATCAAAGGGCCGTATTTCAACAGCGACTCCACACAAACTGGCGTCTGCGCTTCAAAGTCTCCGGCCTATCCTACACATCAATTACCCAAATTCAATGTTAAGCTATAGTAAAGGTTCACGGGGTCTTTTCGTCCCATCGCGGGTAATCGGCATCTTCACCGATACTACAATTTCACTGAGCTCACGGTTGAGACAGTGTCCAGATCATTACACCATTCGTGCAGGTCGGAACTTACCCGACAAGGAATTTCGCTACCTTAGGACCGTTATAGTTACGGCCGCCGTTTACTGGGGCTTCAATTCAATGCTTCTCTTGCGATGACATCTCCTCTTAACCTTCCAGCACCGGGCAGGTGTCAGGCTGTATACATTATCTTTCAATTTGGCACAGCCCTGTGTTTTTGTTAAACAGTTGCCTGGACCTATTCTCTGCGCCCAACTCTCGTTGGGACCCTTTATCCCGAAGTTACAGGGTCAATTTGCCTAGTTCCTTAACCGTGAATCACTCAAGCGCCTTAGTATATTCAACCCGACTACGTGTGTCCGTTTGCGGTACGGGTACCTCAAGGATTAAGTTTAGCGGATTTTCTCGGGAGTATGTTTACACGCACTATTACCGTTTCCCGAAGGAATTGGTATACTATCAGGTTCGACTCTCGTGGTGGATTTGCCTGCCACAATCAACATCTACACCCTTCAACGGACTATTCCGTCAGTCCGCGGCGTTGTCACGACTCCGTCTCCACGTCACTCCTTAAGGTAGTACAGGAATATTAACCTGTTCTGCCATCGGCCTCACCCCTTCGGCTGAGCCTTAGGGACCCGACTAACCCTGATCCGATTAGCGTTTGATCAGGAAACCTTAGTCTTTCGGCGAGGGGGTTTCTCACCCCCTTTATCGTTACTTATACCTACATTTGCTTTTCCACACGCTCCAGCAAAGCTCACGCTTCACCTTCGACGCGGAGTGGAATGCTCCCCTACCGATCATTAATGATCCCATAGCTTCGGTAAGATACTTAATGCCCGATTATTATCCACGCCAAACTCCTCGACTAGTGAGCTGTTACGCACTCTTTAAATGAATGGCTGCTTCCAAGCCAACATCCTAGCTGTCTTAGCAATCTGACTTCGTTAGTTCAACTTAGTGTTTATTTCGGGACCTTAGCTGATGGTCTGGATTCTTCTCCTTTAGGACATGGACCTTAGCACCCATGCCCTCACTCCTGTGATAGAACTAATGCGCATTCGGAGTTTATCAAGACTTGATAGGCGGTGAAGCCCTCGCATCTTATCAGTCGCTCTACCTCACATTAGTAACTCACAAGGCTGCACCTAAATGCATTTCGGGGGGGAGTACGAGCTATCTCCAAGTTTGAGTAGCCTTTCACCCCCACCCTCAGCTCATCCGGAAGGCTTTTCAACGCTTATCGGTTCGGTCCTCCAGTTAGTGTTACCTAACCTTCAACCTGGCCAAGGGTAGATCACTTGGTTTCGCGTCTACTCCTTCCGACTTATCGCCCTGTTCAGACTCGCTTTCGCTTCGGCTACGGATCTCTAGATCCTTAACCTTGCCGGAAAAAGTAACTCGCAGGTTCATTATGCAAAAGGCACGCCGTCACCACACAAGCGGCTCCGACCGCTTGTAGGCGCATGGTTTCAGGGACTATTTCACTCTTCTATTCGAAGTGCTTTTCACCTTTCCTTCACAGTACTGGTTCGCTATCGGTCTCTCGGGAGTATTTAGCCTTACCGGATGGTCCCGGCTGGTTCACGCAAGATTCCTCGTGTCCCGCGCTACTCAGGATACCACTACGCTTCGTTCAGGCTTCGAATACCGGACTATCACCGTCTATGGTTTCATTTTCCAGAGAATTCTTCTCACTGAATGTCTTGCGACAACGTGGTCCTACAACCCCAATATTGCCGTAACAACATTGGTTTGGGCTAATCCCCGTTCGCTCGCCACTACTTGGGGAATCATTATTATTTTCTTTTCCTGCAGGTACTAAGATGTTTCAGTTCCCTGCGTTAGCCTCCTGCCAAGCAGGATGACATTCCTTCAGAATGTCGGGTTGTCCCATTCGGAAATCTTCGGATCAAAGGTTATTTGCACCTACCCGAAGCTTATCGCAGCTTATCACGTCCTTCATCGCCTCCGAGAGCCAAGGCATCCGCCATGCGCCCTTGCTTACTTTCTTTCAAACTGACTGCTCCGAAAACTATCCATTACTGAAATGGGAAATATCGGAGAGAGTACGGTTTGATATATACTTTTAGCTCTTTACTTTTATTTTATCTTTTTGTACATCATGTCAAAGATCGTTTCCCATTGCTGGGGATGTGGAGAATAACGGATTCGAACCGTTGACCCCCTGCGTGCAAGGCAGATGCTCTAGCCAGCTGAGCTAATCCCCCGTCGTTTCCGGAGTAGTCCCAGGCAGAGTTGAACTGCCGACCTCTACATTATCAGTGTAGCGCTCTAACCAACTGAGCTATAGGACTAGTTCAACCGTGTCTGTCTTTAGACTCGGCTTCTGTTTTCTCTTGTTTATCTCTATCTATATTACTATAGATGGTTGATCTATATATTATAAATAAACAAGTACCAGTAGTACAATCGAAACAGAACCCGGTTCAATATTCCCCCTAAAGGAAATGAACCATGAAGTCATTGTAACGACATCGCTCCAGAAAGGAGGTGTTCCAGCCCGCACCTTCCGGTACGGCTACCTTGTTACGACTTAGCCCCAATTACCAGTTTTACCCTAGGACGCTCCTTGCGGTTACGTACTTCAGGTACCCCCGGCTTTCATGGCTTGACGGGCGGTGTGTACAAGGCCCGGGAACGTATTCACCGCGCCATGGCTGATGCGCGATTACTAGCGAATCCAGCTTTCACGAAGTCGGGTTGCAGACTTCGATCCGAACTGAGAGAGGTTTTTGGGATTGGCATCCTGTCACCAGGTAGCGGCCTTCTGTACCCCCATTGTAACACGTGTAGCCCCGGACGTAAGGGCCGTGCTGATTTGACGTCATCCCCACCTTCCTCACATCTTACGACGGCAGTCTCTCCAGCGTCCTCAGCATGACCTGTTAGTAACTGAAGATAAGGGTTGCGCTCGTTATGGCACTTAAGCCGACACCTCACGGCACGAGCCTGACGACAACCATGCAGCACCTTCACAAATGCCTTGCGGCGTATGGGTTTCCCCATAATTCATTTGCAATTTAAGCCCGGGTAAGGTTCCTCGCGTATCATCGAATTAAACCACATGTTCCTCCGCTTGTGCGGGCCCCCCGTCAATTCCTTTGAGTTTCACCGTTGCCGGCGTACTCCCCAGGTGGAATACTTAATGCTTTCGCTTGGCCGCTTACTGTATATCGCAAACAGCGAGTATTCATCGTTTACTGTGTGGACTACCAGGGTATCTAATCCTGTTTGATACCCACACTTTCGAGCATCAGCGTCAGTTACACTCCAGTGAGCTGCCTTCGCAATCGGAGTTCTTCGTGATATCTAAGCATTTCACCGCTACACCACGAATTCCGCCCACCTCTACTGCACTCAAGACTGCCAGTATCAACTGCAATTTTACGGTTGAGCCGCAAACTTTCACAACTGACTTAACAATCCGCCTACGCTCCCTTTAAACCCAATAAATCCGGATAACGCTCGGATCCTCCGTATTACCGCGGCTGCTGGCACGGAGTTAGCCGATCCTTATTCATATGGTACATACAAAATCCACACGTGGACAACTTTATTCCCATATAAAAGAAGTTTACAACCCATAGGGCAGTCATCCTTCACGCTACTTGGCTGGTTCAGACTCGCCGTCCATTGACCAATATTCCTCACTGCTGCCTCCCGTAGGAGTTTGGACCGTGTCTCAGTTCCAATGTGGGGGACCTTCCTCTCAGAACCCCTATCCATCGTAGTCTTGGTGGGCCGTTACCCCCCAACAAACTAATGGAACGCATCCCCATCTCATACCGAATTTCTTTAATATAAAACCCATGCGGGAAATATATGCTATCGGATATTAATCTTTCTTTCGAAAGGCTATCCCCGAGTATGAGGCAGGTTGGATACGTGTTACTCACCCGTGCGCCGGTCGCCAGCTTTGGTTTGCAAGCAAACCAAACTGATGCCCCTCGACTTGCATGTGTTAAGCCTGTAGCTAGCGTTCATCCTGAGCCAGGATCAAACTCTTCATTGTAAAAGTATTTTTTTTAATCGGCATGTGCCGGTTATAGCTCTGTTCAGGATGCCGTACAATTTATTGACTTCATTCTAAATACCTGTATCTATTACATATAGATAAACATAAATAACATAAACAGATTGTATTGACGGTTCTATCTTTTCTTGTACTACTTGTATTGTTTATCAATATTTCAAAGAACTTGTCGCTTCCGTTTCAAAAGCGGGTGCAAAGGTAAGAGGTTTATTTTTAACTACCAAACTTTTTCGGAAGTTTTTTTCAGTTTTTTTTTTTTATCCGTTTCTCAGACTCTCTATGCGAAAGGGAAAGAATAAATAGAAAGAAGAACAAGCAAAAACACCTTTTCTTTTGCGAATCGGACTGCAAAGATAAGAACTTTTTATTTATATTCCAAAACTTTTCGGAAGTTTTTTTTGTTCTTGAGTCAAGCAGTCCTGCGCTTTGTCACTAAGTCATTTTCATCAAGGCTTTCTTCTCTCGGAAAGCGGGTGCAAAGGTACTCCCTTTCAGGATACAAAACAAATATATATCACTCTTTTTTCTGATTATTTTTTTATAATCTGACTAACTTGCTGATTGATAGGCTGGTTCAAGAACACCGCCATTTTCTATACAAGAAGCTACGAAGGGAAGAATACAAAACTATACACATTATTATATTTAAACGAGGGAGGAAAGCACTAAACAAAGAAACAAGTAATGCAGGCAGATTTATTCGGTACTTAAAAAAAAACAGGCCGGATATAAAAAAAGCGGGGAATTACCCATTCCGACATTTACATACCACCTACCCCTGAGGGGAATCATCCTTCCGGAAGGAGGAGAATAACGGATAATCGAAAAGACATGCTGTTCGTTCCACTACAGTGAACAGGACAGGACACTTCAGTGGAAAGAACCGGCCACCGGAGTGAAAAAGACCGGGCACCGGAGTGGAACAAAAGAGAGGATAGGGGAAAAGCACAAGGAGAAAGACGTAATATTAAAAAAACATGAACATAGCATATGGTATTAAAGGGAAGACTGCAGAAAAAGAAGCATATGGCAGGAGAAAAAATATGGAGTAGAGAGAAGAAGGAACAGGAAAGGGGGCTATGAGAAATAACTCAATTATGAGGGAAAAAAACAGAAAAACTATGAGAAATAACTCTGTTCCTTTTTATTTCTCATAAATTAATTAATTGAAAACAAATTAGTTATACAAAAAGCATGAGAATATGAGATATGAAACTGAAAAATCTTTTCTGGTAGAAAACTAAGTTCAAGTTATAAATGCGACACCTCCTAATTTTATAAATTGAATTCAGCAGCAAATAAAAGTGAAACAACTCATTTCCAGCGAGCCCCACTTAAGACTCATCAGCCCACGCCGTTTTGACAAGACAAGCCTTGTACAAAAAAGTAACGAAGGGACTGCCAATCCCCGTGCCACAGCTAAACTTACAGTTAGTGACAGATACTGAAGACTTAGCTTCACATTTGCTAAGACTGATACTCCGGCAATACCCTTTAGAATGTTTAAAACATCTTCTTACAAAGCCTGGGTATAGTTTCTTTCAGCACTACCGAAGGTACGTGGAAATTCTCTCTTAACTTCCTCTTTTTTCAGATTTTATATTCTTCTATCTTCCGATACAACGTAGTAAGCCCAATTTTCAGCAGACGGGCAGCTTCCGTCTTATTGCCTTTCGTATACTCCAACACTCGTGCAATATGTCTTTTTTCCATAGCTGCCAATTCAAAATTCCCGGCATTATCATCCGAGCATTCGTAATGATTGTTCTGAATCTCCAAAGGAAGGTCACATACATCCAACCGTCCGCCTTCACAGACAATCAGGCTGCGCTCAATCACATTCCTCAATTCACGGATATTGCCCTTCCAAGGTTGTTGTTCCAAGGCTTCCAGAAAAGCGGGAGTCATTTCGTTGACGGCATACGAAAGGCACTCGGAGAAACTTTTTTGGCAAAGGCAGTAGCCAAGATCTTAATATCGCCGGCACGTTCGCGAAGTGAAGGAAGATGCACCTGAAACACGGAAAGACGATAAAACAAGTCTTCACGGAAATGTCCCACCCTGATTTCTTCCTGCAAATTGCGGTTGGTGGCAGCGATGATACGCACGTTTACTCTTGTAGGTTTCGTGTCACCGATCTTTATATATTCGCCCGTTTCGAGGATACGCAAAAGTTTGGCCTGCAGCTCAAAAGCCATTTCGCCGATCTCATCCAGAAAGATAGTACCATTATTAGCTTCTTCAAAAAGCCCTTTCTTATCTTTCAATGCTCCGGTAAATGAACCGGCTCTATGACCGAACATTTCACTCTCCAACAGTTCTTTGCTGAAAGAAGAACAGTTGACCGCTACGAAATTCTGTTTACTCCGTTTGCTGCTGTAATGTATGGCTTGCGCAAAGACTTCTTTTCCGGTTCCGGTTTCTCCGGTCAATAAAACCGGAACATCAGTCACCGATACTTTCTGAGCCAGCAGTACGGCCTCTTTCAAAAGCTTTCGATTCGCCCAAAATAGAATCAAACGAATACATCTGCCCCACCTTCTTTTTCGAGTTTTTCGAGCCGGACATTCATTTTTGCTTTCTCTACGGCACGACTAATCAGCGGGATAATCTTGTTGTTATCATCGCCTTTGGTTATATAATCGAATGCACCGTTCTTGATAGCCTGTACCCCATCAGGAATATTGCCGTGGGCAGTAAGAAGAATCACTTCGACGTTAGGAGCTAACTTTTTAATGTTCAGCACCAAGTCTACCCCATTTCCATCAGGAAGAAAGACATCGCATAGCGCCACATCAGGCGATTGTGTCTCCAACTGTTTGAGAGCAGCCTTGCAGTCGCCGGCCTGACATACTTCATAGCCCTCCAGTCCCAGCATACGCGCCAACAGGCTACGAATCTGAACTTCATCGTCAATAACAAGAATTTTACTCATAATTAACCTTTATAAAAAATAGAAGAAAGAAAACAGGGTGCGCAAATATAAGTTTTTTCCGTGAATCCATGAACATTTCTTTCATACTGTTGTTATTTCCATAGGAAACTATTTACACCAAAAACAGAATATATGAAAGTTATTATCATCGGAGGTGTTGCAGGAGGAGCTACCACTGCCGCCCGAATCAGACGAGTAGACGAAGCCGCAGAAATTATCCTTATGGAAAAAGGAAAGTATATATCTTATGCTAATTGCGGGCTGCCTTATTATATAGGAGGAGTGATTGAGGAACGAGAGAAATTATTCGTGCAGACTCCCGAAGCATTTTCCACCCGATTTCGTGTTGACGTGCGTACGGAAAATGAAGTGATCTTCATCGACCGGAAAAAGGAAAAACCGTTACTGTCCGCCGCAGCAGCGAGGACACTTATCAGAAAGTTACGACAAACTACTTATTTCCACCGGTGCCTCCCCCGTACGTCCTCCCCTGCCGGGAATCGACCTGAACGGAATCTTCACATTAAGAAATGTAGCGGACACGGATCGGATTAAAGAATATATCAATACCCATGCTCCCCGAAAGGCTGTTGTCATCGGAGCCGGATTTATCGGGCTGGAAATGGCAGAGAACCTGCACGCGCAAGGAGCAAAAAGTTTCAATTGTAGAAATGGGAAATCAGGTAATGGCCCCCATTGATTTCTCCATGGCTTCGCTTGTTCACCAACATTTAATGGAAAAAGGAGTAAATCTGTATCTGGAACAAGCCGTAGCCTCTTTCGAAAGAGAAGGGAAAGGACTGAAAAGTTATTTTCAAGAACGGACAGTCCGTTCCTGCCGATATTGTCATCCTATCTATCGGCGTGCGTCCGGAAACGAATCTGGCACGGGCTACCGAACTGACAATCGGCGAAGCCGGAGGCATCGCTGTGAATGACTATCTACAAACTTCCGATGAATCGATTTATGCGATCGGCGACGCTATCGAATTCCGCCACCCGATTACGGGCAAACCGTGGCTCAACTATCTGGCCGGACCTGCCAATCGACAGGGACGTATCGTAGCCGACAATATCCTAGGCGCCAAAATTCCTTATGAGGGTTCGATCGGTACTTCAATCGCAAAGGTATTCGATCTGACGGTCGCTTCTACCGGTTTACCCGGCAAACGGTTGCGACAGGCAGAGATCGACTATATGTCTTCTACTATTCATCCTGCTTCGCACGCCGGTTATTATCCGAATGCCATGCCGATGAGTATCAAAATCACATTCGATAAAAAAACGGGAAGGTTGTACGGAGGACAGATTGTCGGTTATGACGGAGTAGACAAGCGGATTGACGAAATAGCGCTTGTGATAAAATATAAAGGTACAATCTACGACCTGATGAAAGTGGAACAGGCGTATGCTCCTCCGTTCTCGTCTGCCAAAGATCCGGTAGCTCTTGCAGGATACGTGGCGGAGGATATTATTTCCGGAAGAACACGACCTACCTACTGGCGGGAATTGAGAGACATCGAAATGGAAAACAAATTCCTGCTGGATGTCCGCACACAGGATGAATTTTCATTGGGCACGCTGCCGGGAGCTGTGAATATTCCTTTGGACGAACTGAGGGACAGGATAGCCGAACTGCCAAAAGACAAGATGATTTATACATTCTGCGCCGTAGGATTGAGAGGGTATCTTGCTTACCGGATACTGACACAGCACGGATTTGAAAAAGTCCGTAATCTGTCGGGCGGACTAAAAACATATCGCGCTGCTACCGCTCCTATCATTATACACGAAGAAAATGATAATGAGACGGACGAGACAACAGTACGGCAAGAAGCAACGGTTCAGGCTAGCAAACCAGTTGCTCCTGTCGAAACAGCCAAGACTATCCGGGTAGACGCCTGCGGCCTACAATGTCCCGGCCCGATTTTAAAGATGAAGAAGACAATGGACATGCTCGCTTCGGGAGAACGCGTTGAAATCACTGCAACTGATCCGGGGTTCCCTCGTGACGCCGCCGCATGGTGCAATTCAACCGGTAACCAACTCGTTTCGAAAGAGTCTTCCGGAGGAAAATCTGTGATAGTTATTGAAAAGGGAGAACCAAAATCGTGCAACATTGTTACTTCTTGTGACAGCAAAGGAAAAACTTTCATCATGTTTAGTGATGATTTGGACAAAGCTTTAGCAACTTTTGTACTCGCAAATGGTGCAGCAGCTACCGGACAGAAGGTGACAATCTTCTTCACATTCTGGGGACTGAACGTTATCAAGAAGTTGCACAAGCCGAAAACCGAAAAAGATATCTTCGGAAAGATGTTCGGTATGATGCTGCCTTCCAGTTCCGGAAAGCTGAAACTCTCGAAGATGAGCATGGGCGGAATAGGGGGAAAAATGATGCGGTATATCATGAATAAGAAAGGAATAGATTCATTGGAATCCCTGCGTCAGCAAGCCTTAGAAAACGGAGTGGAATTTATTGCTTGTCAAATGTCAATGGACGTCATGGGAGTGAAACAAGAAGAACTCCTCGACGAAGTAACGGTAGGCGGCGTAGCAACGTATATGGAACGGGCGGATAACGCGAACGTGAATCTATTTATTTAAAAGATATGACTAATAAAATATATTCAAACAAAATATGAAAACAATATGTGCAATGCGCGAAGTGTTCAGAGCCATGTCGAGCTTTGAAACTGCATTTGAAAAAGTATACCGGATAACGTTGAATGAAGCGATGATATTATGCATCCTCAAAGACGCCACCGAGAGAATGACGGCAACTAACCTGTCGAAAAGTACAGATTTAAGTCCCTCACATACATCGAAAATGCTCCGGATACTGGAAGAAAAAGGATTGATTGTCAGGGAACTCGGCAACGAGGACCGCCGGCAAATGTACTTTCACCTGTCTTCAACAGGCAAACAACGGGTTAGCGAACTGGAAGTTGACAAGGTGGAAATGCCGGAACTGCTGAAACCTCTGTTTAAATAAACGGAATTTCAAGCAAGAATCTGTAAAGAATGAATGGTAAGCAAACTAGCTGTTGATGCGGCAAAGAGCTTACCTTTTTTATTGAATCCCGAAAAAGAAAGATGTTAATTTTCCGGCAAAATAATTTTTCACGCGAACCTTTTTATTTTTTTCTTGTTGTTTCTAGCAAAAGCCCCAAGGTACCAGGGCGATGATTTTATATAACCTAAACATTATAAAAGATATGAAGAAATTAATTCCTATTTTATTGGCGGTCTTTGCACTCGCTTCCTGCGAAAAAGACCCGGACATGGGTAAGCTGGATGACAACTATCTGGTATACACTAACCACGACGAGAAAGCTGACTTCAAAGTTCCTACATTCTATCTGGCAGACAAGATTCTGGTGATCTCCGATAGTAAAGAACCGGAATATCTCGAAGGAGAAGGCGCTGAACAAATTCTGGCAGCTTATACGGATAACATGATTGCCAGAGGTTATGCAGCAGCAACCAACAAAGAAAGCGCTGACTTGGGTATTCAGGTGAGCTACATCGCAAGTACTTATTATTTCACCAGTTATTCACAGCCTGAATGGTGGTGGGGTTATCCCGGTTACTGGGGGCCGAACTACTGGGGCGGAAACTGGGGTGGCGGCTGGTACTACCCGTACGCTGTGACTTACAGTTATAGTACCAACTCATTCCTGACAGAAATGGTGAACTTGAAAGCCGAACAAGGCGAAAGCAAAAAGCTGCCCATTGTATGGACTAGCTATCTGACCGGATTTGAAACTGGATCCAAAGCTATCAACCGTACTCTTGCAGTAGAAGCTGTCAACCAGTCATTCGCTCAGTCACCTTATCTTACTAACAAATAAACAACTACAACTGTTATGAAAACAAGAAAAAATATATATTTCAAGGTAGTGGCCTTGGCGGTCATTGCTATCGCCTTGGCCATGCCGGCCAAGGCACAGCTATCAGACAACGGATATGCTAATATAGACTGGCAGTTCAATGTTCCATTGAGCAACAATTTTGCAGACAAAGCAAGCGGTTGGGGTATGAACTTTGAAGGTGGTTACTTCGTGACTCCCAACTTGGGTTTGGGACTTTTCCTGAACTATCACAGCAACCACGAATATGTAGGTCGCGAAACATTCAAAATGGCCGGTGGTGATGTCACTACCGATCAGCAACATACTATATTCCAGTTGCCTTTCGGTGCTGCCGCACGCTACCAATGGAATCGTGGCGGAGCCGTTCAACCCTACGTCAGTGCTAAATTAGGCGCTGAATATGCTAAAAAGTACGCTCTAACTTCAATATGCTCGAAGCAAGAGACAATAGCTGGGGATTCTACGCTTCTCCTGAAATCGGTATCAACGTATTCCCTTGGGTATACGGACCGGGTCTTCACTTTGCTTTATATTACAGCTATGGTACCAATAAGGCTGATGTACTGCATTACAGTGTAGACGGTTTGAGCAATTTCGGCTTCCGTCTGGGTCTGTCATTCTAAGCCCGGCAACAATCAGAATTACATTAATAATAAATAAGGAGTGCCCTTCTGCTATCATAAGCGGAAGGGCACTTTATTTTATACCTGTGTTCAGTGCGGAAGGATTACTTTTTCTTCATCGCATCATAAATCGCTTCCTGTATCCGCTCGCGTATGTGCAGCCTAATTAACTTGCGATTGGTAACATCCGGATAAATCCGGTTGCTAAGAAAGACATAAACCAGTTCGTTAACCGGGTCCACCCATGCGCACGTACCTGTAAATCCGGTATGGCCATAGACTTCTGCCGGAGCATCGGGAGCGCAGTTCCCTTTCTTCGAGTCTTCCCTATCCGGTTTATCAAATCCCAGTCCCCGCCGACTTATCTTTGAGACCGAAGTAGTGAACAACTGGCAAGTCTCTTTGCTCAAATAACGCCGGCCGTCTATTTCTCCCCCGTTCAATAACATCTGATATACACGGGCTACTTCGCGGGCAGTAGAGAATAATCCGGCATTGCCAGCCAATCCGCCGAAGAAAGCGGAAGCCTCATCATGCACGAATCCTTGCAGGGTATCTTTCCGCAAGAAGCGGTCGTTATTGGAAGGAATGACTTCCGACTTTGCCAGACGACGCAAAGGCAGGTAACCTGTACGCTCCAGTCCCAACGGTTCGTAAAACTCGCTTTGCAAGTATACTTCCATTGGCATTCCCGCAAGCTGTTCAACCAGCATTCCCAACAGGATAAATCCAATATCACTATATACATAACGTTTCTGCCCCAACGGCGCTTCCACAATTTTCTCTTCTATCACCTTGCGGAACGATCGGTTCAACCACAGATTATCACAGATTTGAATGGTATAATCCCCGGTTTTCGTTGGAGATACATATTCCTCCTTAAACTTGAAATTCGGATTTGCCCACGTATTTATTCCTATATTCACCGGATGCTGTGCATCTCTACGCGCACTGAACAAACGGCCTTTATAGCTATCCTTATCAATCACTTCCTGATAGAAAGGTAGCCAAGACGGCAGACCGGACTGATGATACAGGATCTCCTGAATCGTTATGTCCTTTTTATTGGTGCGCTGCAAAAACGGCAGATAATCCGAAATCTTATCTGTCAGGTTAAAGCGCCCCTTATCATAGAGTTTCATAACAGCAAGCAAGGTAGCCGTCGTTTTCGTAAGGGAGGCCAGGTCATAGATATCCGATGATTCGACGCGGGCACTTCCTTTTCCTGTATGTGTGCCGAAAGCTTTATCGACCATTACATGACCATTTTTCATAACTACTACCTGACAACCGGGATAGGCTCCTTGCCGGATACCGTCCAAAGCAACAGAATCAATCCGCTTCAACGACACAGATGAAAGGCCGTATTCTTCAGGTACAAAATGCAAAGGAGTTTTCGGAGTGATTGTCACCCCCGCACCTGTATGGAATAATCCGCCCAAACTCGCCGACAATCTTCCATCCGCAGTGGCTTTGGCAAATAAGACGTCCGCCACCTGACGCTGAATATCCGTATTGTGGCTATGCGCTAACACTACTGCCGAAGCATGGCTCACCGCGCGCTGAATCTGTAACATCATCTTGCCGGGGGTGAAGAAAAGATAGACAACCGGAGCATCGGGAGCAAACTTCGTAAAGAATGGCTGATAAGAAGCTAGGCGTTGTTCGCTGACAGCTACTACAACTCGTTTATAAATAGCTAATGAATCATATAATCGACGGTTTTCTTCTTCTGTCTGTTTCGGACGAAGGCGGAAACGAACCAGAGATGCATAACGTGTCATTTGCTTTTGCTAATGCTTCCGTCTCACCCGGGTCGCCTACTTCGAGCAAAGCTATCTTCTGGTCTTTGTCCGTATGTAGCGGCAGTACATGATCTTTATTATTCAGAACGGTAATTGCCGCCAGGTTCAGCCGGCGCACCAAGTCGCGCGCCTGCGGGCTGTTCACCCGCTGCTCCAGGCCGGACAATTGCACGTACTTCTTTTTGCTAAGTCCCAGCGCATATTTGTAGGTCAGTACCTTGCGGCATTTACTTTCTATATCTTCCCGGCTCAGTTCGCCTTTTTCAACAGCTGCAAGCACAGCCGGCACTTCCGCCTTCAGATTACGTGGAGCCAGTACCATGTCATTACCCGCCTGCAATGCCTGCAAGCTGACATTCCCATTGCCCGATACGCCCCTCATGGCAAGCGCATCAGTAAAAATCAATCCTTTAAAAGCCAGTTCATCCGTCAATAAGTCGTATACGACATTGCGAGACAAAGAAGACGGGAGCCCGCCGATCGGCTCAATGACCGGGACTTGCAGATGTCCCACCATCATACCACCTACTCCGGCACGAATCGCTTCCTTAAAAGGATAGAGTTCGACACTGTCCAAACGTTCGCGCGTGAAGGGAAGTACGGGTAGAGCTTTATGCGAATCAACATCAGTATCTCCATGTCCGGGGAAGTGTTTGCACACAGACAATACTCCTCCTCCTTCCAGACCGGAAGCATAAGCGATTACCTTATCGGCAACTTGTATCGGATCTTCTCCGAAAGAACGGGTGTTGATTACCGGGTTCTTCGGGTTGATATTCACATCCGCCACCGGAGCAAAATTCACCTGCACACCTATCTGACGGCATTGTCGGGCTACTTCACGCCCGTATTCATAAATCAAGCGATTGTCACGAATGCATCCCAACACCATATTCCGTGGAAACACAGGTGTGCCGCGCAAACGCATCGCCAACCCCCATTCCCCGTCGAAAGTGATCATCACAGGAACTTTCGCCTGCCGTTGTGCCCGGTTGGTTAACTCAACCTGATTCTGCATCTTCCCACCGGAAAAGAGAAGCCCGCCGACTTTATAAGTATCAATAGCCTCACGCAATAACTCCAAATTTCGCTTGGTGTTTACCGGAGCAATGGTATAGATAAACAACTGGCCGACCTTTTCTTTAAAGGATAACTTATCCATCACCGAATCGACCCAATGCCGGCAATTCTTATCCTGCTGTGCTTTTTATATAAGAGCAAAGGTTCAACAGAAGCAGCATTCTGGGCCGGACTCGAAACGGATCCGGCTAAAAATAAAAAATAAAACAACTAAGATAAAGGGAAATATTCTCATTTACGTTTCAAAGTCAAGTTGAGACGACCTACCCGAACTCCACTTTTTCCTGTGTGCATAACGGGTACCTCTTTTCCATCCACATTCTGATAATTCTCCGGTCCTTTCATAAAAGTGTGCGAGTGTCCGCCCCAAATTACATCGATATTCCGTGTTTTTGCAACCAACTCCCTATCCATTTGAATGCCTAGGTGAGACAGGCATACAACGAGGTCGCATCCCTTCTCTTTCAACAAGGCAGCTACCTTGTTCGACACTTCAATAGGATCTTCATAAACAACTCCGACGCATTTATTTGCCTGAATCAAACCTTCCGGTTTCGCTCCGAGTCCAAAGACACCGATTTTCAGCCCAAACCGTTTCAGAATAACGTATGGCTTTACCAAATCTTTCAGCACCGTAGCGTCCAGATTGTAATTGGAACAAACCACCGGAAATTTAGCCATTTTGAAGAGTAAAGCCATATTGTCCAGATCAAAATCGAATTCATGATTACCGATAGTCATGGCATCATATCCCATTTCGTTCATTAACTTGACTTCCACTTCGCCACGGAACATATTATAATAAGGCGTACCTTGTGAAATATCCCCGCAGTCGAACAGCAACACATTTTTATGCTCCTTGCGGAACTGGTCGAGGAAAGTGGCACGACGGACAAAACCGCCCTCGTCATAGTTACGGTCGCCTTTTTGATTTATAGGTTCGATGCGACTATGCACATCGCTTGTCTGCAAAATTATAATTTCTTTGGTATCCTGTGCATAAGTTGAAAAGCCGAAACACACTACAAGGCATACCCATAATGATAGCTGAAATCTCTTCATATCCTATATTTTTAGATTCTCCTTTTTACTTATTTTACGGTTATACGTCCGTCCAACTTCGACGTAATGATTTTGCCTTCCGCCGTTTGCTTCCGTACATAGTCCAAAAACAATCCGCGTAAAGTAGCATCTTCCGGGCATTCCCTTTTTTGCTTGCAGGAAAGCATCCATGCGTCCGTTTCCGTCTGCCAGATAGTCGATAGTAGCCACGGTATAAAGCTGGTCATCCACTACCGGTTTTCCACCGATCGTAGCATTCAGCAATTCTCCTTTTTTATTGATTTCCAAACGGATACCGCTTACACCTTCTCCATGTAAAGAAGCAATTGCTTTAAACAGACGTTTCATGTCCGTACCTTTCATCGTCAAGACGCACAATGAATTTTCAAAAGGAAGAATTTCAAAAACAGCACCTACCGTGATGTCTCCCTTAGGCAGGATATTACGTAATCCACCCATATTGACCAGTCCCATATCCGCCGGTTTGCCCAACACTTGCGCGGCACTTCTTTTGCAGCACGCTTGCCACCAAATTAGAGAGCAAGCTTTCAGGGGTCCCCTTATCCATTTTCATTTCACTGGTACCGATGACTTCGTACATCATCGCGTCTACTTTTTATCCTTGTAGGGTTTTAATACGGTGGTCGCTTTTTTGTCAGGATTAGCATCCCAAGTAGAGTCAATCGTAATCATGTTGCCCTCCACCTTGGATATTTCATAGCGGGCGGTAGTTTCTTGTGCTGAACGACAGGAAGTAAACAGGAAGCATCCCGTCAAGCCTGCCACAGTCAGTAACTTTACATAAGTTCGTTTCATGCTCGTTGTTTTTTAGATATGCGACAAATATACAAAAAACATTTGGCTATCTGCCAAATAATTTGTTACTTTGCACCGCTTTCGCGCAATCGCTGTCAAGAGACGAGATACTTGGTATGTTGCGTTGTAACGATGAAACAATTTAATAATAACAACAATGGATTTAATTAAAATTGCAGAAGAAGCATTTGCTACCGGAAAACAGCACCCGAGCTTTCAAGGCAGGAGACACTGTAACAGTAGCATATCGTATTATTGAAGGTAACAAAGAACGTGTACAGTTGTACCGTGGTGTTGTTATCAAAATCGCTGGTCACGGAGACAAAAAGCGTTTCACTGTACGTAAAATGTCAGGAACTGTAGGCGTAGAAAGAATTTTCCCCATCGAATCACCGGCTATCGACAGCATCGAGGTGAACAAGGTAGGTAAAGTTCGTCGCGCTAAATTGTATTACCTGCGTGCTCTTACCGGTAAGAAAGCTAGAATCAAAGAAAAAAGAGTTAACAACTAAGATTAACTTTAAGATTCGAGATAAAAAAGGGAACTTCATTCAACATGAAATTCCTTTTTTATTTCTTAGCCTCACCTCTTTTTTCCTCACGGTCAAGGAATTGTTCCCCAGTGAGAAACTGTAATTTTCCCGGTATATAAAAAGAAAATCCCCGAAAACAATAGCTCTCGGGGATTTTCATTACCTTTATTATAAAATCGATATTATTCCTTGATATCTTTTAGCTCCCAAGCCAAAGCACTGGCACCCAATACAGCAGCATCAGAATCTTTCAGTTCAGAAACGAGCAATTTTGTCTTACCTTTATAAATATTCAGACTATTGTCATCGATTGCTTTCTGAATCGGTTTCATGATATAATCACCCGATTTTGCCAAACCTCCGAACAATACGATTGCTTCAGGACTGGAGAATGCAATAGCATCTGCCAAAGCTTCACCCAGAATATTTCCTGTAAACTCGAATATTTCCTGTGCCAGTTTATCTCCTTGTACGGCAGCGTCATATACATCTTTTGAAGTGATACTTTCTGCCGGAATGTTACGAAGCAAGCTGGCATCAGTACGAGCAGCTAGAAATTCACGGGCTGTACGGGCTACACCAGTAGCCGAGCAGTAAGTTTCCAAACAACCTTTACGGCCACAACCACAGATACGACCGTCACGACGGGCAATCACGTGCCCCAATTCACCGGCAAAACCGTCATGGCCATACACCATTTGACCGTTGATAACAATACCGCTACCTACACCGGTACCCAGGGTAATCATGATAAAGTCTTTCATACCACGGGCAGCACCATAAGTCATTTCACCGATAGCAGCTGCATTAGCGTCATTGGTCAAAGCCGTAGGAATACCCAATCTTTCTTCAAACATAGCAGCTAACGGAAGGATCCTCTCCAAGGCAAGTTTGGAGCGAATTCAATAGTTCCCGTATAGTAGTTACCATTCGGAGCACCCACACCGATACCTCTGATCTTATCGACACCGCCATTAGCGATAATCAACGGAAGCAGATTCTTGCAAACTTCGTCAGCATATTCTTCGGCAGTAGGATAACCGGCAGTTTTGATTGAGCTGCTGGCAATAATAGTTCCGCGTGCGTCAACAATTCCAAAGACGGTGTTCGTTCCGCCTATGTCAATACCTACTACGTAGGGCTTTTCCATGTTTGAATTCATGATACTTTTATTTAAAAGGGTTAGTTAATCATTAAGTTTACTGCACACAAATTACGTAAAGAAGATTGAGTCTACAAAATGTTTTTAGAAAAAAGTTCGGCCACCTTGCAACTTTTCGTATCTTGAAGCCGTCTAATAATAGTAGAAATTTATTAGAAAACAGGAACTAAATAAAAGAAAATTGTGATACAACTAACGGACATCAACAAGACCTACAACAACGGAGCACCCCTCCATGTACTTAAAGGCATTAATCTCACTATCGGACGAGGTGAATTTGTTTCTATCATGGGAGCATCCGGGTCCGGGAAATCAACCTTACTTAATATATTAGGAATACTTGATAACTACGATACCGGAGATTATTATCTGAACAACGTACTTATCAAAGACTTGAGCGAAACCAAAGCCGCCGAATACCGGAACCGTATGATCGGCTTTATTTTCCAGTCATTCAACTTAATTTCCTTCAAAGACGCCGTAGAAAACGTTGCACTTCCTTTATTCTATCAAGGGATCAGCCGAAAGAAACGAAATGCACTTGCACTGGAATATCTCGACCGATTGGGACTGAAAAAGACTGGGCACACCCTATGCCCAACGAAATGAGAGGCGGTCAGAAACAACGTGTAGCTATCGCCCGAGCACTCATCACCCAACCGCAAATTATCCTGGCTGACGAACCGACGGGAGCATTGGACAGCAAAACTTCAGTAGAAGTGATGCAAATCCTGAAAGACCTGCATAAAATGGGAATGACGATTGTAGTGGTCACCCATGAAAGCGGAGTGGCCAACCAGACCGATAAAATCATCCACATCAAAGACGGTATCATTGAACGAATTGAAGACAACATCGATCACGACGCTTCTCCTTTCGGCAAAAACGGTATCATGAAATAAATCAAAATATACTACTATACAAACGATATCATGATTGACATCTGGCAAGAAATTTATAGTACTATCAAACGCAATAAGCTGAGGACCTTCCTTACGGGATTTGCCGTAGCATGGGGAATATTCATGCTTATCGTCCTATTGGGTGCAGGCAACGGACTGATTCATGCATTCGAGCAATCGGCTTCGGAACGGGCGATGAACTCTATCAAGATTTTTCCGGGTTGGACAAGTAAATCCTACGATGGATTGAAAGAAGGAAGACGGGTGCAACTGGACAATAAAGACGTAGACGCTACCAACCGGTATTTCCCGGATCATGTTATCAATACCGGCGGAACGGTATGGCAAGGAGGCGTAAATCTTAGTTTCGGGCAAGAGTATGTAAGCCTGAGTCTTTCCGGTGTATATCCCAATCATACGGAAGTAGAAGTTGTAAAACTCTTCAAAGGACGTTTCATCAACGAGATTGATATCAGGGAACGACGCAAAGTGATCGTGCTCCATAAGAAGACTGCTGAAATCTTATTCGACAAGACCCATACCGATCCTATCGGACAGTTTGTCAATGCCGGCAATGTGGTTTATCAAGTGGTTGGACTTTATAACGACAAGGGAGACAGCGGAGACAGCGACGCCTACATTCCTTTCAGTACTCTGCAAACCATTTATAATAAGGGTGACAAACTGAATAACCTCATCATGACTACCAAAAAAATTTGGAAACAATAGAAGCCAATGAGAAGTTTGAAACCTACTACCGCAAAGTTTTGGGAGCCAATCATCGTTTTGACCCGACCGACCATAGTGCTATTTGGATATGGAACCGATTTACCAATTATCTACAACAACAACAGGGGTCGGCCATGCTCCGTATAGCGATTTGGGTTATCGGTATTTTTACATTACTAAGCGGAATTGTCGGAGTTTCCAATATCATGCTGATTACTGTAAAAGAACGTACCCGGGAATTTGGTATCCGCAAAGCACTCGGCGCCAAACCGCTTTCTATTCTTTGGCTGATTATCGTTGAGAGTGTCACTATTACCACAATATTCGGATATATAGGCATGGTGGCCGGTATCGGAGCAACCGAATGGATGAACAACGCTTTCGGCAATCAGACCATGGACACCGGAATGTGGACAGAAACCGTTTTTCCTGAATCCGACGGTAGATATAGGAATCGCCATTCAAGCTACACTCACATTAGTAATAGCCGGTACGTTAGCCGGATTGTTCCCTGCCCGAAAAGCAGTTAGCATCCGACCAATCGAAGCACTTAGAGCAGATTAAGACTATGAGAATAGACATGGATACCTGTGAGGAAATCCTCATTACCATTACAAGAAATAAAACGAGAAGCCTGCTGACTGCATTCGGTGTTTTCTGGGGGAATCTTTATGCTCGTAGCCCTTATCGGCGGCGGGCAAGGATTGGAAGACATGATGAAAAAAAAGAACTTTGAAGGATTTGCCACCAATTCTGGTTTCCTTGTCTCGCAAAAGAACGGCGAGGCTTCAAAGGCTTCCGCAAAGGAGATGGTGGAATCTGGAATCTACCGACATTGACCGTCTTCGCTCCCAAGTGAAAGAGGTGGAGATCATTACTCCGTCCGTAGCCCGTTGGGGTTCCAAAGCCGTATACGAAGATAAGAAATATGATTGTAGCGTGAAAGGATTGTATCCGGATTATCTCCACATTGAATCACAGGAAATGGCATACGGCAGGTTCATCAATGAGGTGGATATAAAGGAAGCACGCAAAGTATGTGTCATCGGAAAACGAATTTATGAAAGTCTTTTCAAACCGGGAGAAGACCCGTGTGGCAAATATGTAAGAGTAGATGGCATTTATTATCAAGTGATTGGCATGTCTTCTTCCGAAGGGGACATGAATATACAGGGACGGGCTTCGGAGGCCGTCACTCTTCCTTTCACTACGATGCAGCAAACATATAATCTGGGAGGACGAATTGATGTGATCTGTTTCACTGCGAAGCATGGAGTCAAAGTGTCTGAAATACAACCCAAAATGGAACAGGTCATTAAAGCCGCACATTATATCTCCCCGGATGACAAACAGGCTGTTATGTGCCTGAATGCCGAAGCAATGTTCTCGATGGTAGACAATCTGTTTACCGGTATCAACATACTGGTTTGGATGGTAGGATTGGGGACTCTGTTGGCAGGTGCCATCGGCGTATCTAATATTATGATGGTACCGTGAAAGAACGTACCACCGAAATTGGTATCCGCCGGGCAATCGGCGCACGACCGAAAGATATTCTGCAACAAATTCTATCAGAGAGTATGGTACTTACCACCATTGCAGGAATGTGTGGAATATCCTTTTGCCGTCATGGTGTTGCAACTGGTAGAGATGGGAGCAAACGCCGACGGAGGAGACGTCCGTTTTCAGGTTACCTTCGGACTGGCAATCGGCACTTGTGCTCTTCTGATCGCACTGGGAATGTTGGCAGGTCTGGCACCTGCTTACCGGGCCATGGCTATCAAACCGATTGAGGCGATTCGGGATGAATAAGGAAGTGGAACAGTTATCTGGATATGTGAGGAGTTTAGTTTCAATCATCAATCGTAAATAATAAAAAATTATAAATAAAATCATGAAAAAGTATCTGAAAATCACATTATTGGTAGTCATTGCTATCATTCTTGTCGGAACATTCGTATTCCTTTATCAGAAGTCTAAACCCAAGGTAATCACTTACGAAATAGTAAAACCGGAAGTCACTGACCTCCAAAAAGACTACAGTAGCTACCGGAAAGGTGGAACCGAGAGACGAAATTTTAATCAAACCGCAAATTTCGGGTATTATCGACGAAGTATATAAAGAAGCCGGACAAGCTGTAAGAAAAGGGGAAGTTATTGCCAAAGTAAAAGTAATCCCTGAACTCGGACAACTGAATTCTGCAGAAAGTCGTGTGCGCCTGGCAGAAATTAATGCAACACAGGCAGAAACGGATTTTGCCCGTGTAAAGAAGTTGTATGACGGTCAGTTAATTAGCCGGGAAGAATACGAGAAAAGTGAAGTGGCTTTGAAACAGGCTCGCGAAGAGAGACAGACGGCCAAAGACAATCTGGAAATCGTAAAAGAAGGAATTACCAAAAACAGTGCCTCTTTCAGTAGCACGATGATTCGCTCTACCATTGACGGGTTAATCCTGGACGTACCTGTAAAAGCTGGTAATTCGGTGATTATGAGTAACACGTTCAATGATGGAACCACGATTGCTACGGTAGCCAATATGAACGACATGATTTTCCGTGGTAATATTGATGAAACGGAAGTGGGACGTATCCACGAACAGATGCCGATCAAGCTGACAATCGGAGCTTTGCAGAATCTGACTTTCAACGCCATTCTGGAATATATCTCTCCGAAAGGGGTGGAAACCAATGGTGCCAACCAATTTGAAATCAAGGCTGCAATTACCATTCCAGATTCCGTTCAGATTCGTTCCGGATATTCGGCTAATGCGGAAATCGTGTTGCAAAGGGCAAATCAAGTATTGGCAGTCCCCGAAAGCACTATTGAGTTTAATGGTGACTCTACATTTGTGTACATCATGACAGATTCAGTGCCCGAACAAAAGTTCCAGCGTACGCAGGTGACTGCCGGTATGAGTGATGGAATCAAGATAGAAATCAAGAAAGGGGTAACCGTTCAGGACAAAATACGTGGTGCAGAGAAAAAAAGATAAATAATTGAATCCGATGAAAATAATTCGTAAAACCATATCAGCCCTTCTGCTTGCCGGAGTCGGAATCACCTCCATTCAGGCACAGAACAACTCTTCGCAAAGCATGGACGCTGCGGCAATGTATCGACTATGCCATCGAGCATAATATAGAAATCCGTCAATCGGCCAATAATGTCGAAGCAGGCAAAGTGAGTGTAAACACTAGTAAATGGACACGTCTTCCGAATTTGAGCGGTAGCGCCAGCCAAAACTGGAGTTGGGGACGTACTGCTTCTCCGATAGACAACTCGTATAGTGACATTAACAGTGCCAATACCAGTTTCAGCTTGGGAACCAATGTACCTATATTTACCGGTTTGCAATTGCCCAACCAATATTCACTTGCCAAACTGGATTTAAAAGCTGCCATAGAAGATTTGAATAAAGCCAGAGAAGATATTGCAATCAATGTCACTTCGGCTTATTTACAGGTTTTATTCAACCAAGAATTAAGTAAGGTTGCTCATAATCAGGTAAATTTAAGCAAAGACCAGCTAAAGCGTATCCAAGGACTTCACGGAGTAGGTAAAGCATCCCCTTCTGAAGTGGCCGAGGCACAAGCCCGTGTCGCACAGGATGAAATGACTGCTGTACAATCAGACAATACGTACAAAACTATCCTTACTGGATCTCACCCAACTCTTGGAATTACCCACGCCTGAAGGATTTTGTACTCGAAAGCCCTAAGGAAGAATTAGAGTTCGAATCTCTCACTCCGCCGGATGACATATATACACAGGCGCTTACTTACAAACCAAGCATTAAGGCTGCAGAATATCGTTTACAAGGTAGTCTTAATAGTATTCGTATTGCCCAAAGTGCGTTTTATCCACAACTCTCTTTCAGTGCCGGTCTGGGAAGTAATTATTATACGGTTAGCGGAAGATCAGAGAGCAGCTTCGGCAGTCAGATGAAAAACAATCTGAATAAATATATAGGATTTAATTTGAGCGTGCCAATCTTCAACCGTTTTGCCACAAGAAACCGGGTACGCACGGCTCGTTTGCAACAAATAGACTTATCTTTGAGATTGGATAACGCAAAGAAAGTTCTCTATAAAGAAATTCAGCAAGCCTGGTACAATGCTCTGGCAGCAGAGAGTAAATACAACTCCAGTGAAGTGGCAGTAAAAGCCAACGAAGAATCTTTCCGCCTGATGAGTGAGAAATTCAATAACGGCAAAGCTACCTTTGTGGAATACAATGAAGCCAAACTTAATCTGACGAAAGCTCTTTCGGATAAGTTGCAGGCAAAATATGACTACCTGTTCCGGACTAAAATTCTGGATTTCTACAAAGGACAGGTCATTGAATAAAAAAGAAATAAAAGTTGAGTTTAGTATAGTAGTTCCTTCAAACATATCCGTTGGTTCATTCGTTATTATAGAAAGAACTAACGGATATGAAGTATTTTATCGTCCTAGTGATTATAATGATTAGTAATACATTTTTAGGAGTTGCTAAACCAATGAAGAATCAAGCAGAAATCTATTTTGCGGGAGGATGTTTCTGGGGAACAGAACATTTCCTGAAACAAATTAGGGGAGTAGAAAGCACCCAGGTAGGATATGCCAACAGCAATGTTGCCAATCCGAGTTATGAACAAGTATGTTCGGGCAAAACGAATGCTGCCGAAACAGTAAAAGTCGTTTATGATCCGAAAACGGTAGATTTGAATTTACTGCTCGATCTATATTTCAAGACAATAGATCCTACCAGCCTCAACCGGCAAGGTAATGACCGGGGAACACAGTATAGAACCGGAATTTATTATGTAGATAAAGAAGATCTCCCTGTCATCAAGCAGGCAATTCAATTATTATCCGCACAATATAAAACTCCTATTGTCCTAGAAGTAAAGCCATTGACTAATTTCTATCCGGCAGAGACTTACCATCAGGACTATCTGGATAAAAAATCCGGGAGGATACTGCCATATCAATCCTGCTTTATTTGAAATGGCACGCAAAGCGAATGCGCCGAAAGCTAAAGTGTATCAAAAAGCGGATGATGCAACCCTTCGTAAGAAACTCTCGGCGGAACAATATGCAGTAACCCAGAAGAATGCCACCGAACCGGCCTTCCACAATGAATACTGGAATGAGCATCGCCCAGGCATTTATGTTGATATTACCACCGGAGAGCCTTTGTTTGTTTCTACCGACAAGTTCGATTCGGGTTGCGGGTGGCCTAGCTTTTCCCAGCCGATTCAAAAAGAACTGATTGCCGAGAAGAAAGATACAACTCACGGAATGATACGGACGGAAGTACGCAGTAAAACAGGTGATGCCCATTTGGGACATGTATTCACTGACGGTCCGAAAGAAAAAGGCGGACTGCGGTACTGCATCAACAGCGCTTCACTACGTTTCATCCCCAAAGAGAAAATGAAAGAAGAAGGTTATGGAGAATATTTGCCACTCATTAAATAAATATTTAAGAGTTACAAAAGCTAATCATAACTGTTCATCAGATAAACAGAACGGTGGACTTCCTCATAGGGCAATCCACCGTTTTTAATGCAGTTAAATTAAAAGAGAGAGAAGGAGTTTCACAACTCCAATTTATTTTTATCTGCTGGCAGTCAACAGAGTTGCTTCATTCGTTGCCGGAGTAGACACATTCATAGCCCAGCTGGAACCGGATTCTTCAATCCATTTATCATTCCATTTATAGTTCATATAAGCAACCGGCATATTAGCGTCGTTCAGTTCATAAACACTCTTTTCAACAGCCGCATCGTAAGCTCTGTGAGAATCATTCCAACGTGCGTATACCAAAGTGATTTCATTAGAAGAATAAGTATAATCAATCTTGAAGTACGGTATCCATTTTTCAATAGAAGCATCCCATTTGAAAGCTTCTTTGGACGCCATTCTCTTTTGATCGTCATAAGTAAAATCATATTTCATGTGACGATAGAGAGAGCCATCGAGTCTGTAAATCACTTTCGATACTACGAGATCATCTACTTTTTCTTCATTAGTAATGAAGTTATTGTTTTGTGCCTTCACTGTTGCATTAGAGATACCGGCAAATACCATTGCTACTAAAACCATCATTCTGAATAATACTGTAGTTTTCATAATTGTATATTTTTTATTTGTTCAACTTTCTTTTTTGTTCTTCTGTTTATTAGACGGATCAAGTGTCTCAAACGGTTGCAACATTCTGAAGTTTTTTTCATGTTTCTTCGTTGTCCGCTTGCGACTATAGATATGCAACGAGCGTGCCAAAAAGATAACTAACTAATAATCAAGGAAATCATAAAAACAGAACGGTGTACGAAAACGAACAGTTGTACGCTTAGAAGCGAACAACTAACCATTTTTTCGCATTTTCTTCTTTCTACTGATGAATATAACTCTAAAAATGGGAAAATACTCCGCTTGTTGCCCGAATTATTATCTACCTTTGCAGCGATTATCATATCAAGAAAAAGAAGATGGAAACGTCCAGCAAAAAAAGAATTATCATTCTATCGGCTACCAGTATCTTGCTTACCAGCCTTATTTGTCTCTTTGCATTCCGCAATGTCATTTTATGCCATATCGTTGACAAACGAGCTACACGTGCCGAACAAACATACGGTCTACAAATTCATTATCAGGAGTTACGAATGAAAGGCTACAATGAAGTGGCTTTACAAGGACTTTCTATTGTTCCCAACCAACGGATACCCTCCTGACATTACAATCCGTCAATGTAAAAACTAAGTTTTTGGGAATTGCTAAAAGGAGAAATCGAAGTACGGAATGTGCTTATGAATGGCCTTGCAATCAACTTCATCAAGCATGATAGCATAGCTAACTACGATTTCCTGTTCTTTAAACGGCAACAAGAAGCAGAACTCCAACCTGTCATAGAAAGTGACTATGCCAACCGTATTGACCGGATATTGAACCTCATTTACGGTTTCCTGCCTGAAAACGGGCAACTCAGGCAAATCAATATAACCGAACGTAAAGATAGTAATTTCGTTGCAGTCAACATTCCTTCTTTTATTATTGAGAACAATCATTTTCAATCAACCATTCAGATAAAAGAAGATACACTGCCTCAACAACAATGGGAAGCGACCGGCGAACTGAACAGAAGAGACTATACATTAAAAGCATCTCTCTTTGCCCCGGAAAAAAGAAAAATCTCACTACCTTATATTACCCGCCGTTTTGGAGCAGAAGTCACTTTCGACACCTTATCTTATAGCATGACTAAAGATAAGCGTGCATCCAACCAACTGCTCCTCAAAGGAAAAAAGCGAGAGTGAACGGACTGGACGTATTTCATAAAGCCCTCTCTCCTGAAATCATTCATCTCGATCGCGGACAACTCTGTTACGAGATGAACATAAACGGACACTCACTCGAGCTGGATAGCACGACCATTGTTGACTTCAACAAACTCCAGTTTCATCCTTATTTGCGAGCCGAGAAAGAGAAAGGAAACTGGCATTTCACTGCTGCGGTCAACAAATCCTGGTTTCCGGCAGATGATCTGTTCAGCTCTCTCCCCAAAGGATTATTCAGTAATCTGGAAGGCATCAAGACAAGTGGTGAGCTGGCTTATCATTTTCTGTTAGATATTGATTTTGCACAACTAGATAGTCTCAAACTGGAATCCGAACTGAAAGAGAAAGACTTCCGCATCACAAGCTATGGAGCCACTTCACTCTCCAAAATGTCCGGTGAGTTCATTTACACAGCTTATGAGAATGGAATACCGGTGCGGACTTTTCCTATTGGTCCCTCGTGCAATCACTTTACACCCTTAGACAGCATTTCCCCCATTCTAAGAATGTCCGTTATGCAAAGCGAAGACGGAGCATTCTTTTACCATCGCGGTTTCCTGCCCGACGCCCTACGGGAAGCATTGATTTACGACCTGCAAGTGAAACGCTTTGCACGTGGAGGAAGCACGATCACCATGCAACTCGTAAAGAATGTATTCCTGAACCGTAATAAGAACTTTGCACGTAAATTGGAAGAGGTATTGATTGTATGGCTAATAGAAAATGAAAGATTAACTTCTAAAGAACGCATGTACGAAGTATATCTGAACATTGTTGAATGGGGACCGCTCGTTTATGGTATTCAGGAAGCTTCTGCTTATTATTTCAATAAACGCCCTTCACAACTGAACACGGAAGAAAGTATTTTCCTGGCTTCCATTATCCCGAAGCCCAAGCATTTCCGCAGCTCTTTTGCTGAAGGCGGACAGTTAAAGGAGAATATGGAAGGCTATTATAAGTTGATAGCCAAGCGGCTTGCACAGAAAGGAGTAATAAGTGAAATCGAGGCGGATAGTATCCGCCCCCGATATCAAGTTACGGGCGACGCCCGGAATAGTCTAGCCGGTGAAAAACCGAAGTCTAGTTCTCCTACCGCTGAGGAGCAATGAGATTGATATAAATAATAAAGGAATAGGTTATCTTCTTGAACTGCTGCTGTTTCTTTCAGAGGAACGGGAAGAACTTTTGAGTGCTATTGCTTCTCGTACTTCCGGAAGAAGAGCGTCTTTCTGTTTGTCCACTAGAAACATTGCTCCCGGGTAGAGCTACCGCCGCTTCGAGTAGAGCTCGAGCTACCGCTACTCCGGTTAGAAGTGGTACTGCTGCTACGACTAGTAGTACTACCGCTACTGCGACTGGAGCTACTACGACTGGAACTACCGCGACTGGAACCGGAAGAGCTATTATTTCTCTCGGAACTGTTATTTCTATTATAGGAACCACTATCGTTTCGTTTACTTGAACTTTCTCTCGAACTGCTACTTGTTTTTCCACTTTCACGATTGGAGGAACTGGAACCAGTTGAACTTCCGCTTGTTGGTCTGCGATTAGAGCTTGAAGAACCGGAACCTGTTTCCGGACGACGACCAGAATTACGATCACTTTCTACTCTATTCGTATTCCCATTTTTATCAGGAGCAACATTGTTACCAGGTCTCCCCACTTCCGGACGGTGTAGATGGTCTGACAGAAGTCGAAGGCCGATCTCCTCCAGATTCCGGACGGGGACGTGTTGACGTACCAGGTCTTGTTGTCGTTCCGGGACGAGTAGAAGTATCAGGACGAGTAGAGGTACTTGGGCGAGACGTACCGGGACGCGTTGTCGATGAACCCGGACGGGAAGAATTACCCGGACGTGTCGGTGCATTATGCGGACGAGTGGAAGTATTCGGACGAAACCGGACAGAACCGAAGTCCGAACGACGATAAGAGTGATATACTCGCTGATCTCTCACCCGATGCGGTGCAGAATAATGGTTGAAATTAGTATATCTGCCCCGATAATAACTCACATGGTGAAAGTGTGGACGATAATGTGCTCCACAATAAGTACGGTAATGGTAAGGCACACCAAAATAAAACAAACTGCGATTCGGGTAATTAACATAAACCCTGAAACTCCATTTCCCTCCGGTTACATAGATTGGCCGATAGAAATACTCGGCACCGAGAAACCGGCGATACTGCGCATCACTCAATATCCAGCGAAGATCGTCATTACGGATATCCAACGCTTCATAATAATCATCCAATGCCCATTCGTAACCACGTGCTACGTAATCCATGATATTACGGACAGAATAAATAAAGTCGTAATTAATTTCATACGCATCATTATATTGCTGTGTACTCAAGCTCAATTCATATGCCATCTTATCGGTAAGAAAACGTGTCTCCTTACGTACCTTGCTGGTGCTCATTCCAGCCATTACGGTCATATTGGCAGTCAGACCGACAGCAAAGAGTAAAAACAGTATTCGTTTCATAATTCAATCTCCTATCATTTATTATTCTGATGATATTCCTCAATAAACTTACGCATCTCATCTTTATATGCATTAGAAAATAAAATATCGATCACCTTATTAAAATTTCTTTTTATCCCTTACATAAGGATACAGCTTCTTCATCATCTCCCACCTGGTCAGGGAGTATACGAAATCTCCTTCACTATTTTCACACATTGATTTGAAGTGACATCATACGTTCTCAACATCCGATCGACAAGCTTCTTCTGGTCTTCATTCATAACCGTTATTTTAAGCTTATTGATAAATTCATCAAACTCCGGATCAGTCATCAAACGAGCTTCTTCCACCTGTTCATGATTAGGAAAGACTTCAACGGTAGTGTTCACAGCAGGCGGTACTACAACGGAATGCATTGGTGCAGGTCTGCCATAACCTTTGAACGTATCCATACTAACCACCTCTCTATTTACAAACTGAACGATTATCGTCACAGGTTCCGAAGTAAGTACAGGCGTACCGTTATCACGATGGAATTCCCATTCTTCCATATCACCGTCAAAACGCCGGAAATCAGGTTTTCCTAAAACGGACTCTACCTGAGATTGAGTCATTCCCTGATATATACCCATCATCTGTTTGGTAGATACATAGCTGGTAAAACAGCCACTTTGACCAATATTCCCAACGCCAAACACAGCATAATATGTATCTTTTTCATAACCGTATCGTTTTTAGTTAATAGTATCAACGTTTACCGTACCCTATGATAAAATCCTTCATCTTTTCCTTGCTGGAGCTAAATGTCAGGGTATTAATCACCGTAAAGAAAGCTTCCTTATCTACAATCCGGGGATACATGATCTTCATAATCTCCATCCGGTCATCATCGAATGTATATAGTTTGGTCAGTTGGAGACATTGGGCAGATGTGAAATCAGAACCAGCCAATGCAGCATTGAGCAACTTCATACGGTCATCTTTAAAAGGCTCATTCTTCATCTCTTTATAAAACGTTTGGAAGAGCTGATCGTTCATGACCCTGTTGTAACCAAATCCCGGACGATGTCCCCCCTGTTCGGGACGGTCAGGTCTTTCCGGCCGCATGTTATCACGTCCGTCTACCCATATTTCTGTCACTCCTCTCCCATCAAAATAAACGAGATCTTTATATAATTTTTCTCCTTTCCATACTCGCTCTCCCGCACGGGTAAAGCGGGTGGCAAACACTTCAACAGTATAATGTCCGGGATTTAAATTGGCTATAAAGCAGGTAGTAGTAGGTAAACATATCTGGTTCCCTCCCAGGTAAACAAGAATCGGAGTATTCCCGCCATCGATACGGATTCCGTTAACAGACTGCGCTTGTAAGGAGAGGGCAGCGAACAGGATACAGAAACTTATTATAATCTTACGCATAACTTATCTCGTTTTTAATTATTTATATCTTTAATCTGATAGCACAAAAATAGGGTGAGGAAACTCCCCACCCCAATGATTCTCTCTATTCGTATGTAGGGAAATCCCTATTCTGTTTAGGAATCCGCCAAAGCAATGCCATCCTCATGCAAGGTAATCAGACGTTTCTTATACAAGTCGCCCACTCCTTTCTTAAAGGTTTTCTTGCTAACACCAAACGTGTCATAAATATCTTCCGCAGGGCTTTTATCATTCAAGTAAATTCGTCCTCCATGCGCTTTGATATAGTCGAGCAGCGTTTTCGAAAAATCGTCAATCTTTTTCAAAACCGGGTTTCTGAAGAATCAGGTCTACCTTACCATCTTCACGCACCTGTTTCACAAAAGCTTTCATCTCCATTCCTGTTTCCAACGGACAGAATATTTCATTTTCATACAGCAAACCGCTATACTTATTATCTATAATCGCTTTAAAGCCCAAATCCGTCTTCTGCCAGATAAGGATATTCACTTCTGCTTCCGGAGTATATTCCGGCTTTTTCTTTCGACAGATAACGTTCCACCTTTGCTGAAGCCACAATACGATAACTCTCTTCATCCAAATGCGCATGGACCACATATTTCCGCCCAACCTGCATTTTCATCTTCTGCTCACTGAACGGAACGAACAGGTCTTTCATCAATCCCCAGTTCAGGAAAGCTCCGTATTGATTCACCCAGGAGACTTCCAGACAGGCGAACTGACCTACCTGCACCAACGGAGTCAGCGTCGTAGCAATCAGTCTTTCATCCATATCCAGATAAAGAAACACGTTCAAAAAATCTCCTATCTTACAGTCTTCGGGCACATAGCGGGTAGGCAACAAAATCTCACCTTCTTTCCCCCCACCATCGAGATATACGCCGAAATCTACTTCTTTCACGACTTCAAGCTGATTGAACTTTCCTAATTCGATGCTCATATTCTTATCTATTTATTGTAATAAGACACAAAGATAATCTATTTTGAATAGATCTCTCAAACAGTCAGCCATAACTTTTCGTTATCGGGCAAAACTATTTGCAATGAACAATCTGCTTTCTAATATGTTAACTTTGTAGCGACAAAAAGAAAAAAGTAAATTATTCACCTTTTTAAACATATAAAATTATGGAATTTCTAACCAACGAGAAACTTACGATTGTAGGAGCTGCCGGAATGATCGGCTCCAATATGGCACAAACAGCCATGATGATGAGACTCACTCCGAATATTTGCCTGTATGATCCATTTGCCCCGGCTCTGGAAGGAGTAGCTGAAGAATTGTATCACTGCGGTTTTGAAGGTGTCAACCTTACATTTACTTCCGATATCAAAGAAGCGCTGACAGGAGCTTCTTACATTGTCTCTTCCGGTGGAGCTGCCCGTAAAGCAGGTATGACCCGCGAAGATTTGCTGAAGGGAAATGCAGAAATTGCCGCTCAATTCGGTAAAGATGTTCATCAATATTGCCCGAACGTAAAACATATCGTTGTGATCTTTAATCCTGCAGACATCACCGGATTGATTACTTTGTTGTATTCAGGTTTGAAACCTTCACACGTTTCTACATTGGCTGCGTTGGATAGCACCCGCCTGCAAAACGAACTGGTGAAATACTTCCATATCCCCGCTTCCGACATTCAGAATTGTCGTACGTATGGCGGTCATGGAGAACAAATGGCTGTATTTGCATCTACCACCAAAATAAAAGGAGAGCCTTTTGACCGATTTCATCGGCACTACCCGTCTTCCATTGGCAGATTGGGAAGCACTGAAAGTACGTGTCATCCAGGGTGGTAAGCATATTATCGACCTGCGCGGTCGTTCTTCTTTCCAAAGCCCGGCTTATCTTTCTATCGAAATGATTGCCGCTGCTATGGGTGGACAACCTTTCCGCTGGCCTGCCGGAACGTATGTTTCTAACAGTAAGTTCGACCATATCATGATGGCTATGGAAACTTCCATTACTAAAGATGGCGTTACTTATAAAGAGGTGGCCGGATCTCCTGCCGAACAGGAAGAACTGGAAAAGAGCTACGAGCATTTATGCAAACTTCGTGATGAAGTGATTGAAATGGGTATCATCCCAGCCATCAAAGACTGGCATGCCTTGAATCCCAATATTGACTAATCAAACAATATAAAAAGCCGAAAAAAGAGAAAATACATCTCTTTTTTTTTTATTCCAAATTTTACATATCACATATACCCCCCACTTAGTCTATAAATCTTTCAAGACTCCAATTCAAATGACTATGCAAAGTTGGGGATAATTCGTCAATTAAAAAAATAGACAAAATGGGGGAAAGTACCTAAACTGAAGTTACAGGTACTCAAAGTGCGAAATATAGTGATTATCCTATCCAAATTAGTGAATGGAATAAAACTGCGCATCGAAGTTTATAAAATATCTGTCATTTTTGAGAAGTACATTCGGAACAAACTCCTTTTAGTACATAGTTTATACTATGCAAAGTAAATCCTTTAGGCAAATCAATCACCGGGATATGTGTACCTTCCAGGCAGAATGTACGATGACATTTCTCACAATAAAAATGCGAATGTAAATCCTGTACCACACAATTGCAGGAGTTGTCGCAAACGGCATACTTCAACGAGCCGCTCCCATCGTCTATGCTATGTATGAGGTGATGAGACAAGAAGAGAGCGATGGTACGGGATATAGTCGATTTATCGACTGTATCGAGCAGTGTTTCCAAATCGAGCAATGACACCGCACGCTCTGCCTGCATCATCGCTTTTATCACCAGAAGCCTTATGGCAGTTGGCTTGATACCTCTTCTATCCAACTTATCCAAATAAATATCTTCTTCCATCTTTCTCCTATTTTATCATTTTCTGTATTCTGACAGCATTCATAATGGCAAGTAACGCAACACCCACATCTGCAAAGACAGCTTCCCAAAGAGTAGCAATTCCACCGGCTCCCAAAATCAATACAAGTAATTTCACTCCAAATGCCAGTGATACATTCTGCCAAATAATTCTTCGTGTCAGTTTTCCTACTTTGATAGCTTCGGCTACCTTCGACGGCTGGTCTGTCTGTATCACGACATCGGCTGTTTCAATAGCCGCATCACTACCCAGTCCTCCCATAGCAATGCCAACATGACTTAGAGCGAGCACCGGTGCATCGTTCATTCCATCACCGACAAATGCGATCCGGTTTGCCTCATCCTGACGCAATTCTTCCAGGTGTTTCACTTTTCCTTCCGGCAGCAAGTCGCCATAGGCTTTCGATATGCCGAGCTTCTCCGCAAAGTTAGTAACAATACTCTGTTTATCACCGGATAATATCTGTATGTTTTCAATATTTAAAGCTTTTAAGCGATCAATAGCTACCTTTGCGTCTTCTTTCAAGGCATCAGCCAACAACAGATAACCTGCATAACGGTTTCCAACAGCACAGACCACGATGGTATCCGTTATTTCCAGCAGTTCTTTTGGATAGGATATATCAAACTTAGACAGTAACCGGCAATTACCGACCAGAACCATAGCCCCGTCTATCGTTGCTTCCAAACCATAGCCGGCAAATTCTTTTGTACCGGTAACAGCTACACATTCAATGTTTTGTTCTTTCGCATAATTCACAACAGCCTTGGCAATCGGATGAGTACTATCACTTTCTACCGAAGCAACCAGTTTCACTAATTCTTCTTCCGAAACCTCGCCTGCACTTTTACAGGCCTGTACTTCAAAGGTTCCTTTTGTCAGGGTTCCAGTTTTATCGAATACCACTGTATTGATCTTAGTGATAGCATCCAGATAATTACCACCCTTGAATAAAATTCCCAACCGGGATGCCGCTCCAATACCCCCAAAGTAGCCCAACGGAATACTAACCACCAACGCACAGGGACACGAAATCACCAGAAAGACCAAAGCTCTGTATAGCCAATCATTAAATGCAAATACAAATGGAGGATTAATAAGTGAATAAACAAATGGACACAAAACAATTAACACTGCAAGCGCTATAACAATAGGTGTATAAATGCGCGCAAACTTACGAATAAACAATACTGCCGGAGCTTTGCGTTCGGCGGCATTCTGAACAAGTTCCAATATTCGGGCGAGTGCGCTCTTGTCAAAAGGTCTCGTCACTTCAAGTCGGATTACCTTGTCGGTTACAATCATTCCGGCAAGCACTTCCTCCCCTTTCCGAATATTACGAGGCACGCTTTCGCCCGTTAATGCGGCTGTATTAAAGGCGGCAACTTCATTCTGCATGATTCCATCCAATGGCACCCGTTCGCCTGCCTTTATTTCTATGATTTCACCGACTTTTATCTTTTTAGGGCTTTCAATAACAAGATTGCCTTCCCGGAGCACTAATGCTTTCTCGGGTCTTACATCCAATAAGGCTCCAATATTACGTTTGGCTTTATCTACCGCTTTATCCTGAAACAGTTCTCCTACTGTATAGAATAACATCACGGCTACTCCTTCCGGATATTCACCAATATAGAAAGCTCCCAAAGTAGCTATAATCATTAGAGTGAACTCACTGAAATAGTCTTTTTTTCCCTGATACTTTCCCAGGCTTCTTTCATCACTGGAATTCCTACCGGAAGATAGGCCACGATATACCATATCAAGGCAACAGATCCTTCACGGAAGAATGCTAAATCGAGAGCATTCATAATTATTCCACTTGTCAGAAGCAGGAGAGAGAATATCACTTTCCCATATTCATGGAATACCGAAACCTTTGCATCAACCTTTTTTTTTCTGCTGCGCATGAATGAGCGCCACAACTACAATGTCCCATAACATTCATCATTTAGTTGATGCAAAGGTAGCAAATGATTCATGCAACAAAGTTGCAAAATCGGTTTTAGAACATATATCCCAATGAGATCATCAGGTTTCTGTTCTTCATTCCGAGATCTTTTGCCACTTCAACGAGTCCAAAATCATAACTAATGGCCACCTGATATTTCTTGCTGAACTCAACGCCTGCTTTCAACCCAAGACCAAAGTCGAACCGTTTCAGACCATCATCTCCAAATATATCTTCGGAGGCTGAATTACCGTCCAAGCCCGCTATATCCGCAATATCACCATCCACCTTCGCTTTCATCTTTCCAAACAAACCAACAGCAACATAAGGTCCTACACTTCCAAATAGCGCAAAGTCATCATTGACTGCATATTTATACCCAACACGCACCGGTACTTCCCAAATAATACGGATTGAATGTCAGACTCGCCACTGATCCTCCGTCAATCTTAGCGCCTTTCAATGTCAGCAATGCAGCGAAATCCATATAGGCACCACTACCATTCGCATCCTGCGACAATCCCACTTCTGCTTTAACTCCTGCGTGAAAACCTATCCTGCTGTCAAAACCTGTAATGGTGTATTTACTAACATTCATACCTGCCATCACACCCCATTTCAGGTTGTCTTGAGCATTGATACTCACTACGCTTATCGCTACTAGAGCGAACAATAACAAGACCTTTTTCATACGAATAAATAATTTAATTATTGTTTAGAAATTATGTGAGGCAAAAATAACAATAATTCGCATAACTCCGAGAGATTTAGTAAAAATATAAAAAATAAACGATATGAATCTTATGAGATATAGTCATAGCAAGGGAACCAGACTATTTCAAACGATTTTATGGAACATAGAACAAAAACACTCTGCACAGAGAAAAAACATAGGATGAAAGACTGTATAACTTAATTAATTGTTATCTTTTGCACAATCAGTCGTAGCGCGACTGTATTGTTTGTTTTAAGAAAAAAAGCGTTTAGCTGATTTCTGTGCCAGAGAAAAGTCGAAAATTCCAAACACACAGAGAAGCAGATAGATGCTCCTTGCAATATGCGGGGAGTGTTTCCTGTTTGTGTGTTTAGGGCTTCGACTCCCTCTCTGGCGGATAGGCAAATGCTCTCCGCTTTTTTTGTGCCTATAAATTTGCAATAGATACAAACGACAAATTAGTAATAATCACAAAGGCAAGTCAATTCGGATGGAGCGGCACCCGAACGACTGCAAAGTCGAAAACGTAACATTTAGATGTTGCTACTTGCCTTTGAAAATATAAGAGATAAAGGCTAGCAATACCCTCGAGGGGAACAAATGGATTCATCCAGAAGTTCCCCTCTATTTTTGTAAAGATGTGTACTATTGGAAAGACAGATATTAGGTCTACATATAAATTTGATGATTCTTATTGTCAACCAAAGTTTTTACCCGATAGTATAATGATTATCATCGGTTTACATGCTGACAATAAGCCATGGCAATAGCCTGACAATAAAAAAATTAGAACTTTTATTGTCAGCCTGTTCTTTGATCCCTTTGGGGCAAGGTTATGGGATTCATTCCAATATGTCGATATACTCTAACTTAATTCCCAGCTTGATCCATGTTATAAACTACTGAAGACTATCATTGTCTACAGTAACAATACCATCGACATAAAAAACACATACGCTTTATAAAATGAGTATGCCCCTGTTAAATGAATGCTACATAACCGGTATCTTTCACTTACCAAGCAGGTATTGTTCCACTAAAGCACTGGTATCTTTAGTGGAACAATACTGATACCCTAGAGGAACTATACTGGCGTGTTAACGGAACTATATAGGTATATTAATGAAAAGATATCACTTTGGAAAGCTGTTATAAAAATGCGGCATTACTTCGAAACATGTTCATAAAGCTATTGTTTATCAGGTTATTAAAAGGATCATAAGAGATAAAAAATAAGGCTGACAGTAAAAGTAGATATATTTTATTATCAGCCTATTATCAGCATCTATTGTCAGGTGATATAGCATTGATATTCATATACTTAAATACTATTCTGACAGTTTGACAATAAAACAGGTACAAATCAATAGAAACGATCATAAAGTTTTTAATTGGGAAAAGCAAAGAATTTATAAAAAGAAAGAAAAAGTTTGCTGTTCCCTTCAGAATAAACATCTTTGTAACCGTGGTTACAGTAACCTCAGTTACTAATATAATTCACTGACTATGAGGTTTTATAATAGAGAGGAAGAACTGAAAAAACTGAAAGAGCTAAAATGAAAAAAGACCTTCTCCTTACAGTTTTATTCCTCTCACTAATATATTTACCCAGCGATCTAAAGCTCTTTCCATCAAATTTAACGAAGAACCGAATAACACAAAAAGCATCCTATAGCTTACAACATACATATATTCATCTAACATTCAAATATTTATATTAATAGAGTATATTCCACCCAAGACAATATATCAAAATAATCTTTCATATACAATATAAATCTGCAACGTATAAAAAAGTAATTTAATGACAGGATAAAAAAGAAAAGATTAAGTTTTATCATTTTTCACAGAACAAACATGACCGTAACAAAGAAAACATACTGCAATAAAAGCCTTTTACAATTCTTTTACTATCATAGAGTTAGGTTACGGGAAAATCTCCGGATAAACCTTGTTTCGAGAAGTTTTTTGTTACTTTTGCCGCAAACTAATATATTTCAGTGCAACGGGAATCTTATTATAATATGAAAGACATCACCTTATGGAACATCATGTTGAAAGGTGACACAAAGCCATTAGAGGTATTGTATAAGAGACATTACGAGCTTCTATTGAATTTTGGACTCAAATATGTTTCAGATGAAGAATTTGTTAAAGATTGCATTCAGGATCTTTTCGTGAAACTTTGCAGCAGCACCCGTTTGTCTCCCACCGATTATGTGCGTTCCTATCTGCTGACTTCTTTGAAAAACCTTATATTCGATAAACTTTCATCTTTAAAATCCACCGAAGATATCAATGCGCTTCCCTTCGACTTAACGATAGAAGACACCTCACTGGAAGTCTTATTTAAGGATAATGATGAGGATATACAAATGATTAAAAATCTGCAAGAGGCTTATAAACAACTGTCCGAGAATCAACGGATGGCGATTTATCTTCGTTACATTAAAGGCTTATCCTATAGAGAAGTTGCAGCTGTCCTGGAGATTAATCCTCAATCTGCCATGAATTTAGTATCCCGCACACTGACGAGCCTTCGCTCTAAAATGACCTTTGAAAGAATATCTCTTTTTCCTTCCTTTTTTTTTTCTTTCTTAAATGCTACTATTTCCTTTGTCCGGTTCACCCAATTTGCTGAAGAAATCTTTTTCTGCAAAAAAATGAAAAGAAAAGTGAGTAGACTTTTTCTTTTCTCCCGTTTTAAATATAAAAGCAAAAAATGGAAGGCAAGAAAGCAAATATACATCAGGTGATACGCAAAGTAATTCTACATGTTCGGAAACAGGAGAGAAATGTTTCAACGACCGAACTGGATGAATCATGGAGACTTATCGAAAAACAAATCCATGCAACCAAAAAGAAAAAGTTGCATCAACGATTACTTTATGCGGCAACTTATTCATCAGTTGCCGCAATCCTGCTATGTATGTTTTGGCTGGGTAAACAGTTCATCTCTTATTACCATGCAGATGACAGCGCATTAGTCGATTTCGCATTGAAAATGCAGGCAGCCCCATTACAAGAAGATATTCTATTGTTGATACCGGGAGAAAAGAATATAGAAGTGAGTGATACCGATGCAAATATCATTTATTCGCAGAATGGTTTAGTGGTGGTCAACTCTGATACAGTCAATCAGATTCAGCCACAAAGAAGAAGCCCGAAATTCAACCAGCTGATAACCCCTAAAGGGAAAAGAACTCAATTGACTTTACCAGACGGAACTCATCTATGGGTGAATTCAGGAACACGGGTGATTTATCCAACTCATTTTGAAAGAGACCAGCGTGAAATTTATGTTGAAGGAGAAGTGTTCCGCGATGTTCGCCGCAATGAAAAAGCCCCCTTCATAGTAAGAACTAAAGATTTTCAAGTACAGGTATTAGGTACTTCATTCAATATATCGGCATATTCATCGGAGAAAACGTCTTCCGTGGTGTTGGTGGAAGGAAGTGTGAATATAAAAAGCCACAATCAGCAACAGGTCAAACTCGCTCCGGGACAGCTGGTTAACATTCATAGCGACCAACTGGACACTCCTCAAAATGTAGATGTTGAGCCTTATATCTGTTGGATAAAGAATATCCTAATGTACACAGACGATTCTTTGGATAAGGTCTTTAGAAAATTAAATCTATACTATGGCAAAGAATTCGTATTGGATACGGAGGTGGAGAGAATGCAGGTTTCGGAAAGCTGGATTTAAAAGATAAACTTGAAGATGTCTTACATACTATATCTTATTCTGCACCCATAGAATATAAAGAAGTGGGTGATAAAATATATGTGAGGAAGAAATAAGTATAGATCATTTATTGTTAAACCTTTATACGTAATATTATGAGAAACAAAAAGTCCTTAAAAAGAAGGCTGAATGATAATTGCAGTATCATCCAGCCGAAAAATCAAACAACATTTAATTGTTTAATTTCTTAAAAACGTTGTAAATATATGAAAAATACCAGTAGCACATTTCTTACAAGGGTGAGAATGGCTCGCATATTATTTCTTTTTAGTGTTTGTTTTCTTTCTTTACACTCTTATGCGGCGAACATAGGAGCGTATGCTCAACAGAAAAACTTAACAATTGAAATGCGGAACAAAACAGTTAAGGAAGTACTTGATTATATAGAAAAAAAACAGTGAATTTATCTTTTTCTATTATAGCAAAGCGATTGATACGAAACGTATAGTCAGTTTGTCTGTAAAGGACCAACCGATAACCGTTATTCTCGATCAGTTATTTAAGAATACAGATGTCCGGTATGAAATTAAAGACCGGCAGATTTCTCTGAAAAGAGAAGAGTTGCCTACAGAGCAACGTCCGCAGGATTCGAAACAACAAAAGCGCAAATTGGTAGGAACCGTTACGGATGCTTCTTCCAGCGATCCTTTGGTGGGGGTCAGTATTTCTGTAAAAAACTCCCCGGGAACAGGAACAATTACAGATTTAGATGGTAAGTTTTCAATAGAGGTTTCAAATAATACAGAGTTAACATTTTCTTATATCGGATACAAACAGCAGGTATTGAGTGTAGGCGATTTGGGAGTTTTGAAAGTGAAAATGCAATCGGACAACGAGGTGCTGGATGAAGTGGTGGTGGTAGGAGCCGGCACACAGAAAAAAGTATCCGTAACCGGTGCTATTTCCACTGTAAAAAGGTGTAGAATTGCGTGCACCGAGTTCTTCACTGACCAATAATCTTACAGGAAAGCTGGCAGGTGTGGTATCGATGACAACCAGTGGAGAACCGGGTTCCGTATCCGATTTCTATATCAGGGGAATCGGAACATTCGGGGACGTGCAACACCTTTAATTCTGATGGACGATATCGAAATTTCGAGTGGCGACCTTAATAATATCCCTACCGAATCGATCGCCAGCTTTTCAATCTTGAAGGATGCATCGGCAACTGCTATTTATGGCGCTCGCGGTGCTAATGGAGTGCTGCTTATCAAAACGAAAGACGGTATGGAAAACACGCGGGCACAAATAAATATCACGTTCGAAAATTCATTTCTAAGACCGGCAAACACGCTGAAGTTCGTCGATGGCCCTACGTTTATGAATATGTACAATGAAGCCTTGGTGACTCGTACTCCAAGCGCAACACCCAAATATTCGGATGACGTCATAGAATATACAAGGAGCGGAATCAATCCGTATGTTTATCCGAACGTGGATTGGTATGACCTGCTTTTCAAAAAAATTCTACCATGAACCAACGGGCAAACATTAATGTACAGGGAGGTAGTTCGAAGGTTACCTATTACATGAGTTTGCAAGCAAATCATGATAGCGGTATGCTCAACTCCCCCAAGCGTTACTCTTTTGACACGAACATCAACAGATGGGAGTACATTTTCCAAAGTAACATATCCTATAAGATGACTCCGACAACCACTGTCGAGCTACGCATGAACGACCAGATAGGATATGCCAAAGGACCGTCTTTTTCAACTTCCGACCTGTTCTATCTTACCTACAATACCAATCCGGTGGCATTTCCGGCATCTTTTCCGGCAGAAGAAGGTGACAAGCATATACGTTTCGGAGGGGCAATGCTTAGTGGAAATTGATGTATAACAACCCTTATGCATATATGATAAATAATTTCAGAGGATCCAATCATAATACCATCAACACCTCTGTTCGTATTAATCAGAACTTTGATTTTGTGACAAAGGGACTTTCCGCCTCTATTCTGGTTAACTGGAAAAACTATTCAAACTCATCTTATACCAAATCACTTGCCCCCTATTACTATCGCGTACAGGATGGCAGTTGGAATGTCGATTCGCCCGACCTTTATGCATTGGAGCAACTGACTTCGGGATCTGAATATATATCCCAGTCGGATATAGAGCGCTACCAGGACAATACCTTTTATATGGACGGACGCATCAATTACAGCAGGCAGTTCGGCCGACATGCCGTATCGGGAATGTTGATGTATATGATGCGTGAATACAGATCCAGCGTATTACCCAACCGCAACCAAGATTATCTGCCCGTATCACCTACGATTACAACCAGAAATATCTGGCCGAAATAAATTGCGGTTATAACGGAACGGAACGTCTGGTAGAAGGAGAACGGTTCGAGTTATTTCCCGCCATATCTTTTAGGCTGGGTTATCAGTAACGAGGATTTCTGGACTCCACTGCGTTCAATTGTATCTTTCCTCAAGCTCCGGGGATCTTATGGACTGGTAGGCAGCGATGATACGGGAAAAAGTGCGGGGAGCTGCCCACTTTCTCTATATAAATGATATAAAGCTCGACGATTTGGGTTATGGAACCGGACCTGATGGAAGTGTTGTCGCCAAAGGACCCAGCGTTTCATATTATGCTGTCAGAAATGCACATTGGGAAAGAGTGAAAAAAAGTTCGATATCGGTATAGACATGAATCTATTCAACCAGCTCAATATTGTTTTCGACTATTTTCATGACAAACGAGATCGCATCCTTCTCAAACGAGGTTCTTTTCCTAGACTATTAGGATACGCTAATGCTGTGCCATGGAGTAACATTGGTAAAGTAGACAATCGAGGTATCGAGCTGGCTGTCAATTGGCGAAAGAAAATCACCAATGATTTAAATATGGACCTGCGTTTCAATTTGACATATAATAAGAATAAATACATCTACAAAGATGAACCGGATTACCCTTACGTGTGGCAGTCGGAAACTGGTAAACCCTTGAGTAACACGATAGGATACATTGCCGAAGGGTTATTCAAAGACCAGGCGGATATAGAAATGAGCCCTTCGCAGGATGAATTGGGAAGTACGGTAATGCCAGGTGATATCAAATATCGCGATGTAAACGGTGATGGCAAAATAAATTCAAAAAGATCAGGTTATGATTTCGCAATATGGCAATGTGCCGCGCATTCAGTATGGAATTGGGCTAGACATGACATATAAATCTTTCGATTTCGGAATGTTTTCAATGGTTCTGCCCAACGGACAATCATGGTATCAGGCATTATGCCATTTCGCGGTGATGCTTCAACCGGTGATCGAAACGTGATGCAGTTTATCGCCAACGACTACTGGAGCGAAGCTAATCCGAATCCGGATGCGAAATTTCCACGATTAGGTATTACTGACAGTCAAGTGGCAAACAACTCTGTCAACAGCACCTACTGGATGCACAACGGACGTTTTATCCGCTTTAAAACCCTTGAACTCGGATATAGTTTTCCGTACTGCCGTGTTTATATCAATGGGGATAATCTGGCTGTGTGGAGTCCTTTTAAAGAGTGGGATCCGGAATTGTCATGGAATGCGTATCCTCTTCAACGGACTATCAATATTGGAGTGCAGCTAAAATTCTAAGTTCTATATAACCAAAATATAAAATATGAAAACCATTAAGATCATATCACGATTCATACTAAGTGTGACTGCCGCATGTTGCATGGCTTCTTGCAACTATCTGGACGTTGTCCCGGATGAAACAGCCGACTTGCCCGACGCAATGAAAGACAGAGCTTCCACATTGGGTTTCCTTCATTCATGTTATACTTATTTCGAGTGGTTTTACACAGTTGAAAACTCATTCATCAACTCGACCGATGAATATGCCCGCCCCTTACTATGGGCTGACGACGGACAGAAAGCGGCATGGAACCAGCTTTCTCCTTCCAGTCAAACCGCCCCGTGGAATAGTTGTTACGATGGAATAGGACGATGCCATCTATTCATGGATCAGCTTGACAAGAGCAATCCGACGGGAGTAACCGAGAGCGATAAAAAGACGCTGGAAAGCCGAAGCTTTGTTCTGTCGGGCACTCTATCATTTTATGTTACTAGAGTCATACGGACCTATACCATTAGTGACTGAACATTACAATCAAAACCTTGACAAAAAGGATTTTCCGGGCAGATCGCATTTCGATGTATGTGTAGACTCCATAGCTGAATGGTTTGACCGGGCTGCCTTCGAATTGCCGCCAACAGTACAGAACAGCGAACTGGGACGTGCTACTTCAACAGCTTGCAAAGCCTTAAAAGCGCGATTGTTGGTTTATGCCGCCTCCCCCCTGTGGAATGGCTCATTCCCTTATTCAAACTGGAAGAACACTAACTTTGAAACTCCGGGATATGGAAAGGAGTTAGTCAGCAGAACATACGATGAAAACCAAATGGGAACGCGCCCTGACAGCTTGCAACGAGGCTCTTGATTGGGCACTGACTCAAGGTAACCGCAAACTGTTCGACCTTGCCACTTCCACCAGTATCAGAATAAACCAAGGAGTTCCATTGCCTAATATAGAGGGGGTTGATGACCAGTTTAAAGAGTCGGTAATGCTCATGCGTTACCTCAATACGACACGTGAGACTGATGGCAATAAAGAAGTAATCTTTGCCATCGGAAGCGGTGACAACTATGGCATCTATTCACAAAATACCTCATGGCGTCACCACTTACAACGGCTCTCCTGTAGGAGGATGGGGAGGTATTGCTGTTTTCTTGAACTCTGTTGAAAGATTTTATACAAAGAATGGAAAAATTGCCCCAATACGATCATACTTTTCCCGATAAATCGGACTGGTTTGAATCGGCAGGTCTGTCTAATCCGGATATCATAAAACTGAATGTCAATCGTGAACCGCGTTTCTATGCATGGGTTTGTTACGATGGAGGTGAATATAGTTCGTTCATAGCCGATGGCTCACCACTGATACTTGAAGCGCGTAACTCGCAAAAACATGGGTACAACCCTGACAGATATAATAGAGATAATAATGCAACCGGATATTTCTCCAAAAAAGAGAATACAACCAAACTTCCAATGGCGCTCTCAAGATAATGGCAATAATTATGCTCATACTCCACTGGCAGTCATACGTTTGGCGGAATTATACCTCAATCTGGCGGAATGTCATGCTGCATTGAACAGCAAACAAGATGTCTTGGACAACCTGAACATTGTTCGTAATCGTGCAGGTATTCCCGATTTAGAATTATCTGACATAAACTCTGATATGAGTTTAATGGATTGGGTGCGCAGTGAACGTTATGCTGAATTATGGTTTGAAGGACACCGCTATTTTGATGCCCGGCGTTGGACAATTGCTCCGGAGGTATTCAAAGCCGGTGTCCGTGAAGGTCTTAATGCCATCGCAAAAAAAGATCCATCGTTCCGTGAGTTTAACCAAAGAGTAAAGGTGGACCAACCTTTTATGTGGAACAACAAAATGTATCTTCTTCCGATCAATGACTCGGAGATATACAGCAATCCCCCAACTAGTACAATCGCCCGAATATTAATTTAGAATTACCAGAATTATGAAAACGATATTATTGAAATTAATTTTAATACTTGGTGTATGTCAGATTGTATATTCATGTAGCAACGAATATTCGAATGATAAGTTATTCCCTGAAGAATATCACAAAATATTGTATTTCAAGAACGAGGGCAAGCATATATTTAGTTGGCAGGCTTCTGAAAATACGGTCGAAGAGCCTCTTCTGGTTATTAAGGCAGGAAGTGACCCGTCTTTGACTGCAACGGTTAACGTGCGTGCATTGACACAACAGGAAATCGATGAAAATTATAGCCAGCCCGAAAATCAAAGTTACAAGACAATAACGCCTGATGCATATTCATTTAAAGACGGAGTTCACGAACTAACGTTTGCAACTAACGAGACGTCGAAATATCTTTATCTGAATTTTGATGTAGCTAAAATATATCAGTTAATCAAATCGGCACCTGGATCTAAACTTGTTTTGGCACTCCAGTTGGAAAGTACAGAAAGGGTATTGTGAATGTTGAAATGAACCGGGTCTTATATGTTTTTGATATAAACGGGCAGCAAGTGGAATGGGGAAAAAAAGGATATACAGATTGAAAGTGCGACATATAGTTCAATGAGTGTAAAACTCAAAGCCGAAATTGCAGATAATATATCCAATTTCTCTTGCGGACTCGATTTCTCACAAAACGCGCAACTGGTGTCTGCATATAATGATTTTCATTCAACCAATTATGAAGCGCTTCCCGCAGGAGCCTACCATGTGAATGATTTTTCTTTTTTGCAAATGGCAATGATGATGCTACAACGACATTGACAGTAGCAAGTTCAACATTGCAAAAAGATAAGCACTATCTTCTTCCGTTGAAGTTTGCAGCCCCCTCGTCCCCACAAATAGAGGTATCGGACGAGATTTATTACCTGACTGTTGTGGTACCTGCTGATCCACAAGTCATTCCCGACAACAGAGAATGGAAAATATTGCTATGCAACAGCGACCAGAAGATGGAGAATCCCTCATCAACGGATGGGGATAATATCGGAGCCGGAGCCATCATAGATGGAATTTTCGACAATCACTGGCATTCGAGTTATTGGGGAAAAGATGTCAATGGATTCAATAATAAAGATGACTACCACTATGGCTTCACAGATTATCATTGTTTTGATGGAATGAGAACACCTATCACAATTGTCATAGATATGAAGAATTCAATAGAAGTAAGCGATATCGGACTGACTCAACGAAGAGATAACGCGAACATTAAGAAGATAGATTTCTATGTTTCGGACGATCCTCTATTTTTATTCAAAACGATTGCCGATGGAGGAACATCTGCTGATTACTCGGCTGTGGCACTAAATAACTGGACGCTTCTCTTTTTAAAAAAGAGAACGCTCCACGACAGAATGAAAAACCATCTGGTTCGGTGACAGTGAGACGATAACGCCACAAAAGGGACGATTCCTGAAAATTGTAATTTCCAGTGCATACAACGATCCCTATGGGCTCAATGGTGTGGATTACATCGTTGTCGGTATGGCCGAATTGCAAGTAAAACAACTTTCTACAATGATTGGAAAAATAATTCAATAAGATGAAACACAGATTTAATTTTTTAACACTTTTGCTGGTATTGTTTACAATACCAGCAGGTATCTTTTGCCAGAGAAAGCAAATTCACAAAGCGAGGCAGCGGACCATTGTTTTGGAATATGTACCAATACAATTTCCGGTATGGAACATCAATGCCTGAAGATGTTTGGAAAAAGAATATCGACTGGCTTGCCGAGGAGTTTTTACCTTATGGATATGATATGGCAGCTACTGACGGTTGGTTATTTAACCTCAATTCTATAGATCAATATGGTTATCTGACCAAATATGACAGTTCGTGGACATACGGACTGAAGTATTGGGGCGATTATCTCAAAAGTAAAGGCATGAGATTCGGATTCTATTTCAACCCATTATGGGTACCTAAAGCTGCCTATGTGCAGAATAATAATATCAAAGGAACTTCCATTCCGATAACTGACGTGGTAGGCACTACAAAGTTTGAAGATCACCTGTACTGGATAGATACTGACAAACCAGGAGCGGAACAGTGGGTGAAAGGCTGTATCAGAACAATGATAGATCAGGGAATAGAGTTGCTGAAGATAGACTTTCTTGGTTACTATGAACGGGATTACGGAACCAATAGATACATCAAGGCATTGAAATGGATGGCTGAAGAAGCCGGAGATGAAATGTTGCTTAGTTACTCTGTTCCTAATTGTCGCAACGATGCCCGCAACGAGATTATTTATGCGGATATGATTCGCATAAGTACTGACTGTGACGGTGGCGGATGGTGGTTTATCAGCGACAAAGAGCGCGGACAGGTTAACGAAAGCGGACAAGGTGATAAATACCGAAGTGCTTTTGATGGATTAATCGGATGGGCTGATATTATCGGGGTGAAAGGACAAACTATAATGGATCCCGATTTTGTTCAACTCAACACATTGGCAAGCGATGCCGAAAGAGAGTTTCATATCTCAATGTTGCTGGTTAGCGGTTCTCCAATTGGTATCACCGATCAATATAATACGATTGGTGATTGCGCCAAATTCTACAAAAACACAGAGATGCTGGAATTGAATAAACTCGGTTTTGTAGGTAAGCCACTTAGTACCAGTATATGGGATAAACAAAACAGTTCGAGATGGATAGGACAACTTCCTGATGGAGATTGGATTGTCGGGCTGTTCAATAGAGAATCGACAGTGCTTGAATATGGTATTGATTTTTGGAAAAGGAACTGGGAATTAAAGGTGGAAAGGTGAAGAATGTACGTGATTTGTGGCTGCATCAGGATTTAGGCGCAATGTCGGGCCGATACTCGGTGCGACTTGAACCACATTCATGTAAGGTTTTACGTATCAAACCCAATTCAAAAGAGATACAAAGCGGCTGTTGCCTCACTCAGAAATGGTGCAGTTATAAATAGATAATGATTATGAAAGGATACCCTCAATATTTATGGTTTGTAGTTCTCGCCCTATTACTGGTTTGCACAGGTTGTAGCAATGAGGGTGAGACAGAAGACGATAACAACCAGCATGTTAAAGTCGAAGGCTTTTATGTCAAAGGGCTTGAAAACGTAAATGCATGTGTTGAGTTTGATGTAGAGGTTGATGCCGCCGGTACATATACATTGCATGTCATGGGCTACAACTATTCCAAAGGGACAGCTACGTGTAGCTTATATGTCAACGGTCAAAAACAATCGCAACTTGGATTTCAGGAACAATCCAACTGGAGCGAAAAAGTAGTTCAGGTATCGTTGGCAGCCGGCATAAATCAAATAGCCTTTCAACCGGGACGCTGGTGATAACGGACAGTTTTATCTCGATTACATAGAAATAGACTAATAGTATGTTTACCAGAAAGATGAAAATCGTTTTATTGCTTTTTGTATTGTTCTGCCTTGCAGATAATGCTAATGCTACACCTCGCTGGCGTATCCTGGATAGTGGAGCGATAGAATGGCAAATAGACGGTCGGCTCCCCCATTATGACCATATTGAAATGAGCGGTTTAAAGGTTTCAGCGGTATTACGTTATGGCGTAAACGGCGATGGGCAATTTGTGATGGAACGTTCAATGATATGGCCTATGTTGCGGACGATACCCAACAATACACATGCAAGCCTGATGCAACGATTTGCAATTGATTACGCTTCTTTGTTGTTAGTTAATGGTATGGCTCTCAACAATGAAAAAGTGAAATCGATATGTATCGACGGACGACTCACGGTAGTAAGCCTTTTTGCTATTGGATACCAGAATACAGGTACGGCACGCAATAGAGAGCCACCAGTACCTGTAGTCGAACTTACGAGATCATTCTTTCCTTCAACAGACAAACCGATGCTTTGTGAACGTTATACGGTCAAGAATATCTCATCAAAACCTATTTCTGTTATTGTACCTTTTCAAAAAGCCGTTTACAAAACCGATCCTGTAAAAGGAGTGGATGGATTATACACTATAGTTACCTCTATACAAAATAAGGAAGACTGTTTATACACTATTGCTCCTAAAGAATCATTGACTTTCGACGCTTCTGTTCAGGCTTATAAAAAAGGAGAGAAAGAATTGATAGTCGATATAGCAGACGAGGAACATAAACGAATGGCCTTTGTCGACAAGATATGGAACAATCTTAGCTTTGTCTCCCCTGATCCGGTAGTAAATACAGCATTTGCTTTTGCTAAAGTAAGAGCAGCAGAGAGTATCTTTGCTACCGGAGGAGGATTCATGCACAGTCCTGGAGGAGAATCATATTATGCAGCTGTTTGGGCGAATGACCAAGCGGAGTATGCCAATCCTTTCTTTCCCTTTTTGGGTTATGATATCGGAAACGCGTCCGCATTAAACTCATTCAGGCTTTTTGCCCGCTTCATGAATTCTGATTACAAACCCATACCCAGCTCTATCATTGCCGAGGGGAAGGATACCTGGAACGGGGCTGGCGATCGTGGCGATGCAGCGATGATAGCTTATGGGGCCGCCCGTTATGCACTAGCCAAAGCAGATAAAAAGGAAGCACAAGAGTTATGGCCCTTGATTGAGTGGTGTCTGGAATACTGCAAAAGAAAAAATAAATGCTTCCGGAATTGTGACTTCAGATGCTGATGAGCTTGAAGGACGCTTTCCAGCAGGTAACGCAAACCTTTGTACATCAAGTTTGTATTATGACGCTCTGGTATCGGCAAGCTATCTTGCCAAAGAACTTGGCAAGCAGTCTTCTGTTTCAAAAGAATATGCCCGGCAGGCGAAAGTATTAAAAAATAATATAAACAATTATTTTGGTAAGCCGTATAGAAGGGTTCGACAGTTACCGCTATTATGAAGGCAATGATATTTTTACGTTCATGGATAGCTATCCCTCTGACAGTCGGGATCTTTTGAAAAGAAGACAGGAACCGTCGAAGCATTATTCTCTCCCCGTTTGTGGAGCAAAGACGGCTTATTGACACAAGCCGGAACAGATACTTTCTGGGACAGATCTACTCTTTACGCTCTACGAGGGAGTGTATAGCGCAGGAGCAAGGGAGAGGGCAATGGAACACATGGCATATTACTCACAGCAACGCCTGCTTGGGGAACATGTTCCATATCCTATCGAGGCCTGGCCCGAAGGAAACCAACGGCATTTGTCAGCCGAAAGTGCTTTGTATTGCCGTATAGTAACCGAAGGTATTTTTGGTATTCGTCCGACAGGATTTAATTCATTCTCACTCTGTCCACAACTACCTGATAAATGGAATTCGATGAGATTGAATAATGTTTCGGCATTTGCATTTTCGCCGTTTGATATAATCGTTGAACGACAAGGAAATAAAATAAAGACCTATGTGCTACGTAATGGAAAGCCCGTGAAAACATATCACACAGAGAATGGGAAAGATATAAATATTACCTTCTAAAATGGCTTTTTATTTAGATATGGACTATGCGGATTCCTACTCCTGATTTTAACTAAATCCGTATTCATCCGTGTAATCCATATCTAATCAATATCATTGTTGGTTTTCTTCTCGGTCTATCCGAATAAACTTCAGAAGTCGTTCTACCGCTTCTTCTTCAGGAATATTTTTCTCCACACACACCTTGCCTTTATAGAGACTGATTTTACCCCTTCCGGCACCTACATAACCGTAATCAGCATCCGCCATCTCACCGGGACCATTCACGATACAGCCCATAATGCCGATCTTCAAGCCTTTCAAATGTGAAGTGGCTGCCTTGATACGGGCGATTGTTTTCTCCAAGTCGTAAAGCGTACGGCCGCAACCGGGACAAGATATATATTATTCTGTTTTGGAGGTACGGGTACGTCCGGCCTGCAAGATTCCGAAAGCAGTAGCATCAACGACGGCATGGCTCAAGTTACCCTGATTGAACAGGAAGATGCCATCACAAAGACCGTCAAAAATCAAGGCTCCCATATCGACTGCGGACTTTATCTGCAAATTCTCCGCATCATCTTCCGCATAATGCTGGAAGAAGACAACCGGATTCTGCAAACCTTCCGTCATTAGTTGATGTACCAGTGCACGGTGCTCACCCAAACGGTTCGGATGGTTGCTTTGAGAGATGATTACCACTTCCGGGTGGTGCTTCAGACAGGCTATCACTTCGTCCGTTTGTGCCATGTAGGGCATAAACAGGAATTTAACCTCTGCATTGCATTCTCCCATTAACGGCAGCTGTGCATGATTGAATGCAGGCCATGTACCGGCTTCTCCCTGCCATACATCCGCATCAAGGATATACTCCACACCTGCTTCCCGTTGCTCGGGCAATGTTCTTCCGGCATAAATATAGTCCGGAGTGAATTGCGGATTTACTTCCGTCTTCCCATCCATACGGTCGGCAATAACCACAGGTACATGTTCACCTCCGATATTACGGACGGCTTTTGTCTTGCGACGTTCGGGAGACAGATAATTGAATTCCGGTGCCTCCAATCCCGGGATATAAGGATGATCCTGCCTCAACAGAACATAATCCACCAGTTTACGGGCTACCGGGATTTCAGCTTCAGGAGCTTCGCTCAAAGATACGCGATGGTATCTCCCAACCCGTCGCTCAACAATGCGCCGATGCCGAGAGCAGACTTGATACGTCCGTCCTCTCCGTCTCCGGCTTCTGTCACTCCGAGGTGTAGCGGGAAAGTCATCCCCTCTTTCTCCATGACGTCCACCAACAAACGAACGGTCTTCACCATTACCACGGTATTGGAGGCTTTGATGGAAATCACCACATCTGTGAAGTTTTCCGCTACACAGATACGAAGGAATTCCATACAGGATTCCACCATTCCTTCGGGAGTATCACCATAGCGTGACATGATGCGGTCTGATAGAGAGCCGTGATTGACTCCGATACGGATAGCCGTATGATTCTCTTTGCAGATATTCAGAAACGGAACAAAACGATCATGAATTTTCTGTATTTCCTGCGCATACTCTTCATCGGTATATTCCAGTTTTTTAAAAGTACGCGCCGCATCTACATAATTGCCCGGATTGATCCGCACCTTTTCTCTGCGTATTGAGCTGCGACATCGGCAACCTTCGGATTAAAATGTACATCGGCCACCAACGGAACCATATATCCCTGGCTACGCAGTCCGATATTAATGTTCATCAGATTCTCCGCTTCTTTAATGCCCTGCGTAGTCAGACGGACATATTCTCCACCTGCATCAACGATGCGTTTGGCCTGCTCCACACAAGCCTCCGTATCCTGTGTAGACGTATTTGTCATCGACTGGACACGAATGGAATTGGGGCCGCCCAACGGCACAGCCCCAATATTTACTTCTGATGTTTCTCTTCGAGAGTAATTGAATAAATCCATTAGTTCGTTTTATATTCAAACTTAACTTCTTTCAGCTCTTCGTTTGCTTTTACGATTTTCTTTTTCAGACCTTCCTTGTAAGCAGCAAAAGCCTCTGCCAATTTCTCATCACTCAATGCCAGCATCTGAATAGCAAGGATAGCTGCATTCATCGCTCCATTGATGGCAACCGTAGCTACCGGGATTCCGGGAGGCATCTGGATAATAGAGTAAAGAGCGTCTACACCATCGAGCACGGAACCTTTTACGGGTACTCCGATCACCGGCAGTGTAGTGTTGGCTGCAATTACACCGGGAAGGGCGGCAGCCATTCCGGCAGCAGCGATAATAACTTTAATGCCACGGTTGCGGGCATTCTTCGCAAACTCTTCCACAGCTTCGGGCGTGCGGTGAGCAGAAAGCGCGTTCATTTCGAACGGTACATGCATATCATTCAGCAATTGCGCAGCCTTCTCCATAACAGGAAGGTCGGACGTGCTGCCCATGATAATACTTACAATTGGAGTCATAGGATAAAAATTAAAAGCCTCTTCACAGCCCTTTCACGAAGAGAGGGGGTTCAGCTACATTCAACTTATATTAGTTATATTTCTGTTTGCACTATCCGTTTACCACGGCTTTTTATACGCTTCGGCATCCAGCAGGTCTTCCACAGCTTTTTATATCCGCCGGCTTCACTTTAATCAACCAACCTTCGCCATACGGATCTTTATTAACCAGTTCCGGGTTTTCTTCCAATGCTTCATTTTGTTCGAGCACCTCACCTGCTACAGGCAGGAAAAGATCGGAAATAGTTTTCACTACTTCAATGGTTCCGAAAGTTTCACCGGCTTCCAACGTTTCACCAACAGTCGGTATATCTACGAACACGATATCGCCCAATTGTTCCTGTGCATAATCGGTGATACCAACGTATGCAATGTCTCCGTCAACGCGAATCCATTCGTGTTCATTCGTGTACTTCAAATTCTGTGGAAAGTTCATAATGATTAGTTTTTAGGATTTATACTGTTTTAAAATAAAAATACTCGAAATAAGATGTTACTCACCGGATGAAGTACCAAAAGGGCACATATCAGACCGACAGCAAAACCGGAAAGCACCTCACCCAGTGTGTGATGTCCCAGAACAATGCGTGCAGAACCCAATATACCGGCAATCAAAATAAACAGGCATAGCCATCCGACCGGATTGTAACCGAACAAGGCACTGAAAGAAATCAAGCCTCCGATCACCCCGCCCATTCCTGCCATGTGTTCGCTCAACTTCCATTTCAGGTTTACTGCAATGCAAATGATAGACACTACCAGGGAAGCAAGAATGATACCAGTCATATACCACGGGATATTCAGCCTACGCATCATCAGCAGGCAGAACACATACGAGATAATGGTCAGTAGAATAGGTACATAACGCTTCTTACGTTCACTCAACTCCTGACGGGCAAACCCATTGATTTTACGAAACAAGAAAATTGTAATAGTAGGTGTCAGTATGGTGAAGCAGTAAACGATTCCCAACACTATCAACTTATATTGTATCGGCATGATACGAAGATAAGAAAACAGGAATAACACCAGAAACGATAAAAACGGAATAGAAAATGGAGTAAAGACCATCGAAGTGACTCTCGCCACCTGCAACATCGTCTTATCCGCTATGATATGTTCTCTCTCTCTGTCCACTCTTCTTTGATTACTAGTTACTAATTATAAATTACAATTCTCATTCTTCATTGTCAATTATCCATTATTTCCGCAGTCTCGCCACGGGAATATTCAGTTGTTGACGGTATTTGGCTACTGTCCTGCGGGCAATGGGATAACCTTTCTCCTTTAATATATCCGCCAATTCATCATCGGTCAGGGGTTTCTTCTTGTCCTCGCCTTCAATACACTCTTTCAGGATCTTACGAATCTCACGGACAGACATCTCTTCGCCATCTTCTGTGGTATATCCGTCACTGAAAAAGTATTTGAGCGGATAGATACCGTAATTCGTCTGTACATATTTACTGTTACTCACACGGGAGATTGTCGAAATATCCAATCCCGTACGTTCCGCCACGTCTTTCAGAATCATCGGTTTCAATAGCGATTCATCTCCTTCCAAGAAGAAAGGACGTTGCAGGTCGATAATAGCCTGCATGGTAGCCATCAAGGTATTCTGACGCTGACGGACAGCATCGATAAATCCTTGTGCCGCATCCATTTTCTGTTTCAGAAACATCATCGCTTCTTTAGATTCCTTAGACTGGTTAGCCCTGTTTTTTGTATGCTCCTCCACCATTTCCGTGAAGTCACGACTCATACGGAGTTCGGGAACATTGCGGTTATTGAGGCTTACATTGATGGTTCCGTCATCATACGTTTCCACCATAAAGTCGGGAACTATTTGTTGGAGATTTCTGCCAATTGCTTCTCCTAAAGAAGCACCCGGACGTGGATTCAGTTTGGTTATTTCAGTAATGGTTTCCTGGAAAGTCTCTTCATCAATATCCAGTTTCTTTATAATCTTCTCCCAATGTTTACGGGTGAATTCTTCGTAACATTCTCTGATAATCCTTTCTTCCAGATTCAAGATAGGACTGGGAGTTTTCTCTTCTTCTTTTTTCCGGCGAATCTGTATCAACAGACATTCCTGAAGACTACGCGCACCGATACCTGCCGGATCGAAGTCCTGTAAGATGTTCAATGCTTCTTCCAGTTCTTCTTCGGTCGATTCGATACCGGCATAAATCGCCAGTTCGTCGCAGATACTTTCCAAAGATTTGCGAAGCAATCCGTCATCGTCCAATGAACCGATCAGATACTCCACCAGGTCACACTGATGCTCAGTCAGGTTGCGTTCACGCAACTGTTCTTTCAGGATTTCATAAAAAGAGGTGGAGTCGGAAAATGGAATATCCTCCGCTTGTTCATCTTTCGAACGGTTGTTCTCTTGCAATTTATAATCGGGAATATCGTCTTCTGTCAGATAGTCACTCAAAGAATCATAGTCATTGGCATCGCTATCCATGCCATCCTCTGCATTCTCGGTATCGGAATATTCATTATCCGTAGCATTCTCTTCTTTACCTTCTTCAAGTGCCGGATTTTCAAGCAGTTCAGCATGGATACGGTCTTCCAACTCTACTGCGGGAAGCTCCAACAGTTTCACGACCAGAATCTGCTGGGGCGAGAGCGTTTGTACCTGCTGTTGCGCCTGAGATTGTATTTGACGGGAACCTTGTGCCATATTCGTTTTTGCTTTCTACTGTTTCTCGCTACAAAAAGTAACTTTTTAACGAGAGATTACACAGATTAGGGAGATAATTTTAATCCTATAACACAAAATTCGTTATCTTTGTTGCACGAACTTAAAAATTAGGACAATATGTTTGCCAAAGAAACGTATATGCAGCGAAGAGCCCTGCTAAAAAAAGATTGAACTTAGGCTCCGGAGTGTTGTTATTTCTCGGAAATGACGAGTGCGGACTGAATTACGAAGATAACACGTTCCGTTATCGTCAGGACTCCACCTTTCTTTATTATTTCGGTCTTTCGTGTGCCGGCCTATCGGCTATCATTGATATTGACGAAGATAAAGAAATTATTTTCGGTGACGAATTGTCTATCGATGCCATCGTGTGGATGGGATCACAGCCGACGTTGCACGAAAAATGCGAACGTGTAGGCGTAAAAAATCTGATGCCGTCTGCTGACATTGTAAGCTACCTCCATCAGTGTGTACAGAAAGGGAAAGCAATTCATTATCTGCCTCCTTACCGCCCTGAACATAAACTGAAACTGATGGACTGGCTGGGTATTCCTCCCGCACATCAGGAAGGTTCTGTTCCATTCATCCGTGCCGTGATCGCTCAACGCAACTATAAATCTGCATAAGAAATCGTAGAAATAGAGAAAAGGCTTTGCGATGTAACTGCCGATATGCACATTACAGCTATGAAAGTACTTCGTCCGGGTATGTACGAATACGAAGTCGTAGCAGAAATGAACCGGGTGGCCGAATCCAATAATTGCGAGCTTTCTTTTGCAACGATTGCCACCGTCAACGGACAGACTTTACACAACCACTATCATGGCAATAAGGTGAAGCCGGGAGATTTATTCCTGATTGATGCAGGCGCAGAAGTAGAATCAGGTTATGCAGGCGATATGTCGTCTACTATTCCTGCCGATAAGAAGTTTACAGCCCGCCAGCGCGAAGTATACGAGATTCAGAATGCAATGCATCTGGAATCTGTAAAAGCCCTCCGTCCGGGTATTCCTTATATGGACGTATACGAACTGTCGGCCCGTGTCATGGTAGACGGCATGAAGGCACTCGGATTGATGAAAGGAAATGCGGAAGATGCGGTCCGCGAAGGTGCTCATGCATTATTTTATCCTCACGGATTAGGTCACATGATGGGATTGGATGTACACGACATGGAAAATCTGGGAGAGATATGGGTAGGATATAACGGTCAACCGAAGAGCACACAGTTCGGTCGCAAATCGCAACGTCTCGCCATTCCGTTGGAACCGGGATTTGTACACACGGTAGAACCGGGTATTTATTTTATCCCGGAACTGATTGACATGTGGAAAGGAAAAGAAATTTACCGATTTCATCAATTATGATGTAGTGGAAACTTATAAGGACTTCGGTGGTATCCGCAATGAGGAAGATTATCTGATTACAGAAACCGGCGCCCGCCGATTAGGTAAAAAGATTCCTTTGACACCGGAAGAGGTGGAAGCGTTAAGATAAAAAGCCTCATCAAAATAAAAGAAGAACCTTTCTTCTATTCAAAATCAATAGCGGAAGTTTTTCATCCGGGTGAAAAACTTCCGCTATTTTTGTCAAAGTACCAAATAGTCCATCTAAAATCACATTTTTTCTACCCTTCTTTTCCCGAATCTTGCGTAATATTGCAACAGAATTAAAATAATTCACTTTTTAATGATATAAAACCAATGAATAACACCATGAAGAGACTACTTTTATCTGTATGGCTATTGTCACTTTCCTTACTGTCCGCCGTAGCTGAAAACTATCCTTATAAAAGCGATGTGCTTTGGGTCACCGTACCCAATCATGCCGACTGGCTTTATAAAACCGGAGAAAAAGTAACTGTAGAAGTACAATTCTATAAATACGGCATCCCCAGGGATAATGTAACCGTCACTTATGAAATTGGCGGTGATATGATGCCTGTTGCCGATACAAAAAGGAAGTATAACTTTAAAGAATGGCAGGGGGGTGATTCCTGTGGGCACAATGAAAGAGCCGGGATTCCGCGACTGCCGCCTGAAAGCAACCGTAGATGGAAAGACCTATTCACATCATATCAAAGTAGGATTTTCACCGGAGAAACTTCGCCCATATACAACCATGCCTTCCGATTTCAAGGAATTTTGGGAAAAGGCTAAAGCGGAACAAAAGGAGTTTCCCCTAACGTATACCAAAGAACATGTCGAAAAATATTCCACTGATAAAATAGACTGTTATCTCGTAAAATTGCAACTGAACAAACGTAGACAATGCGTCTACGGATATTTATTCTATCCGAAAAAAAGAAGGAAAGTTCCCGGTTGTCTTATGCCCTCCGGGAGCAGGAATCAAAACCATCAAAGAACCTCTACGCCATAAATATTATGCGGAACAAGGATGCATCCGTTTTGAATTCGAGATACACGGCCTGAATCCGGAAATGACTGATGAAGAATTTAAAGAAATCAGCAACGCTTTCAATGGCAGAGAAAACGGCTATCTGACCAACGGGCTCGACAGTCGTGATAATTATTATATGAAACGAGTATATCTGGCCTGTGTACGCGGTATCGACTTTCTAACTTCCCTGCCGGAATGGGATGGCAAAAATGTAATTGCACAAGGAGGTAGTCAGGGAGGCGCCCTGGCATTAATCGCTGCCGGACTGGATGAACGGGTGACAGCTTGTGTCGCCAATCATCCTGCATTAAGCGATATGGCAGGCTATAAAGCCGGACGTGCCGGCGGATATCCTCATTTCTTCAGGAATTCGGTAGATATGGATACGCCCGAAAAATTAAAGACAATGGCTTATTATGATGTTGTGAACTTTGCGAAATTAATCAAAGCTGATACCTATATGACATGGGGATTCAACGACAATGTATGTCCCCCGACAACCAGCTACATCGTATACAATGTACTAAACTGTCCGAAGGAATCACTGATTACGCCCATTAATGAGCATTGGACTTCCAGTGATACGGAGTATGGACATCTGCTTTGGATAAAGAAGCATTTAAAGTGAAGTTTTAATCATTCCATCTGGATGCGGGCAATCTTTCTTCCCGTAACCATTTCCCCCATAGGCATACGCTTTTCTCTTCCTGAGATAAAGCGTATCGCCACTATGCTTTATCGCCTCCCAATTAAAGATAGAATGGTGACAGATGATCTTTTCAAACCAATAAAGTATGTGATAAGTCACGAATGGTAACACCATCCACCACCATGAAAGCAGTAACGATAAAATAAGTGCTGGTATCAGGGTTAAAAAGAGAAAAACATTCCCAATACTGTCTGGCATGAATTCGGAGTTCCATATCTTCCCAGACTTCCAGATATTTATAGCGGGTAAAGAAAAACCAGCCTAACATAAAAATAGTGCTTCTTCCCTTTTCCTAAGAACCACTTTGCTAAAAAGACTATTATAAAAAATCATATTCACATTTTTTTTTTGTTGCATGTAGTCCCTTCTTAACAGCAAAAAGTAATTAAAGGTTCAATATTTTAAAGTTTTGCATAACAACCATAACATTCTTTCCCTAAATATCACTCAAATATTGTTTATTTTTGTGTTCCCTTGCTTCACTACAAAAACAAAAGGTTTATTTGTATTTTCTGCAAAGGAAACACAATTCACGAATATATCCCTAATTTTTCTGCTTAATATTTAAAGCTGCTTCCTCCTAAAAATTCACGCAACAAAGAAGTAGGCGGAATTTCTTTATCCTGTACCGGAACAAAATATTTGATAAACTTCAACAATCGGTAGGCTTCACAATATTCAGGACAGTTACGCGGAACACCCATCAGAATAGGTTCGGCATGCAAACGGAGTACTGCAAACTCAAAAAAGCAACGCTGAATTAAACATTACGTCGGCATTCTCCTGATAGGGAAAAATCCATTTATCTTCACCGGCACGTACACTCGGCCAGCGTGATATCGTTTCACGAGCCGAATATCCCCGATAATTGAAGTCACGGATAATACGCCGCAACAGACGGTTATCAGTTGTCGGAATCCAGTTATGGTCATCCAAAGAGATGGTGGTCAATGCCGAAACATAAATCTTGAATTTCCGTTCAGCCGGTATATGCGGTGTCAGTTCCGGGTTCAGGGCATGAATACCTTCCAGAATCAGAATCGTATTATCTTCTATTTTCAGTTTATCGCCTTTATATTCCTTCTTGCCAAGAGAGAAATTAAAACGGGGCAGTTCGACCTCTTCACCGCGAAGGAGCGCCTGCAGCTGTTGATTAAACAATTCCAGATCGAGTGCATACAGTGATTCATAATCATAATTTCCGTTTTCATCCAGAGGAGTCTCTTCACGATCCACAAAGTAATTATCTAAAGAGATCGGGAATGGTTTCAGTCCATTGGTCATTAGCTGGATAGAAAGCCGTTTGCTGAATGTTGTCTTTCCCGAAGAGGATGGTCCGGCAATCAATACCAGTTTTACCCGGTTACCGTTTTCACCACGATGGAATATGGTATCGGCTATCTGGGCTATTTTCTTCTCCTGCAGTGCTTCTGCAACATTTATCAGATCGGTTGCATGTCCCTCTTCACAGGCCAGATTAAAATCCCCGGCATTGTTAAGCCCCATGATATAACTCCAGTTCAGATATTCTTTAAAGACATCCAGCATTTTTTCCTGCTTCACTACATCTTCAAGCACATTCGGGTTTTCCCGGCTCGGAATCCGAGGAGCAATCCATCGTAATATTTCACAATATCGAACAATTTAAGATATCCGGTACTGGGCAGCAGATTACCATAATAATAATCAATAGTATCACCCAACGTATAATAATAGGTATAAAGAGAACCGGAAGTTTCAAGTAATCTCACTTTATCATTCATCCCCCGCTCGCTGAAAACCCGTACCGCTTCCGCCGTATGACATTCAATACGATGATAGGAAATATTCTCCGCGATAATCTCCTGCATCCGTTGCTTGATACGCGTCACATCTTCGAGTTCAATGGGGCGTCCAATCCGTAAATTGCAGAAATAGCCTTTTGAAACAGGATGTTCTACAAACAATTTTCCGTCGGGAAACAGTTCCGTGACAGCCTTAAACAAGACAAAACAAAGCGAACGGACATAAGTACGCATACCGGACTGATCTCTCACATCCAGAAACTCTACATCCTTATTATTATATACTCTGAAATTAAGTCCCTCGGAGCGATTATTGACCTTGGCACTCACTACTTGATAAGGAAAATTAAGATTAAAACCGTAATAAATATCCAAAAGTGAGCTTCCGATAGGGAATTCTTTGGAAATATTGTTATTTTTGCAACATATTTGTAACATCTGTTTCATCGAGTTCGTTAAAAAGGTGAATAATTTGGGACTAATATACTTATAATCAGATTGAGAACAAATAACCATTAAAAATATTATAGATGGAATATTCTTTTTTATGATTTTTTTAAAGCTCATAGGCTCATTGGGACTCTTCCTCTACGGAATGAAAATCATGAGCGAGGGCTTACAAAAGGTCGCGGGTGATAGATTGCGAAGTATTCTAACGGCAATGACCACCAACCGGGTAACGGAGTTCTAACAGGAGTGTTGATTACAGCCCTTATCCAGTCTTCTTCAGCAACGACGGTGATGGTCGTTAAGTTTCGTGAATGCCGGGTTACTTACACTTGCCGAATCCATCAGCGTTATTATGGGTGCTAATATCGGTACTACCGTGACTTTGCCTGGATCATTTCAATTTTCGGATTTAAGGTTGATATGGCTGCTTTCGCTCTTCCCCTCTTAGCCATTGCCCTCCCGCTCATCTTTTCTGGAAAAAGCAACCGCAAATCCATCGGTGAATTCATTTTTGGTTTTTCTTTCCTTTTCATGGGGCTTTCTTATCTGAAAGCAAACGCGCCCGACCTGAACGCCAACCCGGAAATGCTTGCCTTCGTACAGAACTACACGGATATGGGATTCTTTTCCATTATTCTGTTCTTGCTCATCGGTACAATATTGACCATGATTGTGCAAGCCTCTGCAGCTACCATGGCAATCACATTAATTATGTGTGCCAACGGCTGGATCAGCCTGGAACTGGGAGCAGCACTCGTATTGGGAGAAAACATCGGAACGACTATCACGGCCAATCTTGCCGCACTTACAGCCAACACACAGGCTAAGCGGGCAGCATTGGCCCATTTTGTTTTTAACGTGTTTGGGGTCATTTGGGTATTGATTGTCTTCCATCCTTTCATGGATCTAGTAAACTGGGTAGTAGACACCTTTTTCTTTCAAATAATCCTGAGGTTGCTATTTCCTACAAGCTATCTGCTTTCCACTCTATCTTCAATATCTGTAACGTATGTATCTTGATATGGGCAGTTAAACTGATTGAACGTACCGTATGTGCTCTTATCCACCCCAAAGAAGAGGACGAAGAGCCCCGTTTGCGGTTTATCACCGGTGGTATGCTTTCTACCGCTGAACTCTCTATCCTTCAGGCACGCAAAGAAATCCATCTTTTTGCAGAACGTACACACCGGATGTTCGGCATGGTGCAGGATTTGCTACACACAGAAAAGGATGACGATTTCAACAAGCTGTTCAGCCGGATCGAGAAGTATGAAAATATCAGCGACAATATGGAACTTGAAATAGCCAACTACCTGAATCAAGTTTCTGAAGGTCGTTTAAGTTCGGAAAGTAAACTGCAGATACGTGCTATGCTACGCGAGGTGACGGAGATTGAAAGTATTGGCGACAGCTGCTATAATCTGGCACGTACCATCAACCGGAAACGTCAGACTAATCAAGACTTTACCGAGAAACAATATGAGCATATTCATTTCATGATGAAACTGACGAACGATGCACTTGCTCAAATGATTGTGGTAGTAGAAAAAACCGGAACATCAGAGCATCGATATCAACAAGTCCTTCAACATCGAGAATGAAATTAATAACTACCGTAACCAACTGAAGAATCAGAACATTCTGGACGTAAACAACAAAGAATATGATTATCAGATGGGGGTTTACTACATGGATATTATCGCCGAATGCGAGAAACTTGGTGACTATGTAGTGAATGTAGTGGAAGCCAGCAGTGATGTGAAAGAGAAAAGAGCTTCTTAACAGATAAAATAAAGAATAAAAAAGGAGAATCAGTAGTATCAATACATACCTGATTCTCCTTTTTATATCTAATAGTATCTTTTATAAAATCAATTATATACGTATGATTCAGCCAAACGCCAGAACAATGTAGATTCCGGAACAGTAGTTGTACGAAGCACTTTTGCAGCCCCGCCTTCCGAGGCCGGATTTATATTGGCAAAAATATTCCATCCCTTATAAAAAAAAAGAGCAGTTACTATAATAGTATGATTTGTCACTGCCTGTCAATGTAAAAGAACGGTCGGCATACTGATAACTCACCAATGTAGCTTTTCCGGCAGAAGACCCTTTACCTGACCAGTTGGAAATAGCAATTCGCCCCACCCTTTTATCTCCATTAAAAACAAAGAAATCTCCTAACGTCGCCACAAGAGCGTCCGCATCATCTGAGGTTCCGGTCCAGTAACCACTCATACCATTACGCTGGTCTACTGTCTGAAGCTTTTCCGAAGAAAAACTAGTGGGAAGTGTCATTACTATTTGCCCGTTCTCATAAGGAAAGCTAAGAGTCTCAATCACTTGCCAATCAACACCCGTCACTTTCACCTCAACCCGGTCAAATGTGAAGTCCGCAGGTATATTCTGTATATCTTTTACTACAAGCGTGCTATAATTCGGAACATCCGGAGCAGGAGGTTGCTCTTCATTCTCATCGTCGCTACAACCAGCCATCAAAAGGCTGAATATCAATAATACAAAGATTACAGGGTATGATAGATACCTTAGATCGGTCATGACGGTTTGCTCTATTATACATAACTTCCGATTTTTGCATCAAAGATATCACATTTATAATCAGCAGAATAATTTCCAACCATAAAAATAAAAAATGACCGGGTATATATTTATACACCCAGTCATTCTCCTCTTAATAATTCTCTCTCTTGGTTTTATCCTTCGTACGGTTCAAAGTCTTCTTTTCCGACTCCACATAATGGACAAGTCCAATCATCAGGAATATCTTTCAAATGCTGTTCCTGGTTCAATTCCACTTTCCGGATCTCCTTGTTCGGGGTCGTAAATATATTCACAGACCGTGCAAATGTACTTTTTCATAACGTTCGTATTTTTTAATTGGTTTTCTAAATAATATAACACAAATAGCAAGATATTTGTTCAACACTATTTTTTAAACTAAAGAAAAAAACTATCTTTGTAGTCATATTATCAAGCTAAAACAACAATATTATACTATGCTTATAGCACTATTGTCTACCTTAATAGTTTTATGCGCAGTCCTACTAATCAGTTTTTTTATTGGAACGTAGGAAATGTCTGCGGATGCAACAACGATTGTTCCGTGAATCCAGAAAGTTGGAACGCACCAGCCATATTGCCGGCGCCATCTTGAAAAAAAATGTGCATGCCTTTTATCCTATTAATAGACAATGATTTCAAAAGGTACTGAAAACCAACTATTACCAAAAAACCGGAACCAGAAAAGGAACAGAAGAAAAAAGAGTGGGCGACTTGTTGCAATGTCGCAATGCATTGGCAGCCGAAGGAGGTTGCGGCACACATAGTTTCTGCGGTTCTTGCCCGATACGTACCGCCATACGACAAGCCTTTCGAACAGAGGCGAAACTTCACGGATCTTGAAGCCACTTTATCCGTAGTTACATCTGATAATACTACCGTGGAATGTGATGCAGTAATATCCGGTTCTTACTTCCTTCTGAATGAAGAAGAGAACATGGTAATCACCGTACACGATGTTACCCGCCGAAAACAAGCTGAAAAAGGAACTACAACTAGCCAAAAGAAAAAGCAGAAAAAGCCGATATTTCAAAAAAATCTGCCTTTTTAGCCAACATGAGCCATGAAATCCGTACCCCTCTCAATGCTATTACCGGATTTGCAGAGGTATTAGGCAGCGCAACAACAGAAGAGGAAAAGGCCCAATATCAAGAAATCATAAAAATGAATGCCGACCTCCTGATGCAACTGGTCAACGACATTCTCGATATGTCAAAAATCGAAGCCGGAACATTGGAATTTGTGCAGACAACAGTTGACGTCAATCAGTTACTTTCAGATTTACAACAACTTTTTCAAATGAGAGTCGATGACGCCGGAGGAAATATACAAATTATAGCGGAATCATCCCGTTCTTCCTGCATGATTCAAACAGATCGGAACCGAGTGGCGCAAGTGCTTTCAAACTTTGCCGGCAACGCCATTAAGTTCACCCATAAAGGTAGCATCCGCCTCGGCTATGAAGCTAGAGATACCGAGCTTTACTTTTATGTCAAGGATACCGGAACCGGAATTCCAGCAGAGAAATTACCGGATGTATTCGAGCGCTTCGTGAAACTGAATAAAGATAAAAAAAGGAGCCGGACTGGGACTCTCCATATCTCAAACATTGTCGCCAAACTTGGCGGTCAAATCGGAGCGAATTCCGTAGAAGGTGAAGGCTCTACATTCTGGTTTACAATTCCTTATCGGTCATGTGGTAAACCACGCTAACAAATTCGACTTCATAAAAAGTTTTAATTAAACATTCTATCACAATTTTATGTTGTATTTTTTGCGGTTCAAACTAAACGCATGTATCTGCATGAGTACAAATAAAAATGACTATTATCATTTAGGACTTACTGATGACGAAGTCCTACAAAGCAGGGAGAAAAATGGTATTAACCTGTTAACGCCCCCCAAGCGTCCTTCTCTCTGGAAACTTTATCTGGAAAAATTTGAAGACCCGGTTGTCCGTGTATTATTAGTAGCAGCCGCTTTCTCATTAATTATCTCCATCATCGAAAACGAATATGCCGAAACAATCGGAATCATAGCCGCTATCTTATTGGCTACCGGAATTGGTTTCTTCTTCGAATATGATGCCAGTAAGAAGTTCGATCTGCTGAATGCAGTCAATGAAGAAACCCTGGTAAAAGTGGTCCGAAACGGACGCGTACAGGAAATCCCTCGTAAAGACATAGTGGTAGGTGATATCGTCATTCTGGAAACAGGTGAAGAAATTCCCGCTGATGGAGAGTTGCTGGAAGCTATTTCTCTGCAAGTGAACGAATCCAATCTGACCGGAGAACCTGTTATTAATAAAACTATTGTAGAAGCTGATTTTGATGAAGAAGCGACTTATGCCTCCAATCTGGTGATGCGTGGCACTACAGTGGTGGATGGACATGGTACCATGCGCGTGCTGCATGTGGGAGATGCTACTGAAATCGGAAAAGTAGCCCGGCAGAGTACAGAGGATAACCTCGAACCCACCCCGCTGAACATACAGCTCACCAAACTCGCAAATCTAATCGGAAAGATAGGTTTCACCGTTGCCGGTCTGGCTTTCCTTATTTTCTTCGTGAAGGATGTAGTGCTATATTTTTGATTTCGGTTCGCTGAACGGATGGCACGAGTGGCTTCCTGTTTTCGAACGGACACTGAAATATTTTATGATGGCAGTTACGCTGATTGTAGTAGCTGTACCTGAAGGATTGCCAATGAGTGTTACGCTTAGTCTGGCATTGAACATGCGTCGTATGCTTTCTACCAACAATCTGGTGCGGAAAATGCATGCTTGCGAAACAATGGGAGCCATCACCGTGATTTGTACGGATAAAAACCGGTACACTGACTCAAAAATCTGATGCAAGTGCACGAACCCAATTTCTATGGTATAAAAATGGCAGTGACTTGTCTGATGACGATATTAGCGCACTTATCGCAGAAGGAATCAGCGCCAATTCAACAGCTTTTTCTTGAAGAATCAACCAATGGAGAAAAACCCAAAGGCGTAGGAAATCCAACCGAAGTGGCTTTATTGCTCTGGCTTAACAAACAGGGAAGAGATTACCTGCAACTCCGCGAACAAGCTCATGTTCTCGATCAACTCACCTTCTCTACCGAACGGAAATTCATGGCGACTCTTGTTGAATCCCCATTGATCGGAAAAAAAAATACTTTATATAAAAGGAGCTCCTGAAATTGTTTTGGGTAAGTGTAAAAAGAAGTTGTTCTGGATGGACGGCAAGTGGATGCGGTAGAGTATCGTTCTACAGTGGAAGCACAACTGTTGAGCTATCAGAATATGGCTATGCGTACACTTGGATTTGCATTCAAGATTGTCGGAGAAAATGAGCCGAACGATTGCACAGAACTTGTTTCAGCCAACGACCTCAATTTCTTGGGAGTGGTTGCCATCTCCGACCCGATTCGTCCGGATGTACCTGCTGCGGTTGCTAAATGCCAGTCGGCAGGTATCGGTATTAAGATTGTTACCGGTGACACTCCGGGAACTGCCACGGAAATCGCACGCCAGATAGGTCTTTGGAACTCTGAAACTGATACGGAACGAAATCGAATCACCGGTGTTGCATTTGCCGAATTGAGCGATGAAGAAGCACTAGACAGAGTGATGGACTTAAAAATCATGTCCCGCGCCCGCCCGACTGACAAGCAACGTCTGGTACAGCTGCTTCAGCAAAAAGGAGCAGTCGTAGTGGGCCGTAACCGGAGACGGAACGAATGATGCCCCGGCTTTGAATCATGCGCAAGTAGGTTTGTCAATGGGTACAGGTACTTCCGTTGCCAAAGAAGCCAGTGACATCACGTTGCTCGACGACTCATTCAACAGTATCGGCACTGCCGTTATGTGGGGACGTTCTCTGTATAAGAATATCCAGCGTTTCATCGTTTTCCAGCTAACGATCAACTTTGTGGCATTGCTTATCGTTCTGCTAGGCTCCGTAATCGGTACGGAACTTCCGCTGACTGTAACACAAATGTTATGGGTGAACCTGATTATGGATACTTTTGCCGCTTTGGCTCTTGCCTCTATTCCACCCAGCGAAACGGTGATGCTTGAGAAACCTCGTCGCAGTACCGATTTTATTATCAGTAAGGCAATGCGGTCTAATATATTAGGTGTAGGCTCCATCTTCCTCATCGTACTGCTCGGAATGATTTATTATTTCGACCACAGCGCGGAAGGTATGGATGTACACAACCTGACCATTTTCTTCACCTTCTTTGTCATGCTGCAATTCTGGAATCTGTTCAATGCCCGTGTATTCGGCACTACCGATTCGGCATTCAAGGGACTTTCCAAATCGTATGGTATGGAACTTATTGTATTGGCTATTCTTGCCGGACAATTCCTCATCGTACAATTCGGTGGAGCCGTATTCCGCACGGAACCGCTCGACTGGCAAACCTGGCTTCTTATTATAGGCGTTTCGTCCACGGTGTTATGGGTTGGAGAACTTGTTCGCCTTGTTCAACGTATTATTCACAAAAAAGACAGAAATGAAAAGTAAAGGAATAAAAAACCTTCTTATTGATTTAGGTGGTGTACTTATCAATCTCGACCGCCAACGTTGCATTGAGCACTTTCAGAAGTTAGGGCTCCAAAACGTAGATGCATTGCTGGATATCCAGAAACCAGGACGGACTCCTGATGCAACAGGAAAAAGGATTGATTACACCCGCCGAATTCCGTGACGGAGTTCGTAAAATGATAGGCAAAGCAGTTAGCGACACACAAATAGATGCAGCCTGGAATAGTTTTCTGGTAGATATACCGACACACAAACTGGATTTATTATTAAAATTACGTGAGAAATATGTCGTCTATTTATTGAGCAATACCAACCAAATTCATTGGGAATGGACATGTGCTCATTTGTTTCCTTACCACACCTTTAAGGTGGAAGATTATTTTGAAAAACATATCTCTCTTTTTGAAATGAAAATGGCCAAGCACGAACCGGAGATCTTCAAGGCAATCATAGAGGATGCCGGTATCGAGCCGAAAGAAACGCTTTTTTATTGATGACTCTGAAATGAACTGTAAGACAGCGCAAAATTTAGGAATTATCACTTATACAGCGAAAAAAGCAGGCGAAGACTGGAGCCATCTTTTCAACAGCAAATAATTTTAGAGATATGCAGATTATACGTGACACATCGGCTATTAACCCGGAACCCAGTGTAGCTACCATCCGGTTTCTTTGATGGAGTACATGCAGGACATCGCTATCTGATTCAGCAAGTGAAAGAGATAGCCGCCGCCAAAGGTCTACGCTCTGCATTAGTTACTTTCCCCGTTCATCCCCGCAAAGTGATGAATGTGGATTACCGTCCGGAACTTCTGACTACCCCCGGAAGAAAAAAATTAAGTCTGCTTGCAGACATCGGGGTAGACTACTGCCTGATGCTTGATTTCACTCCGGAAATTTCCCGGCTCACTGCCCGGGAGTTTATGACACAGTTGCTAAAAGAGCGTTATCAGGTAAAAATATCTGGTTATCGGCTATGACCATCGTTTCGGACATAACCGCAGCGAAGGTTTCGAGGCTTATGTACGTTATGGAAAAGAAATTGGCATAGAAGTAATTCGCGCCAAAGCGTATACCAGCAATATAGAAATAGGGAACGAACCCAACATTCCGGTGAGCTCTTCCCTGATCCGCAAACTTCTTCATGAAGGAGAAGTTAGCCTGGGGCCGCCCATTGTCTGAAATATGAATATTTCCTTGACGGGATCGTAGTAGGCGGCTATCAGGTAGGCAGAAAGATAGGTTTCCCAACGGCCAATTTACGGGTGGATGATCCCGATAAACTAATCTCCTGCCGATGGCGTATATGCCGTATGGGTTACATTCGACGGAAAAACTTATATGGGCATGCTGAATATAGGTGTCCGCCCGACGATTGACAATGGTCCGAACCGGACGATTGAGGTGAATATCCTCCACTTCCATTCTGACATATATGATAAATTCATCCGGCTTACTTTTTTGTTAAACGGACACGTCCCGAACTGAAATTCTCCAGTATCGACGAGTTAATAACACAGCTCCATAAGGATGCTGAAGAGACAGAAACAATAATTAACCGAACAATTAAAAAATAGATTCTTATGCAAAAAGTCATTTATGAGCATCTCTTTGGTGGTAATAGCTATATCCATGTTAGCTATGTTTATCTATAGTTTCTTTACCACTAAATAAAAAACATGAAAACGGCTATCAAACTGATATTAATAGACCTTCTCATTGCGCAGATTTGTCGCCCCAATCCTGATTATGATGATTCCCTGTACGATCTATTTGTTAGTCACCACAGGAAATTTGGATAAAGTTGCTCTGACGCAAATGATTATGATCCCGGCACAATTAGCCGGTCAGATTATGATGGGTATTTATCTATGGAAAGCCGGTTATATCAGTAAAAAGAAAGCGACATGGTTGCCTGTATCAATGCCAGTCCTAATTTGGTCTGCGGGCATGGCATTTCTCACCGCTGGCTTTCTGGTTCCTGCACTAATGGGACTGCTGGACTGGATTCCCCAACATCATGGAGCAATCTTTTCGACATTCTCCAATCCGGTTGGGGCGGTATTCTTGCAATAGCTATCATCGGTCCTGTACTTGAAGAAATCTTGTTTCGCGGAGCAATCACCCGCGCTTTACTTCAACAATACAATCCGACTAAAAGCCATTCTGATTTCCGCGCTTCTGTTCGGCGTCTTTCATATAAATCCAGCCCAGATCCTTCCCGCATTTCTCTGGATCGGTATCCTGCTCGCATGGACTTATTACAAAACAGGCAGTCTGATACCTTGTATACTGATGCATGTGCTAAACAATTCATTGTCAGTCTATATCTTAGCATCAAATATCCCGAAGCCGAGAATATGGATGACCTGATTAACGGTAGCCCGTATCTCGTCGTCTCTGGTCGGTTCAATCCTGCTACTTATCTGGCACCATACTGACCATGAACAATCTGACTTCCGAAAGCAACTATAAAAAAGGGAAGTTTTTCACTTCCCCTCTTTCGCTTTTGAATGCTAGTGCATACATTCGTATTTGTTTCACCATCGACAGCAAAAACCATTGCTACGCGTTGGTGACAGATGCTCTTTCAGCCCAATCTTGTCTATAAAATAAAGATCTGTATTCAAGATTTCATCAGGAGTATGTCCGGAAAAGGACTTTTTAATCAACAAGGCAATAATTCCTTTGACAATCAAAGCATCACTTTCCGCATTAAATACGATTTTACCATCTACATCATCCGCTTGAAGCCACACCCTACTTTGGCATCCCTCAATCAGATTTTTTGTTCCGTCTTATATTTTTCTTCAAGTGGTTCCTGCTCATTTCCCAAGTCAATAAGTAGTTGATAACGGTCCATCCAATCGTCAGAAGTCACTGAATTCTGCAATCACTTCGTCCTGTAATTCATTAATTGACATTATAAATAATTATTTAATCCTGTTATTTCTCATTATAGATCACTTCCAATACCGTCCTGGCCTACTGCTTTCAACGTATTCTTATCTATATGCTCCATATTGTCATTGACGGTATGCCATGTCGAAGTAAAGTCACCCTCCTGATTATATGGAATAATATCGATTGTTTTTAATACGTGCCAAGCGATTAATGAACAGATGGTCGTCGGTAACAAATCCTCCGTTACCATCCATGAACGTCTTCCCGTTGCCAATCTTCTTCGCCGCTTTCCAGACTTTTCTTATTTATATCGGGAGCAAATTCTTCAGAATATCCCTCTTTCATAAACACGCTACCTTCACCGCCCACCATATCGAGCAGGATGCCAAAACGTGCATTATATCCCTGTACATGAGGATTGCGTGCCCAATACTGTGATCCGAGACACCAGAATTCCTCTTTATGCTGCCCCGTATAGAACTGCGGCGCACCATAATCCTCTGCATCCAGCAAAATAATATCGATACCTAACTCCGGTTGTTGCTGATTGACCAAGCGAGCTATTTCCAATAAAGCCCCTACACCACTGGCACCATCATTGGCACCCAAAATCGGAGTATTATGATTCTTCTCGTCAGCATCGTTATCAGCCCATGGACGTGTATCCCAGTGTGCAAACAGAGCGATTCGTTTTTTGCTTTCCGGCTTATAAGAACCGATAATGTTTCTCGCTTTCAACAGAGGTTCCGTCATAAGCAATTAAATCTGCATATTGATTAGTCACTTGAGCACCGAAAGCCTCCCCAACTGACCGGCAAGGTAATTGCCACAGGCAACATGTTCTTTGTATTAGGAACACGAGGCCCGAAATCTACCTGATTCTTTACATACAAATAAGCACTATCCGCATCAAATTTGAGGTACATTCACTGCTGTCTCTTCGCTTTGTTCACTCGTACTATTTGCCTTATTCTTCCTCCGCAAGAGAATGCTGATAATAACAAAAAGGCACTCATTAATACTATCATAGTTTTCTTTTTCATCGTCCTTTCATCTATTAGGGCTTCAAAATTAGTTATTTTCATCACAGCATCGTTCAGATGGAATGGTTTATTAACATATAAACTTCAGTTCCACATTTTTCTTTCCGACCACAAGTTCCACTTTTGCGCCGTTTATAAGCGGCAGATTATGAGTCACGTGTCCTACCGGAAAATTAAAGCAGACCGGATAATCATACTCTTTTTTTACTAAATCCGCCAAAGCTGCATACAATTCCTTACCCAACGAACAGTCTTCTTCATATTCCGTAAATTGGCCGATAATCAGTCCGGACAGTTTTTCAAAGTACGCCTCCCAATTTCAAATTATACATCATACGCTCGATGGCATGCGGACGTTCGCTGACATCTTCAATAAACAGTATCGTCCCTTCTGCCGGAATATCGTATGGAGTTCCCCTGCAAGCCGTATGCTACCGCCATATTACCACCATGCAAAAACGCCTTTGGGCCAATCCCTGCTTATTCAGTTTGTGCTTCTCGCACGTATAAGAAGGATATTTCCAAATAAGATATCCTTCAGATAGTTCGTACAAAGATCATCTTCCGGTTCTACCGTAAGATGACGGGCCATCAACGAATGTAGGGAAGCATATCCATTTTTCTGAAACAGATTGTGCAACGCCGTTATATCGCTAAAAACCCAGTAACCATTTCGGATGTTCATGAAAAGCCGTAAAAAATCAATTTTATCAATCAAATGTACCGCCCCGTACCCTCCGCGACTACACAGAATAGCTTTCACCTCAGGGTCGTCCATCGCGTCCTGCAAATCTTTCAGCCGTTGCCTGATTGTTCCGGCATATCTCCCGGATGAACTTCCGGCATATTTTTCCCATAGCCACTTTCAAGCCCCATGATTCTATCCGTTTCTTGGCTCCTTTCAGAAATTGTTGGTCTATCTTACTCGAAGGTGATACAATAACCACTTTATCACCTTTCTGCAAAAGGGAGGAAATTGAATATCCATATATATTCTTATTTAATTGACTTTTCGTTGATAAAATACCAGACTGCCGGATGCATTTGTTTTCATCTGCAAAAATACAGGAAAAAAACGGTTCCATGCACATCCAACAGTCAAAAACAAATGAAATATAGCAAAATGTTACATAATGGATGCATTTTTCGGGTTATAATCGTTATTTTTTCAATCATTTTTCTGATATTTGCTAAAAAATCTAACGTTATGGAACCTATTCTAAATTTTGCCCAGCTAACGGCCCATCTCTTCAAAAAACTAAACCATAGAAAACGAATTGCCGTGGTCTGTGCCAACGATCCTAAACACAGAGAAAGTATGCCATCTCTCGTGCGCTGGAAGAGGGAATTGCAGAATTTCTAATGATTGGAGATTCTACAATTCTGAAGAAATATCCCACGCTCAAACAATATCCCGAATATGTAAAAACTATCCATATCGAAAAATTTCGGACGAAGCGGCACGCGAGGCTGTCCGTATCGTTCGCGAAGGGGGAGCCGATATTTTGATGAAAGGGATTATCAATACAGACAACTTACTGCACGCCATACCGACAAAGAAAAAGGGTTGTTGCCGAAAGGAAAAATCCTCACGCATTTGGCAGTGATGGAAATTCCTACTTATCATAAACTGCTTTTTTTCGGATGCTGCGGTCATTCCGCGTCCTTAAGCAATAATGTAACTGAACGAAGTACAACAG
>VOFK01003369.1_pt1 | contig 84582 bp, 82 predicted proteins | sample 5384121 | NCBI WGS metagenome assembly VOFK01 (sample SAMN12384730, study PRJNA508395) | human gut metagenome | isolation source: healthy gut J | host: Homo sapiens
ATATTCTTTTTATCAGGCGCTTCGTTCAGTTACGTATTGCTAAAGGCTTTCCTCAGGCAGCACGTCGTTGTCAGAATCTCTGCGTGAAGAGCATGAACGGGGAACGGTTTTTAAGGCCACGGCCAGGCATGCCATGGAATTGCGCCAGCATTATTGCAAAAAACCACGGGCGCAGCGACGCCAGCTCCCATGTACCGTATCCGCCGCCCTGTTTGCCGGTAAAGACCCGCACGGTGCTTGTCAACAAAATCAAGCGCGCGAAGATGCTCTGACCAGGCAATCAGCTCGGACATCAGCTATTCCAGTTTACCGCGCTGCACTGCGGCGCAGCTGGTCATGATTGCCATAATCTATGAAAGCTTGACAGGCAACCAGCGCCCGATATATCCGTGCCGCGCGTTGCTGAACTCGTGCAAGGAGAAAGGATAAGAAGGATACTTTTGATTTGTCAAACCCATCGGTGAGTCACCAGAAAGATCATAGCCATTTTTATTCAGCTTTTAAGCCTGTCATAACTTTTACCTCCTACATTCTGTTTTTATAAACCTTAAAATCATAACCCAGAAACAAGCCACCACTCAATAGACGTCATAAGAACGTCCCCAGTTCCGGCACGCGCCAAGAACGGTTATAAAATTATGATGCCAGCAGGGCGAAGCCGAACGAAACCCAACCGCCGCGGCGTCCAGCGTCATCCAGAACGCAACCGTTGTAAATGACATTCCGAAACAGGTAGCATTGCAAAATATGTAGAAACACTTGCAAAGCTCACATTCCATGTCGTAATATCAATCACCCCAGCGTAAAACCCCCCAAAAACAAACAACCGAAAACATGCCTTGCGCCCACTTTTATCCGAAAGACGCACAAAAAATACCAAAATTCAAAGACTTGCCCGACATATGCGCCGATCACAAAAAAAATGGACAGTGAACAACACCGAGCTGACAAGCTGATATAATACTATTTTTTCTGTGTTCGCGCTGAAAGGACAGCATTGCGAAATTATAAAGCGCCGCTGCTCACGACGCCAGGCGATATAGTAAACAGTATCTGCCATAAACGCCTCAGCATTGGTTTACAAAAGATTATTATACCGCATTTTGCGTCAAAATTTCAATCCATTAAAGCCAACATAAAAAGGAAAAAGAACGCAGCCACCTGGCTCTATTTTGCACAGATTGCCGAAAATATTACACAAATTACACGCCGAGTTTGCGAGCGTCTGCATACCATGACAGGAATAATCGCATTAAATCCGTCGTACCACGACTAAAACATCCTGAGCCTGACGCAGCATCACGCCCGTCCGGCTCGTCCCGACCGAAATCTATCGCCCAATATACGGAAGACAGAGTATTGCTCCCCGATGTGAAACGCGAGGCTTGTTGCAAAAATCTCTTCGCTTTAAATCCGAAAGTAGCCGTCCACCATACCCGCGGCACCGGCGCAGACTGCGCGCACCAGACAATACAGTTTAAACTCCTCCCACGGGTCGCCAAGAAATCAAAACGGTCAAAATCGATAATGATAAGCCAACATCGAAATCATCATATTTCCGATATGATAGTCGCCGTGCTGAAAGCGTCTGGGAACGGTTTTTAAACATCACGGCACCACTGCAAGTATTCGCCACCTTGCCGTCACCCTCAAACCGTATGCCGCACTGCTTATATTTGAAAATTTTTATAACCGGTCTTGCGGTTAAAAGCGCAAATACGATCATTTTGTTTCGGCGCGGGTATCGAAATGAATGCGCTTCCAGAATTTCACGCCTGCCTTTTGCCCTGGCGCAACACTGTTGATTGGCGTAAGCTGAGGAATAACCTCATCGGCATCCTGACCGTCAATCCATGTACAGCGCATAAGCACGCCGCATCACATACACCGTCAACAAGCCGACATCGGAATCCCAAACCTTTCCACCTTTTGAGCAGCGCAAACAACAGCTCTCTTTGTCCGCTTTATCGAGCGGGGTATGCCGCAGAAGGTATGTTTTGTACCGTCTTTAACAGTTACATAGAAATTTTTCATCACGCATGACCAGCCGCTTGGCTGTCGCCTGCGGTTCAACAATATCCTGTGGCTTTATCGCTTTGGCGAGCCGCCCGAAACAAGACTTTAATGCGGCTGACGTTTTATACGTGCATTATCAGCCGAAGGTGTTAATCTCTACGCTGCGTTTTGAAGACCACCGACAATAGTATCGTGAAATAGCAGGTGCGAAAGCTCTCACGCGATGTACCGTCGTTATCGATCGATTGTTTTATCGTCTCTACAATAAGCTCTGCCGATAGGTGAAATAACGACTGCCATACGCGTGCCGAATGCTTCCTCAAAGAGTACCGTTTTCCCGCAGCTGCCAGTACTTTAACTTCAACGCACAGCCTGCGCTCACTGACTGTATAGCGCGGAACGGGTACGTCTATACATGACATTCTCGTTATACCGCTGAGTATAGAAGCCCTCAAAGAGACGGAGTTATAACCTCGCCGTTTATCGCGAAAAAATTTCGTGTGCCGACAACACAAATTCCTGTGCTCGACACCGTCATTTCGTCAACAGCACCTGGGTGTAGCCCTTCTTTTCCGCCCTCATCCTGCGCTTTAAGCGACGCGGAATAGTTTCCGGCGGTTTTTGGCCCCATGCCGCCCTTTACTGCGCGCACATATTTTCTTCTCGACATAAATTTTAACGGGATTAATGCCTTCCTTATAGTAAGAACAAACGGGCGACATTATTACTATAAACATAAAAGCTTGGCGGGATGCACTCCCAACGCAGGATCGACCGCAATAATAAACGGGCGGATATGGCGCCGTATTCTCCCCCGTCCGGAATCAGTCATTTCGAATTTCTACAAGTCGTTCAATGCTTATAGCCTCGCACAAAACTCTCCTCATCAATAAGCGGTATACAAAGGGGCAACTCGTTTGACATTCCGTCTTTGCCATATTTTTATCGGGACGGAAAAGCACCGCACCGCCGTTTTCACGGCGATACCCTCGAATACCTCGAATGACCGTAGTGCAGGCGCGGCACATGGCAGAAGGCTCAAGGCGGCGGTGCAGGCACAATACGCGGCAACCCAGCCCTTGCCCTCATAAGTCCATAAGAAACTTATGATCCGTAAAATACTTTTCCGAAGCCAAGCGATAACGGATCGGGTTTTTGCTTTTATTCTGAGTAAGCGTTACCTTGATTTCCTGCATTTTATTCACCTTCATTTATATATTTTCAAGGATTTTTTCGGTCATCTGTGCAGTTGTCAGCGGCGTAACCTTTGATGTACCGACAATATCGGCAGTGCGGAAACCGTCGTTCAGAACACTGTTCACTGCATTTTTTCTATATCGTTTCTTTTTTCAAGACCGAATGAAAACGAAGCATCATAGCCGCCGAAAGCACGGTTGCTATCGGGTTTGCTATGCCCCTTTCCGGCAATATCCGGTGCAGAGCCGTGAATAGGCTCATTACAGCCCGCGCTTTTGCCGTCGCCCAGTGATGCGGAAGCAAGCATTCCGATAGAGCCTGTTATCTGTGACGATTCATCTGACAGAATATCGCCGAACATATTAGACGTTACGACAACGTCAAACTGCTGCGGATTTTTGATAAGCTGCATCGCGGCGTTATCAACAAGCATATCCGTACACGTGACGTCGGGATATTCCTTTGCGACCTTATGCACAACCTCGCGCCACAGTCTGGAGCTTTCAAGCACGTTTGCCTTATCTATGGAAATCACATTTTTATTTCTGAGTCTTGCGGAGTTGAACGCAACGCGGGCTATACGCTCTATTTCCATTTGCTGTAACACTCGGTATCGTATGCCTCAGGTCCGTTTTTACCCTCGCGTCTGCCGCGCTCGCCGAAATAGATGCCGCCCGTCAGCTCGCGAATCATGAGCAGGTCAAAGCCCTTTGCCGCAACCTCCTCGCGCAGCGGGCACGCCTCTTTAAGAGCAGGATACAGCTTTGCGGGACGCAGGTTTGTGTAAAGACCGAGTGCCGCGCGGATACCGAGAAGCGCATGCTCGGGGCGAAGATGACCGGGCAGAGTATCCCACTTAGGCCCGCCGACGGCGCCCAAAATGACGCTGTCGCTTTCAAGACAGCCCTTTACCGTTTCATCCGGCAGAGGATTGCCCGTTGCGTCATAAGCGCAGCCGCCCATGAGATATTCGCTGAAATTAAAGGTGTGTGAGTATTTCTCACCGATTTTTTTAAGTACCGCAACAGCGCTGTCCACGATTTCGGGGCCGATGCCGTCACCCTTTAAAAGAGCTATATTATAATTCATCGTACTTTCTCCTTTACTTTATAAGACCCTTTTTAACGGATTCCACGAGTCCGCCGCCAAGAATAATATTCTGAATAAACTGCGGAAACGGCTGAGTTTTATATTCCTTGCCGCTTGTTTCGTTGTAGATTATGCCGTTATCAAGGTCAGCCTCCAGCTTGTCACCCTCGTTAATGGCGTCAACAGCCTCGGGGCACTCAAGTATAGGAAGTCCGATATTTATGGAGTTGCGATAGAAAATACGCGCAAAGCTTTTAGCAATAACAAGAGAAATACCGCTCTCCTTAATCGCTATGGGCGCGTGCTCACGGGAGGAGCCGCAGCCGAAGTTAAAGCCAGCCACCATGATATCACCCGCCTGAACGCGGCTTATAAAGGTCTTGTCAAGATCCTCCATGCAGTGGGAGGCAAGCTCTTTTTTATCAATCGTGTTGAGGTATCTTGCGGGAATTATTACGTCGGTATCGACATTGTCGCCGTACTTTATTACCTTACCTTCAAATTTCATATTACTCTACCTCCTTGGGGTGGGATATTTTACCGGTAATCGCGCTTGCCGCAGCAACGACGGGACTTGCAAGATACACCTCAGACTCGGGATGACCCATTCTGCCGACAAAGTTGCGGTTTGTCGTTGCAACAGCGCGTTCGCCCTTTGCAAGAATGCCCATGTGACCGCCCAGACACGGCCCGCACGTCGGAGTCGAAACCGCCGCGCCGCTTTCTATAAAGGATTTCAAAAGCCCCATTTCCATTGCCTCAAGATAAATTTTCTGAGTGGCAGGGATTACGATACAACGAACATTCTTGGCAACTTTTTTGCCGCGCATGATTTTTTCTGCCGCGATAAGATCCTCCAGTCTGCCGTTTGTGCAGGAGCCGATAACAACCTGGTCGATTTTGATATCGTCGATTTCCTCAACAAGGTGAGTATTTTCAGGAAGGTGCGGAAACGCAACGGTCGGTTTGATTTCAGACAGGTCGATAACATAGGTCTCGTCATAGACCGCATCGTCGTCCGCCTTGAAGATCTTCGGCTCGCGGCCGCTGTGAGCTTTTACATACTCGATAGTTTTATCGTCCACCTCGAATATTCCGTTTTTACCGCCGGCTTCAATAGCCATATTTGCCATACAAAGTCTGTCTGCAACTGATAGAGAGTGAACGCCTTCACCAACAAATTCCATTGATTTATAAAGTGCGCCGTCAACTCCTATCATGCCTATTATATGTAATATGACGTCCTTGCCGGTTGCATATCCCGTAAGCTGCCCGCGCAGCTCAAACTTAATGGCAGACGGTACCTTAAACCAAGCCTTGCCTGTTGCCATGCCGCACGCCATATCGGTGGAGCCGACGCCTGTTGAAAACGCGCCCAACGCGCCGTATGTACATGTATGCGAGTCTGCGCCGATAACAACGTCGCCCGATACCACAAGACCCTTTTCGGGGAGTATCGCATGCTCGACGCCCATGTCGCCGACATCAAAGAAGTTTTCAATATCCATCTTACCGCAGAAATCACGGCACATCTTGCACTGCTCGGCAGCCTTGATATCCTTGTTGGGAGCAAAATGGTCCATTACCATTGTAACCTTTTTGCCGTCAAAAACCTTATCCATGCCAAGCTTTGCATACTCTGCAATAGCGACGGGGAGGTTACATCATTGCCCAGAACAAGGTCAAGATCGGCAATTATAAGCTGTCCCGCCTCGACCTTGTCAAGCCCTGCGTGGGCGGCAAGGATTTTCTGTGTCATTGTCATGCCCATAGTATTTGTTATTCTCCTTTTTGTGATAATATATATTCAAATGAGTCCGTAAGAGCCGTAAAGCTCGCTTCGATAACATCGTTGGAGACACCGATGGTCGTCCAGCTTTCATCACCGTTTGTAGACTCAATAAGTACGCGGATTTTTGCTGCGGTCGTGCTGCTCATATCTATTACACGTACCTTAAAGTCGGACAGATGCATAGAGCTTATCTGAGGATAAAACACGCACAGCGCGCGCCTCATAGCAATATCAAGCGCGTTTACCGGACCGTTTCCGACAGCTCCTGTTATCTCGGTCTGACCCTTTACGTTTAAGGATACGATAGCGCTTGCCTGCATAGAGCCGTCAGACGCGGGAAAATCGTCGTTTGTTTTGAAAAATTCAACATTAAAGCTCGGTTCCCAAAGCCCCAGCTGCTTTTTGACAAGCAGCTCAAAGCTCGCCTCCGCCGCCTCGTATGTATAACCGTAGAACTCACGCTCTTTCAGAACTGACAGAAGCTTTGACGCCTCAGGCGAGTTTTTGTCTATCGTGGGAATGAATTTCTGTATTTTCGGCAGTATCGTACCCCTGCCCGACACCTCGCTTGTCAAAAACTTACGGTGATTTCCCACAAGCTCCGGGTCGATATGCTCAAACGACCGCGACAGCTTCATAACTCCGTCTATATGCATACCGCCCTTATGAGCAAACGCACTTTTTCCTACATACGGCTTATTGTTGCGCAGACGGACATTTGAAACCTCTGAAATAAATATTGAGGTCTGACGCAGATTATTAATATTTCCTCCGACTAAATAACCGCATTTCAAAGCAAGGTTTGCAATAATTGTCGCAAGATCCGCATTTCCGCAGCGCTCGCCGAAACCTACGAAAGTACCCTGCACGGAGGAGGCGCCGTTTTGAACGGCGGTCACCGAGTTTGCAACCGCACAGCCGCAGTCGTCGTGGCAGTGTATTCCGATTTTGGTGTCGGGAAAGGTCATGCAGACCGCTTTTGTTATTTCTCCCAGCTTATCAGGCATCATACCGCCGTTGGTATCGCACAGGCAGACACAGTCAGCCCCGGCTCTTACAGCGGTATCAATAACCTTTACGGCATAATCGGGATTATTTTTATATCCGTCAAAAAAATGCTCCGCGTCAAAAACAACCTCTTTGCCTAAACCTTTAAGATAGCTTACGGTGTCGAACACTATTTCAAGGTTATCTTCAAGCGATATTTTCAGTATTTCGGTAACATGCAAATCCCACGACTTGCCGAAGATTGCACAGACAGGAGTATTTGCCGAAAGAAGACTTTTAATGTTTGCGTCTTCCGATGTTTCAACGTTATACCGCCGTGTGCTGCCGAAAGCGCAAAGCTTGGCATGAGTCAGCTTTATTTTCTGCATTTCCTCAAAGAAAAGCAAATCCTTGGGATTGGAGCCGGGATTTCCTGCCTCTATATAGTCAATACCGAACTCGTCAAGCGCCCTTACTATCTTTATCTTATCGGAGACGGAAAAGGAAATGCCCTCACCCTGCGAGCCGTCGCGCAGCGTCGAATCGTATATTTCTGTATATTTCATATCAAAGCCCTACTGCATCAGCTGATTTACGGCGGACAGATACGCCTCTATACTCGCCTCTATTATATCTGTCGAAAGACCGCGGCCGTTAAAGCTGCGCGCGTCGCTTCTCAGCTTGAGAACAACCTCGCCAAGCGTGTCTTTACCCTCTGATACGGCGTTGATAATAAATTTATCAAGCGTATGGTCGGGCGGCAGCACAATCTTATCGATAGCGGCGTACAGCGAGTCTATCGAGCCGTCGCCGAGAGCTGTCTGCTCAATAAATTCATTGTCCTTTTTAAGACAGATAGTGCCCGATACGCCGCTTTGCCCATAGTCTGCACGTCAAACTTAACAAACTTATACATACCCTCGGTTGAAACGGTATTGTTATTTACAAGCGCCTCGATATCGCCGTCAGTCACCGACTTCTTAGCGTCGCACAAATCCTTGAATTTTGAAAATGCAGTCGCTATTTCCTCGTCCGTAAGTTTATAGCCCAGCTCCTCAAGGCGTGTGGTAAACGCATGCTTTCCGGAATGCTTTCCGAGTATCATCTGATTTGTCTGAACACCGACGGATTCCGGAGTCAGTATCTCATATGTCTCCTTCTTTGCCAGAACGCCGTGCTGGTGTATTCCAGATTCATGCGCAAATGCATTCGCACCGACAATAGGTTTATTTATCGGCGCACTCTGTCCGATAATATTATACACAAGCTTGCTTGTACGGTAAATCTGCTTTGTATCTATTCGCGTCTGTGCATTATATAGCGCAGGACGTGTATGAAGCGCCATAACAACTTCCTCAAGGGAGGTATTTCCAGCGCGCTCTCCGAGCCCGTTGACCGTACATTCTATCTGGAGTGCTCCGCCCAGCACGCCTGCGAGCGAATTTGCAACCGCCATTCCCAAATCGTTATGGCAGTGTACCGAAAACTCGACTTTATCGCTGTCGGGTACATTCTTGATCAAATACTCTATGCGCTCACGCATCTCGTCGGGGGTGGTATATCCGACGGTATCGGGAATATTGAGCACCTTTGCGCCGCTTTTTATCGCAGCGTCACAGACACGAGCCAAAAACTCAAGGTCGCTTCTTGTAGCATCCTCGGCAGAGAATTCAACATTTGAGCATTTGGACACTGCATACTTAACCATCTCGCGTGTTTTTTCCAGCACCTCGTCGGGAGTCATTTTCAGCTTATACTGCATATGAAGCGGCGATGTCGCCAAAAACACGTGAATACGCGGGTCAGCTGCGTCCTTTACAGCGTCGTATGCCGCGTCAATATCGCCCTTAACACAGCGCGCAAGCGAAGCTACCGAGCAGTCCTTTACCGTCTGCGCAATAGTCTGAACAGATTTAAAGTCACCCGGAGAGGATACGGCAAAGCCTGCCTCAATGATATCCACCTTCAAGCGTTCAAGGTGCTTGGCTACCTCTATCTTCTCCCTGAGATTCATGCTGCAGCCCGGTGACTGCTCACCGTCGCGCAGGGTCGTATCAAAAATCTTTACCTGTTTATCCATCAAACCTTCGCCTTTCTATTTAATAACAGCACCTTTATCTGCGCTGGAAACCATTTTTGAATAGCGCTTAAGATAACCTGTCAGGTCTGTCTTTACAAGCGGTTTCTGCATTCTGCGCCTGTTTTTCAGCTCATCGTCCGAAATATCAAGACTTATGCTGTAATCGGGAATATCTATTGTAATAATATCTCCTTCTTTAACATACGCGATAGCGCCGCCGTTTACCGCCTCGGGAGACACATGACCGATTGCCGCGCCGCGCGTCGCGCCCGAAAAGCGACCGTCCGTAATCAGGGCTACCTCTTTATCAAGACCCATTCCTGCAATAGCGGAGGTGGGCGACAGCATCTCGCGCATACCCGGTCCGCCCGCAGGCCCTTCATAACGGATAACAACAACATCGCCCGGATTTATTTTTCCGTCATAGATAACCTTTATCGCTTCCTCTTCGCTGTTGAATACACGTGCAGGACCGCTGTGCTTTAGCATTTCGGGAGCAACGGCGCTGCGCTTGACAATAGCTCCGTCCGGTGCAAGCGAGCCGAAAAGCACGGCAAGACCGCCGGTTTTCGTATACGGATTATCCGATTTTCTGATGACCTCAGGATTTTTAGAGCGGGCACCCGCAATATTCTCCTCAACGGTTTTGCCGGTAACTGTCATAAGCGACGTGTCAATAAGACCGAGGTCGCACAGCTCACCCATCACGGCACGCACTCCGCCCGCCGCCTCAAGATCCTGCATATGGTGATGTCCTGCGGGAGCAAGATGACAGAGATTGGGCGTATGTTCGCTGATTTCATTTATCATATGAAGGTCAAAATCAACATGCGCCTCATTGGCGATTGCCGCCAAGTGCAGTGCGGAATTTGTAGAGCATCCGAGCGCCATATCCACCGTTAGCGCGTTTTTGAAGGACGCCGGAGTAATAATATCAAGCGGACGGATATCGTTTTTGACAAGCTCCATCACCTGCTCGCCCGCAGTCTTTGCAAGACGTATACGCGCGGCGTGTACAGCAGGTACAGACCCGTTGCCGGGCAGCGCAATGCCCAGTACCTCGCTTAAGCAGTTCATGGAGTTTGCCGTAAACATTCCAGAACAGGAGCCGCAGCCGGGGCAGGCGTTTTCTTCAAAATAATTGAGACCGTTATCGTCCAGCGTACCGTTTTTATACGCTCCTACCGCCTCAAAAACAGAATTCAGATCCATCGCGGTTCCGTCCTGAGAACAGTTTGAAAGCATAGGCCCGCCCGAAATGAAGATAGACGGAATATTTACACGGCACGCAGCCATAAGCATACCGGGCACTATTTTTATCACAGTTGGGAATAAATACAAGCCCGTCAAAAGCGTGCGCCTTTGCCATACACTCGATACTGTCCGCAATTATCTCGCGGGTAACAAGAGAGTATTTCATACCCTCATGTCCCATCGCAATTCCGTCACAAACGCCGATTGTATTGAATTCCATGGGCGTGCCGCCGGCGGCAAGAACGCCGTCCTTAACAGCACGGGCAATATTTTTGCAGATGAATATGACCCGGTATAACCTCGTTAAATGAATTTACAATACCGATAAGAGGTTTGCGTATCTGGCTGTCGGTATAGCCCATAGCCTTCAGCAGCGAGCGCTGCGGGCGCGCCCGCACCCGACTTCATTTTATCACTGTTCATGATGCTCTGTCTCCGTTTCGTATCCGCACCCTCCGGTACGGCTTTTTTAAAATTATCTATTACTTGTTCCAGCTGTAAAGCTTGCGAATTTCCTTGCCGACCTTCTCTGAGGGATGCTCGGACGCGAGCTTTCTCATAGCCTTAAAGTGTACCTGTCCTCCGGCAGGAGACATATCGAGCAGGAATTCTTTCGCAAATGTACCGTCCTGAATGTCAGACAGAATCTGCTTCATGGCTTTTTTGGTATCTTCGGTAATTATCTTTTTGCCTGTGATATAATCACCGTACTCAGCAGTGTTTGAAATAGAATATCTCATGCCGGCAAAGCCCGCCTGATAGATAAGGTCAACAATGAGCTTCATCTCATGAATACACTCAAAGTATGCGTTTCTCTCATCATAGCCCGCCTCAACCAGCGTCTCAAAGCCCGCCTGCATAAGAGCGCAAACGCCGCCGCAGAGAACTGCCTGCTCGCCGAACAGATCGGTTTCAGTCTCTGTTCTGAAGGTAGTTTCAAGAACGCCGGCTCTTGCGCCGCCGATTGCAAGCGCATATGCAAGCGCCTTATCAAGTGCCTTGCCTGTATAATCCTGGTGAACGGCTACAAGGCAGGGAACGCCCTTTCCTGCAACATATTCACTTCTGACAGTATGACCGGGGCCCTTGGGAGCAATCATAGTTACGTCTACATTTGCAGGGGGAACTATCTGACCGAAATGAATATTGAAGCCATGGGCAAACATAAGCATGTCGCCCTCCTTGAGGTTGGGCTCAATATCGTTTTTATACATATTCGCCTGAAGCTCATCATTAATAAGAATCATGATAATATCGGCTTTTTTTGCAGCCTCTGCCGCAGTATAAACCTCAAAGCCTGCATCCTCGGCCTTCTTCCAGGACTTTGAGCCCTCGTAAAGACCGATTATAACGTGACAGCCCGACTCCTTGGCATTGAGCGCATGGGCATGACCCTGACTTCCGTAGCCGATAACGGCAATGGTCTTGTCGTTTAGAAGATTTAAGTTGCAGTCCTGTTCGTAATACATTTTAGCCATGGTATTTGTACTCCTTTAAAATATAATTTTTATATATAGCGCGCTTTTGCGTTATTCACGATTGATTTTAAGACTGTTTATATATTCCATATCCTTATGGCGCAGGCAGTCCTCCCCCCGCTCCAAGGCAACAGCACCGGTACGGCACATTTCAAGTATTTCAAACGGCTTCATAAGCTTTATAAAGGCGTCAAGCTTTGTACTCTCGCCCGTGACGATTATAACCATCGAATCAGTGCCGTAATCAATTATATTTGCACGAAAGACATTTGCTGTCGTTATAATATCCTGACGGGTTGCACTGTCGCACTTTATCTTGACAAGCGCCATCTCGCGAATAACGGAGCTGTCGCTTTTCATCTCACAAATTTCAAGCACCTCGTTGAGCTTGCTCAGCTGCTTTATCATTTGGTTTCTCGCATAGTCGTCGCCCTGCATGGTGACGGTTATTCGGGAAACGCCGTCCGTCTCGGTAGGGCTTACGGTGAGACTGTCAATGTTAAAGCCGCGGCGTGAAAACATCGCCGAAACTCTTGTCAGCACACCGAAGCGGTTTGATACTCTTATTGCTATAACAAACTGTTTTTTGCATACGGCTTTCCTCCTGTCAGTCAAGTGAGATTTCTTTTTTACGTACAATAATATCGTCAATGGAGCCGCCCGGCGGTGTCATCGGCAAAACAAACTCATCCTTGTCAATCAGGCAGTCAATAACGGCAGGCTCCCCTTTTTCAAGCGCTGTTTTAAACGCTGTTTCAAATTCCGAAACGCTTGCCGCACGGTAACCGTCAGCGCCGAACGCCTGTGCAAGCTTTACAAAATCTGTTTTCCTGTCAAGAACCGTATTTGAATAGTGCTTATCATAGAAAAGCGTCTGCCACTGGCGTACCATGCCCAAAACGCCGTTATTCATAATAACCGTAATAACGGGTGCGCCGGTTGAAACCGCGGTTGCAAGCTCGTTTAAATTCATTCCGAAGCTGCCGTCGCCCGTTATAAGCACAGCCTTCTGCCCCGTGCCGAACGACGCACCGATTGCCGCGCCCAGACCAAAGCCCATAGTTCCCAGACCTCCGCTTGTAATAAAGGTGCGCGGACGGGAAAATCTGCATCGCTGAGCTGCCCACATCTGATGCTGACCCACATCGGTTGCAATGAGCATTTCAGGCGTTGTATATTTGTTTATTACGTCAATTATCGCATACGGACGCATTTTATCGGGAGTTACGTCAATGGAAGCGGTCTTCTGCTTATACTTGTCTATCTGCTCCCGCCACTCGGGATGAGATTTACTTTCAACCGCTGCAATAATGCGTGAGAGGGCGTCCTTTATATCCCCTACCATACCGAGCTGAACTTCGATATTTTTATCAATCTCTCCCGGTTCTATATCAATATGTATAACCTTTGCATCTTTTGCAAATTTCGATTTATTGCCCGTAGCTCTGTCGCTGAAGCGCACACCGCACGCAATGACAAGGTCGGAAGCGGCAAGTGAACGCGTAGACGCAAACAAACCGTGCATGCCCTGCATGCCGAGAGCGTTTTTATGCTCGGTCGGTATTGCCGAAAGCCCCATCATGCTGCAGCCTACGGGAGCATCGATTTTTTCGGAAAGCGCCGTGAGCTCCTCAGACGCGCCTGCAATTACCACACCGCCGCCGCAATAAATATACGGACGCTTTGCATTGTCAATAAGCCTAACTGCCGTCTCAACATCGCAGTCCCTGACATGCGCCATAGGTCTTTTTGCCGACGGTCCCTTAGGCGTCCACTCGGTACTTGCAGTCTGTACGTCTTTAGGTACATCAATCAGTACAGGTCCCGGTCTGCCGGATTTTGCAATTTCAAACGCCTCGCGGATAGTCGGTCCCAAATCCTTTATGTCCTTAACTATGTAATTATGCTTTGTGATGGGAATGGTGATACCCATGATGTCGACCTCCTGGAAGCTGTCGCGTCCTATAAGGTCGACGGGTACATTTCCGGTGATAGCTACCATCGGAGTTGAATCAAGGTATGCCGTAGCAATGCCGGTAACAAGATTTGTTGCCCCCGGTCCCGATGTGGCAATAACAACGCCTACCTTTCCGGTTGCTCTTGCATATCCGTCTGCCGCATGAGAGGCGCCCTGCTCATGCGCGGTAAGAACGTGCGTTATCCTGTCTGAATTTTTATAAAGCTCATCATAAATATTGAGCACCTGACCGCCGGGATAGCCGAAAACGGTGTCGCAGCCCTGGTCAATCAACGCTTCTACTATTATTTGTGCGCCGCTAAGTTTCATTATATCTCTCCTTTTTAAAGTCTTTATGTTCCCCGAAAAAAGGAAAGCCTGCGGTCATTTCAACCACAGGCTTTTAATACACTGATTATCAGCAATTACAATTTATCCGATTTCACCGCAGTGCCTATTACCTATTATTGAAACAACCCGAAAAAGCATTATCAATTAGTAGACCGATAATGCTAATCACTATAATAATCACGCTGCTCAATAATACGTTCATTTTCCGACTCCGAATTGTAATTAATAGAATAATAGCATATTGACCCCGATTTTTCAATAGATATTTCTTTTTTCTACAAAAAGCATAAAAGAACGGCGTTTCAATCGCAAATTTGTATAAAATTTAACAAATCAAAAGGATACCGCCCGCCGATAGCGGCGGGCGGTATAAACATTACCAATTTACAGGTATTTACGGCATGTTGTCATAGACAGGGATAACAAATTCTATCTCGTTATCAAGAGTGCCGCCCGCTTTATGCGCCTTATAATAATTCTGCGCATCCTTATAAGGAGCTGCAATATCTGTCATATACTGATGCCATGTACGGTTCGGCACAAACGAATATTTCATAAAATAGATACTGTACTGCTGACAGCTGATATACTGAGACTTAACCCAGGCTGCGCCCTCAATCATCGCGCGGCGCTTACTGTTCCAGTTATATTCCTTAGCCAAAACCGCACCGTTTGACGGATTTGTATCAACAGCGCCTATGCCGTAAAAGTTATAGTATCCCTCATATCCCGGTACCGTTCCGCTTGCAAGCGCACTTGTACCGCGCCCGGACTCCAGTGCTGCGCGGGCAACAATAAAGTAAGGGGGACAATCCCGTGGACTGTGCACCGTCCATGATATAGGATGCAAACGTCTCGTCATTCCAGACGCTGAGCACGCCTGCCCTTGAATAAGACGACTCATCATACGTCTGCTTTTCAAACATAAATACGCTTTGTTCATTAAGGAAATTCCGCGGATCGACATAATATTTAATCTCATCCAGAGTCGCCTGGCGGTTGCCGAGAACAGAGCTTGCACCCAGCTGTGAATTTACATAAGAATTAAAGTCATAGCCTGTTTTCACAAACGTAAACTTCCAGTTGGGGTGCTTTGTACGCAGTTCATTAATATACCCGGCATATGAATCGGGCATTGAAGTCTCCTCAAGACCGGCAAATATATCGCTCTTGCGCACATAACCGTAAGTGCCGATTTTTTTCTCCGCTGCAAAGCTGAACATGAATATAGGAAGCGTCCGTATCTTCACCGACAATCAGCACGCTTTGTGCCTTTGCCGAGCGTTGTTATCTTCTTTGAGCCGCTTGTTGCCTTTTCATATACCGCAGCTGATGAGGCAGTGATATATCCGTAGGACAGGTCGTATGTCTTATCGGAAATAACAATGACAATCTCATGCTTTATTCCGTTAGCCTCGACCGTCAGCGTCACAGTATTTCTTCCGGGAGCAAGATTGAGATTGTCTCCGAGATTTGCCGACGTTTCAAGACCGGACTGCTGCTTAACCTTAATTGAGATTTTTGCATCCTTTGCCGAATGCATAACATCCGTTATCTTTTTTTCCTCCAAAGAGGAAACAGTCGCCGTGTAATAGTCGTTTTCTTCGGAAAACTCAGGCGTCAGAGCAAAACCGAAAGTCTCGATATCCAGCACCGTAATATCGGTATGCTCAAACAGAAAAGAATACTCCGTACCGCTCGCCTCGCCGTTATACGAATACAGCGATACGGCATAGGCATTTTCAAGACCGTACATTGAAATCGCCTCGGTCTCTCCCGGTATATAAACGTACTGACCGATGACGTTTCTTTCCTTATCGTAAATTACAACATTAATATCAAAATCCGCTTTTGTAAAGCGCACTACCGATTTGTTAATATTCTCCGTCACCTCAGGCGGGAGAACAAAATAATCCTCGTCACCGTAATAGTCGAAAACACCCTTGTTTTCAACACCGAGCTCGGAATAAACCATCTGCCACTGCCATTCATTATTATCGCCGGGCAGCTTTATGAAAAACGGTTTAAGCTCGCCCTCGTAAAAGCCTGTCAGCTTCAAATAATACTTCGCGCTGCTCTTGCCCTTGTACTGAATTTCCATGGAATCCGATGAATTGTTCCAGCCGTTTTTAATCGGATTCATCGAGCTGTCAAGCAGCGTGTATTCTACCCTGCCGGTAAGACCGCCCAGCTGAACGCTCACAAATTCGTTTCCCGATTCAAACTCAAAATAAATCGATTCCGGCTTTGAGGTAAACGCCGCATAATAAGTGGTCTGACGCGAAATCCGATGCGGCGTATTTGCCGAGCTGCCCAGAATGCCGCTGTTCAAGATTATTTCAAAGGCATTGTCAAACGATACCTCCTGCCCGCCCTTGAGAATGTATCCGCTTTTAGTGACAGATGTATATTCCGCAGGCTCTCCGTTATACATAACGACAGAAAACGGACCGCTGTAAGTCTGACCGGGTTCCGGAAGAATCGACAGCTCGTTTTTTGTAAAGTCCGTTGTCACGATATTTTCCGACATTTTAAAATAACTGGACTTTTCCGCGCGGCGCTGATCACGATATGTAGAGAGCTGATCACGTTTATAAAAAAAGCTCATATCGGAATTTGTAACAAATGTCGGCTCGTCAAACGCGTCAATGTCACCCTCCAAATCCAAAACAATTTTCTCCTTATCCGGAAGAGCAATTATTACAAGCACCGCAATTATGAGGCACGGTATTAATATAAGTAAAGTTTTAAACAGTTTTATTTTTATCCCTCTTTACAATAAGCTAAATTAAAAATTTTGTCGTTTACACATAACATTTTAATATATCCAAATAAAAAAATCAAGAAAAATACATAACCCAATATAAATTTAACGAATTATATAAAATTTAATAATTTTTAAAATTTGAAAATATAGATTGTAAAAAATATGTACGGTATTATATAATATTTTATTATAAACTGAGAGGAAACACAAATATGAAAAAACAGATTGCGGCGATTGCCGCCGTTGCACTTTACACTCACAGCGCTTGCAGGCTGCAAAAGCAAGACAGAGCGCCCGTTCAACTATGACCTGTCAAAAATATATTACACTCGGCGAATATACCGGAATTGAATACACATATTCCGTTGATGAGGTGACCCCGGAAGCGGTTACAAGCTACACAAACGAAGCGATGTCTCAGAAGGGCTACGGAGAAGTCGTTGAGGTTACCGACCGTGCCGTACAAAACGGTGACACCGTAAATCTTAAATTTGTCGGAAAGATGAACGGCGAAGAGTTTGAAGGCGGTTCGTCGGACAGCTACGATCTGGTTATCGGAAGCAACACCTTCATCGACGGTTTTGAAGCAGGACTGATAGGCGTCAAAAAAGGCGAAACAAAGGTTTTGAATCTCAAATTTCCGGAAGACTACGGCAAAGATGAATTCAACGGCAAGGACGTTGAATTTACCGTGACCGTAAACAAAATCACAACAACTGTTTACCCTGAGCTTACCGATGAAATCGTCAAGGAAATTTCGGATAAAGAAACGGTTTCCCAGTTCAACACATACGCAAACGAGCAGGTACAGCAACAGAACGAAGAAAACGCAAACGACAAAAAAGAGAGCGATATATGGAATAAAATCGTATCCAACACCACCGTTAAAAGCTATCCGGAAAGCGAAGTGGAAAAATACAAGGAGCTTATTCTTGAGTCCTATGACCAGCAGGCTCAAAACAGCTACGGCATGACCTACGAAGAACTCATAAAGCAAATGTACGGTCAAACGCTTGAGGATATTGATGAAGAGCTTACCAAACAGGCGCAGAGCGCAGTTAAAGAGTATATGATCATAGTTGCGATTGCACGCGATCAGGATTTGGATATCACGGATGAGGAATATCAGGCACAGGCGGATAAGCTCGCCGCGTCAAACAATTATACAACAACTGAGGAATTTTTAAAGGCAGTGGATGAAGGACAGTTTTATCTTAGCCTTGTAATCGACAAGGTAATGGACTTTGTTGTTGAAAATGCAGTTGAGGTTAAAGCATAAAAGAAAGGAAAATTGAAGATGAAATATATAGTAATGCTGGGAGACGGAATGGCTGACTATCCAAACGACGCTCTCGGCAAAAGACTGTGCTTGAAGCAGCAAGCACACCCAACATGGATTACTTAGCTCAAAACGGAGCAGTCGGTCTTGCAAAAACAGTACCCGACGGAATGTCGCCGGGGTCTGACACGGCAAACCTGTCCGTCATGGGCTACGACCCCAAGGTATACTATACCGGTCGGTCTCCGCTTGAGGCTGTGAGCATAGGAATTGATCTTGAACCGTCTGATGTAACCTTCCGCTGCAATCTTGTCACACTGTCTGATACGGATAATTATGAGGACGCCGAAATGGTCGACTACTCGGCAGGAGAGATATCAACACAGGAAGCAAGCGAGCTCATAAATTATCTGAACGAGCATTTCAAAACAGAAAATATCAATCTGTATCCCGGTGTAAGCTACCGCCACTGTCTTGTAATCAAGGGTGCAAAAACAGGCGGAATAATGACGCCTCCGCACGATATTTCTTTAAAGCCGATTAAAGAGCATCTGCCAAAGGGCGAAAACAGTGAGCTTTTATTGGCTATGATGAAAAAAATCGCGTGAGCTTCTGAAAAATCACCCGATTAATATAAAAAAGAATTGCACAGGGCAAGAACCCCGCGAATTCATGCTGGTTCTGGGGCGAAGGAACAAAGCCCGCCGTCACATCGTTTGAGGAGAAATTCGGCATAAGGGGCGGTGTAATATCAGCCGTAGACCTTATCAAGGGAATAGGGCTTTGCGCAGGGCACAAATGTATAGAGGTAGAGGGCGCCACAGGAAATTACGACACAAACTTTGCCGGAAAGGCAAAAGCTGCCGTTGAGTTTCTTGACAGCGGTTATGATTACGTTTACATTCATGTTGAGGCGGCAGACGAGTGCGGTCATCACAACGACCCTAAGCACAAGGTGGAATCCGTAGAGGCAATAGACAGAGAGATTTTAGGCTACGTTATTCCGCAAATGGAACAGCGCGGCGAGCCGTTTACAATCCTGCTGATGCCCGATCATCCCACTCCGCTTTCTCTGATGACACACGTATCAGACCCTGTGCCTTTCGTACTTTACAGAAGCGATAAAAAGCTGTCGCCGAATGCGAAAGTATATACGGAAGAAGCAGCGGCGAATACAGGCTTATATATCGACAGAGCATGTGAGCTTGTCAATCATATGATTGAAGGCAAAATATAACGCAGCATTTTTACATTGATTATAACCCCCTGTACCTATTAAAATGTAGGTACAGGGGGTTTAATATTCAAACCAAAAGATATACGGCGCAGTTCTTTAAGCTGCGCCGTAGCCTTTAACTAATCATTATGCCGCTGCTTCCGTCGAGAAAAGTCCGGATACAACTGTATTTATAATACCGTCTGTAAGAACATTTTCACCGCCGAGATAGCCGCTGTATATACCGTATTCCTCAGCCCATGCAGCAGCCTTATCAGCCTTTGTGCTTGCATCATACAGAGTATGGTTTATACCTACAAGATTGGATACAATCTCGATAAATACGCTCTCTGTCGTTGTGCCGTTGGCAGTAATTGTTGTAACAACTGCATACTTAAAGCCTTTACCGAAATAGTCATTGTACCAGCCGTCAGGAACAGTTCTTACATACATGTCTCCGTCAATACCGTCAAACTCACCCGGCTCGTAAATTGTTTCACCGCCGCCATTTCCGTCATTATTGCCGGAATTATTGCCGCTGTTATTGTTTCCGCCATTTCCGTTATTATTGCCGGAATTATTGCCGCTGTTATTGTTTCCGTTGTTTCCGTTATTATTGCCGGAATTATTGCCGCTGCTATTGTTGCCGCCGTTTCCGTCATTATTATTGTCATCGGGACTATCCGGATCATCAGGGTCTGTAGGCGTTGAGGTATCATTGCTTGCCGAAGATTTCATTACATCAACGGTGCCGAGATCCTTTGAATCTGATCCGAGCGTTCTGACTGATATTTCATCATTCTGGCAGGTAATCATAAGACCCATGGTATTGTCACCGGAAAGAGAGCCGCAGGTTGCAATAGCGTTAAGATCGCCGCGGTCGGTAAATGACGCCTTACCTGTTCCGGCAGTAACAACGAGGTTTGTCTTAAGTCTGCCAAAGCTCTTTGCAAAGTTTACGCCCAAATAATTGTCAAGACCGTCGCCGTTAGCAAAAACAATATTGTATTTATCAACAAAGCTGTTGTAAATCTTGTTGTCCATCCAGTCATTCTGCTCTGCACGGATATTGTCAAATGCAGCATAGCCGTTATACTGAGCCGCCTTATCGTTAGCGCCTGTCGCCGTATCAAGACCTACAATGGAAATGTCTCCGATAGCGGTATTCAGGTAGAACTTGCCGATAACGGCAGTATCGGTTGAATTGCGGATATATCTTCCGAGGTTTGCCGCAAACTCACCCTTAGCCTCGCCCTCGCCGCGAAGGAAAAGAACAGGAATAGCACCGCCGCCCGACACAATGTTCATAAATCTAAGGTAATTTCCGAAATCCTCTTCAGTATTAATGGAATTCACCATATTACCGAGTGAAACAATAAGGTTGGGGTTGCCTGTATATGAGTTTTTAACCGTATTGGCATCGTTACTCTCGACAGGCATATTGGCAAATACCGCTATATTGTACTTTTTAGCCTCAGCCTCCGAGTTGCCGAGAAACTTAACTGCACCGCCGTTTACATACGGACCGTAAGAAGTTTTTGGGTTACCCACTATACCGTACATACCGTAATAGGTAACTACTCTGTTTCTCACATAATATGTCGAACCGTCAAAAACAGTCTTAGGTATTCTAACCGAGTGTGTGGTCTCTGTGCGCAACTTGCCGGCAAAAGAGTCCATATAGCTATACTTTGCGGTGCCGTTAGACACCTCAACATAACCGGCGCACTCGTTGCCGGCAGTTGTCTGCCAGACAACACTGTAATAGTAGCCGCTGTCAAATACAACGGGCTTAACCGTTATAGAGGTTGTATCACCCGCACCCTTAAGCGCCACTGTAGATATACCGGCAGCAGTCGGAATGTCTACGGGAGTTGTATCATTCTCGACAGTCTCTGTCTGTGCTTCACTTGTCTCAGACTCAACTGCTTCTACATTATCCTCAGAAGGTGTATTGGCAGGCGCGCTTACAGCCGCGGACGGAGATTTTGCCTTGCGGTTAGTCTCCAAAGTCTGCTCCCACATAGTACCGCCTGTCTCTGAAAACGCCTTAAAATGATAGGTTCCGTTTGACATTGTAAGCAGCGTTGTGCGCATAGTCTCGTTATTTGTATGTCCGCCGTCATGCACGGTAGGAATACCGATTTTATTGCTGTTATCCGTCGCAGCAACAAATTTTGAAGCATGAGAATGTCCGCAGACAAGAACATCGGTCTCATAGTTCTTCATGTAGTTGGCATAATAAAGAGTTTTATAGCGGTCGATAAATGTGGGAGAGTGACCGATGGAAATATGATACTGACTGTCATCGGAATAGCCGCCCATATTCTCGAGCCATACTTCCTGCTCGTCAAAATAGTGATCCATATCGTCAACGCCGTAATACTCTTCGTGACTGTCCTCTTTATCCTCGCCTATATCAATAGTGATTCCGGATACGGGGCCGTAATCCCACTGACAGTAAAACTCATTGGTGTTTGAATACGAGATATTTATAAAGTTTCTGTCCGAAGTAACCGCGGCACTCATGGTTGCCCTTGGCGTACAGTACGGGAATAGTACCGCCCGACAAAGTGTTGGCAATTTCAAGAATAAGGTTGAAATCATCTTCAGTCGGCATATTGTTAGAAATATCACCGTTTAAAACGATAACATCCGCACCGCCCATAAAGCTGTCAAGATGCATCTTGGCTGCATCCATCGTTTTCTTGTTATTCGTCATCAAATGCGTATCGGAGAAGAATGCAAATTTGATATCCTTCTGATTATGATAGCCGGTAAAGGAGCTGGAAACAGAAACGGACATGCCGACATCAAAGCTGTAATCCTTACGCGAGCCGACAGAAACGGAGGTTACCTCATATGAACCGGCAGCATCAAGATGCGCCTGCGGAACCCTTACGCTGTGAATAGAGTCATCCGAGCGGACAACGCCGTTTTCCTCGTCATAAACCGTATAGGACTTGCCGCCGTAACGATAGGTGACATAGCCCACACTCTTTGTATTTGTTTTCCAGACGATGTTATATTCACCGCCGCCTCCGAAATAAACCGTAGGCTTATAGGTAAATTCAATCGCGCCGCCCGCGGCAAAAGCATCGATAGAAAATGCCGACAAGAGCGATAACATCATCAATACAGTCAAGATTAATGATAAGATTCTCTTTTTCATATTACACCTCTAAGTATAAAAAGTAAATGTATTATATAATATAAAAAGCAATTAGTCAATATATTTCGGAAATGTAACTGACAGAATTTAATACAAACTTGACGTTTTATCCAAATCGTCAGCGATTTTTTCGTACAAAATGCACAATGATTATGGTATGAAATAGCTTTTTTTAGAATTACTTAAAACAACACTTTTTGGTGCTTATCAATAAAAACCGAGCTTGTCTTTTGTTATTTCATCACAAAAAATGTGAATTTTTTATTTTTAGCCGCAACAGGTGCGGCGGATACAAAAAAATACATTTTCAGCCGTTATATATAATATTATATAATAGGTAAAAACGCATTGCAGGTTAATCTGCAATGCGTTTTTTTACTTACACATCTGCATGCTCGGTAGGCTCGGTCTCCATGAGCTGCGCGGTATAAAAAGGTCGTGGTAGTACCCGCCCTTGCTGAGCAGCTCGTCATGTGAGCCGGTCTCCATTATTCCCTTTTGGTCAATATACATTATCGTATCGCAGTTGATAATCGTGGAAAGCCTATGAGCAATCATGAAAGATGTACGGCCCTGCATCATTCCCTCAATGCCGCGCTGAACATACTGCTCTGTCTCGGTATCAATAGATGAGGTCGCCTCGTCGAGAATAAGTATAGCCGGGTTTGAGATGACGGTACGTGCAAAGCAGATGAGCTGGCGCTGACCCTGCGACAGCATGGAGCCCTTTTCATTTACCTCTGTGTCATAGCCGTTCTCAAGCTCCATGATAAAATCATGCGCACAGACAGTCTTGGCTGCGGCGATTATCTCCTCATCCGTAGCGTCCAGCTTGCCGTAACGGATATTATCCTTGATAGTCCCTGAGAAAATAAAGCTGTCCTGAAGCATAATTCCCATTTTGGAGCGCAGAGATTTCAGCGTAACGTCATGGATATTATGACCGTCAATTCTGATAGCGCCTTTCTGAATGTCATAAAAGCGGCAGAGAATATTGACGATAGTGCTCTTTCCCGCGCCGGTCGGGCCTACAAGCGCAATGCTCTGTCCCGGCTTGACCTTAAAGCTCACATTTTCAAGGATATTGTGTCCTTCTTCATATGCAAAGGTTACATTGTCATACTCCACCTCTCCGCGAATAGCAGGCAGGTCATATGCTCCGGGCACATCCTCAATCTCTACTTTTTCGTCGATTGTGTCAAAAATACGTTCAAGGTATGAGCCTGTATTTATAAGCTGATTGTAAATGTCGCCGATGCTCTGGATAGGTCCCCAGAAGCGGGACGAATAGGAGCCCATCGCAACGATGACACCCGCCGAATACTGGTCGTTAGCAAACAGAACGATAGCGGCGATATACAGAAAAGCCCTGACGAAATTGGAGAGATTTTCAATAATAAACGGAATACTGTTGTTGATGGTAGCAGCCTTTAAATAGGCTTTGCGCATTTTTTCAAGCAGCGTATTGTAAATGCCCTGATTTATTTCCTCGCGGTTAAACGCCTGAGTTATCTGCATACCGTTTATCGACTCGCTGACGTAAGCGGTAGCATTGGAGTTTTTTCGCAGAATGGTGTCATTCATGCCCTGCGCTGACGACCGCGTATGAGCACCATATATAATAAATATCGGCAGACCGGACAGAACTATAAGCGACAGCTTCACATCGAGAGAGAGCATAAAGAATATAATAATGAACACTGTCAGAAACTGTACGACGATATTTATAAGTCCGTTGGACAAAAAATCGGCGACGTTGTTTACATAGTGCACGACACGCACGAGTATCTTGCCGCGCGGACGGCTGTCAAAGTAATTAAAAGACAGCTTTTGTATGTGAGAGAAGATATCGACGCGGATTTCATGGATAATCTGCTGACCCGCCTTTGATGTGACAATAGTTCTGAAATACGTGCAGACCTCACTGAGCAGAACGCACAGAACATACAGTCCGCAAATCAAAAGAATTGGCATGATATCGGCAGTTTTCGCTGCCTGCTGCTTTTCGATATTGTCAATTACCATTTTTACAAAGTACGGTCCGCACAGTGCGAATACCGTGGCAAGCAGGCTGAGCACAGCGCCGATAATCAGCATTGAAGCGCTGTTTTTGATATATTTCTTACACCGTTTGAAGTTGGCAATATTAAATGGAGTTTCAAGCTCCTCGTCAATATCGAATTTATTGCGTGCCATCTTAAACCACCTCCGCACTGCCCTGCTGGCTTATGTTGTAGATAGACGTATAGTAACCGCCGAGGGCGACAAGCTCGTCATGAGTGCCCTCCTCAGTAATGCGGCCGTTTTCTATAACCAGTATTTTATCGGCGTCTACGACCGAGGTTATGCGCTGAGCTACAATGATTTTTATTTTATTGGTGATTTTGGCAAGCTCTTTAAGTATAAGGGATTCTGTCTCCATATCAACAGCCGAGGTGGTATCGTCCAAAATTATTATAGATGAATTTTTGGCAACGGCACGTGCAAGCGCAATGCGCTGGCGCTGACCGCCCGAAAGACCGACACCGCGCTCACCGATAATGGTATCGTAGCCCTCCGACAGCTTTTCTATAAAGTCAGCCGCCTGTGCACATTCGGCAAACTGCTTTACATCCTCAAACGGCATATCGGGATTGGAATAGGCGATATTTCCGTCAATAGTATCAGAAAACAGAAATACATCCTGTGTGCTGAGAGCTATCATCATTTTGCGCAGCTCGTTGAGATCCATATTGCGGATATCGACATTATTTACAAGGATTTGTCCGCAGGACGGGTCGTAAAGACGCAGCAGCATGGAAATAAGAATTGTCTTTCCGGCGCCCGTAGGGCCCATGATAGCGACCGTCTCACCGGCGTGAATCTTAAAGCTGACATGATCCAAAATCATATGTCCGTCAAGAATGAGCGTAACGTCACGAAACTCTATCTTTCTGACCTTGCCCATTGTACTCTCAATCTGCCCGCCGTTGTCAATGTCCGGCACGGAATCATAAAGATCCGTAACCTTATGCACCGACACACCGAACTGCTGGAACTGAGAAATGACAACAGACAGCTCGCGCACACGCGCAGCTATTGTCAGAACAAGAGAGGTAAAAACGGTCAGACTTCCGACAGTAAGCCCCGTCTGCGGATACGCAATTATCATAATACCGCATGCACAGAGCGAAAAAATACGCATAAACTCAGACACAATGTGAATAGGCGTGGCATAGTTTAAACGTTTTTTCGTATTATCGACAGCCATATCCCTGTATTCAGAGCTTTCCCTGTCCAGACGTTCAATCTCATAATCCTCGCGTGCAAACGCCTTGACAACCCTGTATGCACCGAGATTTTCATTCACATAGCTGTTTATTTCGGAAAACTTATCGCGCAGTCTGCGGTGAAGCATCCTTGTTGCGCGGTAAAGAATAAGTGCAAGTATAACTATAACAGGCAGAAACACCAAAAGCATCAGCGTGACAAGCCAGCTGTTTGTAGCCAAAACCACAAAAGTGAACACAAGCATGGAGCAGTCACGCACAAATACGTAAAGTATATTACCGAAGAAATCGTGTATTACATTCACATCGGTAGAAAGCTGAGAAATAAGCTCACCGCTGGCATTTTGGGTATAAAATGCAAAATCAAGAGTCTGAAGCTTGGCATACAGCTTTGAACGGATACCGACTGCAACATGCTGCGCGGTAAAATAGCAGACCTCGCGGTTTATAAAACGAATTGTAGTTGTCGCAAGCGTTATGCCCACAAAAACCATTATGTAAAACCACAGCCTATCAATCCGCGCAGACTGCGAAAGTCCCTGTTTATTATAGAGTACATTATCTACAATATAACCTATAATAACCGTGGGCAGCAGCGCCAAAAAGCCGTTAAGCACCGTCGCTACCATTGTGCAGGAAAACCTGAATCGGTAGCCCTTCAGGTTGGAAAACACAAACGCATACTTTTTCATTCTGAATATCCCCCGAATGTTCATTATAATGGTGTGTTTCTCATCTCGAAAGAGCGTCGTCTTTCAAGCAGTATTATAAACGAAATAAATACTTTTGCAAGTCATTTTTTAATAAAATATTAATTTTTAAAGACCGGCGTTTAGTTTTAATAATCCACTTGTCCTTTTTGGTGAAAATGACAAAAAACGTCACCCCGCAATATATTACAGGGTGACGTAGCATTAAGGTATATTTTACACAAAAAGGGAGGACATGGGCTCATCGGCATAAATGCGCTTGATAGCGTCGGCAAAAATAGGAGCTACCGGCAGATATGTAATCTTATCGAGCTGTTTTTCCTCAGGGCACTCGATTGTGTCAAGAAGCACGACGCGCTTTATAACGCTGTCCTTTATACGCTCCAGCGCAGGACCTGAGAGAACACCGTGCGTTGCACAGGCATAAACCTCCGTGGCGCCGCCCACCTCAACAAGAGCCTTTGCGGCGTTGCAGAGGGTTCCCGCAGTATCAATCATATCGTCAACAAGCACAACGCGCTTGCCCTTAACATCTCCGATTATATTCATGACCTCACAGACATTCGCCTGCTGACGGCGCTTGTCCACAATGGCAAGAGGAGCATTAATTTTAGCGGCAAAATTACGTGCACGGGTAACAGAACCGAGATCCGGCGAGACAACGGTAACGTCCTTGCCGTTGTTTATCATGTTCTGAAAATACGGAGCAAGAATCGGAACACCGAGCAGGTGGTCAACAGGAACATTGAAAAAGCCCTGAATCTGAGCCGCATGCAAATCCATTGTCAGCACACGGTCCGCACCTGCGGCGCCGATAAGGTCGGCTACCAGCTTTGCCGAGATAGGGTCGTGAGACTTTGACTTTCTGTCCTGGCGCGCATAGCCGAAATAGGGAATAACCGCAGTAATACGACCGGCGGACGCACGCTTGAACGCATCTATCATTATGAGCATTTCCATAAGATTGTCATTGACCGGCTGATTTGTAGACTGCACCAAAAATACATCGGAGCCGCGCACCGTCTCATTGATGGAAACGGAGATTTCACCGTCGGAGAATGTCTTTACAACACTGTCGCCGAGCGGAAGCCCCATTCTCTCCGCTATTCCGTGAGCCACCTTCTGAGAAGCATTCGCCGCGAAAATCTTAATGTTTTTACCGTGAGTAATCATTTTTCTGCTAATCCTCCTGCAATATAAAAACCGTCCGGATACAGCAATACCAAGACGGTCAAATAAATTTCGGGCGGGTACATAAACCGTAGAAAATACAAAAGCGCTTCATTCAGTCAATCTCCCTCCCATTTAATTTCAACTATATTTTAACAAGTAAGCGTAATTTTTTCAAGGGTATTTTAAGAATAGTTTAAGTTTGTCAATAATAACCGAGACGGGGACAGGCACGGGTGTAATTTTGTGGATTTTGATAAATAATTTCTAAAACAAAAAAAGGGGTTGTCTAATCGGAAAATTATGTTATAATATTATAATAACAAATATGAAATCGCCCGCTTTTTACCGTCGGAATGTGTAAAAGGCAGGTTTTTCCATGCTGTTTTGCATTTATTTGTTATCCCGGGCGGCAGGGTCGCCGTTTTAATATGTATATTCTTTTTTGGAGGTAAAAAATATGTCAAAAAAATTCGTTTATCTGTTCAGTGAGGGCAATGCCACGATGAGAAATCTCCTCGGCGGCAAAGGTGCGAACCTTGCTGAAATGACGAATCTCGGTCTTCCCGTACCGCAGGGCTTCACCATTTCCACAGAAGCCTGCACGCAGTACTATGAGGACGGGAAGAAAATCAATGATGAAATCCAGGCGCAGATCATGGAGCACATTGTTAAAATGGAAGAAATCACCGGCAAAAAGTTCGGCGATACGGAAAACCCGCTTCTCGTTTCTGTCCGCTCCGGTGCGCGCGCTTCAATGCCCGGCATGATGGATACCATTCTTAACCTCGGTCTTAACGAGCAGGTCGTTGAGGTTATGGCAAAGAAGTCCGGCAACCCCCGCTGGGCTTGGGACTGTTACAGAAGATTTATTCAGATGTATTCCGACGTTGTTATGGAGGTCGGCAAAAAATACTTTGAAGAGCTCATCGATAAGATGAAAGAGGAAAAGGGCGTAACCCAGGATGTCGAGCTGACAGCCGACGACCTCAAGGAGCTGGCAAACCAGTTCAAGGCTGAGTACAAAGAGAAAATCGGCGCAGAGTTCCCGACCGATCCCAAGGAGCAGCTGATGGGCGCCATTAAAGCCGTTTTCCGTTCTTGGGACAATCCCAGAGCAAACGTTTACAGACGCGACAATGATATACCCTATTCTTGGGGTACCGCTGTCAACGTACAGATGATGGCATTCGGAAACATGGGCGAAACCTCCGGCACCGGCGTTGCGTTTACCCGCAACCCCGCAACAGGTGAGAAGAAGCTGTTCGGCGAGTTCCTTATGAACGCACAGGGCGAGGACGTTGTCGCAGGTATACGCACGCCCCAGACAATCGACCAGCTCAAAAACGTTATGCCTGAGGTTTACAATCAGTTTGTCGAAATATGCCACAAGCTTGAAAATCATTACCGCGACATGCAGGATATGGAGTTTACCATCGAGGATAAAAAGCTCTATATGCTCCAGACCAGAAACGGTAAGAGAACAGCCGCAGCTGCGCTTAAGATTGCATGTGACCTTGTTGACGAGGGCATGATCTCGGACAAGGAAGCGGTTGCGATGATTGATCCGCGTAACCTTGATACACTTCTCCATCCGCAGTTTGACGCAAATGCGCTCAAGGCGGCTCAGCCTGCTGCAAGAGCGCTCGCAGCTTCTCCCGGTGCCGCCTGCGGTAAAATCGTGTTCACGGCAGACGATGCCAAGGAATGGGCAGGCAGGGGCGAAAAGGTTGTTCTTGTCCGTCTTGAGACCTCTCCCGAGGATATTGAGGGTATGAAAGCTTCTCAGGGTATACTGACCGTACGCGGAGGCATGACCTCTCATGCAGCAGTTGTTGCCCGCGGAATGGGCATTTGCTGTGTATCCGGCTGCTCCGAAATTGCAATGGACGAGGATAACAAGAAGTTTGTTCTTGCCGGCAAAACATACGTTGAGGGTGATTACATCTCTATCGACGGTTCGACAGGCGCTATCTACGACGGTATTATTCCGACCGTTGACGCCTCTATCGGCGGTGAATTCGGCAGAATCATGGCATGGGCTGACAAGTACAGAAAGCTCAAGGTCAGAACAAACGCAGATACACCGGATGACGCAAAACGTGCTTTTGCACTCGGTGCAGAGGGTATCGGTCTTTGCCGTACAGAGCATATGTTCTTCGAGAGCGACAGAATCGCTGCGTTCAGAGAGATGATCTGCTCTGATACCGTTGAGGAGAGAGAGGCGGCTCTCGCCAAGATTCTCCCGACACAGCAGGGCGACTTTGAAAAACTGTATGAGGCTATGGAGGGTAAGAGCGTTACCATACGTTTCCTTGATCCGCCTCTGCATGAATTTGTTCCCACAGAAGAAAAAGATATCGAGCTGCTCGCCAAAACGCAGGGTAAAACCGTCGAGCAGATTAAAAACATCATTGCTTCTCTGCATGAGTTCAACCCGATGATGGGTCACCGCGGCTGCCGTCTTGCTGTCACCTACCCCGAAATTGCTGCTATGCAGACAAGAGCGGTTATCCGTGCAGCAATCAATGTCAAGAAAGCTCACGCAGACTGGAACATTGTTCCCGAAATCATGATCCCGCTGGTAGGCGAAGTAAAAGAGCTTAAATACGTCAAGGATATTGTTGTAAAGACCGCCGACGAGGAGATCAAAGCAGCGGGCTCCGACCTCAAGTATGAGGTCGGCACCATGATCGAAATACCGAGGGCTTGTCTCACGGCAGACGAGATTGCCAAAGAAGCTGACTTCTTCTGCTTCGGTACAAATGACCTGACACAGATGACCTTCGGCTTCAGCCGCGACGACGCAGGCAAATTCCTGGGCGCTTACTACGACGCTAAGATTTACGAGTCCGATCCGTTTGCAAAGCTTGATCAGACAGGCGTAGGCAAACTCATGGAGATGTCCGTCAAGATGGGTCACGAAGCAAGACCGAACATTCATTGCGGTATCTGCGGCGAGCACGGCGGTGATCCGACATCGGTAGAGTTCTGCCACAGAATCGGCTTGGATTATGTTTCCTGCTCACCCTTCCGTGTTCCGATTGCACGCCTTGCAGCAGCACAGGCGGCTATAAAGGATGACGCTTCAAAATAAAACAGCCGTTTTGATACAGAGGGCAATTACACTTGTATTGCCGTTCTGAAATCAGCATAAATCAAGCCTCGAAGTCTTTTGGCTTCGAGGCTTTTTTATATTTTAATTTTAACCGTGCTCCCTGCGTGCATCCGCTTTTCGTTCCTGTACCGATTTACGCCGAAATTCGGCAGGAGTGGCATCTGCATATTTTAAAAACACACGCCCGAAATGCTGAACTGTTTTAAAACCGCAACGGCTGGCAATATCCTTTATCGGCAATTCGGTAAAGGCAAGATGCTTTTTGCCACCTTTACGCGGTAGCTGTACAGATATTCCATTGCCGTATACCCGGTTTCCTGCTTTATCAGTCTTGTAAGCGTTGTATGATTTATTCCGGCAGCATCGCTGATATCCGCAAGAGATAAATCGTTCATATAATTGCCCTCTATAAACAAAATAACATCATGCAGCCGATTGTTTTTGATAGAAGGTATACTGTCTGCATTTCTGTTACGCTCACCGTATCCTATAAGTCCGTACATACGTTCAAGTGCAATTATCAGCTCCATAAAATAAGATCTGCTCCTGCACGACCAGTACCAGTCTCTTTGCACGTTCAGCTCATTTTCAATATTTCCGCAGAGCTTGTACACCTTAGATATATAATTGTCACAAATTGGAATTACATATTGTCTTTCAATAAACGGTTTTAATAAAAACATATCATGTGCATTGGCAAAATCACCGTAGTTTTTATCACGCAGCCGCTCAAAAGTCATGTTTATATTTAAAAAATCCGGATTAAAATAAATAACATAATAAATCGCTTTTTTATTGGATATCAGTGTGGGATTTTCGTTTTCATCAAAGCATATAAAGCACGGCGCATCAGCCGCCACCGTCTCCCCTGCCCTTTCAAAAGTCAGCTTTCCGCTCATAAGAGCTACCAGCATAAACCGATTGTCTTTAATTTCAATTGAGTCTAAAGCAGCATTTTTACGGCAGTAAATATGCGCCGCTTTTCCTCTGTTATATACTTTTCCCACAGTTGTACATTCCATGTGTATGCCCCCTTACGCGATTATTGTAGCATATTACGACATTCTTCACAATATAAGCTATTTATCCGAAATTAAATTATTTTTATCTGATTTTAAACTATATTTTGTAATTGTGTATTATAGGTAAATTTTATTTTCTCATACGCTAAATCGCCATATTTTTTCTATATTTTATATTATAATTTGTATTAAGTATATAAACAGATGGGTAGTATAAGTTGACAAAACAAGAAATTTATTGTATAATTGATTATATCATATAATTAATTGTTATTTGAATTTTAGTTTATGATTTTGAAACAAAATAGAACTATAATTAATGTTTAATTAACTGACAGATACAAAAACCGAAAGCACCCACCTTTAACGAAAGAGAGGTAAGTATGAAAAATAATTCAGAAATCACACCGTATATAACAGAGCTTGCAGAAATATCCACGCAAAGCAATAAAATTGTCCCCGATATGTATTTGGAGCATAAAGTAAACCGCGGTCTGCGCGATGTTAACGGAAACGGAGTTGTAACAGGACTTACGGAGGTTTCCAAAGTCAAGGCAAAAGAAAAGCTGGCGGACGGCAGTGAGGTTTCCTGCGACGGACAGCTTTATTACCGCGGAGTTAATATACGCGAGCTTGTCGCCGGTTTTATGAAAGACGATCGTTTTGGCTTTGAGGAGGCTGTATATCTGCTCCTGTTTTCCGAGCTGCCGAACAAAAAACAGCTTTTGCGTTTTGAAGAAGAGCTTTCAAATTACAGGAGTCTGCCCACCTCGTTTGTACGTGATATTATTTTAAAAGCACCCGGCAAGGACATGATGAATATTTTATCACGCAGTGTTCTGACGCTGTACGCATACGATGATAATCCGGATGATATATCCGTTGCAAACGTGCTGCGTCAGTGTCTGCAGCTAATTGCGGTATTCCCGCTTTTATCGGTATACGGCTATCAGTCATATCAGCACTATCACATGGATAAAAAGCCTGTTTATACATCTGCCCAAACCCGGTCTTTCAACCGCGGAAAATATACTTCATCTGCTGCGCGAGGATGGCAAATACACAAAACTTGAAGCAAAAGTTTTAGACCTTGCGCTTGTTCTTCATGCAGAGCACGGCGGCGGAAACAATTCTACATTTACAACCCATGTTGTAACCTCCTCCGGAACCGACACATATTCGGCGATTGCAGCGGCGCTCGGTTCCCTTAAAGCGCCACGGCGGTGCAAATATCAAGGTTGTCAAAATGTTTGAGGATATGAAAAGAACCATCAACACGGAAAGCCGCGATGAAATTGCCGATTATCTCTCGCGACTGCTCGACAAAAAAGCTTTTGACAATGCCGGATTGATTTACGGAATGGGTCACGCAGTTTACTCACTTTCCGACCCGCGTGCAGATATTCTTATGTCCTGCGCCAAGGATCTCGCAGTTGAAAAAGGCTTTGAAAAGGACTATGCGCTTTACGAAACGGTCGCTGAGCTTGCACCCGAAATTATATCCTCAAAACGCAGGATGTACAAGGGTGTCAGCGCCAACGTAGATTTCTATTCCGGGCTTATTTATCAGATGCTGGAGCTGCCATGCGAGCTGTATACCCCGATTTTCGCTATTGCAAGGATTGCAGGCTGGAGCGCACACAGAATAGAGGAAATTCAGAATGCAGGAAAAATCATACGCCCCTCTTACGTCAGCGTAAAACCTAACAGAGAATACGTAAGCCTTGAAAACCGCAAATAAAGTATTAGACTTTTAAATCATAAATACCGTACAATCATAATAAATGACGTATATTAATCGTCATCTCTTTTATTCCCCTATCACACAAAAACGGTGATTAAAGGAAACCCGAAAGAGGAAAAAAGAATATAAAATAGAGTTGTCAGCAATGACAGCTCTATTTTTAATTTTAGGAGGTGAAAAAAAGAAACACTTAAATAAAGGAGGAGATAATAACCGGATAGTCAAAGCAAAGGTAAAAGGAAAAAGTATAAAAGGAGAAAAGATAATGCAAAGACATAATAAGCTATATGTAAATATTATTGCGGTTGTTCTTGTTATCTGTACACTGTGCGGTACGGCAGCAGCAGCGGCAGACCTGTCCCCCTGCCGTCAGCAGCTCACCGCCGGTCGGGGTCGTAATTGAGAATTCCACGGCAGTATTCAGTCTGAAAGACAACAGCTCGCAATATTATAAATACTCTCTTGAAATTATGGACGCTGACAAAGAGAACTATCTTCTGTGCGATAATTTCGAGCCGTCGGAAACAGCAAGGCTTTCCAACATAACAAAAGACTCGGACTATCCACTGCGCCTGGAACTTTACGGTGAGGAAACGGTGAGCTTTTATGAAGGCTCGTTTTCCGCAGACGCCTTTGACGCCGTAACAGTTTCCCTTTCAAAAACCGGGTCTAAGAAGAATACCGAGAAAATGTCCGAAACAGAGATTGACTCACTCTTTGAGATGACTGACGAGCAGTATGAAAAGGTATTTTCATCACTGGATATTCCGTCCTTCATAAGCGAAGACGAGGCTAAGGCGGCAAAGCACGTTGAGCGCCTGAAGGAGTATGAGGACAGCTATGACAAGATAGGCTACAAAAAAACGCTGACGGAACAAATACTCTGTATATCTTCTCGTCACCTGTAAAGTATATGGACGACAGCGGCAGGCTCATGCACGCAGACCCGAATATATCCGAAACAGCGGACAGCACGGTTAAGGCTCAGGGTTACAGCTATGTGAACGATTACGGCGAACTAAAAACATACTTTGCCGATTCACTGTCGGACAACAAGGGTGTAAAGATACAGAAAAACGAATCAGAGATTGAGTTCGGGTTTTGTGTACCCGAAAAGAAAGAGGGAAACACACTGACAAAGCTTTTCTCTTCGGTATCGGAAATATTCTCCGAGCCGAAAAACAAGGCTATGCTGTTTACGGAAAACAGAGAGAAAAAGCTCGGTTACAATGAAGTGAGCAATGATGCAAACATCATTGCCTCTCCCACAACGTCGGGAGCAATGCAGACTCTTATTCTTGAAGATGTACCGGAGGACAACAGGCTGACGTTCTGGGTGTCTGCAGACGGACTGACACCCAAGGCGGACGACGGAAAGAAAAGTGTGGTTTTCTCGTCTGAGGGTTCAGAGTGCTTTACCGTCGGCAATATTGAGCTGCGCGACTCGGCGCAGGGCGGACAGGCGGAAAACGGACTGCACTTTTCCACAGAGAACACAGTTGAAATAAAGCAGAGCAGCGCGGACGGTACTCTTGTAGAGATTACACTGGACAACGACCTTCTTACTGCTCCGTCCGCCGTTTATCCTGTCAGTGTCACGCTTTCTGCGGACAGCGGTACAGCTGTTCAGTCGGCAGAGACGGTACAGACAGCAGCCGCGGCTTCAGAAATCACTGTGGCGGATGCGCAAGCCGGCACGTCTGCTGCAAGGACTCTTCCGTCTGAATGGTATTATGACAGTACCACATGTCAGTATTATCAGATCGGAGATGAGGTTGGCTATTCATACTTTCAGGACAGAACGGTTTTCTCAAACGGTGCCGCCGGCAATGCTGATGATAAGTATCTTCTCTTGGGATATGACACTTACTACACCAACGGTTATTACGATACGACTACCTGTCAAAATGTCGGATCGGGCTACAATACCTGCACAGGTTATGTATTTATGAAATGCGATGTCAGCTCGCTGTCAATAGATCCCAAAATGGTAGATGATGTACAGCTGGTGCTCCGCGAGGGTTCCGGAAACAGCACACCGATGACGGCAGAGCTTGTAAGAGTAACCGGTCCGTGGACAGAAAACAATGTCAGCATAAATCATGTTCGAAGCTGTGACAATGAATACACGGGAAATACTGAAATTGTATTCGAGCAATCGGGAACCGGTATAGAGAATGAGGCTGAAATAACGTATATGGTTACAGACCATTTTGCTGAACGCAAAAGGAAAGGGCGGAGGAAAGCCCAACTACGGATTTCTGCTTCGTTCGACTGCATCCGGGAAATTCAGCAAGCATATTTGCTCCTCCGAACACGGAACAACAAGCTATCGTCCTAAAATTGTATTATTGTATGAAGATCCGTTCCCGTTGGAGCTTAATGTTCCCGGACACGGTCAGATACTTGACGCGAACCAGAACCAGTGGTACAGCTTTACTCCGACTGCCTCTGATAACTACAGTATATTCACCACGGGAAACACCGACACCTACGGGCGCTTGTATGACAGCTCACTGAACCTGCTGACGTCTGATGATGATTCAGGAGAACAACTTAACTTCAGTATATCCAGACAACTGGAGGCAGGCAAAACATACTATATCCGTGTAAGCGGTCTCCGTGATCTTGACGAGGGCTTTTATTTCATCAGGGTTGTAAATACCTCATTTGATGATCTGATTATCAGAGATTTAATAACAACTGATAATATACTATCAACCGACGATGGTTTTTATATGTGCAGCAAGCCCTTATCCGATATAATGATTCAAGCAGGAGTAACAACTTTTGTTAATAATAATGGAGATGACAAATCTGTATCTATATACTATGATGACTGGTACATGTATGCAATCGAAGAAAATTCGGAATTTACCTACGGGTTACTAAAAATGAGAGAGCAAGAAAACGACGAGGGAGATGGCGATGACCCGGGTGTAACAATTTCGTTTATCGAGTTTGATACATCTATCCTGTATACATGTTTAGACAATAACACGTTGCAAAATATCAACAATCTCATTGATGAAATAGATAGAGTAGTACGTCTGAATGGTCAGACACATAATGATATCATAAGAAACTATTTTATAAAGCCCGAATCAAAAGCGTCATATCTTGTAGCGCAGCAGTATATAAATCATATAGCAAGCTTTGTTGAAAATGGGTATATAGATGCACCTAATAGCTATATTGACTTATTAGAGTATATTGACGACTTATATCGAAAACCTGTCTCAAGCGGATCAGCTTTATCAAAATATCAATACATTGCAAAATTAAAAAGAGTTCCAAATGCTCTTTTGGAAAATAATCAGAAGGCAGGTTATAATATTTATAACCCCGACAATCACAGGATATATATAAACGACCCGCAAAATTTGACACCATACGAAAAGTATGCTATATTGATGATGCACACTTCAAACGTCACGTTTAATTCTTTTGCCGCAGAAGTTCTTTATCATGCTGAAATGCTGAAATATGAAATTGATTTAAACTACGAAAGAGCCATCAGGGCAGATATGGCAATGGGCGAGGAAGTCGAGAGCGGAATTACAGATAAATATTACGATTTAAGCAGTGATATCGTACAGGATCAAATACAGTATCACGGTGAATGTTGAATTTTGTAAAGGAAACTTATTATGAGTAGATTAAGCAAAAAACGCTTTATAATTTTAGCAATAGTACTTATAGTATTCATTACCGTCGGTATGTTGTGGATTAAGCACTTTCGTGCTACTCATCCTACTCATTACAGATTTAATGATGAGTTTGTAATCGGCAGTACTGCTGATGAAATTCAAGACAGATACGGTGATTTTGATAGGTATGGCTTAATACCATCCAAAACATGGAAAATGACAACTGCGGGCGTATATAATATTCAAAAAAGAATAGATTACGGTTTTTTTTGCCAAATTGATAAATATTATATTATATATTTTGACGAAAACGGAATAGCGGTTGATATTTCCCTTATAGAAGGCTGGTTTGGCGGTTAACATACGCAATGCATAAAGTATCTAATTGTTAAATCCTACTCATAATAACTCTCTTAAGTCAACAAAAGTAGAGCTGTCAGCAATGACGGCTCTATTTTCATTTGCAAAAAGTATTACACTGACATGAAAATCAGGCAACAGAAAAGGGCAGGTTATAATATTTATAACCCCGACAATCACAGGCTTTATATAGAAAATACGCAAAATTTGACATGATACGAAAAGTATGCTATATTGATGATGCACACTTCAAATGTTACCTTTAATTCTTTTGCCGCCGAAGTCCTTTTCCACGCAGATAAGCTTGAATCCTGGTGGAATTCAATACCATTTGCTGAAGTATATGAAATGGCTGTTCGTGCAGATATGGCGATAGGAGAAGACAAAGAAAGCGGTTATTCGGAAATATACTATAATTTAAACAGTTCTATCGTCCAAGAGCAAATACAGTATCACGACGAATGTTAAATTGTGTAAAGGAAACTTATTATGAGTAGATTAAGCAAAAAACGCTTTATAATTTTAGCAATAGTACTTATAGTATTCATTACCGTCGGTGTGTTGTGGATTAAGCACTTTCGTGCTACTCATCCTACTCATTACAGATTTAATGATGAGTTTGTAATCGGCAGTACTGCTGATGAAATTCAAGACAGATACGGTGATTTTGATATCTACTATGAATTTGACGGTCCCTCCACAACAGGTGTATCGGCAGTAGGTATATACCAAGTTAGCTATAAAAATAACAGTTGGATCTTTTACAGGACAGATGAATTTTATAATATACATTTCGATGAAAACGGAATAGCTATTGATATTTATTTTCAAGAAGGCTGGCCGGGCGGCTAAACCTATTAATGTAATTTTAAAGCTAACTTACATGGTAAAATATGTACAGATGATTATCCAAGGCAATGATTTCCTTACTGCCATAAAAACATATTACAAAGAACTTTCATCAACCTCTACACGCGCGAATATATTTTTAAGCTATATTGATTTTCCGACAGTAAAATCACGAATATTTTATGAACTTATAGACAAGGATATGATTAAATTAATGTTTGCAGCAGCTGATTTACAAAATTATCAGCTTGTTGATTATTATGATTCTTTAATAAATAATGAGTAATATCATTGGAATAAAATCGGATGTTCCTTATACATATGATTTTTTGAAAAGCTTAGAAGCAGGCTTCAATAATATAGCACATTTTTATTAAGCTTTTTAAACAAGGGAAACACATTATGAATTACCAAAAAAGAGAAATTTAATATTAATTACGTTTTTTATTATTATGATTGCTACAGCTGCTGCAATTTATATTTATATAATGTCACAGCCCGAAGATGAGCATTGGGGCAAAGCCATGAATAGCACAATTTCTGTATTTATGACTTTACCGGTTCTAATTATTGAACTTGACTTACTTTACAGCGCATTATACTTTATCAAAAAAGAAAAAAGAACAGTAATAAAAACAGTTTTTAATATTATTGCAACGATTGTTTCAGTTAGTCTTATCATATCTTTTATGGCAATAGGATTGTTTTTTAATAATATGACAGTAAACGCTGTATCATATATATCTATTTTTTATATTGTACTGCGACTTATCTATTTTATTATACTATTAGTATTTTATAGAAATAAATAAGCTATTAAAGATTTACAATAAAATTTCAATAATATGTTTCTCTGTCAAAAACAGAACAGTATATAGTGACGGAACTCGCAGAAATTATAACGATCCTTATTTGATTGTAGGAAAAAACGGAAGCTATACCGATTGCGAAGAATATACATATTATGATAGTAATAATTGCAGTTATGTCACGGATACCAGGCTTGTTACAAAAGACAGAGAAAGCGTTTCCTTTCTAAAATACAATCTTGATGAAATATTTGATATTGCACCTGCAAGCATAGAATTTGCAAAGTTAATATTACATGAAGGCTCTGGTAATAATAACTCGGTTAATATGGATCTTAAACTTGTTACTCAGGACTGGGACGAAAACAGCATTACAAGCGCGCATATTAACTATATTGACAATAGGTATAGAGGAAACAGAACAATTCAGATGAGCACCTCTGCTGCAAATATAAGCCATGAGTTCGATATAACCACAATGCTTACTGACCATCTGATATCAACCAAAGGTTTAAACGGCGGTGAGCATAATTACGGCTTTTGCCTCAGGACATCAGCATCTGCCACAAGTAAGCACATATTCTCTGCATATAATAACAACCTCAACTATACGCCTAAAATTGTTTTGAGCTATTCGGAACCTGCCAATCTATACCTCTCGGGTGATATAGAAACGTTCGTATCCTCTCTTTATCCAAGTATATGGTATAAGTTTACACCGTCAAAAACAGATTATTATAAAATATATACAACCGGAAAAGTTGATACATACGGAGATTTATATCTAAACAAAAATACTTATGTTAAATCAGATGATGATTCAGGAAATAGCACTAACTTTAAAATTATAGAGAAACTATACGCCGATCAAACATATTATATTAAAGTAAGAGGATATAGCTCGACTACCACAGGTACTTTCTTTATTAGAATAGAACAGCAAAATATGATGTTCCATACGTCCCGCACTTCCTCGCTTAAACAAGACATTAATAATATTATACATAACACAGGAGAAATAGGCGGAGGATTTAACAATCTGTCCAACAGCATTGATACAGTCTTGTCATACGATGACTTGATAACATCATTGTGCAACACACAAGGATATACCATTTCAAAATCATATTTGCAGACACTGTTATTCAAGGAAATATGGGAATATTCTTTAGATGATCAAATAGCGGACAGCGCAGTAAAATCAGGAATACGAGATGATTCAAGTACCGGGCTCGGACAAATTTTTACAAAAGTTGCCATTGGTGCATTGAATAATGCGAAGATTTTAGGATTAGCAACGGAATATGACTATATGGATGAAACAAATCCCGAAGATATTTCTCAAATGTGGAATTTATTGCATAATGACAATGAATACAATATAACTATGGTATACTATGAAATATTAAATTGTGCAGGTAAAAGCGGTCAGCCTCAAATAGATTTTTTGTAATTATACGCCCGCTCAAGTTAAAGCAGTATTAGCACGATATAACGGAACAGGAGATGCTGCGGCAGATTATGGAGAGGAAGTATATGAATATTATCTTGTATTTGAAAAATATAAGATGTATAATTAATTTATAAGTAATCATAATGAGGTTAAAAATGAAAAAAATTAAATTAACAGTTTTATATATTATTAATATTGTTCTCGGCTTTTGTTCCGCATATATATTTCCTACCATACTGCTCACAGCATTTCATCTTTTAGACCAGCACGATTCTGACGGAGAGTTTGCCGCTCCGATATTTAAAGTGTTTCTTGCTCTTCTTTTATTAACAAATACATTATTTATAACATATTATTGTATTCAGTACAAGAAACGAAATATAAGCAAAACACACATGATATTGCTGTCCGTAGTTTATATATTCAGTATTTGCCTGGCAATAGCAGCTTTTAACATTCGCTCTATTCAGATGGACTTTTACACTTATCACGGAGCTTTGAGAGAATTTTTTGATTTTTTAACTGACTTGTGATTATTAAAATGATAAAAACAGAGCTATCTCCTGACAGCTCTGTTTTTTATATGCAAAAAAGTATCACGGACGTTAAAATTAACAGCCTTGCAAATAACATACATAAGCAGTATAATGATAGAAAGAAACTGTTTGGTAATGACTGTAACATTACATTCCATATAGATCTCAGAGGTCAAGACTATACAGAGGATATGCTAAGTGATATCACAAGACGAGTGAAAGATTTAGTCGGAGATACCAATATACTGCATTTTGTAAGAAAATAAAAGGAGAAAATGTATGTTTGTTGTATTTAGAACAGGTTATTCTACGCGATTAGCCGGCTCGGGAGATTTTTTGTACAGCTTTTTTTCAACAGTATCAAAACTGTTAGAGCCAAAGGGCTGGGGTACAAGATTTCCGTATTTACTCAGACATTTTTGCGACTACGGCGCTGTAAAGTATAAGGATGCACCGCTGCTTGAAAAGGAGGTAGAATATATAAAAAAACGACTCAAGAAAATACCTGTCAGCTACGCGGTGTATGATTATGAATATCCCCAATTGCCCATACCCTTTGAAAAGACCGAATATTATAATCATAATACAAGTTTGGACTCTGCATACTGCGTAGGTGAAGAGAAATACGGATATGATCCTATTACCGATCTTCTTTTAAGGTCTGCATCAGACTCTGTCAGACAAGAAAAATCCATAGAACTCACTACATTTATGGGCTGTGGTCATAGAGAATTAGAAGGCGCATATGTAAAAAGAGGCAGAGAATTTTTAAAGGGGGAATATCCTATCATATTTGTAGATATATTAGGAGAGCTCAATAAAAGAATAGAAAAATTTCTTGAACCAGATGTGTCAGATACTATTAGAGTAAAATACAATAAAACACTTGCAAGTTTAAGAAAAAAAGTTCCCATAACATATCATTGTTATGTTCAGGAAGGGCTTTCAAATATACCGAAAAAAAAAGAGCTTGACAAGCTTGTGCAGACATATAAACAGATTCTGCAAACAGACTATTTCAAATTTATATTTGTAGATAAGGACAGTCCGGAGGAAGATCCGAATATACCGCTTGAATATTGATGTATATTAATCGTCATCTCTTTTATTCCCCTATCACACAAAACGGTGATTAAAGGAAACCCGAAAGAGGAAAAAAGAATATAAAATAGAGTTGTCAGCAATGACAGCTCTATTTTTAATTTTAGGAGGTGAAAAAGAAACACTTAAATAAAGGAGGAGATAATAACCGGATAGTCAAAGCAAAGGTAAAGAAAAAGTATAAAAGGAGAAAAGATAATGCAAAGACATAATAAGCTATATGTAAATATTATTGCGGTTGTTCTTGTTATCTGTACACTGTGCGGTACGGCAGCAGCGGCAGACCTGTCCCCTGCCGTCAGCAGCTCACCGCCGGTCGGGGTCGTAATTGAGAATTCCACGGCAGTATTCAGTCTGAAAGACAACAGCTCGCAATATTATAAATACTCTCTTGAAATTATGGACGCTGACAAAGAGAACTATCTTCTGTGCGATAATTTCGAGCCGTCGGAAACAGCAAGGCTTTCCAACATAACAAAAGACTCGGACTATTCCCTGCGCCTGGAGCTTTACGGTGAGGAAACGGTGAGCTTTTATGAAGGCTCGTTTTCCGCAGACGCCTTTGACGCCGTAACAGTTTCCCTTTCAAAAAACCGGGTCTAAGAAGAATACCGAGAAAATGTCCGAAACAGAGATTGACTCACTCTTTGAGATGACTGACGAGCAGTATGAAAAGGTATTTTCATCACTGGATATTCCGTCCTTCATAAGCGAAGACGAGGCTAAGGCGGCAAAGCACGTTGAGCGCCTGAAGGAGTATGAGGACAGCTATGACAAGATAGGCTATAAAAACGCTGACGGAACAAATACTTGTATATCTTCTCGTCACCTGTAAAGTACATGGACGACAGCGGCAGGCTCATGGACGCAGACCCTAATATATCCGAAACAGCGGACAGCACGGTTAAGGCTCAGGGGTTACAGCTATGTGAACGATTACGGCGAGCTGAAGACGTACTTTGCCGATTCACTGTCGGACAACAAGGGTGTAAAGATACAGAAAACGAATCAGAGCTTGAGTTCGGGTTTTGTGTACCCGAAAAAGAAAGAGGGAAAAACACTGACAAAGCTTTTTCTCTTCTGTATCGGAAATATTCTCCGAGCCGAAAAACAAGGCTATGCTGTTTACGGCAAACAGAGAGAAAAAGCTCGGTTACAATGAAGTGAGCAATGACGCCAACATCATTGCCTCTCCCACAACGTCAGGAGCAATGCAGACTCTTATTTTTTGAAGATGTACCGGAGAACAACAGGCTGACGTTCTGGGTGTCTGCATACGGACTGACACCCAAGGCGGACGACGGAAAGAAGAGTGTGATTTTTTTCTCGTCTGAGAGTTCAGAGTGCTTTACCGTCGGCAATATTGAGCTGCGCGACTCGGCGCAGGGCGAACAGGCGGAAAACGGACTGCACTTTTCCACAGAGAACACGGTTGAAATAAAAGCAGAGCGGCACAGACGGTACTCTTGTAGAGATTACACTGGACAACGACCTTCTTACTGCTCCGTCCACCGTTTACCCTGTCAGTGTTACGCTTTCTGCGGACAGCGGTACAGCTGTTCAGTCGGCAGAGACGGTACAGACAGCAGCCGCGGCTTCAGAAATCACTGCGGCAGATGCGCAAGCCGACACGTCTGCTGCAAGGACTCTTCCGTCTGAATGGTATTATGACAGTACCACATGTCAGTATTATCAGATCGGAGATGAGGTTGGCTATTCATACTTTCAGGACAGAACGGTTTTCTCAAACGGTGCCGCCGGCAATGCTGATGATAAGTATCTTCTCTTGGGATATGACACTTACTACACCAACGGTTATTACGATACGACTACCTGTCAAAATGTCGGTTCGGGCTACAATACCTGCACAGGTTATGTATTTATGAAATGCGATGTCAGCTCGCTGTCAATAGATCCCAAGATGGTAGATGATGTACAGCTGGTGCTCCGCGAGGGTTCCGGAAACAGCACACCGATGACGGCAGAGCTTGTAAAAGTAACCAGTCCGTGGACAGAAAACAATGTCAGCATAAATCATGTTCGAAACTGCGACAATGAATACACGGGAAATACTGAAATTGTATTTGAGCAATCGGGAACCGGTATAGAGAATGACGCTGAAATAACGTATATGGTTACAGACCATTTGCTGAACGGAACAAAAGGAAAGGGTGGAGGACAGCCCAACTACGGATTTCTGCTTCGTTCGACTGCATCTGGGAAATTCAGCAAGCATATTTGCTCTTCCGAACACGGAACAACAAGCTATCGTCCTAAAATTGTATTATTGTATGAAGATCCGTTCCCGTTGGAGCTTAATGTTCTCGGACACGGTCAGATACTTGACGCGAACCAAAACCAGTGGTACAGCTTTACTCCAAAAGACACTGCATATTACAGTATCTCCACACTTGATGGCACAGACACCTACGGACGCTTGTATGACAGCTCACTGAACCTGCTGACGTCTGATGATGATTCAGGAGAACAACTGAATTTCAGTATATCCAGACAACTGGAGGCAGGCAAAACATACTATATCCGTGTAAGCGGTCTCCGTGATCTTGACGAGGGCTTTTATTTCATCAGGGTTGTAAATGCTGACCCGTTTCATGTCAGTAACATTGAGTATTTACGATATACTAGGATTACCGCAAAAAATTTTTGGGGCTTAGGAGATAATACAGATTATACTTTAGGAATTATTAAATCATCACAGCTTGAAAAAAATGATTATTTTATTTGCCGAGATAATGTTAATGACAGTTATTCCCGTGAGTATGTAATTAATTCTGATTTAATAAGTACACTAAATAATTTAGAAACTGGTTATCAAGAACATTACAATATTATCCCTGCTTTTAATACTGTTACAAAACAGGAACAAATTGCTCATACTGCTAAAGCAGAGAGTGACCAGATGGTTGAAAAAGGTTATTTTGAAGCAAACAGTAGTGAATATTATGGAACATGGGCATTTAATTATACAAGTATTTCAAACCTTAGCGATTATTGGAATGGAGTGCTTGACACGGCTTCAGCTGCATTTGGTGTATATATTAGTGTTACTGCTTACTATTATTCTTACTTAAATTCGAATAATATTAAATCTACTACCGTATCATCCGATAGTTATCTTAAGATGTCTTCAGAATTAGATGACATTAACAAAAGATTAGGTAATAATATTACCAATAAAAAAATCATATCTGCAGAACAACGTAATATAGAGGTTAGTAAGGATGGTTATACAGATCCGCCATATAAGGTCGGTACGCCGGTTGTAAAATTCGAGCATACTTCCTCAACTAAATATGTCCGCGTATATGCAAAAGGATATTCAGCGCCTGAAGGACGATGGCTAATGAAGTATTCTGATATTGAAGGTTTAACTCCTGCACAAATTAAAGCAAAGTTTGCGCTTAATTATACTCCTACAGATTATGTCATAGTTAATGTACCTTCAGGAGTAAAAATGTGTTCGGGAAGAGTAGGTCCGAATTATGGATATACTGAAAACTTGGGTATACAATTTGAATTATTAGAAGTTATCGATAATTCTTTATTTGTTCCTGCGGGTTCTCTTTCATAAATATTGACTTTTACAATTTTATTTGGTATTCTGCTATACATAATTAAAAAGGAGATATTAAAAATGGATCCGCGAATAGAAATACTAATGAATAATAAATGTTTTTCTTTTTCTTTAGATACTAATAATGTATTACCTAAGGGTTTTTGTGTTTCTAATTATAAAAAAATAAATATTAATAAATTATCTCAAATATCCATAACAGAAAAAAATATTATAACGGTAAAAAGCCGATCTGGATTTTACTCCGACGACAGTGCATACACCTCTGCGTACTCAAAATAATATTGATGCTTATGATTGGGACGGAAATCATCTTTGGAATATCTCAGAAATTGTAGGAGCATTGAAAATCCCGTTTATGGGCGGATATTTATGGACCGACTCTTTTTATAAAGAAACCTTAACCAGAGATTTGCTCAGAGATATTAATGAAATTTCTAATTATATAGAAGGACATATTTTGTATTCTGCCATTACAGACCGCAAAGGATATGTTATAGATCTGGATGATCGAAAAGTAATATGCACTTATCCGGTTCGATAGATAAAATAGTTGACCTAATACAAGAAATATCTAAAATTAATTCGCTTCTATTTCACACAAAACGGTGATTAAAGGAAACCCGAAAGAGGAAAAAGAATATAAAATAGAGTTGTCAGCAATGACAGCTCTATTTTTAATTTTAGGGAGGTGAAAAAGAAACACTTAAATAAAGGAGGAGATAATAACCGGATAGTCAAAGCAAAGGTAAAGAAAAAGTATAAAAGGAGAAAAGATAATGCAAAGACATAATAAGCTATATGTAAATATTATTGCGGTTGTTCTTGTTATCTGTACACTGTGCGGTACGGCAGCAGCAGCAGACCTGTCCCCCTGCTGTCAGCAGCTCACCGCCGGTCGGGGTCGTAATTGAGAATTCCACGGCAGTATTCAGTCTGAAAGACAACAGCTCGCAATATTATAAATACTCTCTTGAAATTATGGACGCTGACAAAGAGAACTATCTTCTGTGCGATAATTTCGAGCCGTCGGAAACAGCAAGGCTTTCCAACATAACAAAAGACTCGGACTATCCACTGCGCCTGGAACTTTACGGTGAGGAAACGGTGAGCTTTTATGAAGGCTCGTTTTCCGCAGACGCCTTTGACGCCGTAACAGTTTCCCTTTCAAAAACCGGGTCTAAGAAGAATACCGAGAAAATGTCCGAAACAGAGATTGACTCACTCTTTGAGATGACTGACGAGCAGTATGAAAAGGTATTTTCATCACTGGATATTCCGTCCTTCATAAGCGAAGACGAGGCTAAGGCGGCAAAGCACGTTGAGCGCCTGAAGGAGTATGAGGACAGCTATGACAAGATAGGCTATAAAAACGCTGACGGAACAAATACTCTGTATATCTTCTCGTCACCTGTAAAGTACATGGACGACAGCGGCAGGCTCATGGACGCAGACCCGAATATATCCGAAACAGCGGACAGCACGGTTAAGGCTCAGGGTTACAGCTATGTGAACGATTACGGCGAGCTGAAGACGTACTTTGCCGATTCACTGTCGGACAACAAGGGTGTAAAGATACAGAAAAACGAATCAGAGCTTGAGTTCGGGTTTTGTGTACCCGAAAAGAAAGAGGGAAACACACTGACAAAGCTTTTCTCTTCTGTATCGGAAATATTCTCCGAGCCGAAAAACAAGGCTATGCTGTTTACGGAAAACAGAGAGAAAAAGCTCGGTTACAATGAAGTGAGCAATGACGCTAACATCATTGCCTCTCCCACAACGTCAGGAGCAATGCAGACTCTTATTTTTGAAGATGTACCGGAGAACAACAGGCTGACGTTCTGGGTGTCTGCATACGGACTGACACCCAAGGCGGACGACGGAAAGAAGAGTGTGATTTTCTCGTCTGAGAGTTCAGAGTGCTTTACCGTCGGCAATATTGAGCTGCGCGACTCGGCGCAGGGCGAACAGGCGGAAAACGGACTGCACTTTTCCACAGAGAACACGGTTGAAATAAAGCAGAGCGGCACAGACGGTACTCTTGTAGAGATTACACTGGACAACGACCTTCTTACTGCTCCGTCCACCGTTTACCCTGTCAGTGTTACGCTTTCTGCGGACAGCGGTACAGCTGTTCAGTCGGCAGAGACGGTACAGACAGCAGCCGCGGCTTCAGAAATCACTGCGGCAGATGCGCAAGCCGACACGTCTGCTGCAAGGACTCTTCCGTCTGAATGGTATTATGACAGTACCACATGTCAGTATTATCAGATCGGAGATGAGGTTGGCTATTCATTACTTTCAGGACAGAACGGTTTTTCTCAAACGGTGCCGCCGGCAATGCTGATGATAAGTATCTTCTCTTGGGATATGACACTTACTACACCAACGGTTATTACGATACGACTACCTGTCAAAATGTCGGTTCGGGCTACAATACCTGCACAGGTTATGTATTTATGAAATGCGATGTCAGCTCGCTGTCAATAGATCCCAAGATGGTAGATGATGTACAGCTGGTGCTCCGCGAGGGTTCCGGAAACAGCACACCGATGACGGCAGAGCTTGTAAGAGTAACCAGTCCGTGGACAGAAAACAATGTCAGCATAAATCATGTTCGAAACTGCGACAATGAATACACGGGAAATACTGAAATTGTATTTGAGCAATCGGGAACCGGTATAGAGAATGAGGCTGAAATAACGTATATGGTTACAGACCATTTGCTGAACGCAAAAGGAAAGGGTGGAGGACAGCCCAACTACGGATTTCTGCTTCGTTCGACTGCATCTGGGAAATTCAGCAAGCATATTTGCTCTTCCGAACACGGAACAACAAGCTATCGTCCTAAAATTGTATTATTGTATGAAGATCCGTTCCCGTTGGAGCTTAATGTTCTCGGACACGGTCAGATACTTGACGCGAACCAAAACCAGTGGTACAGCTTTACTCCAAAAGACACTGCATATTACAGTATCTCCACACTTGATGGCACAGACACCTACGGACGCTTGTATGACAGCTCACTGAACCTGCTGACGTCTGACGATGACTCAGGAGAAGAACTGAATTTCAATATAATTAAAAAACTGGAAGCAGGCAAAATATACTATATCCGTGTAAGCGGTCTCCGTGATCTTGACGAGGGCTTTTATTTCATCAATGTTGGCTTTGCCTTTGATACAATATTTGATGAAAATACAGAAGATATAAATCAGATGATTTCTGAGATTGATATTATCTTAGATAACTATTTACAGGAAATATCCCGCCAAGATACTGTAACGGCGTCGAAATAACATCAAGCAATAAGAGCAGTACCAATTATCAGGGAGAAAACATATATTTGTTTTTATACGAATGGTATGAGGAGCATATATGGTCGTATGAAAAGGAGCTTCCCCGATGGGCAAACAGTGCAGCGATAAATGAGGAGGCAACAAAACGGGCAGCGTTGAATGTCTGGTCGGAAAAGGTATACGGTGAAACCACCTGGGAAGGAATAGTCAACGGTATTGACAATTGTGTAGATGTATTGTATTATGAGGTCATCAATATAGACAAAGTAATCCTGCCTGCAATTAAACAGGTGGTTTTAGGCAACTATACGGACGATGTATCTATAACCGGTACTGCAGGACAGGTAATCCTGAGCTTTTTCGGTGTAGATGTGGTTGCTGACCTCAGGGATATAACCTATGACGTTTCTCACTGGGAGTGGTCATGGTCGCATGCAGGTCAAACCCTTATTGACCTGGTAGCTGTGGCTCCTGTAATCGGCGCCGCTAAAAATTATGACGATCTTGTTGCCTTATCCAAAAACATAGACAGTATCTCGGAGCTGGCAGGTTCGGCGCAGGATATAGATAAACTGTTTGGCAAAATAGACGAGCTTGTACTTGCCGTAAAGAGCACGGGCAGGCTTGAAGAGCTGTTGGACAATACACAGCTTTTGGTAAAATGGGCATCGCACACAGGAGAGAATCATAAAAATATAGTAGTTCTGGGTAAATTTGCAAATGATTCAAGCTGTTATTACAAAAGGGCAAGGGCTTTCGGCGCTTCTTACTTTTTGCTGCCTGACAAAACATGGAGTGAGCTCAGCAAGTTAGACCCTGATGGCATTAAACTGTGGAAGGTTAATGAAGAATTTCTTGAGACGAACATAAAGAAAAGCTCTACATTCTATTTCAGCCATGATCCTAATCTGGCATACGATGCAAACAGCGGATTTGGCAAAGAGCTGGAACTGCTAAAAAATCATAATTATAAGTTTTCCACAACACCAAATGCCGACGGATTTTGGTACGCATATAAATAAAGGGAGAGAAATATATGTTCAAGGATTTTGAATTAATACTGACTTACAAGTACAGTGAACAGCAGCAACGAGCTGTCGATGAATTAATTGCCATTTACAAAGAGCGGTTCGGCGTCGACATAGCCAAAATTCTTTTTCAGTATGATGATACTATGAAAATGCTATACAACCGTGAAAGTGAGAAAGTATATCCGTCGGAAAACAGCAGGATAAACCAGCTGTTTATGTATTTTAAAACAAACAAGCAGTGGCATGACTATCTGAAAAGCGCCGGCATACCGGGCTTTGGAGCTGCCGATTCGGAAAACGACTGTATGAACAATACAATTAAGTCTGTACTTGATTCAAACGGCTTTGACACTTCAATATTTCTTCGCGCTCTATATTTAGCACCGTTCGAATGTCATGCATTAGTCTATACCTATGGTGAAGCTGTAGTTGATTTTATGAAATACAGTGAAAAGATTTTTAATCCCGACACAATGGAAAGCATCTATATGAGGGCTATGTTTGTGGTCTACAAATCCAAAGAGCTGCTGGAGCAGGCAAAGGCAAGCGGCGAGGTGGACAGGATAAAAGAGGATTACTATAATTTCATGAAAAAGCGCGATCCCTTTAACTTAATATCCAAGGACGACAAAGGTAATTACAGACATCTGTATACAAGGTTTGACAGCCCAGAAACCAAACTGTCCCAGCGCTTATATGAAGACCTATATTTCTCTATGGCAAGCGAGGACTGATATATATCAGTTTAAATCCCGAATTTATATCAGTCATGATGCGGACAGCGGATTTGGCAAGGAGCTGGAACTGCTAAAAGGACACGGTTATAAATTTTCTACAACACCAAATGCCGACGGATTTTTGGTACGCATATAAATAAAGGGGAGAGAAACATATGTTCAAGGATTTTGAATTAATACTGACTTACAAGTACAGTGAACAGCAGCAACGAGCTGTCGATGAATTAACTGCCATTTACAAAGAGCGGTTCGGCGTCGACATAGCCAAAATTCTTTTTCAGTATGATGATACTATGAAAATGTTTGACGACGATGAGAATGTGAAAGTATATCCGTCGGAAAACAGCAGGATAAATCAGCTGTTTGTATATTTTAAAAAAAGCAAACAATTATACGACTATCTGAAAAAATATAATATTCTTGGTTTTGGAGCTACTGATTCAAATAATGACTGTATGAATGGTATAGCAAAGTCTGTACTTGATTCAAACGGCTTTGATACTTCAATATTTTTTCGTATACTATATGGAACTGCGGAATGTATAGCATTAGAATATACATATGGTGAGGCTGAAGCTGATTTCAAGAAATACAGTGAAAAGGTTTTTAATCCCGACACAATGGAAAGCATCTATGTAAAAACAATGTTTGTGGTCTACAAGTCCAGGGAGCTGCTGGAGCAGGCAAAGGCAAGCGGCGAGGTGGACAGGATAAAAAAGAGGATTACTATAATTTCATGAAAAAGCGCGATCCCTTTAACTTAATATCCAAGGACGACAATGGCAATTACAGACATCTGTATACGAGGTTTGACAGCCCAGAAACCAAACTGTCCCAGCGCATGTATTACGACCTGTATCTCTATGGCAGGTGAGGAGTGATGTTATATATCAGTTTAAATCCCGAATTTATATCAGCCATGATGCGGACAGCGGATTTGGCAAGGAGCTGGAACTGCTAAAAAATCATAATTATAAGTTTTCCACAACACCAAATGCCGACGGATTCTGGTACGCATATAAATAAAGGGAGAGAAATATATGTTCAAGGAGTTTGAATTAATACTTAATTACAGGTACAGTCAGCAGCAGCAACGAGCTGTCGATGAAATAACTGCCATTTACAAAGAGCGGTTCGGCGTCGACATAGTCAAAATTCTTTTTCAGTATGATGATACTATGAAAATGTTTGACGACGATGAGAATGTGAAAGTATATCCGTCGGAAAACAGCAGGATAAACCAGCTGTTTGTATATTTTAAAAAAGCAAACAATTATACGACTATCTGAAAAAATATAATATTCTTGGTTTTGGAGCTACTGATTCAAATAATGACTGTATGAATGGTATAGCAAAGTCTGTACTTGATTCAAACGGCTTTGATACTTCAATATTTTTTCGTATACTATATGGAACTGCGGAATGTATAGCATTAGAATATACATATTGCAAGGCTGTAGTTGATTTTATGAAATACAGTGAAAAGATTTTTAATCCCGACACAATGGAAAGCATCTATATGAGAGCTATGTTTGTGGTCTACAAATCCAAAGAGCTGCTGGAGCAGGCAAAGGCAAGCGGCGAGGTGGACAGGATAAAAGAGGATTACTATAGTTTCATGAAAAAGCGCGATCCCTTTAACTTAATATCCAAGGACGACAATGGCAATTACAGACATCTGTATACGAGGTTTGACAGCCCTGAAACCAAACTGTCCCAGCGCATGTATTACGACCTGTATTTCTCTATGGCAAGCGAGGACTGATATTATATATCGCGGTACAAACAAGAAAATTTATATACCCTGCATCTGAAAAAATAAAGGCAGAGCTGTCTTCGGACAGCTCTGTTTTTTTGTGCAAAAAAATATATAAATGCTGAAAAACAGAACGTATATGAATTGCCGCAAAATCCGTACCGATTATTTATTACAAAAGCTCATATTTAATTTAAATAACACAAAAGTCAAGCGTTAGTAAACCAAGATTTACAGTTATTGATATAAAATTAAAGCAATTAACTTTCGGAGGTAATTCATGAAAAACAAACATATGCTTATCTATTTAACCGCAACTGTAATCCTTGGAGTCACGCTTATTATTTTGGGAATATATTATACGACCTGGAAAGAAGTGAAAATAACCTTAGCTTCAGATTACAATGAGCTCTTTACGAATGAAGAGCTTGACAGGAAAGGTCATACAGAGGAGCTTTCGGAATACACAACAGACGTGTCTGCCGCTTATCAAAATAAGGACGGCTCGAAAACCTTATACGTTTACTCCTCCCCGATTAGATACTTAAACTCCATGGGCGATCTCACAATGATTGACACGAGAATCGCCAATGTAAGAGACAAGCAGCTAAGAAAGGCGGGATATATTTATACCGTAGCGGACAGTGATATAAAAAGTTTTTATCCCAAAAAATTAAATGAGGAGAAGGGAATATTAATTAAAAACACGAGCTTATTGTCTGAAAACGAGTGCAGCTACGAATTCGGTATCAATACTTCAAAATCAAAATTGGGTTGGTATACGGAAAGGGAAAACTTTATTTGCCAAGACACAAATGCAATTCAATATAAGGATTGCTTCGATAATACGGCAGATATATACTTCTATCCGTCTTCTTCCGGTACAAATTGCGAGATAAGCTTTAACAGAAAGCCGAATGAGAACAAGATAACCTTTTGGCTGAAAGCTGACGGGAATACATTCGATTTGAGCATTGAACCGGGAGGATACATCGTATTTAAGGAGAATAAAAGTCAAGAGATAAAGGCGGTTATTCAAAAGCCTTTACTAAAGGACAAAAAACGGTGAAATCAGCTATGACAATTCCATAAAGCTTTCTTCTCAGGGAGGCGGACTGTATCTGCTGGAATTCTGCTTTGATTCAGATGCGGATTTTGTAAACGCCACCGCATATATTTCCTTTGAAATGCGCAGAGAAAGCCAGCCGGACAATGCGCTTTACTCAAACGAGCCTGATCTTAAATACGCCTATCTCAGAAACTATTCGGTAATAGGAAACAGCGACAATTACGGCATAGGCAGACTGCTTATCCGCTATAAATTCGCCAAATATTTTGATTTAAAGGCTGACAATATACAAAGCTGCGAATTCCATATGTATTCACTCAATCAGGGGGATACGAAAAATTAGAATTGCTGTCCGTACTGGAGGATTGGTGCAGTGTAAGCAGGCAACTGGAACAGCAGCTATAAGACAGGAAAGATCACATCGGCGGCATCGCCTGTCGGAAATCAAATTACTTTTTGACATAACAAATGAAACCAAAAAAAATGGTGCGATGACGAAAGCGGACAGGCAGAGCATAACGGCGTTTTTGCTCAAGACAGCAAACGAAAATAACGGTACAAATTATATTATATTAAGCAACGACAGCACACTGTATAACAATTATACGGAAATAAAAATCAAAGAATAAAGCTAAGTTAACACACGATTATAAATAATTCCTATTTAACACATTTTCCAAGCTGTACTACACCATAAATTATAAATATTGTTTTTAAAATATATCTGTCAAAATACAATTATATTTTATCGGAGTATACATGAAAATCAAAAATACCGTCCTTAAAGTTTCAATACTGGCATGCCTGATAATTGCATCGGGAATTATTATAAATTTTATAGTAATTCCAAAGCTCTCTAAGCTTCCCTCCTTATATCCGAACAACGCACAGCAGCATATCATCACCATGGTAGATACGACATACAACGATAAATTTTACATATCAATATATATCTATGATTTAAAAGAAAAACGCATTGCTGTTTCCATTGAAGATAAAAAATCGACAATTATTCAATACAAGGATATCAAAAACGATTTAGCAGAGGAAATCTTAAACAACCATGCATGGTTTACGGACATAATTAAGGGAATATCGGGACGATAATATCACAGCTTATAAATTTAACTGGTGCATTTTATATTCCGATGATAACGGCGATAAATTCAGCTGTGTTGTAAAGCGCGATTACCAAAATAAAATATCCACCGACGGCGTTTTCAAAAAAATATATACCATGTTAGGAGCAGAGTAAAGCATGAACAGACAAATTGAGGAAATTAAATTACCGATAGAAGAAAAACCGGAGATAGTATCGAGAAATATACACGCGCTGCGCTTAAGCATAATACAAAAGAGCGATAAAAGCGGAATAAACTATGTATATAACAACTATATCCAGATGATGTACAAGAAAAGAGCGGAAAGGTCATATCACCTTCGACTATGTATTTCCCAAATACCAAAACCTATCCATTTTTCGAACATGCAGTATAGACAAGCCTACACTTACGATAAACAGCATAAACATCAAGGACTTCATAGTGAGAGGACTGCTGTGTAAGAAATATGTAATAACAAGCGTAGACGAATACTATATCGAAAACAGGAGAGCATACAAAAGCCATCACTTCGGGCATGATATACTTATATACGGATATAACGCCCAAAAAAATATATTTCATGTCATGGGATATACAAGCTCGGGATACTACCGTCCCTCAACCGTTGACTGCTTTGAGTTTGTAACCGCATATCTCAATTCATACGGAAACAAAGCGATAGAGCTTGTTGAAACAGTCTCGTATTATCATCACCGTATTGAAAAAAAGAGCTTATAGCAGCATCACTTGAAGATTATATCAAGTCCGAAAACAAATCCAGACTGCTGGACAAGTCAAAATGGCTGGAGGACAACGAAACCTACGGAATAAATACACTGGATAAAATCAAAGCGTATCTGGAGGAATTGGCATACGGTGACATCAACATCGACAAAAGAATCATGTATACACTGTCAGAGCATAAAAAATTAATGCTCGGCAGGTATGAACATCTGTTAAAAAACGGATTTATTAAAGAAAATGCAGACCTTAGGGAAATGCTTGCAGACATACATGATAAATCCCGCGTAGGTTTCAACCTGTTTTTAAAATACATGTTGTCAAAAGATCCCTTTATTCTGACAAAAATCAGTTCTCTGATTGATTATATCCGAGAGCTGGAGCTGAAAGCAATTCCTCTGTTTATTTATATTATTAAGGAAGGAGTTCCGAAATATGAAAACACTCGTTATTCCGTATGAGCCGAAATTAAAAGACGGACAGGCTCAGGATAAAATCAATACATATAAATTCACACAAAGCAATATCGGTCCGGATGTAGATATATACTGCTGCCACAATAAAGAGATACTGAAATTTGAGCTTACAGTCCGTGAGCCCATAACCGAGGTTAAAAACTTTCATCCGAATTTTGCGAATAAAATAAATGAGGATTCAACGGTCGGCATAATATTGCAGCCGTATTTGCGTGATCCGAGAAATTTTATACTGCGCATAAACGCGGCGGGAGCATACTTTATTTCCTTCGGGCATTGGTATTGGAACCGCGCCGACTGTACGTTTGAAAAAAACGATTTTATAAGTATAACGCAAAATTACGGTGAGCTGCTGAAAAACAGTGCGCCGTTTTGGCAAATAACGGCTGAAATATCTTTGCCCCTGCTGTTTGAGTTTCTCAATGTAACGAAGTGGCAGTACAGCCCTAAAACCGTTATGAAAGCCAATTTTCTGAAGGTAAGAAAGACGCCGGCGGAAAACGCCCATTTCGGAATGTGGAACGAGGTGGAACGCAATACCTATTACAGCTATCGTTCCGACAAGCTGGGCAAGTTAATATTGGAATGACTTTACCGGAGGACAAAATATGTATAAAGTAAGTGTTATAATCCCGATATGGAATGTGGAGGATTACCTTGCAGAGGCAATAGACAGCGTTATAAACCAGACCTGCGGCTTTGAAGAGAGCATCGAACTGATACTGGTAAACGACGGAAGCCCCGACAGCTGTGATAAAATATGCAGAAAATATGCAGAGAGCTATCCCGACAACATCATTTATATAGAGCAGGAGAACAAGGGTCTGAGTGCCGCCAGGAATGCGGCGCTGGAGGTTGCCTCCTGCGAGTACATAGCCTTTTTGGACAGTGATGATAAATTCTCCGAAAACTATATTGAGGCGGGGCTTAACTTTTTTGACAAGTACGGAGATGAGGTGGATTTTGTAGCCTTCCCGCTGTATCTTTTTGAAAATGTAAAAAGTCACGACCATATTTTAAACAAAAAGTTTACCGAAACAAGAATTATAGACATAACAGAGGAATACAAATCCATACAGGCGCATATTGCAAGCACCTTAATAAGACGTGAGGCAATAATCAACCGAAGATTTAATACAAAGCTTACATACGCAGAGGACGGAGAAATGCTTCATCGTATACTTATGGATAAACGCAGATACGGCGTATCTGTGGAAAGCAAGCTGCTCTACCGCAAAAGATGGAGAGGCAACTCCGCCATTCAGACCTGCAACGAGCGAGTCGGCTGGTACGATAAATTACTTGTACTGCCGAGGCTGTTAATAGAACAGGATTTAAACAGCATCGGTACAGTCTCAAAATATACTCAGTTTCAGGTTATGTACGATACGCAGTGGTACAAATCGGACAGAATTCCCGAATCCGTCAGAAGCAAAATAGACGTCAAAGCGTTATACGACAATATAGAATGGATTTTGCAATACATAGATGAGGATATTATCAAGTCTGCATCGCATATGAACTTCTGGCAGAAGTATTATCTCAGTAAAAATCAAGCACAAAGCCGATGCAGTTCTAAAGCCCGGTCCCGACGGTGTACCCGCATTCTATTTTCATGACAAGCTGTTTCAAACTGTCTGTCCGGGCATATGGGTTTCACTGATTGAAGAGGAAGCGGGAAGCATAAATATAGGCGGATACTATACCCTTGCATCCTATGACGGACTGGAGCTTGTGGCAAAATACCGCAAAAAAGTTTATTCGGCGCAGACATTTCATCAAAAGCATAGGGACATATACTTTTTGGGAAAACCTGTTCTTGAATCAAAATCATTTATGTTAAATATACCCTACTCCGGTAAGGGGTGAAATCGAATTTTTTGTCTACTCGGAAAAATACGGCTTTTTCCCCGCAAAGCTTGAAGCATGCTATTGCAGCAGACTGAGAAACAAGGAAAAGGCATTCATACTCGGTGATAATACCATAATCGCCAAGACAGAAGCGCGCAATATATTAAAGGTCTCGCCCTTTTCCCTAAAACTTTTAAAGGAAAATATCACAGCTTACACACAAGCCAACTTCAATGATGAGGCATATAAAGAGGAAATTTCGCTTTTAAACGATTATATAAGACTGTACCCCGAAATGTCCCAAAAGAACATTTGGATTTTCATGGACCGCCATGACAGAGCGGACGATAACGCCGAACACCTGTTCAGATACTGCTCATCAATAAATGACAAAGCTGAGAGATATTTTATAATAGACAAAAATTCTCCCGAAAAGACACGGCTGAAGCAGTACGGCAATGTGGTGGACTACGGCTCCCGCGAGCATAAGCTACTGGTGCTCTTTGCCGATAAATATGTGACGTCAAACTTTGATTTTATACGACGATACCCGTTCGGAGACGCCGACAAAATAGATATTTTCCAGGGGCTTGTAAAAAAGTAGGTTTATATTTCCTGCAGCACGGAATAACAAAGGACGATATGTCGCGTCTTCTTGACAGACTGACCAAAAACTTCAAGCTGTTTATAACGGCAGCCCCTGCGGAATACGAATCTGTTATTAACAATGAAAATTACGGATACACCAAAGCACAGGTCAAATTAACCGGATTTGCAAGGTACGACAATTTATACAACGCACGCAAAAAACAGATAGTATTTATGCCGACCTGGCGCAATGCTCTCCAGTCCACAACAGACATTGTATATAAATACAGCGAGAGCTTTAAATACTCAAAATACTTTAATGCAATATCTGAATTTTTAAACGACAAGGCGTTGATTGCCGCGGCAAAGCAATACGGATATGAGATTATTTTCCGTCCGCATCCTGTTGTATACAATCAGCTGAGCGATTTTAAGCTGAATCCGTATATAAAAGTTTCGCCCTATGAAACGTCATACCAGAAGATTTATGCCGAAGCGTCATTGATAATTACCGATTACTCCTCGGCAATATTTGACTATGCGTACCTTAAAAAGCCGCTGATTTACTATCATTTTGATGATAATCAGTATGAAAAAGGCTATTTTGATTATGACACTATGGGCTTCGGTGAGGTCGTAAAAAGCCGTGCAGAGCTGACGGCGCTTGTTTTAAACTATATACGCGGCGACTGCTCCATGCCCGATAAATATAAACACAGAGTTGACTCCTTCTTCTGCTTTTGTGACACTCTTAACTGCAAAAGAATTTATGACGAAATAGTACGCTTAAAGTAATAATCTGCACTTTGTTTCTTTAATATTGCAAAATGTTATTTAATATTGTTTTTCCGTTTTCCTTGTGATATTATTTTTGAAACAATCCTATACGGAGGCAGGAAATATGGAAAATTACAGAATGCTTTTCAAAGAGGACAGCGGCCCTCTCATTTTCCCGCAAAAGACATACTCCTATGATTTCAGCTTTTCACCCGAAAGCGAGCGTGAATACCGCCTGTTTTTTACAGGTGAAACAGAGCTGTTTTACTACTGGAAAACAGAATACTGCTCCAGAGCGCTTTACAAGCGCATATCCGACGCTCTCGTTCCGGGGAAAATCACAGCGTGGGGAGTTGAATTCAAAGGCGCAGACTATCCGCGGATTTTGACTCATAAGGTTTTATGGCAGCCGTCAGCGGCGTACATAAAATTAAAGGATTATACCGATAAATGGAAAATCGGCGTCAGCGCAGCGGCGGAAAATCTGAAAATCAGAAAAGACGGATACCTGCGGCTTTCGGCGGAAATACGCCTCAAGCATACCGGAAAAATAAAAAATCATACCAAAGACGAGCCCGATAAGGTCTATACAATAGATTTTCCGCAGGGCAGCTATAACACAAAAAAATTCGAGCTTGAGATAGATATTCCAAACGACGCCGCAAATGTAAATTATATAATAGAGGGCGAAAATTTTGAGGGATGCATTGTTTTTGAAACTCCGTTTCTCACTTCGTCAAACGGCTATAACATCATCCCCTCTTTTGCTCCGACACTGCAATATATCAGCGTTATTTCAACTGGCTGGGCGTAAACCTGTCCCGCGCGGAATGGCCGTGCATGAAAATTAACTTAAACGGAAAAACCGTTTTTGACGGAGAATTTTTCGAGCGCTGCCACCGCTATTCCGAAAAAGAAATAACGCTTCCCGAAAGAGCACTCATAAACGGCAATAATCACATCGAGTTTACTGTCACATCAGACTGGCATGACGCCCTGCCCTACCGCCTGCATGAGCTCGGCATCGTAAGCGAAGCTGCGTCCTGCTTCAATATCCTGTCATGTCCCGAAGTTGTAACGGAAAACAAGCCGTTTTCACTGCTGCTTGACATAAAGGCACCGTGCACTCTCCGACTGAAATCGGAGGCGAAAGCCATATCTCCCCTGACGTTTAAAAAGCCGGGGCTTAACTTTCTGCGCCTTGTATACAACGGCATAATAAACGGACTGGATATTACGCTTTCAAACGGTGAGCACACGGAAAAATGCTGCGTTTTGCGTGTAGTCAAACGCGGTGAAGACGGAGTTATTACAGGCACCGGAGATATGGTTTACATCAATCAGGATATAACCGACACCGAAAATTACCTTAAATGGTATATGCAAAACAATATCGGACAGCTTATAACAATACGACCGGTATACCGCTGGAGCGGCAGCCGGAATGTTCACACCGATACGTGGCGGGAAATGACAGTCCTTTTCAACGGTCTTGACCTCAAATACTCGCATATGATAGACGGCAGGGAGCCGCAGGGCTTTGCCGCAAACCCGCCGTACCAAATGCTTGCCGCCGAAACCGGGTATAAGTCCGGATTTTTAGGCCGTCAGCTGCACGAGCGTGACGGCGCATACTGTTATTGGGGAGACTATGACAGATTGGACGATTTCAGAGATGTTGTCAACCACTATGACACCGAGCTTTTGTTTGACAACATGATGCGCCAGCACAGGCAGTACCCCGACAAAACGGGGCAGGACGCGCACCCGTCCGAAATGTATGACGACGGCAGTAGATACAGATTATGTCACAATCCGTATTTGCCCGCAGATATGGAAATCCAGGCAAGAGACGTTATAAGCAGCCTTCGGGTTATAAAGCGCGACGCTTCAAGACATACAGGCCCGTCAATACTGTTTAAATATTTCTGTATGGCAGGCTACGACTGGATAGGTGCCGAGACAATGGACAGTCCGACCGAATTTCTTATGGCGGCTCTGCGCGGCACGGCGCGGGCTTTTAACATAGAAAGAACCGGCGTTCACCATGCCCTGCAATGGTCAAGCTCACCCCACGACGACCCGATGCGCTTTATGCGCTACCGTCTGGCTCTTTACGTGACATGGATGCAGGGAGCGCACGAAATAAATACCGAAGAGGGTCTTTGGCACATGGAGGAATGTTACTTCTCCCATCACCGTTTTTCTCATGCCGCAAAAGAGCATCTTAAAATGCAGCAGGACTTTTCGCGTTACGTCGCAACACATCAAAGGCGCGGATATCTGCGCACAAAGGTCGGCGTGCTGCACGGCAGATACGACGGCTATCCGTGCTTCAGTCACATAGTATGGGGACAGTCGAAAAGAAGATTTAACCCTGACTTTGACGCGGAGCTCAGCTGGCAGATGCCGAAGCTCTCATTTTTCCCGATTGATGACAAGTCATGGACTACATTTAAGCATTTCAGTCACGGCGAGCCATTCGGACTGGTATCCGGGAACCCGCGCGGAAACCTTGACATCGTGCCTGTCGAAAAACCGATAGGCAATTACGGTCTTCTTGCATTTTTCGGATACAACAAGGCGGAAAAAAGCGACCTTGACGAAATACTCAAAGCCGTCATGAGCGGCGCAGAGCTGATGCTCTCGCTTGCACACTTAACGGATACAACAGACAGAAGCAACCTTGAAAATTACAGGCTTCACTTTTTCGAGCATGAAATTTTCAAATATCTCGGCTTTGACAGTCTGCCCGAATTTACTGCCGACAGCTTTAATGGCACAGCCCTGCCCGTAGCCGAAAATATAAATGCTGACAGCAGCGAAATAATTATGACAACCGACAGAGGCAGAGCGCTGCTTATCGAGAAAAAGGTCGGGGACGGCAAAATAATTTTGTTCAACACAAAGTACTATCCTGCAAATCCCGCAATAAAAGACCTGTACACGGCGGAATTTGAAAAGCGGGCTGATGAACAGAACAGTTCGGAGCACACAGCTCCGATGGGAGAAGCAGAAATTCAAACAGCAGTATATGACCTTGAAAACGGCGACTGTGAAATCTATTTTATAGCTATTGACTGGTGGAACGCTCCGGAAAATGTACATAAGGCTGAGTTAAAGGTCGGCGACAGCATATACAGCATATCACTGCCGCATGGTATAATGAAAAAGCGTATGTCCACGGCGACATTGCAGTTTGGGCTGACAGTGAAAGCGCGGACATTCTGTGCGAAAGCAACGGTGAATTTATCGTTTCCGGAATAGGCACCGAGCAATTTCATATAGGCTATTGCGGCAAGGTTAAAACGCTGAATGTTGATTTTACAAGCAAGGCACAGCAAATCATTAAATTTTAAAATATCAGAAGGATTATAAGTGAAGCTTAAAATTATAGCGAAAACAGAAAGCGATTTTCCGACCAAGTTCGGTCTGCCCCGACAGAGCGGGCTTGTAGAGGGAAATCTCAGCAGAATAGTATTTGAAAAGGAGTATGCCTCATCCGAAGCAGTCCGCGGACTGGACGGGTATTCACACATTTGGCTCATTTGGGGATTTTCAATGATACAACAGCGGAGATGGTCACCGACAGTACGACCGCCGCGTCTGGGCGGAAATAAGCGCATGGGAGTTTTTGCCACCCGCTCGCCGTTTCGTCCCAATCCTCTGGGGCTCAGCTGTGTACGGCTTGTAACAATAGAAAGCGGAGCGCTGATTGTAGACGGTGCCGACCTTACGGACGGTACTCCGATCTATGATATAAAGCCCTATCTTCCGTTTACCGACAGCAGACCGAACGCTTCCGGCGGATTTGCCCGGGAAGTGCTCGGCAACTGTTTGAAGGTGGAAATTGACAGCAGTCTGCTTGAGCTTTTACCCGACGACAAACGGCACGTGCTTACTCAAATACTGCAGCAAGACCCAAGACCGGCTTATCACGATGACAACAGAGTTTACGGCTTTGAATTTGCAGGTTTTGAAATAAAATTCACCGTAAAAGACGGAAAGCTGACCGTTCTCGGCATTACTTAATAAATAAAATCCCGACATTCAACTGCCGGGATTTTTAAATAAGCTTTAAAATCTTGAACTTCTTTTCCATGTATTGGGTGAAAACAGCATTAAAATCGGAAATATTTCCAACCTGCCCATCAGCATACACAGTGAAAGCAGTAGCTTTGAAGCATCCGAATAAAATGCAAAATTCTCAACAGGCCCCGCAAGACCCAAACCGGGACCTACATTTGAAATACATGTTATAACACTTGTAAATATCGTTTCCGCATCATAATTTTCGAGAGAAAGAGCCAGTACGCAGGCAAGCGTAATCAGCATATATAAAAGAAAAAAGACGAGAACGCCGTGTACAACCCTGCGGTCAACACGCTTGCCGTTTAGCTGCACCGAGCAGTATGAATTGGGACGCAGCATATGCTTGATTTCCGAATTGCCGGCACGAAAAAGTATAAGAACACGAGATACCTTGATGCCTCCCCGCCGTGCTGCCGGAGCAGGCACCTATCATCATCAGCAGTACGAGAAGAACCTTGCTGAACTGCGGCCAAAGGTTAAAATCGGCAGTAGCAAAGCCTGTGGTTGTAATTATAGACGATACCTGAAAAAACGAATACCTCAGCGCGGTAATAAAGTCACCGTAGATCGACATTATATTTACTGCTATCAGCAGTGTGGAAGCCGCTACTATCAAAACATAAAGTCTGAACTCCTCGTTTCTGATAACAGCTCCGGCCTTTTTCATCAAAAGCAGAAAATAAAGATTGAAATTTATACCGAAAAGCAGCATAAACACGCTTATAACTATATCAATATACGCGCTGTTATAAGCGCCGACGCTCGCCGCCTTGATACCGAAGCCGCCTGTACCCGCCGTGCCGAATGCGTGAACTACCGAGTCAAAAAGGGGCATATCTCCGAAAAGAAGCAGTACTATTTCAAGAAGCGTCAGAAATACATAGATAAGGTAAAGAATAAGGGATGAATTCTGCACCTTGGGAACAAGCTTGCCTGCCTCATGTCCCGGTACCTCTGCGCGCATAATATACATAGAATACTGCTCGGAGGTCGGCAGCACCGCCATCATCAGAACAAGTATGCCCATACCGCCTATCCAGTGTGTAAAGCTGCGCCAGAACAAAAGTCCGCGGCTCATAGACTCGACGTCCTTCAGAATACTGGCACCCGTTGTAGTGAAGCCGGATATTGTCTCAAACAAGGCGTCTATATAGCTGGGTATTTCACCTTCAACCACAAACGGAACCGCACCGATAAGCGACAGCATTATCCACGAAAGCGCAACGCTTGCAAAGCCCTCCTTGGAGAACATGCGTATAGTTTTATTCCGAGTTATAAAATGGCAAAACACGCAAAGAGCTGCGGAAATCAGAATTGCTGCTGCAAAACCCCGTATACTTTCCTTGTAAATCAGACTCACTGCAGACGGAATAAGAAGTATAACAGCAAGCATGCCGGAAATTCTGCCCACTATTCTGAAAACCATACTGTAATTCATATCTATGCCTCCAGCACGTCTTCTGGACGGACAATTCCGCTGCGGACGGTGGCAACGATAACGCTGTCGCCGGAGCTAATCACATCATCGCCGCTGGGGATAATACATTTTCCCTCATGTATTATAGACGCTATCAGGGCGTCGTGTGAAATGTGAAGATTTTTAAGAGGAGTGTTGAGATACCGCGGAGAGCCGGATATCTTGAATTCAAGTATCTCAACCTTTCCGTCAAAGGTATAGTACAGAGCGTCAATACTGATATCATATGCATTCTGCATTGAGCGGACATACTGAACTACATGCTGAGTAGCGATTGCAGAGGGCTGGACGACACTGTCAAGATTGCTCGACTCGAGCATACGGATAATATGTCCCTCTGTTATCTTTGTGACAACTTTTTTAACACCCATCGACATTGCGTACATGGAGGTTATAACATTATCGTCATCATCGCCCGTTAAGGCTACAAACGCATCTGCCGACTCAAGACCCTCCTCGGTCAGTATATTCGATTTTCTGCCGTCTGCGAGCACAAGTCCGGCGCGCGGATAGGCAGAGGATATACGTGCACATACATCCTCGTTCTTCTCAATTACCTTTATGGCTATGCCGGAACCGTAAAGCTGGGAAAGCAGGTAGCGTGAAATCGTGCCGCCGCCCAAAACGATAACGGTCTTAACACTGGAAATGCCTCCTGTCACCTTTTTAAGAAAGCTGACTATTTCCTTATAGCCTCCGACAATATTCAGCCTGTCTCCCGCCTGAAGGACAAAATCACCGCGGGGAATAAACACGTCCTTTTGTCTTGAAACGGCGCATATCAGCACCCGCTCGGAAAATATGCGGTGAAAATCCGCCGTTTTCAGTCCGTCAAGCGGGCTTGATGCACTCACTCTTATCTCAATGCTTTCCGCGCTGCCCCTTGCAAACGGCTCTACCTTAAGCGCGCTCGGGAAACGCAGAATGCGCGAAATTTCACCGGCGGTCGCCTCCTCCGGGTTTATAGTCATCGACAGACCGAATTCATTTTTAAAAATGGAAATCTGTTTATAGTATTCATTGTTTCTGACGCGGGCAATAGTATGGGAAACCCCCAGCTTTTTTGCCGTAAGACAAATCATCAGGTTAGTCTCGTCTGCCTCTGTAACGGCAATCAGAAGATCCGCCGAGCCTGCGTCCGCTTCCTCCAAAATATCGCATGCGGCGGCATTGCCGTTTACCGTAAAAACGTCAAGCGTATCCGAAACCTCTGCGCACACCTCGGCGCTGCGCTCTATAACCGTGATGTCATGACGCTCCTTTGAAAGCTCGCTTGCAACAGAATACCCTATTCGTCCCGCGCCCGCAACAATTATTCTCATGACTCAGTACAAGTCCTTTCGTAATCTTTATAAAATTCCATTACCGCAATCGCAAGTCATTATATCAGCAAAAAATAATAAAGTCAATTACAGTATCGACTGTTTTCAAAATAATGCGCATATATAGTACTGTCTCTTATGCCAATTTTTTTATAGCGGTTGAAATTATGCGCATTTTATATTATAATATGAAAAATTGTCGGTTTTGAACCTCACGGCAAAGTCAAAAAACCTTTGGAGGATAAACTGTGAAAACTAAAATAATCAGTCAGCTGAAAAGCAGACGGTTTTACATACGCCTGATGTCAGCGGCGATACTCATAATGTCATTTATTCCGTTCTGCAATCCGATAACAGAATACGGCGGCGTTCAGAACAGCAGCCTTATTACCGTCATGAAGAGCATGGGCTCTGTCATTCAGTACTTTTCAACGGAAATACCTCGGTTTTCAGCATATTCAAACGTGCTTTTCATCATGGTGATACTGCTTTATGTATCGCTTATCGGCATACTGTTCGGTTTTCTTCTGTCATTTTCACACGATGAAAGCTACCGCGGGCACGGTCAGAATTCCATATTGTATTCCGCTGCCGTAATGACGGTTGTGTTTATTGTTCTATGTATTCTGTACTTTAACATCAACATCGCCATGTACAGGTTTGGCAGCGTCGCCGTATACCGCAAGCTGCTTATTATCTTCCGCATGCCTCCTTTCCTTATACTATTTACCGTTATAAGCGCGGCTGTCCTTGTATTGTCTGCGCTTGAAAGGGGCTTCAGTCTGTCGGATATAAAATACCGTATCAAGTCCTCTCTTGCACACAGATTTAAGGGCGGCGTACACGTACCTTATAATAAGGTAACAAGCAAAATGGCTATCGAAACGCTGCCGCCCGCAAAAATAATGGTATATCCGCTATCACAGCACATAGGCGCTGCATGCGACAGCCTTGTAAAAGCGGGAGATACGGTAAAGATCGGTCAGAAGATAGCAGATACCGACGCCTTTGTGTCTGCGCCGATACACGCTACGGTGTCCGGCAAGGTGACAAAGATTGATTACATGCCGCATCCGACGCTGAATAGCGCGCCTGCCATTGTTGTGGAAAACGATTTTGAGGACAGCGAACACGAATCGCTGAAAAAAACGCACGCCGATTACAAGGCGCTTTCCACAGAGGAGCTTATATCAATAATACGCGAGGCAGGCATCACAGGCATGGGCGGAGCGTCCTTCCCGACGCATGTTAAAATTCAGTCTGCACTTAAAGATAATATAGACACACTCATTATAAATGCAGCGGAGTGCGAGCCGTATCTTTCAAACGATAACCGCGTCATTCTTGAAAACTGTGACGAGCTTATCGGCGGCATTGACATACTCCGCCATATCTTCGGCTTAAAAAATGCATACATAGGTATCGAAGCAAACAAGCCGCAGGCTATAAAGGTGCTCAATAAGGCGACGCACAAAACCGGTATACGTGTTGTTGTATTGCGCGCCAAATACCCGCAGGGAGGCGAGAAGCAGCTGATAAAGGCGGTCTGCAACAGAACAGTGCCGTCCGGCAAGCTGCCCTCCAATGTCGGCTGCTCCATTTTCAATGTCGATACTGCCGCGGCAATATACCGCGCGGTTGTTTTGGGTCTGCCTGTCATGCGCAGAATTGTGACGGTGGCGGGAAGCGGAGTGGAAAAGCCCTGCAATCTCAACGTGCGGCTCGGCACGCCGTTTTCAAACATACTTGAGGCGTGCGGTCTTAAAGAGCAAACAAAGAAAATCGTAATGGGCGGACCGATGATGGGTATTTCACAGTATTCACTTGACGCCCCCGTAATAAAAGGTACATCAGGGCTTTTGTGCTTTACCGAGAATGAGGTTGAAAGCGAAAAGGACGCGCCGCATGTATATGCTGCGGCGGCTGCGTCAGCGCATGTCCCATGAATCTCCCGCCCAACTATATAGCCATGCACACAAAGCTGCGTGATTTTTTGAAGCATGTGAAAAGCTTAACGCCGCCGACTGCATAGAATGCGGCTGCTGCTCCTTTACGTGCCCGGCAAAAATCCCGCTTGTGCAGTATATGCGTCTTGCAAAGCAAAACGTAATTGAAAACAGAAAAAGGCAGGTAACAAAGAAATGAGCGACTTGTATTACGTATCGTCGTCTCCGCACATAAAAAGCAGCAAAACGGTACAGTCGGTTATGCGCGATGTCATCATAGCACTGACCCCGGCACTTTTGGGAGCCGTGTTGTTCTTCTCTTTCCGCGCGCTCGTGATTGTTGCCGTGAGTGTCTTATCCTGTGTGCTGTTTGAATTTCTGTACAATCTTATATTCAAAAAGACTCAGACCGTAAACGACCTGTCGGCAGTTGTTACCGGCATACTGCTCGGCTTCAACATGCCCGTGACGGTGCCTGTTTACCTTCCGGTAATCGGAGCTGCATTTGCCATAATCGTAGTTAAGATGCTGTACGGCGGACTGGGAAAAAATATAGCGAACCCCGCTCTTTGCGGACGTATATTTCTGTTTTTGTCCTTTTCGTCATATATGACAACCTGGGTCAACGCATCGACAGGGGTAAATAAAGCCGCAAATTTCCTGCCGCTGTTTGCAAATACCGATGTTGTTTCGTCGGCAACCCCGCTTGTCTATCTCAAAAACGCAGACCCGTCTGTTTTGACCGATGTGCCCTTAAGCTCGGCGTTTATAGGCACCATAGGAGGGTGTCTTGGTGAAACGTCGGCAATACTGCTCATTATCGGCGGACTGTACCTTCTTTATAAAAAAGTCATTACCTGGCACATACCTGCAGCATATCTTGGAACAGTGGCAGTCATAACTTTTCTGTTCCCGCATATGGAAGGTATTTCACGACTTCAGTTTACTGCGTATAACCTTTTCAGCGGCGGTCTTATGCTGGGTGCGATATTTATGGCAACCGATTATGCCACAAGCCCCGTGACGCCGAAAGGGAGAATCATTTTCGGCGTAGGCTGCGGTCTGCTGACCGTGTTTATCCGTTATTTCGGCGGCTATCCGGAAGGCGTATCCTTTGCCATACTGCTTATGAATTTTCTGACCTGGTTTATAGACAAACACACAATCCCCACAAAGTTCGGAGGCGAGAGCAAATATGCAAAAAAATCTTCAAAAAGACAAATGAATGAGCTTATTCGGCTCTCTCTTACTCTCTGCCTTATAGCGGGAATTACCGCCGCGCTGGTGGCACTTGTAAACGCAGTTACGGCTCCGGAAATCTCAAGGCGCAATGAGGATAAAACCGCACAGTCGCTCAAAGCCGTAATGCCGCAGGCGGACGGGTTTGAGCAGTACGATTACACAGGCGGCAGCATTATGTCAGACGACGGCAGGGAAATTGCCGTCAACGGAGTGTGGAAAGCCAAGCAGGGCGACGAGTATATCGGCGTATGCGTCAAGGTGAGTCCCAAGGGCTACGGCGGCGCCATAGAAACGATTGTCGGCATAAATAACGAAGGCGAAATCATAGATACTCAGATTGTATCAATGTCAGAAACCTCCGGCATCGGAACTAAAATTCAAAGCGATACATTTCTCTCGCAGTTTAAAGGAAAAAGCGGCAGTATAACGGGCACAGGCTCCGCCCCTGAAAAAAATCAGATTCAGACGATAAGCGGCGCCACAAAATCGTCAAAGGCATTTTTACGCGGCGTCAACGCCGCTCTGACTGTTGCCGCACAAATAAACGGAGGTGAGAGCTGATGCCGAAAGTTAGCAATGAAGCAAAAATAAATATAGCTCAGTTTTTTAGAAACGGAATCATCGAAAACAACCCCACCTTTGTGCAGCTTCTCGGTATGTGCCCTACGCTTGCGACATCCACTTCCCTCCTCAATGCGCTCGGAATGGGCGCCGCGGCGACATTTGTTCTTATCTGCTCCAACCTTGCAATATCGCTTTTAAGAAAGCTGATCCCGCAAAAAATCCGAATTGCGGCGTATATAGTAATTATAGCGGGCTTTGTAACAATGATTGACCTGCTGATGCAGGCGTTTGTCCCGACGCTTTCCAACTCTTTAGGGCTTTTCATTCCGCTGATTGTCGTAAACTGCATAATTCTTGCACGCGCAGAGAGCTTTGCATCCAAAAACAGACCTCTGCCCAGCGCGCTGGACGGGCTTACTATGGGAATCGGCTTTACAATAGCGCTGAGCTGTGTCGCGGCGGTACGCGAGATTCTCGGCAGCGGAACGCTGCTCGGCTTTGAGCTGTTTGGCGGCACGGCACCGCTTTCAATCTTTGCCCTGCCGGCAGGCGGTTTTTTGGTTCTCGGATTTTTCATAGCGCTGGTGCAGTTTCTTAAAAGCAGAAAGGGCGGTACAAAATAATGGAAATATCACTTGCTTCTGTTTTTGTTCTGGCTATAAATGCCGTGCTTGTCGAAAACCTGTGCCTTGTGAAGTTTTTAGGTATCTGCCCGTTTCTGGGAGTATCAAAAAAGACGGATACAGCCATCGGAATGGGACTTGCCGTCACTTTTATCATGACGCTGTCGTCTTTTATCACATGGCTTGTATACCATTTGATACTTGTACCTGCAAAATTAGAGTATCTGCGCACGATTGCGTTTATTCTTGTTATTGCCGCGCTCGTTCAGTTTGTGGAAACGGCACTTAAAAAGCTGGTTCCGTCACTTTACAGCGCGCTCGGAATTTATCTGCCGCTTATCACGACAAACTGCGCCGTGCTCGGCATCGCCATTACAAATATTACGGAAAACTACGGACTTGTATTTTCGATACTTAACGGAATGTTCTGTGCTCTCGGCTTTACGCTTGCAATTTGGATATTTGCATGCGTGCGCGAACGGATAGAGCACTGTGATATTCCGAAACCGTTTCAGGGCTTCCCTATCGCGCTTATTACGGCGGCGCTGCTGTCATTTGCGTTTATGGGCTTTTCCGGCATGGAATTTTAGGAGGTAGCTTTAAATGATAGTAGAAATTCTGACTGCCGCAGCCTGTCTTGCCGCCATCGGGCTGCTGCTGGGTGCGGCGCTCGGCTTTGCGTCCAAAGTGTTTTTTGTAAAAGAGGACGAGCGCCGTGCCCAAATAATAGAACTGCTCCCGGGAGCAAACTGCGGCGGATGCGGATTTGCCGGCTGTGCCAACTATGCCGATGCGATTGTAAACAGCGGTGAGCCGATAAACCGTTGTCCGAGCTGCAGCAGTGAGGTATTAGAAAAAATATCGGCTGTCACCGGCGGGAAGACAGCTCAGGTTGAACGCAAAGTAGCGCATATCAGATGCAGCGGCGGAAACTCTATCGCAAACAAAAAATATGAATATTACGGTATGACCGACTGCGCTGCGGCAGCGCGGCTTCTCGACGGTTTCATGGACTGCCGCTACGGCTGTTTGGGCTTCGGAACCTGCGCGTCCGTCTGCCCCTACGGTGCGATCAGCATAAATGACGGCGTGGCAGCAGTAGATAAAAAAGCATGCGTCGGTTGCGGACTCTGCGTTGACGCCTGCCCAAAGCACGTCATAGACATTATCCCGGCAAACGCCAAAATTTATGTTCAGTGCTCCAACCACGACAAGGGCGCCGTAACACGGCAAAAAATGCGCTTCGGGCTGTCTTGGCTGCAAAATCTGTGAAAAGACCTGCGAGTTCGGGGCAATCAAAGTCACCGACAATGTTGCAAGCATAGATTTTGCACTCTGCACGGAATGCGGCAAATGCGAGGAAAAATGCCCTAAAAAAATAATAAAAATAACGCAGTAAATTAATTAAAACGTATAAAACTGTAATAACGGGAATATACCGGATGTTTCATTTAATGACTTAAATATTAAAACTATTTACAGGCGTTGTGACTAATTCGCAACGCCTGTTATTGTACACTTTTACCAAAGTTTTTATATCATCTAAAACTTTATTTAAATATATTGACATTATTTGATTTTTAAAATATACTGTATATAAAGTTAATAAGAATTATTTTTATATGAAACAAACCCGTATTTTTAAAAATACGTTTCGGACGCAACGCGACAGAGATCACCTTAGAATAAAGTGGGGTGCTTAACATGAAAAATATAAAATCATTTTCTGTATTACTCATAATATTTGCAATGCTTTTCACATGCTCATGCGAAAAGGCGGAAATTCAAAATAACAATGAAGAGGTCTGTAATTTCGAGGTCACAGCCGAGCCGTTTGAAGAAATGGAAAAAATATATGCGTACACAGACGTTTACGGCTTTGAAAGCGAAGCAGAGCTGTTTGACAGTGCAGATCTTGTATTTATCGGCATGCCAACAGACACATTCACGGAATGTCAAACCGAATATTACGATTTGAACGAAGAAAACAAAGTCAGCAAGGACGACAAATACTTTGCGTCATACACTATACGCAATATTAAGGTAATTGAGGTTTTTAAAGGCGACAGCACGCTCGACAGCATCAGACTGGCTGAACGCGGAACAGTAACGCAAAGCACAGACGGTCAGACTGTAATTTCAGGCTTGGCAAGTCAGTGCAAAATTGCCAAAAAAAGAATGTGAAGTATTTGTATTACGCAAATTATGATGAAAAACACGGCTTTTACATGGCTCATCTTGACGCGGGTAAAATAAATATCGACGGTTTAGATACCGATTCAGATGAAAAAATTGATGATGAGATACTTAATGAAGTAAAAGTCAGATTTTCAAATGCATTTCAAAAATACGACCGTTCAAGCGAATTATCTAAATAACCTATTATTATAAGCAAAGCGCAGGGATAATCCCTGCGCTTTTTAAATAAAATATTTTGCTTGATACAGCAATAAGATTTTTAAAAAGTTTACACAATACAGTTTATTTTTAAAAAATCAGTTTATATAATAAAATTTTCAATAAGCATATCAGTAATATGTCTGATTTATATTATCAATGAATAAACAATTTTCACGTCATCTGTTAATCGCGGGATTATCCGTAAGATTTAAAATATAGTCTACCGACACGCCGTAGAATTTCGACAGCCGTATCAGAATGTCAGTCGGTATATCCCGCTGCCCGAGCTCATAGTTACTGTAAACCTGCTGCGAACAGCTAATAGCCGCCGCAACCTCCTTCTGTTTTAAATCACGGTCCTCACGCAGATCGCGTATACGACGGTACATCTTGTCACCACCCGCTGAAATTTGTTAAAATTATATAATACTGCATTTTGCGGTATTGACTTTTACTGCAAATTGCGGTATATTGTGATAAAATACGCAATAAATTAAGTAATCGGAGTTTAACGGATTTAAAAGATGAAAGTTAAAAAGATATCCATTTTCATTATATCGTTTGCCTGTCTTGCGGCATATCTGGCATTTGCACTGATAGTTTCAATCAATATTAAAGACAAGCTGCTGCTCGGCAATCTGCCGGTCAGCATAGTATACCGCGGCTCATGCAGTACAGCGCAATTTGATTCTCATATGATGGCATTAAAAGAAGCGCAGTATTTTTTTGTTTTTGCCGACCAGTATTCCAAATCAAATAAAAAATCCATTATTATCACCTTTGACTGCATGAGAGAGCACATATACACCGACATTTTTCCGATACTTAAAAAGCACGGCATAAAAGCCACCGTATTTATTCAGCCTGACAGAATAGGCATGAACGGTCAGCTGACGCTGAGGCAAATTAAAGATATGCAGAAAAGCGGGCTTATTATGTTCGGCGTAGGAGCAAGCTTTGATAAATTACAGCAGCAAAACAGCCGGCAAATACTTAAAGAGGAAAAACAGGCAGTCGAAAATATAACGCGCAGTGCATGCCGTATATTTGCGCTCACCGACAGCTTCAATGAAAGCTCTTTCCAACTGAAAAGATATAAAAAGAAGGCATTGAGACAGGCTGAGAAGGAAACCCGCGGCATTTACGGCTATATTTATATGACAGACCGCTCAAATAGCTTAAATCGTTTTATACCGCGGCTTATTGTAAATAACGGCTGCACCTCTGATATGCTTTTATCCGATATTACCGATTTCATACAGTAATTTTACGCCCGCTTGTAATAAGCGGGCGTTTTTATCACATGAGACACTGTTAAAATTTTGATAAACGATTGATATATACTTATATTAATGGTATAATATTTTAAGATTATTCTTAAATCTGTGAGGTAAAAAAATGCAATATTCCACCTTTATCACCGCATCGGGGATTGTGCGTTGCGACATATTTTCAAACAATTTCAAAACGGACTGTATAACTGTTAATTTATTTATGCCGCTCGATATTGAAACGGCGTCAAGCATTGCACTGCTGAGCGCTGTTTTAAAACGCGGAAACGAAAAGTTCGGAGAAATGGATAAAATAGGTGCTTTTCTCGAAAAGAATTACGGTGCATCCTTATCAGTTTCCACATCAAAAGCGGGCGAGCTTCAGTCTTTATCCTTTACTATTCGCTTTTTGAGCGACAGATTTGCTATTGAGAAAGAGCCTGTCGCACAAAACCTTGTTTCCCTGCTCTACTCCTGTATATTTGAGCCTATTACGGAAAACGGCGGATTTAAAGCGTCATTTGTCGAGCAGGAAAAGCAAAATTTAAAGGATAAAATCGCCTCTATTATAAATGACAAGCGAGTATATTCTCTCGAAAAATGCAAGCAGGCGATGTTTGAGCATGAAAGATACGGCGTATATGAGTACGGCGATATTAACATGATAGATAAAATTACACCGCAGGGACTTTATCGGTTTTATCAAAAGCTCATAAATTCTGCCGCACTGTTTATAAGTTACGCAGGCTTTGAGCGCGATACCTCCGGACTTTTAAAACCCTCTGCGACAAATTTGAAGCGCAGAATAGACCTCTTCCGAAAAACAACCGTCATTAATGAGGTTTCGGGTATAAAAGAGGTCACGGAAGAAATGAACGTCGCTCAGAGCAAGCTCAATCTCGGTTTCAGGCTCGGCAAAGCGGCACAGGACGATCTGTTTGCAACAAAGATGTTCAATGTAATATTCGGCTCCAGTCCCACGTCAAAGCTGTTCATGAACGTGCGCGAAAAGCTGTCGCTGTGCTACTACTGCTCAAGCATATGTGACACACTCAAAAATGTTATGTTTGTATACAGCGGAGTTGAGACTGAAAACGTCGGCAAAGCCCAAGATGAGATTTTAAAACAGCTTGAGCATATGAAAAACGGCGAATTTACAGATGAAGAATTTGAAAATGCACGGGCATATTTAATAGATTCCTACGTCCAGTCAGCCGATTCGCTGAGCACTCTGTTATTCATGCAGACCGCCGCTTATCTTGCCGGACACAAGCTGACTGATATTCAGCAAATAGAAGAGATTAAAAAGGTGACAAAGCAGCGCGTAGCAGCAGTAGCGCGTGAGGTTGCTCTTGATACGGTTTACCTGCTCAAAGGTGTCGGAGGTGACAAAAATGCAAACTGAAATACGGTCGATATACAATAAAACAACGGACGAGACCTGCCTTGAGGCAGTTCATTCATCAGGACTCACCGTGCGGATTGTCAAAAAGCCGGGCAAAAGCATAAAAACTGCGATGCTCGCAACAAAATACGGTTCAATAAACCGCGAATTTGAGTACAACGGACAATTTATTACTATACCCAACGGCACCGCGCACTTTTTGGAGCACAAGCTTTTTGAAGGCAGAAACGGCAATGCCTTTGATTTTTATGCAAAGACCGGCGCCAAGGCAAACGCATATACGTCAAACGATAAAACGGCGTATTACTTCACCTGCACCGACAAATTCGAGGAAAACCTTGAAATACTGCTCTCGTTTATATCAAATCCGTATCTTACAGATGAAAATGTGGAAAAGGAAAAGGGGATAATCGGTCAGGAAATTAAAATGTACGAAGACGAGCCGTCATGGCAGGGTTATTTCGGTCTTGTCGGCTGCCTTTACGGCACGCATCCCGTAAAATACGATATTGCAGGCACTGTTCAGGATATAGCGCCCATCACCGTAGATACGCTGATGTCCTGCTATAACACCTTCTATCATCCCTCCAACATGGTACTGGCAGTAGTAGGAGATATTGACGATAAGGCTGTTTTAAAGCTGTGCGATAAATATTTCAAGCCGGGCTGCACACTCAAAATCAATCAGAAAATCGACCTTGAGCCCCGCGGCGTCATAAAGGAATATACAGAAAAAACCATGCCGGTATCGCGCCCGGTATTCTATATTGGAATAAAAGACAACGACACACAGCTCTCCGGAACAGAGCTTGCAAAAAAAGAGACGGAAATCGAAATGCTGATTGAAATGCTTTTCGGCACCTCCACCCCGTTTTACAAAGAGCTGTATGATAAGGGCATCATAAATTCCGAATTTGAATCGGATTACGAAATGTCAGACACCTTTGCATTCTGTCTTCTTGCAGGTGAAAGCGACAAGCCGCTTGAAGTGCTTGAGCGCGTAAAGAAAGAAATTGAAAACTTCCTGTCAAACGGCGTTTCCGAGCAGCGTTTTATTCAGGTGCGCAATACGCTTTACGGTGATATAATCTCATCCTGCGACAACGTATCGAAAATCGCGAGCATGCTGATAAGCTCGAAATTTTCCGAGCGAAAACCCTTTGACCATGCGCAGATTCTCGCCCAAATAACCGCAGAAGACATAATAAACCGCGCAAAACAGCTATTTTCACCGCTTGATATTGCAGTTTCGGTTATCAAAGGAGAATAAAAATGAATTACGATGCAGTTTCGTTCCCGAATCTCGGCATCGGTCAGATAAAGCTTAATCCGACCGCTATACAGATTACAGATAACATCTCAATTCAGTGGTATGCCGTTATAATAGTTATCGGAATAATTACGGCGTATTTTGTATGCGACCGACTCCGCCGCAGATTTAATATATCAAGTGACGATTTTCTTGACTGTCTGCTTTTTACAATTCCCGTCGCGTTTATAGGCGCGCGGCTTACATACGTTTTGGGAGACCTTGAAAGCTTTCACTCGTTTTACGACGTAATTGCGGTTTGGAAAGGAGGTCTTGCAATTTACGGCGGCGTTATTTTTGCAGCGGTAAGCGTGTTTGTAATTTGCAAAATAAAAAAATGCGACTGGCGTTCAATGCTGGATATAATGGCGATAGGACTGCTTATCGGGCAGATAATCGGACGCTGGGGAAATTTTGTAAATATCGAGGTTTACGGCATTGAGACAAATTTGCCGTGGGCAATGGGCATCGGCTATTACGGCGAGGGTGCAAGCGAGCTTGTACATCCGCTGTTTTTGTACGAATGCTTATGGAACTTAATCGGATTTGTGCTGATTTACGGATATATGGATCTGCGCAAATTCAAAGGCGAAATTTTTCTCTGGTATACGGCATGGTACGGACTGGGCAGAGGTCTTATGGAGCCGCTCAGAAATTCCGAATACAACCTGCACCTGTTCGGTATACGCATAATGATGGTGCTGGCATTTGCGCTGTGTGCGGCTGCTTTGGTTGCAATAATTATACTGAGAAGAAAAAGCCCCGGATATATCACTGAAAACACCATATCAAAAAAGGAAGAAGAAGCGCTCGGCTACCAAAAACAGTTTCATATAAATAACGACACGGACAGCCCGCATCAGGCGTCTGAAGCCGAGGACGATAACACGCAGGACAACAATGAACATGACAGCAGCCGGGAGGATAATGATGGCACAGAAAATTGACGGAAAAGAAGTATCGCTTTTCATAAAAGACAAGATAAAAAACGAAACTGAAAAACTTAAAAACAAAACCGGCTCAGTACCGGGACTGGCGGTAATTCTTGTCGGAAACGACAGTGCATCGCACGTCTACGTCAGAAACAAAAAGCTGGCATGCGAATACTGCGGGTTTTACTCCGAAAGCTATGAGCTGCCAGAAAGCACCTCTCAGCAGCAGCTGCTAAAGCTTATCGACACCCTGAACAAAAATAATAATATTGACGGAATACTTGTGCAAATGCCGCTTCCCGCGCATATTGACGCAGACACGGTAATAAACGCAATACTGCCGGAAAAAGATGTTGATGCATTTAATCCGTCAAATGTGGGCAGAATAATGCTTGGAGAGTACAGCTTTCTTCCCTGCACACCCGCAGGAGTTATGGAGCTGCTGAAATATTACAATATAGATGTGAGCGGAAAGGAATGCGTCGTAATCGGCAGAAGCAATATAGTGGGCAAGCCCATGGCAATGCTGCTGCTTCATGAAAACGCCACCGTCACTGTCTGCCACTCAAGAACAAGGGAGCTTGCCGATGTGACAAGGCGCGCAGATATTCTTGTATGTGCTGTCGGCCGCCCTATGTTTGTGACAGCGGATATGGTAAAGGACGGTGCTGTCGTAATAGACGTCGGAATAAACAGAAAGCCGGACGGCAAGCTGTGCGGTGACGTTGACTTTGAAAGCGTCGAAAAAAAGGCGTCGTTTATAACCCCTGTTCCCGGAGGCGTCGGGCCTATGACCATTTCCATGCTTATGCAGAATACGTTGACATCTTATAAACTTAAAGTGAAACGGAGTCAAAATAATGGGATTTAATGAAATCACTCTGCTGGAGCTAATTTTCGGACTGCTGATACCGCTTGCCGTAATTATTTTCTTTTTGCTGTCCAAAAACAGAGGAAATATTGCATACGATTCTATTGCATACGGCTTTGCCTCGTTTTTAGCCAGTGTAATCGTAGTTTTTATTATATTCACAATCGCTAACATGCTCTTTTTGTCCTCATTTGAATTCGGAGAAGACTCATCGGGAATGGCAACGGTCGGTATTATTATCTGCGTAATGATAGCAATACTTTTTGCCGTATGCGAGACCTTAAAGATAATGACAATTAAAAAGTTCCAAAAAAACGAAAACCGGTTTCTTCTGCCCGGCGTCGGCTTTTCAGCAGGAGTTATAATAGCACAGAACGCATGTCTTTTTGTTGCGCTTAACATTTACAACAGATATGAAATGGACACTCAGTATGCGCTTTATTCCGGCGCCATACTCTGCGTTACGGGCATTATGTATCTTGTATTGTCATGGGCATGTGAAAGCATTGTCAAAAGCTCGGCAAGCACCGCGCCCGCATACGCAATTTCATCCGTTTATTATCTTTTCTGGATTGCCGCAATTGCATTCAGCGGGTCAACCGTGCTGCTTTATATCTCATCGGTATTTTTCTTTATTCTGGCGTTTGTTTTAAGCGGAGTTTTTCTTTTCAAAACACACGGATATAAAAACATTATAGGTGACCAAATTGATAAATAAAGCCATACTTTGCTACGGCGCTTCTGTGCTGATAGCAGTCGCAGCGCTTTTTGCGGTGCTGTACTTTTTAAAAAACAAAAAGACGGTTTTCCGTCTTACATACATTTTTTTTCGGAGCTCTGAGCTTTACCGTTATACTTATAGCGATGTTTCTGCTGATGCTGTATTCGTTCTCAGATAATTCAACTGCATACATGTCCGCGCTCATGCCGGTCGGAGCATACAAAATAGCGGTGGCGGTAATTTTCTTCTTAATTGTCGGGCTTTTGCGCTATTTTGCCGTAAACGCGCTGTATTTTTCCCGCGGCAAGGAGGACAAAGGTATGTCCTTCATGTCGGGCTACGGACTGGCAGGCGCTATAATTACTGCACTTTACTGTATGTTTATGTTCGTATATGTATTATACAGTGCCGTAACCGATAAATTTATCGGACTCAATGACGGTCAGGCACTGATGTTTGAAAGCGGTGCCGGCATAGCGGTATTTACGCCGTTTGTCTCGCATATATTTGTAGTGATGATATTTGCGGTTTATACCGCACTTATATTGATAATTGCCGAATTTATGGATCAGCACGCAAAGCTGCCATACCGTAAGCGCTCGACATTTTTAATGTACATAATAACAAATGCATGTGAGATACTCATGACCTGCGTTATACTGTTTGCAAGCTCTAAGGTTAATGCGGTAACCATAAGTATCGTATGCGCTGTCATTGCCGCTCTTGCGGCGCTGGCACTGGCAATGCTTTTACAAATATAAAGAGGAGCTGCCGTACAGTAAACAGTTTGATTGAGGAGACACATATGATAAAGGTTTTACATATTCTGTCCGACAGCAATATCGGCGGCGCAGGAACATACGTAAAAACGCTTATAGATAATTACGATCGTACTAAATTCGAGCTGTCCGTGCTTGTGCCGCGCGGTTCTGCTGTTATAAAGCTGCTTGAAGGTCTTGATGTAAATATTACCGAAGCTCAAATAACGCCTGATAAGTCACTTGATTTGAAAGCCCTGCCCTTGCTTCGCAAATATATTAAGCAAAGCGGCTGCGATATTATCCATGCACACGGCTGTGCAACCGCACGGATAGCGGCAAAAGGTATATGTAAAAGTGTATTTACAAAGCACACACTGTCCGAAGGCGGCAGCGGTCTGCGCAAATTCACCGATCGGATTATGTACAGGCTTACAGGCGGGTATGCAATTGCCGTATCAAAGGCAGCAGAGCAAAACCTAAAAAAACTCGGATTTAATAAAAAGAAAATCTATACTGTACTGAACGGTGTAGCTGACATGCAAATACCTTCAGAGGAGCAAAAATCGGCTGCCAAGCAGAGCTTTCGCATTGATGCATCAAAATATGTCGTAGGCTGTGTGGCGCGGTTTTCACCGGAAAAGGACCATAAAACCCTGCTGCTTGCGGCACAGAACATATCTGAAAAGTGTGACAGGCTTGCATTTTTGCTGTGCGGTGACGGCTCAACGCTTAACGAAATGAAAACACTTGCCAAACAGCTTGGCATTTACTCTAAATGCGTATTCGCCGGCAACGTATATGACATCTGCCGTGCGTATCATGCAATGGATTTATACTGCATTACCTCATTGCATGAAAGCTTCGGCCAGTCTCTTGCAGAGGCATGGTCGGCAGGACTTGCGGCAGTAACAACCGATGCCAAAGGCTTTACGGAAATTTCGGAAAACAATGTCACCTCCGTAATCTGCAAAACGGGTGATGCAAACGCCGTAGCCAATGCCGTGTTAGACCTATACAGTAACCGTGAAAAAGCAGAGCGGCTTGCAGAAAACGGCAGAGCGCTTTATAAAGCAAAGTATGACAGCAAAGCATTTTCCCGCGGAATCGAACAGGTCTACGAAAGTATTTGCAGAAAATAAAAATGACAGACAATATATTGTCTGTCATTTTTATTTTATTCTTCCCTGCTGTCTGTGTCTGAATTCTGATCAGCAGAGCTATTTAAGTCTTCAGCCGGCTCTGACGGCGAGATTTCCTGTGCCTCGATAAATTCTCTGCCCTCCATAATGGCATTGAATTCGGCACCGCTTATTTTTTCCTTAGCAAGCAGTCTTTCAGCCACTTCCTTAACCTTATCTAAATGCTCTGACAAAATCTGCTCAGCCTTATTATAGGCACTTTCGATAATACTCTTGACCTCATCGTCAATGATAGCTGCGACATGCTCTGAATAGTCTGTCTTATTGCCCAGCTCATAGCCGAGAAATACCTCGCTCGAATCACTGCCGTAAAGAATAGGCCCTATCTTATCGCTCATGCCGTAACGCGTTACCATAGAGCGTGCGATACTGGTTGCGCGCTGGATATCATTTGACGCACCCGTCGAAATATCGTCAAGCGTAAGCTTCTCGCTCACTCGGCCGCCCAACAGCGAAACAATTTCCTCAAACATCATATTCTTTGTGGAATACGAAAGATCCTCCTGCGGCAGACTCATTGTATAACCGCCTGCAAATCCACGCGGAATAATAGAAATTTCATGCACCTCTTCCGCTGTTGTAAGGAACTTGTTTGTTACAACCGCATGCCCCGCCTCATGATATGCCGTAAGCCTGCGCTCTTTCTCTACAATCTTGCGCGATTTCTTTTCGGGACCGGCTATAACCTTCATTACGGAATCCTGAATATCCTGCGCCGAAATTGTTTTTTTGTTCTGACGTGCAGCCAAAAGCGCCGCCTCATTGAGCAGATTTTCAATATCCGCACCGGTAAAACCGACTGTGCTCTTTGCAATATCCTTAAAGTTCACATCGGGGTCAAAGCTCTTTCCGCGGGCATGAACCTTGAGTATTTCTTCTCTTCCGTTCTGATCGGGCTTACCGACATAAATCTGTCTGTCAAAACGCCCTGCGCGCATAAGCGCAGGATCAAGTGTATCCACGCGGTTGGTAGCCGCCATAACGATAATGCCCGAATGTGCGCCGAAGCCGTCCATCTCTACAAGCAGCTGGTTCAGTGTCTGTTCACGCTCATCATGCCCGCCGCCGATACCTGCGCCGCGGTGACGACCGACAGCATCAATTTCATCAATAAATACTATACAGGGATTATTCTTTTTCGCCTGATCAAACAAATCACGCACACGTGAGGCGCCGACACCGACATACAGCTCAACAAAATCAGAACCGGATATCGAGAAAAACGGAACCTGCGCTTCACCCGCCACAGCCTTGGCAAGCAGGGTTTTACCCGTTCCCGGAGGTCCTACAAGCAAAACGCCTTTGGGGATACGCGCGCCGATTTCAAGATATTTTCTGGGCGCTTTGAGAAAGTCAACGATTTCTTCAAGTTCTTCCTTTTCCTCGTCGGCACCCGCGACATCGGCAAAGGTTTTACGGTTTTTTTCTCATCCGAGCCCATTTTAACCCGCACCTTTGCAAATCCGCCGCCGTTTTTGCCGTTCATCTGCTTTGTAGTATACCACCAGACAAGAATTATCGCTCCGAACAAAAGCAGATACGGAATAAAGCTGACCCACCACGGAATGGTAAAGCCCTCGCTGAAATCGTAATTCTTAATGATTCCCGCTTCCTGCTGCGGAATTACATATTTGTCTATTATAGTAGACTGGAAAAGTGAAAATGAAACGATTGTATGGGTGACAATACTATTATCCTTCAGCTTACACGACACCTTTGCGCCGACCATCTCAAACTCCGTGACCTGTTCCTCTTTAAAAAGATTTACAAGCTCGGCGTAAGTAACAGATTTCGGCTTGCTGCCGCTTGATATTGCCGAAAAAACAGCAATTATTATTACCATCAGCACAGCAAGATATAAAAAACTACCTATGTTCTTTTTATTCTTCAAAGCATTCTCCGTTCTCAGCCCCGGCGGCTGAAGATTTATATTTTAATTTTATGAATAGATTTCTTCTTTCAGTATACCTATAAACGGCAGATTTCTGTAATACTCCGCATAGTCAAGACCATATCCGACTACAAACTCGTCAGGCACGACAAACCCCTCGTACCTGACCGGTACCTCCACCTTGCGGCGCGAGGGCTTTGAAAGAAGCGTACATACGCTTACCGACTTGGGCGAGCGCGATTCCAGCACCTTTATCAGATTAGAAAGAGTAACGCCGCTGTCCAGTATATCCTCAACGATAAGTATATCAAATCCGGAGACATCAATATCCAAATCCTTAATAATCTTAACGCTGCCGCTGGTCGCCGTGCCCTTGCCGTAGCTGGACGCCGCCATAAAATCTATCTGTATCGGAATAGTAATTTTACGGATAATATCAGACATAAACACGGAAGCGCCCTTTAAAACGGACAGTACCAGCAAATTTTTGCCGCAATAGTCCTTTGAAATGCGCGCGCCGAGCTCCGATATCTTGTCCTCAAGCTCCTTTTCGCTTATCAGCACGGATTTAATGTCCTCTAACATTTATATTTTCCCCCGATTATTAAATAATTTCAATACAAATTATTTTTTTGCTTTCTGCATCGGCACAAAAGCGACTGTCAGCGCCGTATCCTTCAACAAATACAACGCTGCCGGCACTGTCGCGAATAACAACAAGGCTGTCACGGCGAGAGCGCGGAACCTTATCGTTTTTCAGCAGTTTTCCGCTGTGACGACGCTGCCCTGCCGGGACAGAAAAACATATCGCCGTCACGGCGAAAATCCGCATACAAAGTATTACCAATTTTATCACAGTCAACATATGCTTTTGTTAAGCCATTGTAAATTTCTTTTACATTTTTAATTAAAATTCGTTTGCTGCCGAAGTTATTTTCTCCGATTTTAAGGATTGTTATATCAGGCTTTTTTTCCGACAGGCGCATAAATCTCAAATGACCGTTTTCATTTACCGCAAATACGTCTGCACGAATCTGTTCTTTGGAGTTTGAACGACTCAAAAGAGATTTTACCGCATTGAAATGCACGCTGTCAAGAATTATATCA